>MDTE01076257.1_pt1 | contig 40204 bp, 40 predicted proteins | sample 811231 | NCBI WGS metagenome assembly MDTE01 (sample SAMN05326651, study PRJNA326480) | marine metagenome | isolation source: seawater | place: Indian Ocean: Red Sea | collected 2010
AAGGAGGAACCAACATCACCAAAAGTTCCGGTACAGCAGCAAACAGAAACGAAAACGAAGGAGGAACCAACATCACCAAAAGTTCCGGTACAGCAGCAAACAGAAACGAAAACGAAGGTGGAATCCATCAAAAAGAAAGATCCTGATTGGATTAATTTCCTGGAACACCTGAAGAAAACTGACATTTCCTTATGGACAATCTTGAACAGAAGAAATTTCTTAAAATGGGAAGATTCGACAGCTTTCATTTCCGTTATGGAAAACTCTCTTCCTTGGAGGAGGATAAACCAAGAAAATACAAAAAAAATCATCGAGACTGTTTCTGATGCATGTTTAAAAAGAAAAATAAAAGTGAAAACGATTGCAGAAACAGTTCCTTTGAATATAAAAACTGAGAAAAAAGAAAAAAAATCAAAGGATAATTTGGATTTGAAAAAAGAAATAGAAAATCTCGGAATAAAGGGAGAATGGGAAAAATAAACAAGGAGAAAAAAATGAGTAGATATGAATTAAATATAGGACTAGCAAGACAACTTTGTGGTGGAGTGATAATGGATGTTGTAAATGCAGAGCAAGCAAAAATTGCTGAAGATTCAGGAGCATGTGCAGTAATGGCTTTGGAAAGAGTTCCTGCGGATATACGTTCAAAAGGTGGTGTTGCAAGAATGTCTGACCCAAAACTCATTGAAGAAATAAGGGAAAAAGTAACAATACCAGTTATGGCAAAATGCAGGATTGGACACATTGCAGAAGCTAGAATGCTTGAATCAATCGGAGTGGATTTCATAGATGAATCAGAAGTTTTAACACCGGCAGATGAAGAATTTCATTTACCAAAACATGAAATTCAAATACCAACAGTATGCGGAGCAAGAAATTTAGGAGAAGCTCTTAGGAGAATAGATGAAGGAGCTGCATTGCTTAGAACAAAAGGAGAAGCTGGAACTGGAAATGTTGTTGAAGCCGTAAGGCACATGAGGCTCATAAAATCTGAACTCAAGAACCTCTTGAAGGAAAAAAACATCCCATCAGCATCACAAGAGTATAAAGTGAGCGAAGACTTGTTAAGAAAAACCATTGAAAATAATGGCTTGATTGTTCCGAATTTTGCAGCTGGAGGAATTGCTACACCTGCAGATGCATCACTAATGATGACATTAGGAGCAGAAGCGGTATTTGTAGGAAGTGGAATATTCAAAAGCGAAAACCCTCCACTTGTTGCAAAAGCCATAGTGGACTCGGTCAACCATTGGGACAATCCTTCCAAACTTGTTGAAATATCAAGAGGTTTAGGTGAGCCAATGAAAGGCTTAGACATACACCTTCTAAAACAAGAAGAAAGATTACAAGAAAGAGGTGTCTAGGATTGTTGGAATTGCAGGCAGGCAAGGCAATTGCCAAGAGCACAAAAACATCTTAGAATCGCTGGGGATTCGAAACAAGATAATCATTGAAGGAAAAGATATAAAAGGCATCACCCATCTTATACTTCCCGGAGGAGAATCCACAACTCAAGAAATGCTTTGGAGAAAAACAAAACTATGGAAAGAGATTAAAGCATTCGACAATCCAACGCTAGGAACATGTGCTGGAGCAATTCATCTTTCAAAAAAATATAAAAATTATGATGTTTACTGTAAAAGAAATGCATTTGGAAACCAAAAAGAAAGTTTTTACAAGGAGATGAATTTTGGATACGGGAAAAAACCAACAAAAAAACTAAAAGCAATGTTTATAAGAGCGCCGAGAATTTTCTGCAAAGAAAACAACGGTCATTTTTTTGAAGAATGGGCAAATTTTGAATTTACAAATGGAAAAACTGAAGTTGCAGTTGCAAAAATAGGTAAAGACTGGCTTTCAACCTGTCATCCTGAAGCAGTTGGAGATGATACACTTCATAAAAGATTCTTGGAAATATGAAAAAAAACGAGGGGAGATTTATAACTATCGAAGGTGGAGAAGGAACTGGAAAGACAACATTGGTCAATAATCTCAAAACATTTATCGAATCTAAAGGTATTAAATGCTTTGTCACAAGAGAACCTGGAGGAACAAAAATTGCAGAAGATTTGCGATCAGTTTTAGTTAATAATGATTTTGATCTCGATCAAGAAATAGACATCCTTTCTTTTGCTAGAAGTGAACATGTTTCAAAATCAATAAGAAAAAAACTTGGAAAAGGAATTTGGGTTATTTCGGATAGATTTTTCGATTCAACAATGGCCTATCAAGGATTCATGCACCCTGAGAGATTTAAAGAAATTCAACAATACTGCCATTTAGCTTCAGGGAAATACATCCCTGATTTAACAATTTGGCTTGACCTAGATTCAAATACTGGACTTGAAAGAGTAAAAGAAAAAAACAACTTTGAAAAAAGAGGTCTTGAATTCCATGAAAAAATAAGAGAGAATTTCAAAAAAGTAAGCGATGTATATCCTCAAAGAGTAATTAAATTAGACATAAACAAAAGAAATGAAAAAGAGGTTTTTGATCTTGCATCCTATTTGTTAAGAGGAGAATTTTCAGAATTAGAATGAAAAATATTTTTAAAAAAACTAAAGGTTTCACTCTTGTCAATGGAATTTCAATAACACAAAATAAAGAATTTTCTATGTCTCTAGCAAAAGGATTGATAAAAAATGAAGAAGGTTTCCAAGACATGTTTGTAATAGATCTTTACTCAGAAGGCGAAATGATAAATAAAAAAAATTTTCATCCAAAGTTTTTGAGATTCTGGAACGAGAAACCAACCTCTGCTTTGGACTTCTTCAGAACCCCCCCAAGATTTAATGATAAAAAAATAATGCTTATCCATGGCTTCGACATCCTTGCCAATGCAGATACAAAAAATACCATACAAAACAACCTTCTGAAGCCTTTGGAGGAGGTAGAAAGCAAACATGTTGTTATAGCTGATTGCGTTAGAACAAATATAATTTTGCCAACAATACTCTCAAGAGCAACAATATTAAAAACAAGTTTTTTTTCAAAAAAAACTATAGATGAAAATTATTCAATTTCAGAAAACAATGGCCTTCATTATGAAGAAAATCTTGATGACAAAACCTTGCTTTTCATTGCTGAAGAATGGGAAAAACTAGCAAATGGAAACTTTCAAGAAAAAATACTCGCAGCAGGAATCCTATGTGGAAAAAACACAATTGGAAAAGATGATGAAATCAAAAGAAATTGGTTTGAGAAAATGGGATTAAAAGAAAAACCCTTCAAATCTTTAGAACAAAAACTCTATTATGCAATAATGGAACTCCTTGTAGAAAAAGGCAACGATTCTGACCTGTTGCTAAAACTTGCAGAATGGAAAAAAATATCATCTTCATCTAATGTTAATTCATCATTGAATTTGACATCTATTCTCTGTAACAGAACTTAAATTAAAAACCCTGTTCAAGTTGGCTTTGACCTGGAATATTGGTCACAACAAACCCCTCATTCCCATGAGCCATCCCAAGTGGTTGATCACTAAATGCTTTAATTCCCCATGTAAACATCAAAACATCATCAAACCTTCTCCAGGACAATTGCCAGAATGTACAACAGTTTTCTTTTGTCACTAAAACCTCTTCGAGAAGTGGGTCCGTGCTGTTGAACCTATGATTCATAGAAAGCCCTATCCTGAAACCAGTATTTAATTTTGCAGTAATTTTTGATTGGAAAGTTCTTAATTTAAAACCCCAATCTTCCATGTTCCAAGTTGTATTTAAAGACCATTCGAGCTTACCTCTTTTCAGGGTCTGCATTCTTACAGAAAGATCTCTTGGCTGATCATTGACTAAAGACCAACCCCAATTCATAGACAACCTGCTATGCTTCGATGGTGTTGATGAAAATGTCAAAGAGGGATCGTAAATATCATTTTTAAGAAAATCAAATCCAGTAGTAAATCTAAAATCAGTCCCTGATTTTGACCTAAAACCTGTCTGCCAAGAAAGATTGTTTGTTTTTGAAGCAATGTTCATTGAAACTGGATTCGTTCCATGGATATCCCTATATTGATGACTAAAAGTAGTAGTCCAATCAGGAGAAAAAGGAATGTTCAAAGTAAATGCAGGCTGTACAGAATACTGTGCATCGCCTGTATCATAAACGCCCTGTACCAAAGAATTTCTTGCAGTCAATGTCGCATTTTCACCCAACTTAACGACATGGTTTTGTGAAAATGTCATTTTTGCTTCAGTTAATTCTGATTTCGGATCAGGATTTTGAGCAGTAGGGACAACAGGACCAAACTTCGTTCTTGAAGCCTCAAATGATATTCTGCTAATAGCTAAGGCATTTCCTAAAGAATTATCCCAAAGGGAATTTGACAAACCCAATTTCAAAGAAGGCAACTCGTCCCTAAAAGGTCTGTTTTGATCATCAGTGTAATCGTCTCCATCAGGATCTGTTTTTTGTGAAAAATTCAGAGACCAATTTTTCAAATGTCCAGAACCTTCTCCTGAAAAAGTTGTATTTAACTGAAGCTCTTCATCTGGATTTGAATAATTTAAAGAATCTCTTGAAGAAAAGTTTCCAGAAGCCCGAAAAGAAACATCTCCAATTTTCCTATTATCTTTAATGCTTAAAGAATAGTTTTTCTGATCTGAAAAAGAATTCTTATTTGCTCTCCAACTTCCTGAAAAATCTGTCTTCGCTCCTTCTCCTTGGCTCCAACCTAAATTAAAACTTGCATTCTCATCGTTTCGTCTTTCGGAGCCAGAAGCATTTGGTAAATAAGTATCATTTTTACTGTATGAAACATTTCCACTCAGGTTTTCTGATTTGATCTGTTGTTTGAAATGTGCTATCTCGTTCTTTTGATTTGTTCCAGAATCTCTAGAAGCATTGTAAAGAAAAGAACCAATGCCCCCAAGCAACGAAGAAAAATAACTTGAAGTTAAACCTTTCTTATCACCTTTTTTCTCAGTCCAGTCATACATTAACCCCCCCACAAACTGAGGATTCACTGTGTAGTACCAAGAGCTTTTTACAAATTTTCCTTCAGTATCGTTTTTTCCAACTGTAATATTTATAGAACCATCTCTCGATTTCAAATCTAGATAAACATAAGGAAAATACATTACTGGAATACCTCCCATCCAAAATATTGCTCCCCATGCTTCTATTTTTTGATTAGGTACAACATAGCTCTTACGACTCGTGAGCTCCCATTCTTTGTTACAGGGAGGCAAACATGAAGTCATTTTTGATGACTTTAAAACAAAGCTATTTGCTTTCCCTTCATAGGTATTCGCTTCAAAATAAAAAGGATGTTCTTTTTCCCCGGGGAAAAATCCTTTCACTTTTTTAAATTCAAAATAATCTTTTTGAGTGTCATAATCCATTGATTCTGCATAAATCATGTACTCTGGCTTCTCTATTAAAACATTACCATTCGCTATTATTTTCTTTTCAACATAATCAAGAATTAATTCATCTGCACCAATTTGCCAATCTTCCCAAAAAAGAGAAACTTCTCCTATTCCAATCCAAAGGTTTCCTTCATCTAAAATTTCTAATTTATTTGCACTTATAGGAATGTCTTCAGCAAAAAAAACAAGTGGAAAGAAAGCGAAGAGAGACAGTGTTAAAAAAAACCTTTTCATCTCGGCATCCTCTTTAGGAGAAAAAAACCAAGAAAGAGAAATATCAAATTAGGCATCCACGCAGCAACGACTGGGTTTAAAAGATTTTGATACCCAAGAGATTTAAAAACATTCAAAAAACCAAAAAACATTCCAAACAAACCTAAACCTAAAAAAACATGCGAATAACCTCTTGAAACCCCGCTCCAAAGAGACAATGGAAAAACAACCAATGTCAAGAGTATTGAACTTAATGGTAAAGACATTTTCAAATGCAAATTCAATAAAAGATGTGCAGTGTTTGAACTGCTTTGACCCCATTCTGAAGCCCTTTTTATATCTTGTTGTAAATCAGGAGTGTACCTTTCAAGTGCCTGACCTGGAACCTTTAAAGAATTAATTAAATCCATCCCTAAAGAACCTTCCATTGATTTGAAATTTTGAGAAGGTATCGATTCATAATGATCACCAACTTCAGGATACCTAACACCATCCTCCAAAATAAAACTATCTTCGTTTATATAAGCCGATCTTGAAAGTATCAAATTTTCTTTTTCTTGATCGTCCTCTTGCAGAATAAGTATTTTTTTTGCTAAACTTCTAGTTTTGTCATGCTTTCCAATAAAAACAATTGTTCCATCGGCATGAGAGTAAATTAAATTTTCTTTTATCTCACTTTCGCTAATTTGCTCAGGAGCATGTTTTGATATAAGTTCGTTGTATTTTTTTAAAGTTTCTGGCACAAGTTTCTCTCCGAAATAATAATTTGTGACACAAATCAGAAAAGAAAAAATTATTATTGGTGAAAGCATTTTTTTTGGATTCATTCCTGAAGTTATCAACGCTCTATACTCCAAATCTCTCTCCAACCTACCTAACCCTGTTAACAAACCTAAAACAAGTGCAATAGGGAGAGTGTGAAAAGCCCAGTAAGGAATTCTCAAATAAAGCATCTCTAAAACAATTTGCCATGGAATTTTTCTATCCACAATTATCCCAACGAGTTGATAAAAATCTGTACCAAGAAGTTCTAATCCCAATATCGAGACTGTGAAAAGAAAAACAGGGGGGATAACCTCCCTGAGAGTATAAATGCTCAACCTGTTAAACATCTCTTCTCCTAAGTACAAATAAACATATTAAACCAATTGTCAAAAATATTAAATTAGGAAGCCATCCAGCAACGACTGGAGAAACAGACATCGTATAACCCAAAGCTCTACCAACACCAATCAAACCCCAATAAACAGTGAAAGAAACTACCGCTACAAAAAAAGCTGATGTTCTTCCTGAAACACCCATGGAAAGTGCTAAAGGAAAGGCAAAAACAACAAAAATAAAATTTGCTAGAGGAAGGCTGTATCTGTAATTAAGCTCAGTTTCCTCTCTAGCTAAAAGTCTTTTTGGATAAAAAGATCTAGATTTATGATTTGCTATCTTATCCTTCAATGTTGCTGCATTATCGACTAAAGGGCTATCTATGACAGGGATAGACTCTGAAAACTCTCTACTGAGATCTATTTCCGCTGTATTAAAGTTTTGTAATATTTTTATTTTGCTACCCTCTTCAGAAAATTTAATCGACTGACCTTTCTTGAGTGTGAGTATTTGATTTTTTATTTCTCCATCTTCAGCTCTAACCAGCTCTTTGGGAGAACTCAACAAATCAAGCTTAAGAATTCGTACATCTCGAATCTCTCCACTCGAAGTAATTTCTCCGAAATAATAGTACATATTGTTTGGCCCTGAAACAAATTTACCTGGCTCAATCCTCTTTATAAGGTCACTTTGGCTAAATTTCGCAACAATTTCAAAATATTCAGTCAGAGAATCTTTCATATATCTTTCCTGAACAAAAAAAGAAAACAAAGAAATAAAGAATCCAACAAAAACAAACCTATAAAAAACTGAAACTTTCGAACATCCTAAAGTTCTTACCGCTCTAAACTCACCATCTTGTATTAATCTAGAAACAGAAAGAAATATTCCAAAAAGCAAAGATACAGGCAATGCAAATACTGTCCAAAAAGGCAACCTTAAAAAAAGCATATGGAAAATAACAACCATAGGAACCTGTTTAGAGGAAACGAGATCAATCATTTGATAAAGATCCATTGCTAAAATTGCAAAAAGCAAGAAACCTAAAAGAACAGCAAAAAATGGACCTAGAAATTCACTAAATATCCATCTGTTCAATGTTTTGTTTTTTAAAGAAAACACAAAAAATAAACCTTTTTAAGCACCAATCTCTCTTTGAAAAATTTTCATTTTTTGAACAGCTTCTTTGTGAGGGACTCCTAAAAGAGCCCTGCCAATAACAAGCCAATTTGCTCCTTTTTCTATTGCATCTTTAGGAGTGGTGACTCTTTTCTGATCATCTAAAAAATCCCCAGAAAATCTTACCCCTGGGACCCATAGGGAACAATCGGGAAAACTTGATTTGATAAACTCTACTTCAGAACCTGAAGAAACAAAATTTTTCAAACCAGAATCCCAACTCCAAGAAAGCATTTGACTAAAAGAGTCTTTGATTGACTTTCCAGAAAAAGATTCCCAATTTCCAGAAGATATACTTGTCAAAACACCTACACCAATCGGATCTACAACATCTCGACCACCGTCAACAGCTGCCTGAACCATTTCTTTCCCTCCAGACATATGTATGGTTATGAAATCAACATCTCTTTTTGACAAGGATTCAAATGCTAAAAAAACTGTATTTGGAATATCGTGCAATTTAAGATCAAGGAAAACCATTCTTTCTTTTTCTTTTATATAGTCAATAACACCTGGCCAACTATTAAAAAGAACAGGTCCAACCTTGAAACAAGCAACCCAATCAGAAAAAAAATCAATCCATTCTTTTGCTTTTTTTTCTGAGCCTGTATCTAAAGCTAATGCAATTGGTAGATTTTTTTGAACCATTTAAACAGCTGCTCCAAAAACATTTTTTATTCCACCTCTTTTTTTGATTTCCTTTTCAAGCTCTAAAGGAAAACTCACAGCTTCATGAGGGTTTGAAAAAAACAAAGCACCTATTTGAAGCCATTTTGCACCACTCATTATGTACGAAAGAGCACTGTTCAAATCCATAATTCCACCAGAAGCAAAAATATCGCATTCAAACTCTCTATAAACCATATGACAATGTCTTAATGTTATGGGCTTTATGGCAGGCCCAGAAAGACCTCCGTACTCAAAACCTAAAATAGGTTTCTTTTTTTCTACATCAATAGCCATCGCAGGGTATGTATTCGCAATAGTGATTGCGTCTGCGCCAGCATCAAGAGATGCCTCGGCATATGGCCTCATATCAGGAACCAATGGAGTAAGTTTCGCTATAACTGGCTTGCTTGTCTCTTTTTTAACAGAACTTACAACACTCTTTATTACATTAACATCTGTTCCAAACTCTAAACTTCCGCCATGAATGTTCGGACAAGAAAGGTTTATTTCGTAACCCCAGTAAGAATCTTTCGAAAACTCAATAAGTTTTCTTGTCAACTCCCCATAACCCTCAATGGACCATCCGGAAAGATTCGCTATTACAGGAATGTTCAATGTTTTAAGACCTGGTAAAACACCTAAAGAAAATTTTTTAGCGCCAGGGTTTGCTAATCCTATCGAATTTATCACTCCACAATCAGTTTCGGCAAGCCTATGTGAAGGGTTCCCTTTCCTCTCCTCTAAACTCAAACCTTTAGTCAAAACCCCAGCCCAATTGGAAGGATCGAAACCTGGATAATCATCAAATTTATATAGATAGCCGGAAGCTATAAGGCAAGTGCGATTCAAATTAATCAATTTTATGTACCATAGTGATTGTATTTTATTTTTTTTGTTCTATAATTGCTTGGTTATCTCATAAGAGATAAATAAAATGATGATTAAAAAACTTACTTTATTTTCTTTAATAATTTCTCTTTCCATTTCTTCTTGTAGTTCAGGAGGCTCGACTCCAGAAAATAACGAAGCGATTAACTCAAGCGATGGAAGCCAGGTCATTATGTCTTTTGACCAAAACACACAAAACGTTCAAGGAACTTTATCAGTCACAGTGGAATACGATGCATCTGTAATAATCCCAAATGGAACCTCTCCTGTTCTAAAAGTTGATCAACTTCCTTGGACCACTCTTGAAACATGCTCTTCGAATTTGAATGTTTTTTGTACTCCAAATAATGAACTCAACACAAACAACTTGCCAAATGGAGAACATGAAATAGCTGTTATTCTGACACTTGATGACCAATCCTCAATAATAGATCTTGAAGATATTTCCGTAAACAACCTGTCTCCAACTGCTGATTTGCAAATAACATCACCAACAACAAACGAAGTCGTCAAAGGAAATGTTTCTATTCAAATTTCTTATCCTCAAGAACTAGGAACAGCAGATTCCATAATTTATCAAATAGACAGCACTCTTTTACCATCATGTGACGATGATGTTTTTTGCATTTGGGATTCCACTGGCTCAGAACCAGGAATACATATTGTTAAAGTTCAAGGTGTGTTTACAAATAACACAACAACACACACTGTTATGTCAAGTGTTCCTGTAGTAATTGAATCAGCTTCAATATCTGACGACTTAATACCGCCAACGGTAAACTGGCTTAACCCTTCATCTGTAAATGAACAAATATCAGGAACCGTTTCTCTTCAAATAGAGGCTACTGATAATGTTGGAGTTAACTCAGTCACCTTTATGTCTAGAGTTCCTGGAGAGAACCCTCAGGTAATTGGAGATGGTGTAAGAGAATTTGGAGACATATGGACAATCCAAGTTGACACAACAGAAACTCCTGACAATGTTTACGAACTAATTGCTATAGCTACAGATTTGTCAAATAACCCAAGGATGGAGCCTCTTCAAATTGTTGTTTCAAATTCAACAGGAACAGGTACTCCAAACATAGATGAACCTTGTGTAAGAATAATAAACCCTGTTTTACAAGAAGTAAATCTTGGAAATTCAACGTTCTACTGGGTTCCAACAGTTTCAAATACTGTTTCAATTCTTTCAAAATCTCCGGTTGTCTCAGTTCCGGAATCTCTTTATCAAGATTGTGGAACAAATGTCGAAATTGATAAAATTGAATATTATCTCGATGGAGTTCTTCTCGGTCAAAGTTCAGCCGGAGAAGAAAGTTCTTGGGTTTTCTACTGGCCAACAACACTTCTTAATAATGGCCTTTACAACTTGACAGCCATAGCTTATGACACAGAAGGAAATCCATCAGCAACCCCAATATGTGGTGGAACTTTCGGAAGTGCTGGAGAACCAGATGACTACTTCGCTTGTATAAAAGTAAGAGTCGATAATGGAACCGGAGACTTTATTCCACCTGATGTAACAATATTAGGAAAACTCTCTGATGACGGAACTTCAATTGAGCCATTAGCTGGAGCACAGATAGCAGGAAATCCAACCATAGTTGCACAAGCGACTGATAATGTAGGGATACAAAAAGTTGAATTTATTGCAAACGGAGTTGTTATAGATGGATGTACTGATACCAATCTCAGCGATGGGCCAGATTTGGATGCAGATGGTTCTCCAGACCCAGGTCTTGCTGTATGTCTCTGGGATACTACTTTCGAAAATGAAGGAGCAAAGGATCTTATAGCAAAAGCAACTGACACAAGCGGAAACACAGATTTCTCCGATGTCGTTTCGGTTATCTTAGTTGATGCAGTTCCACCAACATTGACAATGAGAGAATGTGTTCCCGCAGATGGATTTTTGACATGTTATGCGGGAGAGTATCAGTTCCTTAATCCAACAGCTTTCTCAATTGGATATCAAGCTGATGGAATTGACAATAATGCTCCACCACAATTGATAACATGGCAATGGCTTATGGGTGATGAAGCAAGTCCTGGTGATGGACCAACAAATCAAACTGGAACTCACACTTACACAACACTAGATCCTGCAGCACCGAATTTCTTGGTTGAAGTTGCAATAGTCAATGAAGCTGGGTTACAAGATAATGAGCTTGATGATGGTAGTAAGTCATTCTTTGTCGTATATGCTCCGAGGGAAATTTGGCCTTTGTCAAATGCTCAAGAAAGCCTCGATTGTGAATTAGACTGGCCTAGCACTTCTGATGAAGCAACACCAGACTGCCCAACTGGAAACACTCTTTTTGCTACTGCAGGTGCTCCTATTGTTATAAGAAATGTACATACAGCTTTACAAAGAACGGTTTCTGATGACAAGTTTAGAGGTCAGGTTATAGTGATGCAGTTCTTCATAAAGGACGAAACAACTGCAATAAACGACATGAACAACCATATACTTCCTTACTTTGAAGGGAATGGATTCCCTGCTTCAAGTGTGGAAATTATTTCTATAGGACTTGGAAAAGACCCTGTAACTGGAAACGATTCGTTCATTTCTGTTGAAGATCTCGCAGACTGGCACCTTTCAAATGGCTACAACTGGACTTTCGTATGGGATGAAGATAACATCCTTATGGATCAATACACCACTTACTTTGAAGGTTCAGGATGGGCTGGAGGTGTTGCACCTAGATATCTAATCATGGATAGAAACCATTTTGTAAGACTCTCAGACCAAGGATCTCTTGACGAAATAACAGGAGCTGGAGGAACATTGGGTGAAATGCTTGAAACGCTATGGCCATGTTTTGGTAACCCAACCTGTATCCCTAAACTGGATTAAAAAGAAAACCAGATAATATCTGTGTTCATGGTTCATGGACACTAGGCTTGTATCTTGAAAGTACCGTTAATCTCTGTTGATGAAACTGTCAATCAAGGAATGGAAATGATGAACACCCTTTTCCATTTTTGGTGAAAATCTTCCATGTTCGTAAAATCTTGAAAGGACCCCTTTCTGGACACTCTCAACAATCTCTTCGTCTTCAAGTTCAACTTTTTCTAAACTAGCACCGGCTCCTAAATCTAATTTTGATTCATCCCAAACATATGACTTGAATTGAACTTTTGTTCTTCCAACCGAAACTGGCTTTACGATATTTAACGATAGTCCCCAAGGATAGAAATTCAACATGGTGTTAGGAAACAGCCAAAAATAATAAGCTGCAATTTTCTTTCCGTAATCAATAGAATCTTTTGGCAACTCAAAACAATCCTTTTTATCTTTCCCGACTCCAACTTGAAGACTTGAATAACTGAATATATCGATATGGTATTCTTGATGCTTAAGAACTGCAGAAAGCCCCTTATGAACAAAAGGGCAATGAAAACATTCAAGATAATTGTCACAATACAAAGCCCAATTTGCATCAACTGTATATTCTTTTGACAAATCTTTCCGATAAACAAAATCCTCTATCGGCATCCAACCCACTCTTTCTTCAACATCTTTTATCAAATCGCCAAAAGAAAAAGAAGGGTCAATTGAGGTGAAAACAAACTGTCTCCATTTCTCAGATGGTATCTTCGTAAGATCATCTCTCCTTGAAGGAAAATCTTCCATCCCTTTTGTCTCAGGCATCGATAAAAACTTTCCGCATGAATCGAACCTTCTTCCATGGTACTTGCAAAATATTGATTTCCCAACATTACAAGGCTCATTCATAAGAATATTTCCCCTGTGAGTACAAACATTTGAAAAACAATCTATATTCTTGTTTTTTACAAGAAAAAGTGGCTCTTTGATGAAGTCATCTAAAAACCTAAATGGAAAAGCATCTTTCTCAGACTTTAAATTTGATTCATGGGTGACGAATTGCCAACTTTTCTCAAAAATCTTTTCTCTTGCTACAGAAAAAAGGCTTTCAGAAGAATAGAAAGAACCTGGAAGGGTTGAAGCCTTTGCTATATCTTTGTCTACATGTTTCATAAAGGCAACTGTCCTGGTGGAGACTGCGGGATTCGAACCCGCCACCTCCTGCTTGCAAAGCAGGCGCTCTACCGAATGAGCTAAGTCCCCTTTAACGGCTAATGATGGATTCTAACCAATCTTCGAACCATCTTCTACCTCTTCCTGCTTCAGTCCTTTCAGGGTGCCACTGTACAGCATTCCATAAACTATCAAAACTAATAAAGGCCTCTATCAAACCATCTTCAGAATATGCAGTGGGAAAAAGACCATCGCCTAATGTTTTAATGCCTTGGTGATGATGACTTGTTACATGAAGGCTTCCTTGTTTCGTGTTGACAACATGTATAACATCAGAACCTTCTTTTTTTTCACCTCCCCTATGTTTACTTAATTCAAAATTCCCATTTTCGATATCTGGCCATAATGTTCCACCTAAAAATACATTCATGACTTGAAAACCTCTACACACACCCAAAACAGGAATGCTCTTTTCGATTGCAAGATGAAGCAAATCGAATTCCAACCTATCCCTATCCTCTTTCACCCCTGCAATCTGCTTTTCAGGATTACTGCATGTATAAGCATTTGTTCCAATTCCCAAGTCACCGCCTCCACTCAAAACAAGGAAAGGAGGATCTTTGATGTCTTCGCTGCTTTTAACTCTGCAAGCCTTGAAACCGGATTCCTCAAGCCATTTAGCGTATTTGGGCAAATACCTGTCAGCTGAAAGGGTGATTGGAATATCTATCATTTACTGTCTTTTGTTTCTTTTTTGGGAGGGCTTTTCTTTTTCGAGGAACCTTTCCTGTTGTCGCTGACATAAAATCCACCACCCTTGAAAACAACCCCCATTCTTTTTGTGAACTGTTTTTCCCAATTTGAAGAATCACAATCGTCGCATTTCTTGTCAATCTTTCGGTTGCCTGAAACCATGAATTCCTGAACACGACCACAAGTTCTGCATTTGAAATTGAAAAGAGGCATTATTTTTTATGTATTTTAATATTGAAATCTCTTGATTTTTTTTTCATACTTAAATCAAATCCTTATCTTCATCAAGGAGGTCAAAACCATAATCCATGTATTTCACAATCGCACCCTTCTTACCCTTCTCATGTTTTTCCTTATTGATAAGCTCCTTCATGATTGAAACGAATTTCTTCATCTCTCTTCTCAGCTTCTTTTCCCTTCTTCTCATTTTCAAGACAATCTCGACACCAGCAAGATTTACACCCATGTCCCTTGTCAATGTCATAATTGCCTTGATATCATCAACATCAGAATCAGTGTACATTCTCGCCCTTCCTTTTCTTTTTGGAATTATCAATCCCTTAACCTCGTAATTCCTCAACGTCTGTGGATGAATGTTCAACAACTCAGCAACAACACTTATCGGATAAAGCAAATCACTCATCTAGGCCTCCTGAATCTATCCTTTACCTTTGGCAAAAGAGAATTCAGTTTCTCTACAAGTATTTTAATGTTGTTTCCAAACCTACCAATAGGATTAGCTCTCAGCCTCACCTTCAAATCACCTCTTCCATTCCCTCTAAGCCTAGGAAAACCCTCTCCTTTGATCTTAACAATATCACCATCCCTTGATCCTTTTGGTACTTTCAAATTGATCTTTCTCTTTCCAGGAAGAACAACATCCAAATCAATGCCTAAGAAAAGCTCAGGCATAGTTAATACTGCATCAACAATCAAATCATCCTCTTCCCTGATGAAAAGACGATCGCTTCTCACATTCACAGCAATGTAAAGATCGCCATTTGAACCACCTTTGATTCCAGCATGTCCTTTTTGGCTATATCTAATCTTGCTTCCTTCCCTTATCCCAGCTGGAATTTTGATTGATATCCTTTCATTTTCAGGAATCCTTCCTTGACCCCTACAAGAAAGGCATGAATCATGTATACGTCCCGAACCTTGACAGTTTCCACATGGGCTTTGAACCCTCATGAACCCCATACTCCTTGTTATATTTCCAGTTCCCTTACAGGTGTTGCATGTTCTCGGTGTCGTATTTGCCTTGATTCCTGATCCAGTACATTTTTCACATCTTTTGTATTTTTTAATTTTTACATCTTCTTTTATGCCAGATTCGATATCCTCAAAAGACAAACTCTTGTTTAACACTATATCTTCACCTCTTCTCCCCGGGCTTCTTCTCCTTGACTGCCCTCTTCCAGAAAAACCACCACCAAAAAAAGTATCAAATATATCATCGAGTCCAAGATTTGAAAACATGTCTCCAAAATCTTCCATATTAACCCCTGCCTGCGAAGCAGGTCCACCAGGCTGGAATGCGGCCATGCCGTATCTGTCATAAAGATCTTTCTTCTTAGGATCTGAAAGTATTTGATAAGCCTGTGATATCTTCTTGAATCTTTCTTCAGCTTCAGAATCACCAGGATTTACATCTGGATGATGTTTCCTAGCAAGATTTCTATAAGCTTTCTTGAGTTCTTTTTCAGAAGCATTTTTAGAAACACCTAACCTTTCGTAAAGATTATCACTATTTATTTTTGTCAACTTGCCTTTCCTTTTTCAAGCTCAACCATTGCTGGTCTTAGGATTCTTCCATCTATAACATATCCTTTTCTCAGAACTTTTAATATTTTCTTTCCTTTTCCCTTAACAGCCTTGTGCAAAGCAGGATCAAATCTAACCGAATCAACTTCTTCAACACCCAAGGTCTTCAATCTATTCAAAAGTTCATCCCTTATCATTTCAAGCCCTTCTTTATCTTTTGAAAATTCTAGAGCACGTTCCAAAGATTCGACTGAGTCAACTAAAGCAAGAGCACCTTCAGTTTTCCCTTTTCTTAAACTTTCTTGAATTTGGATTTCTTTTCTCCTAGCAAAATTTTCTTCTTCTGCTTTGACTGAAATATATTTTTTTTGAGCATCTTTCGCCAAGCCGAGAGCCCAAGCAAGAGCCTCGTCGGTTTTTGCTTTCTTGATCCATTTGTTGATCAAGATTTGAGGTTTTTTAAGATTATCCTTCACCTTCTATAACTTCCTCACCGGAATCATCGTTACTTTCTTCTGCCATACCTTCAGTTTGAGCTGGGTCAGGTGCAATAGTTTGACCAAAAGTAACTCCAGCTTTTTGCAAATCTTCAAGAGCTGTTTTTTTCGTCTCTATATCCTCTAAGCTTAAAGCCGATTTTGCACTTTGTATAGCCTCTTCGAGAGTCTTTACAGAATCTTCAGAAGCTTTTTCTTTATTTTCTTCAAGAATCGTTTCTGTTTGCCAGATTGTTGAGTCCAAATTATTATGAACTTCAACAGACTCTTTTTTCTTTTTGTCTTCCTCTGCATGTTTTTCAGCATCTTCAATTTTCTTCTTTACATCATCTTCTGTTAAAGAAGTAGAACCTGTAATTTGTATTTTTTGAGACTTCCCTGTCTTTTTATCTGTAGCTTCTACATTCAAAAGGCCATTTGCATCAATTTTGAAAGAAACTTCAATTTGTGGAATACCTCTTCTCTCTTTCGGGATATCGATTAATTGAAAATTTCCAAGTATTACATTGTCATTAGCCATTTTTCTCTCGCCTTGAAGAACCTTTATGTCGACTCTGTCTTGATTATCGGCTGCTGTTGAGAATATTTCCTTATGTTCTGTTGGAACAGGAGAATTCCTCTTAATCATCGTTGTCATAACACCACCTAAAGTTTCCAATCCAAGACTTAAAGGGGTAACATCAATTAAAAGAATTTTCTTTTCATCTTCGAATTCTTCCCCGCCAAGAACACCTCCCTGAATTGCTGCACCAGAAGCAACAACCTCATCAGGATTAACACTTTTTTCAGGATTTTTCCCAAATATTTTTTTACACAACTCCTGAACCTTCGGAATCCTTGTTGAACCTCCAACAAGAATAACCTTGTCAATTTCAGATGAAGAAACACCTGCGTCCTTCATTGCGTTTTCACAAGGCTTTACTAATCTTTTCATAACAACATCAGAAATTTTTTCAAATTCCGCTCTTGTTAATGTTGCTTTTAAATGAAGTCCTTCGTGCAGATAAGGCAAATTGATCTGACTTGCTGGGACAGAACTTAAATCTTTTTTCGATTTTTCTGCAGCCTCGATCACCCTTGCCCAAGCTGTTGAATCTTTCCTTAAATCAATCTTGTGTTCGCTGTAAAATTTATCTGCTATCCAGTCTGCAACAAGATCGTCAATATCGGCTCCCCCGAGTTTCGTATGTCCGTTTGTTGCTTTTACCTCAAACACACCGTCTCCTATTTCAAGAACAGTTATATCAAAAGTTCCTCCACCGAAATCGAAAACTGCGATTGTTTGATCCTCTTCAAATTTGTCCAAACCATAAGAAAGAGCAGCTGCAGTAGGTTCATTAATGATTCTTTCTACATCAAGACCTGCTATTTCAGCAGCTTGTTTTGTTGCCTTTCTTTGAGCGTCATTGAAATATGCTGGAACAGTTATAACTGCCTTCTTGACTTCAGAACCTAAATAACTAGAAGCATCTGTTTTCAATTTCATTAAAACCTTTGCTGAAATGTCTTGTGGTGTCAATTCTGTTCCATCAACCATGAATTTTTTTGAACTCCCTATACTTCTTTTTGCATTTGCAAATGTCCTATCAGGAGCTATCGTCATTGCAGAAACTGCCTGATCTCCTACTAAAATCTCACCGTCCTCTTGAAAAGAAACAACAGAAGGTGTGACCCTTCCTCCTTCAGCATTTGGAATGATTTCAGATCTCCCATTTTGAAATACAGCCATACAAGAATTGGTTGTTCCTAAATCTATACCTATAATTTTTGTCATATTTTTTCCTCCTAATTTCTAAATAAATACAAATAAAACAATGCAATTATACATAATTAGTCTTAATTTGTCAATTTAATTTAGTCTATTCTTATAAATTGAATTAAGTCTTTATTTATAAATACAGAAAAAAAAATGATTCTTTTTACTTTTCATTAAAATTAAAAGATGAGAAAATTGTTTGTTTTTGTATTTACAGCTTTTTTAGTATTTCTCTCTTTTCTTTCAGATTCAAAAAATGAAAGAAAAGAATATATAAAATACGATCAGAAAAACATCTACTCTGAACCTTTTTCAATAAAAATCAAAATCAAAGAAAGTATGGATTTGAAAGTAATCAAAGATCGTCAAAAAATATTTGATGGAATCGTCGAAAGAGAAAAAGAAATCAATTTAAAAATTAAAGAATTTATTATTTTGAGAACAAATGATTTTGATGAAATCTCAATTTACTGGTTAGATGCAAATCAAAACTGGCAACATGTAGTAACTCCAGAATATCCTTTTCGTTTAACTCTTACACGTAGCGGGGGTAAAATCATTTCGTTTATAGATAAAGGGAGTATTCAAGAATGAAAAAAACACTATTATTGTTATCGATATTAATAAACTGCATAACACTCAGAGCAGTAGACGTTACAGAAATAAATTTCCCAGATGCAAAAAACCTTGAAAAAGAATGGCTTTCAAGTGTGTTTGGAATAGATGTTGGTGACGAATTTTCAACATCTGCAATAGATCAAGGCCTTGAAAGACTGTATTCGTCTGGTTTTTTCATAGAAACTCCTACTGCGGAAACTACTACAAATGAAGGTGATATTGTTATTAATGTTAGATTTAATGAGTTTCCAATACTTGAATCAATAGTTTTGAAAGGTATAAATTGGCTAGATCCCTTAGATGTCCTAAATGCCATTACAGTGAAAGAAGGTTTTATCCTTAACAGAAACGAACTTATGGAGAGCTACACCATCATAAGATCTAAATATGCCGAAAAAGGATTCCCCTGGATTTTCAATGAATCGGAAACACTTGACTTAGAAAACAAAACCTTAATAATAAACTTCGTAGAACCTATTTTCAATGATGTAATCTTTGAGGGTCTCGTCGAAACAAACGAAAATGCCTTAAAAAGGTTTCTATGGATGGAGAAAGGAGATCCGATAACTTATGAAACAATTCAACTAGAAATAAAAGACCTTTATGCGACAAAACTTTTTTCAGCAATTCCTGAAGTAAGAATAAATCCTCCAAAAGACGATTCTCAACTACCCTACTTTGATATTGTTTACTCTTTAAAAGAGGCAGATAAAACTGGAAACCTCTTATTCGGAGCTTTTTATGGAGACCAGTCTGGATTGGGTGGTTATGTTAGTTATAGAGAAGAAAACTTTAGAGGAAATGCTGTAAGCTTAGGAACGATGCTCTCTTATGGAGAAAGAGGGAGTTCCTATGATGTATCTTATTCAGATGACAGTTATAAAGATACAAGACTTTCCTTAACTTCGAGGGTTTTTGATACAAATAGATCAATAATCTTCTATGAAGAAAACACAGATCCCAATTACAACTTTGCAAGCAGCGGAGGAGAGTTTTCATTCGGGAAAAGAATAGACAGAATGAGAAGGTTGAGTTTCAAACTTCATTCAAGTGAAAACGACTATAGTCTAGATTCTGGAGATGACATCTGTACTTCAAATGGGGTTAGTGGCCCTGATTGTGATGACCTTTTAGCAGAAAAAGGTATATTAGCAGGTGAATTAAACAGCATAACCATTGGATACAAAAAAGACACGAGGTTCAATCCTTTTGACCCAACACAAGATGGGATATATTGGGATCTTTCCTTAGAGCATGGCTTTGCTTCTGAAGACTTTTCTTACACGAAATACTCATACGACATTAGAAAATACAAACAACTCAAGAACCCTGAATTCCTCTTAGCAGGAAGATACAAAATTGGAATGATAGAAGGAGACTCCCCCTCAACAAGGCGATTTTGGACTGGTGGAACCTCTTCTGTAAGAGGGTATGACCTAGGAGAGAGCAAAGGTAATTACCAATCCTTGATGAATCTTGAACTTAGATGGCATCCCGAAGATACCCCTTGGTCAGCAGTTGCATTTGCTGATTATGGATCCTCATCAAATGATTCTGAAAGTCTTTCTTTCGAAAATGCATTAACAAGCTATGGTTTAGGAATAAGGTTTAGTATTGGTTTTTTTGGAATTGCTCCTGTTCGATTTGATTTGGCTTTTTCTCCTGATTTAGATGATACAAAATTTCACTTTTCTATAGGACAAATGTTTTAATGGCCTGGAGCCTAAAAGAACTTGCAAAAATATCTAATGGTATTTTGGTTGGAAGCAAAGATTCAGTAATTTTTGGTTTATGTTCTTCTGAAAAACCCATAAAAGATTTTTTAGCATTTTCTTTAACAAAAAAAACATCAAAAGAACTAGAAAGAAATAACTGCTACATAATTTCAAAAGACAAACCTTACAAAGGAATTCAGCATCCAGACCCAAAAACGATATTTGCAAAAATAATGAAAGAAATTGAACCCAAGTTCAAAAAATCAGATCTTCTAATAAGTGAAAAATCTCATATAAGCGATTCAGCTAAAATAGGTCGAAACACCAGGATTGGACCATTTGTATTTATTGGAGAAAATGTTGAAATTCAAGAAAATGTTGAAATTCATGCATTTTCTTTTGTTGGAAATAACTCAAAAATTAGTCGAGAATCCTGCTTGATGCCTCATTCAATAATTATGGATAACTGTAACATCGGCAAAAAAACACTCATAGGGCCTGGCAGCATCATAGGAAATGCAGGATTCAACATACACAAGAATAAAAATGGGATGTTTAGAATGCCTCACATTGGAGGGGCGAAAATCGGGAACAATGTGACAATTGGAGCACTAAACACAATTGATGCTGGACTTATAGATTCAACAGAAGTTGATGACAATGTAAAAACTGACTCTCAAGTTCATATAGCTCATAATGTTGAACTTGGAAAAAACTCTTTGATAGCTGCAAAAAGCGGAATAGCAGGAAGTTCTAAAATAGGAAAAAATTTCAAAGCTGGAGGAAGAGTTGGAGTCTCGGATCATACAAAAATAGGAGAAAATGTGACTGTTGGTGTTGGGAGCATGGTCATATCGGATGTAAAAGACAATGAAACAGTTCTTGGGTATCCAGCAAGAGCGAAAAAAATAACCCTTGCAATATGGGCTTCTTTGAAAAAAATTCCTGAATGGATGAAAAGAAAAAAATGATTCACCCTAAAGCAATAATTCATAAAAAAGCAACAATAAAAAATGATGTTGAAATAGGCCCTGGATCTTTGATAGACGAAAATGTCATCATAGAAGAAGGTTCCGTTATTGAAGACAATGTGAGAATTAAAGGAAATGTCAAAATAGGGAAAAATGTTCATCTGCATAGGGGGGTGACAATTGATTCTCCACAACATATATCTTTTAAAGATTTTTGCCATTCAACAGTTGTTTCTGACGGCTCGACATTGAGAGAATTTGTAACAGTTCATGGATCAACGACAGAAACACCCACGATCATAGGAAAAAATTGTTACCTTATGGCCTTTTCTCATGTTGGACATGACTCCGAACTTCAAAACAATGTGATATTAACAAATTTTGTTCAACTGGGTGGACATGTCAAAATTGGAGAAAAAGCTGTTATTGGTGGAGGTGTTATGGTTCACCAAAGAATGGAAATTGGAACGAGATCCATGATTGGAGCGATGATCCCTGTTTTGAAATCTGTCCCTCCCTACTCGATGATTGCAGATTTAGGCAGTGGTACAAAAATAGTTAGCATAAACAGAAGAGGAATGTCTGACAGTCTTGATTTAAGAAAAAATGCTGTTGAAGCAATGAAGTTACTAAAAACAAAAACAAACAAAAAAGAACTAGTTGAAGAATTGACAAACTTAAAGAATAACGAAGCATTCATTTTGAAAGATTTTATAAACTCAAATACAAAATATTACAAGTGGAATTAATGAAATTTATCCTTGCTGGAATCGGAAAAATGGGGAAACTACATTACGAACATCTCATGGAAAGAAAAGATGTTGAATTAACTTGTGTGGTTGATGTGGATGAAAAATCTTTATCTTCAATAGATTCAAAAATAAAAAAATTGAAAAATTTTAAAGATTTAGATGAAAACTTTGATGCTGCAATAGTTGCAACTCCTACAAAACACCATAAAGAAATAACAAATTATCTTTTAGAAAAAAACATCAATGTTCTAGTGGAAAAACCGATATCGGACAACATTGAATCTGCAAAAAGCATGGTTGAAACAGCAAAAAAAATGAATAAAGTTTTAATGATTGGGTATATAGAGAGGCACAATCCAATGATAAAAACTTTAATGAAAGAAATAAAAAATGAACAAATTGAATCAATTTACACATCAAGATGGGCCCCAAGACCCAAAAGAATTATGTATGAAGGTGTTGTTTTAGATTCAATGATACATGACATAGATATAGTTCTCCAATTTATAGGAAAAAAAGTGTCAATTGAAGATGCTGTTGGAAACCTGGGAGATGACAAATATCCTGATAATGCTAAAGTTGTTCTTAAAAATGATAAAAATGTATATGCACATCTTTTCGCTGGATGGGAAACGAAAGAAAGACACAGAACACTTCTCCTTTCAACAGAAAAATATATATATTTGGGCAACTACATAAAACAAACTTTGATAAAGATAGATAAAAAAAACAACAAAAAAACCAACATTGAAATCATCAAAAACGAAACGGATGCAATAAATGCACAAATAACAAAATTCAAAGAAAACATCATTAAAAAAAATTTCTATCAAGAAAGCCTTAAATCCTTGGAGATAGTCTTAGATTCAACAAATCAAATAATAAAAAATAACCAAAATGAGTAAAACAGCTGCCCTGATAATAACCTACAATGCTCCAGAAAAAATACTACATGATCTTTTGGAAAGTGTAAAAAAACAAAAGGAAATCGAAAAAATACTCGTTGTAGACAACAACAGTACACAAAAACAAGGATTGAATTATTTAGAAGATGAAGAAATTCAAATTATCAAGATGAAGAAAAACAAAGGTTTTTCAAGCGCAGTAAACACAGGTATGAAATCACTGTCAATGTTTGACTATGTTTTAATTTTGAATTTTGATATCATCCTTAAAAAAGACTCAGTAAAAGAAATGCTTTTAATTTTTGATTCCAAGTCAAAAATTGCTGCAGTAGCTCCTAAAATGTACCTCCATGACTATCCAAACCATTTTGATTCAATAGGAACAATTGTTTATCCAGGATTAGTAGCAGCAAATAGAGGAATCGGACAACCAGACATAGGGCAATTTGATTTTTCTGAACCAGTTTTCGGGTCTTGTTTTGGTTGTACATTAATCTCAACAAAGGCATTTAGAGATGTGGGCAGGTTGTGGGAAGCTTTTTTTCTTTATTACGAAGATGTTGATTGGTGTTGGAGAGCAAGGCTTAAAGGCTGGATGTTTATGACAGCTCCATCAGCAAAAATAATTCATCATCATTCCTTTCTTTTGAAAGAAGAACCATCTACATTTAAATACTATTACATACAAAGCAATCTGCTTCTTTCTATAGTTAGGCTTTTAGAACCAATAAAGTTATTAAAAGAAATATTAAAAAGATCAAAACAACTAATTAACAGATCAAGAACAGAGAAGAGGATGAGAAAAACAACTTTTTTTATCTTTTTGAGATTCTTTAAATTGCTTATTCCAGCATTAAAGTCAAGATTCCAAATACAAAAAACAAGAGTTGTTAAAGATTCTCTGTTGTTTGCTTTTTCCGAAGGTCATTCCGGCTGTTTTTCAGACACAGAATACAAACCTCTTGAAAACGACCTACCCGAAACGCTTGCACTTTATCAAAAGTGGACAACAACATTTTCAGAAAAAGACAAAAGGAAAGCTTATGAATCATCAAAATGAATTTAAAGAGTTGTTAGAAAAAGAAGCCAAATTTTGGGCTCACTTTAATGAAGATGCTCTTCAAAAAGGAATTCCTCATTGGCTCGATCTACAAAATGCAACTCCTATAAAAAGAAGACCCTACAACCCATTTAATGATTGCAGAATTGAAAAAATAATAAGAGGCGATATAAAAAAAGAATTCCTAGAATCTGCAGGAAATCCAAAAGTCAAGAAAGAAAAAAAAGCACTTGATTTTGGTTGTGGAATGGGCTGGCTTTCACTTGAGCTCTCAAGAAAAGGCTTCGAGGTAGATGGTTTTGATCTTGCTGAAAAAAGCATAAAGATTGCAAAAAAATACTCAAAAAAAATGGGTGAAAAAATAAACTATCAAGTTGCAGATTTGAATAATTTCCAATTCAAAGAAAATTTTTATGATGTTGTTGCAGTATGGGATGTCCTTCACCATCTTGTAAATCCTGAAGAAGTCCTAAAAAGATTGAAAAATTCACTAAAACCTGGAGGAAAAATTTTAATACTAGATCATCTTGGATTTGATGAAAAAAATGAAAAAACTGTAAAAATTCTGATGAACATCCTTCCTGCAAAACTATCACATATCATTTATCGATTCAAAAGGAAATTCAAAATCGAGAACAAGAAAAAACAAATTCAAATTATTGAAGATGCTCCTTTTGAGCACTGTTCTGAAAATAAAATACTTCCAGCGATCAAAAAAATATTAAAAGGTTCGAAAATAAAAGAAAGACTTCCTATAGCGATACATTTAGCGCATCATCATGAAGTTCCTGATTTTTTAACAGAATTTATATGGAAACTTGTTAAAAATATTGACAATAAAATGTTGAAAAACGGAGCAAAAGGAGAATACATCTCCGTGATATGGATGAAAGATATAAAATAGTCACAGACTATTTTAAAAAAGGAGATTCAAAATCATGAATATTTACTTATTTTTAGCAACCTTAATCCCAAGTATTACTGTTGACTTGGTACAAGAAGAAAAACAAATTTTTACTAACTACAGGCCTCAAAGATTTGAATTAAACGATACTCCTTCAGAAGAACTTACAGCAGAGCCATCATATGTTTTCAAGCCAATGTATGCAACACTGAAATTAGGACAGGATCCTAGAAATGCCCCAACTGCTATAAAAACTTGCTCAGAAAATCCAGATTTTGAAAAAATAAAAGAATTATTAAATTCAAATATTGCAGACATAGAAAAAGAAAAAGAAAAAGAAGATAAAGATTTTGAAAAAAAACTAAAAGTCTCTGAAGATAAAAAAGAACCAAAAACAAATCAGAAAAAACTATCAAAACTAGAACCAGAAAAAACTGAAGAACCGGAAAAAAAAGAACCAAAAACCTCTGAAAGGTCTGATTTAATCCAATCTTTGATGAATTGCAGAGACGAAAATAAAAACTCTGAAGAAGACAACAGCATAACAATTGTGCTTGACTCAGACATTTTTCACTCTTCGGATTCTGATACAGTGAAAAACATGTGTTTCGAAAAAATACAACCAACACTTGTAGACGAAGATACAGCAATGGCAACAATTAGAGAATTAAATAAAAATCTAGATGCAGAAGAAGATGAAGAAAAAACAAAAGAAATTCAAAAAATTATTGATTGCAGAAAAGAGAATGCAACAGATTTTAATAATGAATGGTTTAATGAATTTGAATCAAAAATCTACATTGATTCAAATAATGACAATGACCTAACTAACGATGGTGACGGTTCATGGGTTTCAAGATCTTCAAGAACATTCAATACGGAATCGGAAATCAACCTTGAATACAGAGGGTTAGATGAAATTTTTTCCTACAAAATTAAATGCTATAAATTAAACACTGTAGTAAAAGGTAAAGACTCTGTTCTATGTTACCGCTGGAACAACAAATCAGGAACAGTAAACTGGAATAATGAAGAATACAAAATAGCCTTAGCTGACGAAAACACAGATGGTCTTTTTAATGATTTGAACAACATAGCATTATCTATAGACAGAGACCAAGATGGAAAAATGAATGGATCTACATCTTCAGCTGAAGGATATAAAGGAAATCAACTTTTTGAATTTGGAGGAATGTCTTGGGTAGTAGATTCAATAAATGCAAGTGGAACAAAAATAACTTTAAAAGAATCTGAAAAAGAAGCTCCTCATAAACCTTACCTTACTCCAGGAAACAAATCTCCAAACTTCTCGTTTGTTTCTCATAGCGGCAAAAAAATATCACTTGAGAAACTAAAAGGGAAAGTTGTTCTTATTGATTTTTGGGCAACATGGTGTGGTCCTTGTATAAAAATGGCTCCAGAAATACAACAACTTTATGATGAACTTGAAGGACCAAATTTCGTAATGCTTGGAATCAGCCTTGACTCAGATGAAGAAAAATTAAATAAATATCTTGAAGATAACCCTGAAATGAAATGGGAAGAACATTTTGATGGGAAAGGTTGGGATAATGAAATATCAGATCTTTTCAGGGTCAATAGCATACCAACAATGTATCTATTGGATCAAGATGGAATGATAGTTAAACAAAAAGCTTATCCTAGTTTATCAATTAAAGAAGATGTTGAAAAGCTTTTGGAAGAATATAGAAAAAAGAAAAAGCTCAAAAATGGTTTCTTGTTTTAGAATCGTCTTTTATGCCGAATAACTTCAGAAAAGGCGATCTGGTAAAACTAGAGTCCGGAGACAAGGGAACGATAGAAAATTGGAGAATCCATTTAGATGGTGCAAAATGGTTCTTTTATTACACAGTAACGACGTCCTCTGGAACAACTGAAGTAAGAGAAGATGTGATAAGTCTTCCCGCTGAACTTCTTGAAGAAAGATTAAAAGAAGAAGAAGAGCAGAAAAAGGAAAAATTCAGAAGTGAAAAATACAATGCAACAGTTGTAAGCATTAAGAACACACATGAAGATTTAGCTGTATTTAGGGTTGAACCTGATGGAGAAAAAGCAACTTATGAACCTGGACAGTATACCACTCTTGGCCTTTACAGTTTTGAAGGCAGGCTTGAAGGAACACAAAAAGAAGAACCAACTCCAGAGTTTGATGCATTTGTACAAAGAGCTTACTCAATATCCCACAGAATACTCGACGATGAAACTGGAGAGTTAGTTGAAGCTGGGAATGATGACTTTTTTGAATTTTACATAGTCTTAGTCAGAGATAACGGAGAAGGCAATCCAGCACCTGGCTTGACTCCAAGGCTTTTTGAAATGAAAGAAGGAAGTCGAATACACATAGGAAAAAAAGCAGTGGGACACTACACACTACATCATGTAAACGATTCAACAAAAACAATCGTGTTAGGAGGAACAGGTACCGGGGAGGCTCCTCATATGGCAATGATTGCAAAACTTCTTTCAAACGATTACAAAGGGGACATAGTCTGTTTAGAGGTTTGCAGGTCTAGTGCAGATTTTGGTTATTTCGAAACACATAAAAAACTAATGAAAGAATATCCAAATTACAAATATGTTGGATTAGCAACAAGAGATCCTGATGTAAAAGAAAAAGTTTATATTCAAGATTACATATCAAAAGGAATGCTTGATGACCTTCTTGGATACAAACCTGAACCAGAATCCTCACAGTGGTATTTCTGTGGAAATCCAAAAATGTTGGGAGTCCCACAAAAAAACAAAGAAACAGGAGAAGAGAGCTATCCAAAACCGTTAGGTGTAATAGAAGTGCTTGAAGGAATGGGGCATAAAGCTGATCGAGGTGTCAAGAACCCTGGAAACATTCACTACGAAGAATATTGGTGATTTAAGTTAAAATTAACTCAGGAGGCATAATTATGAAAAAAATTTTTATAAAAATATCTTTAACACTCGCAATCTTTTTTTCTTCCCAAACTCTTAATGCAAATGAATTAGTTTTTGCAACTTCTGTTGGAGATGAAACTGCCACCGTTTCATGGTTGAATTTTGAAATATCTGAAAAAACTGTTTTGAATTTTTCAACACTTGACGATAGTTTCGATTCACATGAATACAAAAATACATCTTTTGATTTTACATACATGTACTCTGAATCTTTAGGTTTAAAGTTTGGAAGTTGGTCCCCTGAATTTGACACAACAAAAGAAGATGCAATAACAATTGGAACTACCTGGAATTCAGGTAATTTATTTTTAGGACTTGATTATTACACTGGCGATAATATCGATGGAACTGCTTTTAATGCACAATACATTGCTCCTATTTCTGAGAAAAACTCCATGTGGTTTTGGCATGGACAAGGTTGGGAAGATGGAAGCGGAAATGGAAGTTTCATTGTCCCTGACACAACAATGATTGGATGGGATTATTTCTATTCAGACTCAACAACCATTTCTTTTGTTTGGAGAAGCATTGATTTCAATGTTGCAACAGCTTCAACAAATGCACCTTGGATTGGTTTCAATTTCTCATTTTAATGATTCTTGTTTGAAAAAAAAACTCAAGACAAACTGTGATCTTGGAGAATGTCTAAACCCTAATCCCGATAAAACAATCATGGCGCTTATCGATATGGCAAATATCGCATGTGGAGGCCATGCTGGAAACGAATCTAGCATGAAAAAAACAATAAATCTAGCAATTAAAAACAATGTAAAAATTGGAATTCATCCTAGTTATATAGATAAAAAAAACTTCGGAAGAGTAAGCCATAACATTGATGAAAAAAAACTTTTTGATGATTTGTATAAACAAGTCAAGACCTTTCAAGAAACATGCCTCAAAAATAATGCAAATCTTGAATACATTAAACCTCATGGGGCACTTTATCACGATATGATGCATAAAAAAAGTGTCCTAAAAACAATTTTAAAAGTTATAAAAAAAACAAATAAAAGCCTAGCTTTAGTAGTTCAAGCTGGTATTAAAAAAGATGAATTTGAAAAAATTTCAAAAAAAGAGAACATCAAATTCTTATACGAAGTTTTTGCGGATAGAGGTTACAACGGATTAAAAATGATACCAAGAAATAAACCTAAAGCAGTTCTTAGAGATGTCAAATTAATCATCAACCAATATAAAAAATTCCAAAAAAATAGTGAAACTAAAATCGATACAATTTGCTTTCATAGTGACAATCCAGCTTCAGTAAAGGCCTTAAAAAAAATAAAAAATGTATAAAATAATTCCTGCAGGAGAAAACTCAATCCTTGTTTCTTTTTCGGAAAAAATAAATTCAAAATTTCTGCCTTTCATAAAAAATCTTTCTCTGAAATTAGAAAAAAAATTTCCAAAATTCATCATAGAAATAATTCCCTCTTACACAACACTTCACATAACCTACAATCTCGAATATACCGAAAAAAAATACAAAATACTAATTGAAGAAATAAACAAATACAAAGGGAATAACAAATTCTCTAATTCAAAATTAATAAAAATTCCAGTTTATTACGGTTTGGATGTAGGTCTTGATCTCGAAAAAATTCTTGAAGAAAAAAAAATAACTTTAGAAAATTTCATAAAAACACATTCTTCTAAAGAATACCTAGTATATGCAATTGGCTTCAGCCCTTGTTTCGCATTCTTAGGAACAATTGACAAAAAGATACAAAAGTCAAGATTAAAAACACCAAGAATAAAAATTCCAGCAGGAAGTGTTGCTTTGGCGGAAGAACAAACAGCTGTATACCCTTTGGAATCATCAGGTGGATGGAATATCGTTGGAAAAACCTTCCTGGATCTATCGATAAAAAATCCTGAAAATATCAATAAATTCAACATAGGAGACAAAGTCAAATTCGAACCAATAGATAAAGAAACATTTATTCAAAATGGTGGAAGATTATGAGTTTTCAAATAATCAATCCTGGATTTTCTTCAAGTATTCAAGATTATGGAAGAACTGGCTACAAAAAACATGGATTGAGTCAATCTGGGGCAATGGATGAAATAGCATACTGTGAAGCAAATTCACTTCTAGATAACAAATTCGATGATGCAGTTGTCGAGACGGTTTTTGAAGGTTTGCAAATAATATCAAAAATAGACACATTCATATCTGTGACTGGTGCAAATTTAGATTTTCGAATCAATAATAAAAAAATGCCTATGTGGGAGAGCATTAAAGTTTTCAAAGATGATATATTAAGCTGGAACAAAACAATTGAAGGCAATTATTCCTATCTAGCAGTAAAAGGAGGTTTCAAAACAGATATTTTTTTTGGGTCGAGATCTATAAATATACGTGAAAATATTGGAAAAAAACTTAAAAAAAAGGATATCTTAAAATGTAAATCTTACAAAGATTTAAAATTAAAAAAATCTAAAAATATTCCAAAATACAATAAAAAAAAATCACTAAGGATACTTCCTACTTATCAATTCAGAAGATTTAATCTTGAACAAAAAAAGAGATTCTTTAATCAATTTTACAAAATAACCAACTTGAACAACAGAACTGGGTACCGACTTAAAGGAAGACCAATCATCATAAAAAAAAATGAAATGATATCTGAAGGGATTAGTTATGGAAGTGTACAAATATCAAATGACGGACTTCCAATAATCCTGATGAAAGATGCACCTACAATAGGTGGTTACCCTAAGATTGGTACAGTTTTTTCATTAGACCTCTCCTTTCTTTCTCAAAAAAAAGAAAATGAAAAAATACATTTTGAACCAATGGAAATTGAACAAGCTCAACTAAAAAGACAAATTTTCAATAGACATTTTGAAATAAAATTATAAAAACATTGAAAAAAAATCATCTTCGGAAATAATTTCAACATTTAAATTTAATGCTTTTTTCTCTTTAGAACCACCGCCAATACCTTTTACAAGATAATTTGTTTTTAAAGATAGGGTTGAAGAAAAACTTCCACCATTTTTTTCAATTATCTTCCTCATCTCATTCCTTGATTTACTCAATTTTCCAGTAATGACAATATTCAAACCAAAAAGAACCCCTTGTGGAGATTCTTCCGACAAAGAAATTCCACATTCTTTCATCTTTGACAACTCCTCTAGAAAAGATTGGTCTGAAAAAAATTTTTCAATATTTTTCGCAGTTTGAAAACCAATCCCCTTTATCTTTATGAGTTCAGAAGCATTTATATTGAATAAATTCTCTATCGAATAATCAAAATGTGAAAGAAGTAGTTTTGAGACCTCAGAGCCAACAAGAGGGATCCCTAAAGAAGCTAAAACTTTAGAACAACTAGTTCCTTTCACAGATTTTTCTATTCCTTTCAAAATATTTTCTACCGAAAGATCTCCCCAATTCTCAAGACTCTTCCACTCTTTCTCATATCTTTTCAATGTAAAAAAATCTGAAAAACTCTTGACCCAGTTTTTCTTGATTAACAATTTAATTGTTTTGTCAGAGATGCCATCAATATCTAATCCGGACTTACCAACAAAATATTTGAATTTTTCAAAATTTATCAAATTCTCATCAGGATTTTCACAATAAAGAAAAACTCCATTTTTATCAATGCTTGTATTTGAATTATTCCAAAGTTTAGGATATTTGAATTTTTCATTACCGGAGTCAACAACCTTTCCAACTACTTGGGGGATAACATCACCTGCTCTTTGTACCTCAACGGTATCTCCAGGTGCAAGATTCAAAGATTTAAAAAGCGAATAGTTATGAAGAGAAGCATTTGAAACTTTAACACCTCCTAAATCTATTGGTTTCAACTTTGCTACCGGAGTAAGTATTCCAGTCCTCCCAAGTTGCCATTCGATGTTCTGGATTTCTGTTAATGATTTATTAGCTGGAAACTTCAAAGCCAATGCCCAACGAGGATGATGTGATGTGCTTCCTAAAATATCTCGATATTTTTTTTCATCAACTTTCACCACAACACCATCACAATCAACATCAATATCATTTCTTCTTTTTAACATTTCTCTATAAAAATCTTTGATTTTTTTTCCTGAACCCAAAACTCTATTTGAATCAATATAGAAACCCAAATCATTTAGCATGTCCATTGACTTTGAATGAGTGGTTAGTTCCCCTCCATCAAAAACAGGAATGTCGTAAAAAAATGCAAAAAGGGGTGTTTTTTCAGTCTGAGATGGGTCCTTGGTTCTCAAAGCCCCTGCAACAGTATTTCTTGGATTTGATCTAGGTTTTTTACCAATATCCATTCTTTTTTTATTCATCCTTCTAAAAAAAGAGTTTTTGATTACTATTTCCCCTCTGACTAAGATTGATTTTTTTGTTTTTATACTTAAAGGCACATTTTTTATCGTCTTTACATTTGCTGTAATATCTTCACCAATTTCCCCATCTCCTCTTGAAAGAGCCTTTTTCAAAACGCCTTCTTGATAATGTAAAGAAAAACCAACTCCATCAAGTTTCAATTCCCCTACTAAATTAAAATCATTCCCAACTCCTTTCCCAACTCTTTCTAAAAAACTATTAAAACCTTCTAGTTCTTTACTATTATTCAAAGATATCATTGGAACCTCATGCTTAAAAGTTTCTCTATCTCCGACTATAGAGCTACCTACCCTAAATATTGCTGCATTACCAGGAACAATGTTTTCATTTTTTAAACTTATATCCTTCAAACGTCTAAACAAAGCATCGTAAAGATCATCTCCAACTAGTGGTTTTGAGTCGATATAGTAAAAATAATTCAGAAAATCTATAATTTCGCAAAGAAAAGAAACCTCATCTTCAAGTTTTGAAGAAAATTTTCCTTGCTCCCAATCTTTTACCTGGGATAGATAAAAGTTTATCTTTTTTTTTGAATAAAAATCTTTCATAAAAATGCCCAGGGAGGGACTCGAACCCTCACACCCAAAATGGGCACATGGCCCTCAACCATGCGCGTCTACCAATTCCGCCACCTGGGCAAAAATTATGACAAAGGCTGCAAGAAAGCCATTAAAAGACTACTAAAAACAAAAAGAACTGCAATTCTTTTTGTCCAGACTTTTAAAGACTCTTCGGAACCCAAGCCTCTTTGAGATGAGGATGAAGAAGAACCTTGCCCAAATAAACCCATAACACCCTGCTCTTTCTGTGTTTGTATGAGTATTAAAACAATCAAGCAAACGCTAATCAAAATATGTACTGCTAAAAGAATATCCATATCGCTAATCCCCTAATTCTAACCTCCAATAGTCTCTTATATCTTTGATTAACTTTCTAGCCTTTGGAACAACAGATTTAGAAGACATTCCAGCATTTTCAGCTAAAACAAGAACAATAATCGGCTTCTTTAAATTTTCAGAAACCTGAATTTCTCCATATCCAACAAACCATCCATGAGGTAACAAGTCATCATTACCGGTTTGTGCAGTTCCAGTTTTTGCGGACATTTTCACCCCTTCAACCGAAGTCCAATCATCATCAATTAAAGTTCTTGCTGCTGTTCCCTCTGAAACAGCGGTTTTTAAACCCAACCTAAGAACATCTAATGTTGAATCGTTTAATGAGAAATCCAAATAAACCTCATCTTGTTCAAGGTTTCCAATTCTTTTTACAAGTTTTGGAGAAAGCCTTGACCCTTTTGCTATAGCTTGATAAGCAGAAAAAACCTGTATTGGAGTCACAAGCAATGAACCTTGTCCAATCATCATCATCACAGTATCACCTCCATACCAAGGCTCCCCAGTATTTTTCTTTTTCCATGAATTATTTGGAACCAAGCCTGATGATTCAGGAATGGGCAACCCAACCTTTGAACCAAAACCAAAATCAAATGCTGTATTTTGTAAAATTTCTGGATCTCTGTTCCACCCAGGCATTTCCATCGCTAAATAATAAAAAGTTTCATTGCAAGAATAAGCCAAACTATCAACCATGTCCAAAACACCCAAGCCATCTTCATTCCAGCCATGAAAAACTCTATTCCCAACTCTTACGGAACCATTACAGTTATATCTACGAGCAGGATCAACACCCATATGCTCAAGAGCTGCTGCCGCTGAAACAACTTTAAATGTTGAAGCAGGTGGATACAGTCCTTCTGTTGCTCTGTTTAACAATTCTCCCTTTAACGATCCTGGGACATCTTCCCATCTTGAAGACATATAACCTTCTGGAGAATAACTTGGTCTACTAACCATTGAATAAATTTCACCTGTCATAGGGTTCCCAACAATCACAACCCCTTTTGTTTCTTCCCCGGTTTCAGAATCTTCAAGTATTTCCCACGAAAATTTTTGGATTGCAACAGAAAGAGAAAGATGTATGTCATCACCTCTTACCGAATCTTCTTTACTTAAAATCACATTGTCTTCATAATACTTATCGGGCAAATCCCTAAAAAGAATCTCACCATCCTTTCCTCTCAATGTTGTTTCATAAGCCATCTCTATACCGCTGGCACCCAAACGTTCATTGCGCCTAAAATAATCTTGAAGGTTGTCAACCTCGTTGATGTCTAAAGGTCTTGTATAACCGACAATTAAACTAAACAACCTCCCATAAGGGTAATACCTAACTGATCTTTCCCTTACTTCCACATCTTTAAAATCCATCTTTAGTTTTTTCACTGTTTCCAAATCAACATCCAAGTACCATCCATCAGATTTCTTAAAATCTTCAAGAGAAATATCATTTAAACCTTTAACGTCAATTGCGAGCCTGTTTCCAGCCAAAGTTTTTCCATCTCTATCAAAAATAACTCCCCTTTCAGGGATTAGTTTTTCGGTTCTGTAGATACGGTTTTCATATTTTTCTTTTAAAGAATCGTTATGCTGAATCAAAAAAGCCTTACAAACAAGAACTGCAAAAAGAATGAAAAGAAACGATTTGACAAACTTCATCTATTGTCATACATCCATAAAAAAACAAAAGATCTCAATATATCAAAACCTGATCCTGGAAAATCAAAAAACCCATAAATAAGCTTATTAACAACGAAAACAAACAACAATACGGTAAAAAATCTAAGATAAAAATTTATACTTGATTCCTTTTTATCAACAATCAGAAGCATCCAAGATAATAATAAAACAAAAAGAAAAAAATAACCTCCAAAATGGATATCTAAAAAAAACAAACCAAGAATTCCAACAAAAGTAGGGAAATGGCTTTTTCCAAGAGTCCAACAACTTAAAGCTATACCCCATGAAAGATAAGAACTTCCTAAAAAAAGAAATGCAATCAATAAACTTATCATTTAATATTTTTAAAATGCTTCTCACTTGAAATAATTTCAATGTCTCCAGAAGAAGTATTGCCAAGAGGAAAAGCCCAAATACTTGAATCATCTTCGTCTAAAAAAATCTGAGCTATATAAAAAAAATCTGAATTTTCAGAGAAGGAAAAAAGCAATCTGTCACCAGTTTTTATATTTTTTTTATCAACAGCAAACCAAACTTTCATCTTCTGAGATCCATTTCCCTCTAAAGCAACAAGCTCCCAAGTACTTTCTAAAAAAGCAATCGTCCATTCTTCTTTTTTTGTTGGAAACACCAAATCTCCTTTCTTAACCTTCCCCAAATAATACCCATTACCATCGATAGCGATCGTTTTCTCATCCGATTCCTGATTGAAATAAGTCAGTTTCGCTTCATTGGACCAATTACTTAAATTCCTTTTTGCCAAACCTTCTGACTTTCTTTTTAAGGCTGGAGAAACACTTAAATCAGAAGGATAACCTTCAATAAAATAAAAAAACAAAACAAAAAAGAAAAACCTTATTTTTTCCATACTAGAACCACATAAGCATCAAAATTTTCAATCTTTAAAATATTTCCTTCATTTTTACCAACCTCCCAATCCCAAGGTAGATCATTGCTGTCTCCAACTGTGAACCAATTTGAAACAGAATTTAACAAATCAGACTTTTCAATGAAGACATTTTGGTTATTGCTTTTTGTAACAGCTGTTTTGCCTAAAGTTTCTGAATGAATCCCGATAGAAATGTCTTCGTTGTTTAAACCATTCACATAAACTAAATAAGGATTAACATTATTAGCAACCCCAATCACCTTCTTTGTATTTTTATCTAAAACTAAAATTTTTGAATATTTGTTTTCTTTATCAATTCGTTTTTTTGTGTAAAACCAACCTTTAAAATTATCTCCACTATTAATCAAGAGCGGCTTGCCAAACGAACACTCCATAGAAACTTCTTCTTCAGCAAGCAAACATGTCCCACTTCTTAACCATTTGATTGAAGAAATTGGATCAAATAAAAATTTAAAAGGATGAAAAAAATAAGACAAGACAAGAAAACAAGATAAGGTAAGAAAAACATAATCAAAATTCCTTTTGTTTTGTGATGTTTTTAAAATTTTAAACTCTGTTAACAAATGGAAAACTATCCCTGACTACCTAGATTCAACAGTGTTATTCATTATCTGTTCCAAACCTTTGATAACAGCATTATCAGGATCTTTTACACAGTTTACTGGCAATTCGGTCAACTCTTCAACTCTTGTATCTAAACCTCTAAGTTTAGAACCTCCACCAGCCAAATTCACGCCATCCCTGTAAACATCTTCAGCCAATGCTGCAGGTGTTTGCTCAAGTGTTGCAAGTATATTGTTGATAATTTCATTCACAGGGCCCTTTAGAGCCTCAACAATGTCGTCAGAAGTAACGGTTCTCTTTGAAGGCCTTCTTTTGTTTAAATCTTGACCAGTTATTTCCTTTGGCTCTTGATCCTCTAAAGGTATAGCCCCACCAATCTCTTGCTTTATTCTTTCAGCTTGGGCTAAGGAGATATCAAGATCTTTGTTCTTTCTTATAAAATCCCTTATAGCTCTATCCATAGAATCACCAGCAACTCTCACTTTTTTCTTTACAACTATAGCTCCATTCGAAATTATTGCTATATCTGTTGTCCCTCCACCTATATCAACAACCATTCGGCCTTTTGGCTCCATTACCTGTAATCCAGAACCTATCGCAGCAGCATAAACTTCATCCACTGTTCCAAGTTCTGCTATACCAGCATAAGTACCTAACTCGTTGTATGCATTTTTATGAACATCGTCTGTATCGACCGGAACACCAACAACTGCCCAATTGGAAGGAGCGGACAATGCTCTGAATCTTGTATCAGTCGCCTGTTCCATAAAATAACGGAGCATTTTTTTTGCAAGCTCTAAATCATTTATGGTCCCCTCTTTCATTGGTCTCCTTGCAACAACATTAGAACCTGTCCTATCCAGCATTGTTGAAGCTTTGACACCAGCTGCTAGAACCTCTCTTGAAGCTGCATCTACCGCAACAACAGAAGGTTCATTGACGACGACACCGACGCCATATTCGGCAATTATTAAATTTTTTGTACCAAGGTCTATGGCAAAATCTCTACCTCTAGAAAACTTCCTAGAGATCTTTGATATAAATTCTTGAAAGCCTGCCAATTAAAACCTATCTTGCCGCATCGTAAGCTGATTTAGGAACTTTTATAGTAACAACTGCAGCACCTTTCTTTAAATCAAGTTCCATTTCGTACATGAAAGGAACTTCTTTTCCTCCCATTCCCATCGAAGGGGGTTTAACACCAAGTTTATATTTCTGCCAAGGAAACTTATGTTTTCCTTTTGCATTTGGATCAGTAGGTTCATAAGAATAAAGACCTCTGTCATTAGATTGTGTATATCTAATAACATTTCCGTCCATGTCCATAACACTAACTCCACAATACCCACACATAAAGGCAACTGAACCATCTTCGTTTACAACTTCAACCTTTCCGGATATAGTGCCTGTTAATTTACCCTTTAACATCTTGCAAGAAGAAAAAGGGATTAGTAAAAGAACAAGAATAAGAATTTTTTTCATTTTTTTACCTCCAAATATTTTCTTAATTATAGATGAAAAAAAGATTATACAAACTCGATTCCTTGGGCTAAAGGAAGTTCCTTTGAATAATTGATAGTATTTGTTTGTCTTCTCATATAAGCTTTCCAAGAATCAGAACCAGCTTCTCTCCCGCCCCCTGTCTCCTTTTCACCACCAAAAGCACCTCCGATTTCAGCTCCTGAAGTTCCTGTGTTCACATTTGCTAAACCGCAATCAGAACCAAAGCAGGATGTGAAAGCTTCAGCTTCCTTCATGTTCTCTGTAATTATTGAAGAAGAAAGCCCTTGAGGAACACAATTATTAAAATGAATTGCTTCATCAATATTCTTTATTTTCATCATATAAAGAATGGGAGCAAAAACTTCATGGGACATAATCGGAAGATGATCTTCAACTTCAACAATTGTTGGTTTAACAAAATAACCTCGTTTATTGATTTCGCTTCCTCCAACAATAACCTTTCCGCCTTGTTTTTTTATTTCTTCAAGTGCATCTAAATAATCTTTAACAGCAAATTCTGAAACCAGAGGTCCCATTAAAGTCTTACCCTCTAAAGGATTTCCTATCTCTACTTGTCCATATCCAGAAATCAATTTGCTCTTAAGTTCTTCATAAATGTCCTCATGAACAAAAACTCTTCTAGTTGTTGTACATCTTTGACCAGAAGTTCCAACAGCCCCAAAAAGAATAGCTCTTGATGCCAATTCAACATCAGCTGATTTCATGACTGACATAGCATTATTTCCACCTAGTTCCAATATAGTTGAACCCAATCTTTTTCCAACATCAACAGCAACCTTTTTTCCCATTGCTGTCGACCCTGTAGCACTAATCAAAGGAACTCTTTTGTCACATACTAGCGGGGATCCAACATTGTTTCTGTCGCCGAGAAGAAGACTAACAACTGCACCAAAGCCATCTTTCTCTAAAACCCTAGCAGCAATTTTTGTAGTTGCAATTGCTGTTAACGGAGTTTGCATGCTTGGTTTCCAAAGACAAACATCTCCACAAACCATAGCTAAAAATGCATTCCAACTCCAAACTGCAACAGGGAAATTGAAAGCAGAAATAATTCCAACAAGCCCAAGAGGGTGCCACTGTTCCATCAACCTATGACCAGGCCTTTCACTAGCAATATTCAATCCGTACAATTGTCTAGAAAGCCCAACAGCATAATCTGCCATATCGATCATCTCTTGAACTTCTCCCTCTCCTTCAACACGAATCTTACCCATTTCAAGAGAAACCAAAGCTCCTAATTCTTTTTTGTATTTTCTTAGTTCCTGACCAATTTTTCTTACATATTCACCCCTTGTTGGAGCAGGCAAAACTTTCCAATCTTCAAAAACTTTGGAGCATTCCTCTAAAACTTTCTGATAATCTTCATTATTACAAGTTTTGACTTTTGATATCAATGATTCATCTGAAGGGTTCAAAGAATCCACAATACCTCCGCTACCATCTATCCAATAACCACAATAAGCAGCTGAGTTCAAATCCTCTATCTCCAAAGTCTTTAATATTTTTCTTATTTCATTACTCATTTGAATTACCCTCCGTAAATTTTGGCGAAAAACAACCATCTGAAATCCTTCTGATAACAGATGGATACAGTCTATGTTCTTCTTTTAAGATTCTAGAAGATAAGAGAGACTCATCATCATCTTTCAAAACAGGAACTACAGATTGCTCTATTATCGGACCAGTATCTACACCCTCATCAACCCAATGAACTGTGCAGCCAGAATAAGGAAAACCCGAATCTAAAACTCTCTTATGAACATTTAAACCAGGAAAGGCAGGCAGTAAACTCGGATGTATATTAATAATCCACCCTTTCATTGAATTAATCAATTTCGAACTCACGATTCTCATGAATCCAGCTAAACAAATTAAATTTATCTTGTATTCTTTCATAGCAGAAATTACATCATTTTCCCAATCTTGTCCAGAAACAATAACAACTGGAATGTTGTTTTCTTTTGCGTAATTGATACCTAATGCATTTTCTTTATTACTGATTAAAACCTTTATAGTTGCTGATCCAAGATTACCACTTTTCTCAGCATTTAAAAGTGATAAAAAATTAGAACCTCTACCAGATATGAAAACAGCTAAATTCATTTATTTAAAACGAGTGAAACCTTCCCATCTCTCCTAATCTCTTTGACCTTGACGCTAATAGGTTCTCCAACTTTATACAAAGAAAGCAAATCTTTTTCGCTTAA
>MDTE01182764.1_pt1 | contig 40159 bp, 38 predicted proteins | sample 811231 | NCBI WGS metagenome assembly MDTE01 (sample SAMN05326651, study PRJNA326480) | marine metagenome | isolation source: seawater | place: Indian Ocean: Red Sea | collected 2010
GCATCTGTATATGTTCCACCTAGCTCTACAGTAGCTGGATTGTCGCCTGTTACAGTTACAACTGGTGCTGTTGTATCTACAACATTAACAGTTCTTGTAGCTGAAGCGCTATTTCCATCCAAATCAGTTGCAGAATATGTAATAGTGTAAGTTCCAACAGTAGAAGTATCGACCGTGCCTGAGGAAGTAACTTGTGTTACACCATGGAATTCATCAAAAGCTGACGCACCTTGGTCAGTGTAAGTATCCCCTAGCTCAACAGTAGCTGGATTATCACCTATTATAGTGATTACAGGAGGAACATTATCATCGTATCCATCATCTGTTACTGATGCGATTACTCCGGCACCAATTGCAGCTAACAGAGCCTTTTGGATGGCACTTAATTCTGCTCTGATTGAAGCAAGCCTCTCAGACATTGCTTTGTTGGTTGAAGGATTTTGTGTTGTATCAAGCTGATTAGAAAGACTTGACTCTTCATTTATTAAATAGGACCTTCTATCTTGAAGTTCCTTAATCCCCATAGAGCTAACTCTTTGTTCAATCTCGGCGATCTTATCAGAACTAATGTCAGAATAAACGCCAAAAGAAAATACTGTTAAACTTAATAATAAAAATTTTTTCATAGCTATTACCTCAAATATTTGCTACTAGAGTTATATTCACATAAATATTTAACTTACACAACTCTGGAAGAGCATAATACGCCATATTTTACAAAAATGACACATATTTAATATGTTTTTTTATGAAACATTTTATAATCTTTAAACAGTTGCTTCAACAACAGATAACTGCGCGGAAGTAAAAATCAACATTTTGAGTCTGAAATAAGGTATTTTTGGCTTAATCAATTGGTTTTAATCTGACTAACAAGTCATGAAGATTATTTCTTCTAACTAGCCTTGCTCCAGGATCCTTTGTTAATGGCCTCCATGTATATGCGATTGAATTACCAAAAATTGGAATATTGAAAAATATACCTTTATCAAAACTTCCCTCTCCAAATTGTTCCGTAGATACGTCTGTAAACGTTGCAAATGCGCCAAATCTTACTCCACTAGGGAATGTTCTTGAAAATTCTATTGTTGAGCCTACGTCTCCTGCAAGATATTCACCAGCAGATATTTTTAAGTCGAAAGGTACCAATCCGTAATTTCTATAATAGAAGTTTGCAGTTATAGTCGTATTTTCATAATCATGATGGCCAAAACCCCAATCATAATCTCTTTTTTTTACTTTAAAAAATTCTACACCAAACGAGTAGTTGGTATTCTGTTTAAAATTAAGATATTCAAATCCAATTCCAGAAAACATGTCTTCAAGAATTCCACCTGTAAACATTAAATGATGATTTTTTTTGGGAGTAAGATGAAGATCTAATTGCGCCCTCCCAATTAAAATGCCTTCATCCATATTTTTAAGATATTGTTTTACATCAGATCTTACCTGAGCTGGATAAGTATCAATTGGTGGAAATCTCAAATCATCAAAATTATCTGCAAGACTATATTTTAGATTGGTGTTAAAAAACATGTTCTCTCGTAAAATAAATTCTGTATCATTTTCTATAAGAAATGCACCTTTAAAAAACTCCTCTCTTGATGCGAGAAATGGTCGAAATTTTGCTTGTGTAATTGTATTAACTCTATTTGTTGTTTTCCTTTCATAAATTGTTTCTGCATTTCGTCTAAAAGTATCGTCTATATTAGAAACACCTTTAAGATTTGCTATTTCAATATCTGTAATAATATTCTTATTAATACCAGAATTTCTGGAAGCTTCCGAAATTATTTGTTCAACTAAGTTTAAATCAGGATGAATAAATTGAGTTAATTCAAGGCCAATAGATCTTGAAGTTTCGCTAATTTTTTTAACGCCGATTCCATTATCCTCTAAATTTTTAATCAATTTTGTATATTTGTTATCATTTTCATTAACTTCAGGGAGTTGATATTTATATTTTTTCTTTGATTTTGGATCATTTTTATAAACAAATCTCAATGAAAAAAAACTACCTCTTTCGAATGATCCACCAACTGAAAAATTATTATTAACTAAAAAATCTATACCTAAAGAGTAATCACTTTTTCTATTTTCGTAAGGCATCCTAGGACCATTTATCAGAATTGTATCTCTCTCGAACTTTAGTAAAAACCTTTCATTTAAAAGATAGGATACTCCAAAAAAAGGAGATGAATTCTCACCTGAAAAATACATTGAAGGATTGAAACTACCGCCTTTTCCTTCATACTCTACTGGTCTAATTTTAAAAGAATCTTTTATATAACCAAGAGGATTGCTAATTGTGTTTGCAGTGCCACTTAACTGCCCCCAACCTATCCCAAAGTGTATATCTAAATTTTTAATTCCATAACTTGAAACCAAATATTCAGAACTGTAAAAACCAGTTCCTGCAAAGTCATTTAAGCCAACTGCTATTGCCGGCAGGACTCCTTCTTTTTTGAGTCTAAGTTTAATATTGAATCCTTTGTCTTTATAGTCTTGATATTCATAACCTGGATATGGCTTACCTTGAATATTTGTATAAAAGAAAGAACCTTCAAACCAATCATAAGGATTTGATGTCAGAGTTATTTTTTGATCAGGCGTTCCATCATAAAAAGTTATTCCATGAACTTCTTCATCGTAAAACCTTGCAGTTGGCATGTTTATCAAGCCAACGGAACCATGATTGTTATATGAATTGTTTCTGAAACTGTCTGCGAATAGAGAATTGCTTAAAATAATAAAAACGTATAATAAATTTCTTAAATATCTGCCAACATAGCTAATCATTCATCTTTACTAATTATTATTAATTGTAGATAAAGATGCCAGGGCAATTCCAAGATTCCCTAATATTGACACATAGGCCTGTGTAGCTAATCTTCTTGACGTAGACTCATCTAGTTTTCTAGGGACAAAAATTATTGAGCCTGGATAAACTCTAACTTCACTTTTTGGTTGTGATTCAAAAATATTCCGTTTATTTTCATATCGTACAGACTCACCATTTGGATGAAGAATATATATCGAATTCACATCAGCAAACTTTTTAAAACCTCCAGATCTGTTTACAAAATAATTAACATCTTGGTTAGGAGAAAACATAACAGAACCTTCGGTTGAAATTTCACCATACACATAAACATTGTTGCTAATTTCAGGAATAATGAGTTCATCCCCATCTTTAATTTGAACATTATTGGTTTCATTATTTGTGCTATCTGTTAAATTTACTACCACTCTTCCTGATGGTTCAGTATTTTTAATCTCCTCGGTCAGTTTAACTAATGGGGTTAAGTCAAAGTCATTACCAATATTTCGTTGACTGACAGCAATAATATTATCTAAAAATTCTTCATATAGAATTTCTTTGGATTTTTGATTAACAAGTTTTGCATTATTATTCAAATATACTGCTCCAAATGGATATGCATTAGGATTGTAACCACCAGCTTTATCAATAAGATCATCAATGGTTTCTCCAGCCGCTAAAGTATAGTAACCTGGTTTTTTTACGGCTCCAGATATTTTTGCACTTCTATATGGAAATTCTCTAATATAAATTAAATCTCCATCCACTGGAATAATTGAATCAAATTGTTTTTGATTTACTATTGGAATAGTTTTTAGAGTACCATCAAGAATTCTCTCTAATGAAATATTTTCAAGATCCGCAGTTTGTTTGATTCCATTTGCATATCTAATAACATCAGAAAGAATTTGGTCTTCCAACAATTCATATTTTGCAGGTCTTTTGACAGCCCCATCAATTGAAACTATATTCTTAATTGGTTGGACAAAAATAACATCTCCAGACCTCAATCTTTTTTTTAAATTATACTTTCCATCAATAAGCAAATCATAAACGTCTAATGTGTCAACTATCTCATCATTTCTAATAAGATTTATCTCTCTATATGAACCAAATTCATTTACACCGCCTGCGGCTGACAAAGCATGCAAAACATTAGAATTACCAGTCAAGGTATATATTCCAGGATTTTTTGTATTTCCAGTTACTAAAACATTTACATCTCTAATCTTATCTAGACTAATAAATGCCTCAGTACCAATAAAAGTTGTATTAACTTTTAATTTTATAATTTTAGAAGCCTCACTAATGCTTAATCCAGCAAGTGAAATCTTTCCAATATCTGGGAGATTAATAGTACCATCACTATTGATGGAAAAATTTTCGTCATAATCCATTTGACCGATCACTTGAATGTTTAAGATATCTCCAACATCTAATGTATATGACGAATCAAGATTTGGTTCGTTTGTTGGCATGAATGATGTTTGAAATGTATTGAAAAAACCAGATCCAAACAACATTAACTCATCATCAATAGAAATTTCCTCATCGCTGCTTAATCTTCTTTCAAGCTCTTTGAGATCTTTTTCAATTCTTGTTTTTAGTTCAGAAAGCTTTTCAGCTTGCTCTAGTTTTGATGAATATTGAAATGAGCTAAAGTTCTCTTCAATATTTTCACCTTTCCCTGCAGCTCTATCCAAAACATCTTTTTTGATATCTTTAGGAAGACTTTCTAGAAAACTTTCATCCAATTCTTGAGAATTAAGATTAAAGGCAGTGATTATGAAAATGATTGCGTATATTGTTTTATTCATATTTTAACCCTGGAATAGTAACACCATCTAATTTCAGTGTATTTTGAATTATAACATCCATAATATCATTTACTTTAGTTTCAGTTATCGTAGATTTATTGTCCTGGAAAATGAATCTAAAGCCGATTTTAATTTCCATTTTTTTTTCATTATAAAAATAATCAAATATAAAAACATCTTTAAGTAAATTATCCTTAAAATTCAATAAATATTCTTGTAATTCATCAGACTTTGAAAATTCAGTAATAGAAAATGATAGATCTCTTATCGAGGATGGATATTCCGAAATAGGAGTATATTTAAAATTTAAATCGCTAACTATATTTATATTATTATCAGAATAATTAATATTAAAAGATTCATCAAGCAAGATTTCTGCATACGCTATTATATTTTTAGACTTTGATTTAAAATTATCTCGCGGTATTGTAATGCAGTTATAAGCTACTGACTCATCTAGATATTTGTTTAAAAAATTTTGTAAAAATTTATCATCTAATTTTTTACTAAAATCTAAATGATTATTGTCAACTCTTCCGCTGACTATTATTCCGGCATACCTTTCAACTTCATTGTTAATGGAATATATGTCAGAAATTTCAAATAATTTTATGCTATCTTGCTGTCTTCTCTCATTGTAAAGTAAATTTTCAAGCAAAGATTTTTTTAAACTTGTTCTAATAAATCTTCTGTTTGAATCAAGAGGATTGTCAACAACAATTGAATTTTTGTCTTGCTCTTGTGTAAATGGATCATTAATAACTTCATAAAAACCATTTTTTATTAATAAATTTGATAGTCTTTTATCGTTATTATTGATTAATTTTTTAGGTTTATTAGAAAGAAACTTATATTTTTTAGGCTTAATATTGTTGTACCCGATTGCTCTGGCAATCTCTTCAGCTATGTCATTAGAGTTCTTAATGTCATGTCTGTATGAGGGTATTTTTATTAGAAGATCTTTTTCTAAAAAACCAAGTTTTCTTAGATATTCCTTACAATCGTTCTCACTAACGTGAGTGCCTAAAATATTATTAATTTTCTCTACATCGAGCTTAATTATATTTTCTTCATTAACAGTATATTCATTTGAACATAATTGAATATTTTTAATTTTTGTATGTTGCTCAATAATTTTGATAAATCTCCTTAATGAGTATTCATGGCAATTGGGATCAACATTCCTTTCAAATTTGTGTGCAGCATCAGAATTAACTGAATATTGAACTGCCTTGCCCATTATTTTGTGCGGATTGAAGTAAGCGCATTCTACGATCACAGTTTTTGTTTTTTCATTACATGATGTTGATAAGCCGCCCATTATTCCTGCTAAATTAACTATTTCATCTTTTTCGTTTAAAAAAACTAAGTCCCCTTTATTAATTTCAATTGTTTCACCCAGCAAAGTTTCAAATTGTTGTTTTTCATCTAAGTAGTCTAACTTTAATCCTGATTCTATTTTCCTAGCTTCATAACAATGAGTTGGCTGTCCAGTCTCATAAGATATATAGTTTGAAATGTCAGTAAAAAAATTATTCTTTTTTATATCTAAATCTGAAAAATAATTATTAAGCTCATTCATGTATTTTCTTGGAATAGATTCTACTTCAATTTTAAAAAATGAAATCCTTGGACAAGCATCAGTAGCATTATTAATAAATTTAAAATCTAAATTATCTATATCTTGTTCATATAACTCTTTATTGTCATCTATCTCATAAAATAAATTTAAATCTCTCAATAAACCTTTTATAGAGAGGCAGTCTCCTCTATTTGGAGTTAGTTCAAGATCTATTATGTCTTCAAAAATTTCATGTTCATGACCAAGTTGAAATAACTTTTCAGATAAATCGTTAATATCTGGTTTTTGTTTAATATATTCAGATAGATGTTTATATGAAATTTTCATTTGAATTGTTTCAAAAAATCTAAATTAGATTTATAGAAATCTCTAATATCATTAACCCCATATTTCAGCATAGCAATCCTCTCTACGCCAAGACCAAATGCTAATCCTGAATATTTATTAGAGTTAATATTGCAATTTTCTAAAACAACTGGATTAACAATGCCACAACCTAATATTTCTAACCATTTACCTGTGTCTGAGAGTATATCTACTTCTGCCGATGGTTCTGTAAATGGAAAATAGCTTGGTCTGAAACGAATTTCCACTTTATCACCAAACAATCTTTGAACAATATTGAATATGAGATCTTTTAAATTTGCGAAATTTACATTTTCGCCAACACAAATTCCTTCTATTTGATGGAACATTGGTAAATGTGTTGCATCATCATCCTTTCTGTAAACCTTTCCCCCAGATATGAAACCCAAAGGTGGTTTATTTTTAAGCATTCCTCTTATTTGAACTGGAGATGTATGAGTTCGTAACAAATTAGATTTCTCATTAACATAAAATGTGTCATGCATTTGTCTGGCTGGATGAGATTTATTAATATTTAACATATCAAAATTAAATTCTTCTGTTTCAATCTCTGGGCCATGAATAATCTCAAAACCGAATTCATTCAAGAAGTTTTCTATGAAAATTATAGTTTGATTAATTGGATGTAAAGAACCAATACTTTTTAAAGCTTGTGGAGGTTTAATGTCTTTAGTTGATGACATTAAAACTTTTAATTTACTGCTTTATTGACAATTTCTTTGAAAGCAGCGCTGTCTGAAACGGCTATTTCAGATAAAATTTTCCTATTAATTAATATGTTTTTACAATTCATGCCATTTATTAATTTTGAATAAGATACACCTAATTCTCTCGAGCCTGCATTGATTCTGGAAATCCAAAGTGACCTTAAAACTCTTTTTTTATTTTTTCTATCTCTAAAAGCATATTGAAGTGACTTAATATTCGATTGTTTTGCAGTTTTATAAAGCCTACTTCTTGCTCCATAATGGCCCTTAGTGGCTTTTAAAACTTTTTTGTGTTTTGATTTTGCTGTTAGTGATTTAGTTACTCTTGCCATACTGATTACCTGTTTATTAATCTTGATGCCATTTTTAAAACGGTGCCACTAATTTTATTTAGGCCTCTATTATGTCTTTTTCTTTTGGTTGATTGCTTGGTTAGAATATGATTTCTATTAGCGCTCCTACTTTTAATGGATGAACCTGTCTTCTTAAAACGCTTAGCTGCACCCGAATGTGTTTTTAATTTATATCCCATTTTTATAACTATTTTTTCTTTTTTAAAGGTGCGAGAACCATTAATAACTGTCTGCCCTCAAGTGATGGTTCATGCTCTATATGAGCAATATCCTCAAGCTCAATTCTTATTTTATTTAATAACTTTAGTCCAATATCGCTATTAAGAATTTCTCTGCCTCTAAAACGAACGCATATTTTAGTCTTATCTCCATGAAGAATAAAGCTTTTAATTTTTTTTAATTTAATATTATAGTCACCAACATCGGTTGAGGGCCTAAATTTAATTTCTTTAATGTTTGTTTTTTTTACCTTTGACCTTGAGCTAGACTTACTCTTTTTCTTTGCAAACATGTGCTTCCCATAATCCAAAAGCTTACAAACTACAGGATGATCATCTGATGGTGAGACCTGTACAAGATCTAGAGAAGCTTTTTTTGCCGAATCAAGAGCCGAATCAATAGAAACAGTCCCCATTTTATTACCATCCCCATCAATGAGCATCACTTCTGAAGCTTTAATATTGTCATTAATTGGAAATTTATTTTTATTTGATATAGCTATTTGATTTACCTTCAATTAAGAAAACATATTTATTGATTTAATAAGATAGGAAAGAAAAGTTAATTGATTTAAACATTAATTTTGATGATTTTAAACTAAATAAAAGATAACTCAAATATATTTGTATAGTTTTTATGGTTGAAGAATGTTTTTTATCCATGTTTTTTTTAATAGCTCAAATGATACTCTTTTATTTAATCTATGCTTGTGACCTTTCCAAAACTCAAAGTAATAAGGTTTAAAAGAATATCCACCCCAATAATCTGGTCTCTTAGAATTTGAGGTAATTTTAGTTAAAACTTCATTATATTTATCTTCAACTTCATTAAATGAAGAAATCGTTTTAGATTGTTCAGAACTTATAGCAAGTGCATTCTTTTTTATAGATCTCTCTCTAAAGTGTTCATCCGATAGACTTGCATCAGATTTTGTGATGTGTGCTTTAATTCTTACCTGAGTATTGGTGGAGCTCCAGTAAAATAATGCTGAAATTTGATTGTGCATCCTAAAATTATTGGCTTTGTTTGATTTATAGTTTGAAAAAAAAGTCCATATATCATTATCAATATATTTTAAATTCACAAACCTAGACTCGACCTCATTTTTATTTTTATTGAAACTGCTTATTGCTATTGCTTCGACTGCAAATTGATTGGCTTTAACTGCAGCTTCATAACAATCATAAAATTGAAGATATGGCTCTTCTAAAATTTTATTTTTTATATCAATCATGCGGCTATGAAATATTAAAAAGATCGCGAGTAAAAACTTTATACATTACATCTTTTAGGTTCTTGTCATTCCTATTGGTAACAATAATAGTGGATTTTTCTTTAAAAAGGCTCAAATTTTTTTCAACGTGACAATCCAAAAATTTTAAAGAACTAATATTTGGTTCATGAATAATAATTTTTACTTTAGCTTTTTTTAGTCTTTCAACAAGCTTAATTGTTGCTGAATTTCTGTTATTCTTGGACTGAAATTTTGATATCAATCTGTAAATTCCAACACATGATCCGGCTGTTAAATTTGAGATAATTTCATTTGAAATTTTATCAATTCTTGATTCATTAGATTTTGGAATGCTTGGTATAAGTTTGTATCCTTGACCTAAAGAACTAATTAATTGAAGTGTATCTTTTGGAAGACAGTAACCACCATAACCAAATGATGGATTATTATATTGAAAGCCGATGCGATTATCTGAAGATACACCCTTGATGATATCAAGTGCAGTCAAATTTTCCTGAATTGAAAAATTATCAATTTCATTGAAAAATGAAACTCGCATTGCTAGGTAAGCATTTGAAAATAGCTTTGATGCCTCTGCCTCTGAAGATTCCATTAAATAGCAATCAGGAGAGTTAATTGTGGAATCTTTCATAAATTTAATAATGCTATCCTGGTATTTTTTATTTTTACTTAATATTATTCTTGATGGCTTGGTGCTATCTTCATATGAGCTTCCTTCTCTCAAAAACTCTGGCGAAAATAAAATTTTATCTGTTTTGTGTATTTCGTTTTGATTTCTTGTATAACCAATTGGAATTGTTGATTTTACAACTATTGGGAAGTTACCATTTTTAACTAATATTTCTATAAACTTATCAATAATTGAAGTATCAAGTTTATTTGAGTTTTGCTCAAAGTCAGTTGGCAAACAAATAAATGATAGATCAAATTTTGTTTTATCTAGATGTCTCTTAAGATTGTTAGATGCTGTAATTTTATGAACATTTTTAGAAAATACTTTTATAATTTGCTCTTCATTTATTGGTGCAATCCCCTTAGAAATGTTTTGTACTTTTTTATCATCATTATCAATAATCGTTATGTAACATTTTTCAGAGTAAAGTGCAGAAATTGCTGTACCAACATAACCAGCACCAACAACTAAAATGTTTTTAATTTGGGTTTCCATCTTTTAAACTCAAGTTGTAAATTACTTCTCTAACACCTTTTTTCCAATCTGAACTATTAATATCAAATTCATTTTTTATTTTATTGCAATTTAGTATCGAATACATTGGTCTTAATGCTTTTGTTTTATATTCGTTTGAACTGATTGGAATTAACTCTGGATTATTTAAATTATATTGCTTGGAATGTTTAAAGATCTCTTTTGCAAATTGAAACCAAGTACATGATTCATTTCCAGAAAAATGATATATACCACCAATATTTTTATTCTTTGCTATTTCATGAGTTATTATCTGAATTGCATAGGCAATATCTAATGCATATGTAGGACATCCGTGTTGGTCGTTTATAACATTTATTTTTTTGTTATTTTTTGATATTTTTAACATTGTTTTCAAAAAATTATTACCAAATTCACTGAAAACCCATGATGTTCGAATTATTATTGACTTACATTTTGATTTAATTATCTCTTGTTCTGATTGAAGTTTTGATCGTGCATACACACCAAGAGGATTAACATGATCGCTTTCAAGATACGGTCTTTTTGAGTTTCCATCAAAGACATAATCTGTTGATAGATGAATTAAAAATGTTTTATTTTTTTCAGAAAGAATAGCTATATTTCTAACAGCATCATTATTAATCAGGTTGCAAATTTTTACGTCTGATTCAGCAGCATCAACATTTGTATAAGCTGCACAATTTATTATTAACTCTGGTCTATAAATATCAAAAATGTTTTGTATATCTGACACACTTTCTAAATCACATTCTTGTTTTGTAAGAAAAATAGCGTCTTCTTCATCAAGAATTCTTCTTAAAGACTTTCCAACTTGACCATTTGATCCAAGAATTATAATTCTCATAAAGAAGTATCATTTTGAATGTTAAAAAATTCATTAAAAGTTTTTGCTTTCTGATCTTTTTCAGAAACAATCGGATTAATGTTTGGCCAATCTATATTCAATGACTCATCGTTCCATATTATTGAGACTTCATCAAAAGGATCGTAGTAACTAGTACACTTATACTCAAAATCTGCTTCATTAGATAAAACTAAGAATCCGTGTCCAAAGCCTGGAGGAACCCATAATTGTTGTTTATTGTCTTCAGATAGAATTACAGCATCCCATTTTCCAAAGGTAGATGAATGTTTCCTTAAATCAACAGCTACATCAAAAACTTCACCTTTTACAACCCTAACTAATTTACCTTGAGGGTGCTTTTTTTGAAAATGAATTCCTCTAATGACATTTTTTGAAGAACGTGAATGATTATCTTGAACAAAATTTAAATCGATATTTAACAATTTTTTATACCTTTCCTCATGAAAAGTTTCAAGAAAAAACCCTCTCTCGTCTCCATGAACTATTGGCTCAATTACATAACAATCATTTAATTTTGTTTGTTTAATTTTCATCAATTGAATTCAAAAGTGAGCTTAAATAACTTCCATAAATATTATTTTTATAATCTTTTATTTTATAAATTAAATCATCCTTATTAATCCAATTATTTTTATATGCGATTTCTTCCAAGCATGCGACTTTCTGTCCTTGATGATTTTCAACAGTATGGATATATTGTCCAGCCTCCAATAAAGATTCATGAGTCCCAGTATCTAACCACATAAACCCTCTCCCAAGTATTTCAACTTTAAGAGTGCCTCTTTTTAAGTACTCATTATTTACTGAGGTTATTTCAAGCTCCCCTCTTTTAGAATGTTTAACATTTTTGGCAATATTTACAACATCATTATCATAAAAATATAAGCCCGTTACAGCATAATTAGATTTTGGATTAATTGGCTTTTCTTCAATATTAGTAGCTTGTCTGAGATCATTAAATTCAACTACACCGAACCTTTCAGGATCTTTTACTGAGTAGCCAAATATTGTAGCGCCAGTTTGTCTCTGTGTTGCATTTTCTAAAATTTCTGTAAATCTTTGACCATAAAAAATATTATCTCCGAGAATGAGAGCAACGTTATCATCTTTAATGAAATTTTCGCCAATTATAAACGCTTGAGCTAAACCTTCAGGATTTTGTTGAATTTCATATTTTAAATTTATTCCAAAGTCAGAGCCATCTCCTAACAACCTCTTGTATGAATCTATATCATCAGGTGTTGAAATTATTAATATCTCATCAATTTTAGCGAGCATTAAGACTGAAATAGGATAATAAATCATAGGTTTGTCATATATTGGAAGAAGTTGTTTTGATACACCTTTTGTAATTGGATAAAGTCTCGTGCCTAATCCACCTGCCAAAACTATTCCTTTATATTTTTTTTTCATAAAAGTTTTTAAGATTAATCTTTTTGAGATATTAACTTCTTCCACCATGAAGAATTTTCAAGATACCATTCTACAGTTTTTAACAGACCGCTTTCAAAAGTTTCTATAGGCTTCCATCCAAGTTTTTTTTGGATTTTTGACGAATCTATTGCATATCTAACATCGTGACCAGGTCTGTCATCAACATATGTTATAAGATCTTCATATTTTTTGACGCCCTTTGGTTTTATATTTAAAGCAAGGTTCTCTAATATGTTACATATTTCTCTGACAACTTGAATATTCTTTTTCTCATTGTTGCCACCAATGTTGTATGTTTCTCCAATTTCTCCATTTTCAACTACCTTTAAAAGTCCATGCACGTGATCTTCAACAAAAAGCCAATCTCTAATCTGAGAACCCTTACCATAGATTTTTATTGGCCTTCCATTTATTGCAGATAAAATTGTGTTTGGAATTAATTTTTCTGGATAATGATAAGGACCATAGTTATTTGAGCAATTCGTTATTATTGTTGGTAAAGAATAGGTCCTAGCCCATGCTCTAACCAAATGATCAGAGCTAGCCTTGGATGCAGAGTAAGGAGATGACGGAGAATAAGGAGTGGTTTCCTTAAACAAATTATTAGTTTCTCCCAAATCTCCATAAACCTCATCTGTAGAAATATGATGAAACCTGAATTTACTTTTATTGATATTGCTAAGTGATTGATAATAGTTATATGCAGACTGCAAAAGTGAAAATGTCCCAAAAATGTTTGTTCTTATAAATTCTGCTGGTCCATGAATTGACCTATCAACATGACTTTCTGCAGCAAGATGCATAATATAATTTGGTTCAAAATCATTGATACTCTCCTGAATAATGTCTTGATCACAAATATCTTGTTTTCTAAATATATATCTTGAACTAGATGATATTGACTTTAATGAATCTAAATTACCTGCATAGGTAAGCTTGTCAATATTCAATACTGAATGTTTGGTATTATTAATTAAATGCCTAACAAGTGCCCCTCCAATAAAACCTGCACCCCCCGTTATTAATATTTTCATAATTAAAATTTTTTAAAAAATTTTTTTACGTTAATTCTAATAATACTTTTAATATGCATTAATAAATACTTAAAATTTTTGTTACTTGAGTATTGTCCAGCATGAGATACTACTATATCAGTGTCCTTTTTTATAGAGTATCCAGCGCTTTTAATTCGAACACACAAATCTACATCCTCACAATACATAAAAAAATTTTCATCAAACCCATTTATTTCATTAAATAAATTTTTAGATATTGTCATAAAATATCCAGGAAACCATGAATATCTTGAGTTTTCATCAATATTCTCATTTTTTATAGTTTTAAAAAATCTTTTTTTTATTTGTCTTAATAAAATACTCCCAAAGCTTGGAAAATTTCTAAAATCAAAAAACAGTTCTTCAGATTTTTCATCAAAAACATATGGAGCATATAAAATTTTTAAAGAAAAGTTAGTATTAAAATTTTCAACGTTAAAACTTTTAAGGTTTATATCAGGATTACAAATTATAAAAATATCATCGACTGCAAAACTAGACGCAAAATTATGGTTTTCACCAAAGCCTTTGGGACAATCATTTACTATAAGTTTGTAATTATTGCCAACTATTTTTTTGAGTTTATCCTCTTCATATTTTTCGAAAACATTAATTGTAATTAAATAGAAAAAAACATTTTTTTGAATTAATTCGAAGCTTTGTATTGTTTTTAAAACTTGATCAAATTGTCGGTGACTTACTATTGAAACACTTATCATAGAATTTCTTATTTTAGCTGCACAAGTTCAATTAGTTTATATGTTTGAATAGCCATCAATAACCACATGAAGCTAATTAAAAACTTTGGGGGTATTGTTAATTCATTGTTATTTATTATCCTTGGTACTGCACAAATCATGAAAGGACCATATGCAAATATGGCTAATTCAAGAAGTCTTCTGGAGGCATCAATGCTTAGGCCCAGATTATTATGAATATATAAAATACCAATTAAAGATAAAAAACAGTATATAAAGATTTTATAATTTTTTGAGTACAAATATAACAAAGAAATGAAAAGTAACTCCCAACCAAAATATATAGGAGACTTTCCAGATTCCATAGATTTAGCTAGCTCAAAATAAGCCTCAAGTCTTACTAAGCCTGGTATATCAAAAGAAAGACTTGATATGGTATCTAATATAACCCCAACAAAAAAAACAGATGGAAAAAAAACAAGCAAGGCAAATGAAAAATGACAGAGTGCTCCTAAAAAAATAGAGAAATATTTAAATCTTGATATTGAAAGAGCAATCGAAAAAAGACAAATTGCAATCAATAATCTGATTTGAGATAAAAGCAGAACTGGTAACAAGAATCCAGTTGAAAGTAAAAAATAGTACATTGATCTATCGTTTTTTGACTTTAAGTAAATAACAAAACAAGTCAATAAAAAAAGAGTTAAAGTAAAAATTCTTATTACATCTTGATTAATATTTATATTTCCAAATATAAAATTTAAAATTGACCAGCTAAGATAGTCTAAACGCATAGATGAATTATCAAATATTCCGATCTGATAAATATATTCATCTAAGTCTCTTGTATCTACAGTGTTGCCAAGAGTTGAGAGAATCAATATCAAACAATACGGTACTAATATCAAAAGAAGTGTTGGTCCTGATGTAATACTTTTAAACATACTAGTTCGTAAAAAAACCCTTGGTCATAAAAAATATTTTTTTAACTTTATTCTTTTCTGCAAAAATAACCGACATGTACTCATATGCTATTCTTACAACACATAAAAATAAAAAACTCATTTCTTTAAAACCATATCTAAACATTAAAATTCTAGTATTTCTAATTATTAATTCTTTTCTGTATGGGTGATGTCCTGACGATTGAAGATGAAGCCATAAAAACCTATAGTAAATCCTATTGCCAATTGTATGATTAAATTTAATCTCATTATTAATATAAATTGGGACATTTAAAGCTTTTGCTCTCATACAAAAATCAGTATCAACATGATCTATGCCAAGTTTTGTGTCAAATTTTCCTATTTCTGATATTACATTGACAGGCCATATAGAAAACGAATTAATTACAAAAGAAACTCTTACTGGTTCTTTTTTTGTTGGGGAGAAAACTTTGTAATGAAATTTCTTCAATCTAACACATCTTCCAAGCATTTGAGTAGCCGTCTCGATATATCTTGGACTCATGACCATTCTTTCATGATTGATAAGAAATTTTTGAGTGAATTTAGAATTAACGAATTTTTGTAATGCGCTAAAGTCAGAGTCATCATCAAGAAAAACTATGTGAGTCGAGTCCGATATATTTTTATATATATAGTCTAAAGCTTTGTTGTAAGCTCCTGCAAGACCGCCTAAATTGTCATTATTCAAAAAGTAAATATTATCGAGAGAATCTAAATAATTTTCTTTGTTAAATTCTTTATTGTTGTTGACTAAGCAAATATTATTAACTCCACTATCAAGGATTTTTTTTATAACTTCTTTTGATGGTAGTTTGTTAAAAGTAACCAATATTGCAGTTAAAATATATTTAGACATCACTTTATTTGAGTTACTTCAATAGGAAAAGAAACATTTTTTAAATTGCTAAGATTAATATTTGATAGCCATGAGTATGTCTCAAGAACTATTTGAGGCCTTGTATTAATAATATTCAGAACATAATCATTAGATTTTGGCTCTGATATTAAGGAAGTTGAAAAACAACTAATGTGAAGAATTTTATTTTTTGTATCAGTTTTTTTGACATTATGCGTAATTTTTTTTGTAAAAAGAATTTTTAATATTCTGATAAATCTCATTATTTTCTTTTTATTATTAAAAAATGTGTGTCTTATTAAAAATTTAAGTGCATTATCTCTTGGATGAATTTTAAGACTTAGGTTTACATTTAATTTTTTTGATAAATCAAATATTTCATTCTCTAGTGAAACAAGTTCTCTCCATGAAATTCCGCCATTTGGGTTTTTTGACCAAAAATAAATCTCTTGAATCTCATCCATATTTGTTAGAGTTCTTTTATTATATTTTGGTATGTCAAATTCACTTGAGATATTTCTAATATCTGAATTTGGATAAAGGTCCTTGAGTAATTTTTTTGTTTGCATTGATCTTGAATAAAAAATATCTGCTTTAACTGGTATATAAGATTCATCAATTTGACCATGCTGAATTTCAATTATTTGAACAGAAATTCTGCTATTATGAATAACTGAAGCAACGAACGAGTTGCAACTTCCTGTAATAATGTATTCAATATTATTATTTTTATTTAGTTCTTTCTTTACAATATATTGTGTAAATTTATCTATGTTTCTTAATTTTATTATCACTGGTAAATTTAAAAAGAAATTATAAAAGAAGACTGCTAGGTTTGACTTAGAGTCAAATCTTATAATATCTAATTCTAATTCTTTTGCTACTTTGCAAACTGATTCTTCAATTGGATATCCACCAGGACTATTCTTCTCATCAATAATCCAAAGTGCGGATTTGCTTGACGTTTTTGATGGAACTGCCGAAGCATTTAAAAGGAATAAGTATCTTTCAAGTAAAATTTTAAAAGAAAACACAATATTTAACTCGCCTTATATCTTATTAATTCTATTATTTTTTATTATTTTTTGTATGTATATAACTATATTTAATATTGGTGACAGGAGGATTCTAAGATTTCCTTTGATTGACCGTAACCTATGAGGTGGAATAAAAAAAATATCTCTTATGCTCCATGAAAATGAATATACTGGAAAATTTGGTGGATTATTTATAAGTTCGCCTAAAGATGGTCTTACGTTGTGTTTTCTTATTTCATTTTTAAGAATGTCGATTGATGACTGGTTATGTAAAAAAAGTCGCAGGTAAGACAGCCATATACCTGCATTGATATTGTCTTTTCTAAGCCAAGGTTGAAAGTCCATATCTGTATAATGAATAAGTTTTGTGTCATGCATTATTTCTTCTTGAGAATTCCAAAAATATGGAAGAAATTTCTTATAACCGGGTTTGCTCATTAATTTTTCATAATTTATTTCATTGGAAAGATACATTTGAAATTTTTTAGAAATCTCTGAAGCTCCATTTAAGTTAAATACCATAACTGCTTGTTGTTGTTTTCGTTGCCAGTAGCTTTTAGTATCACAAATCCCAATATCTTGTTGAAGTAACTCAAAAGCATCGATTAATTTTTGTAAATTATCAAAAACCAACATATCTGAATCCAAATATATGCCTATATCTTGATCATTATTTTTACCCAAAAACCAATTTGCAAAAATAAACCTTTGAAAAGAGAAAGGAGTGCCTTGCTTCTTAAGTATAGAATTCTCAATTGAAACATCTAATTTAATAGAATGGATAGGCAAAATATCTAATTTGTATTTGTCTGAATCAAAAAACTTTTCTATGGAAAATTTTAAAATTTGAAAAGGCAACTCCTGTTGTGGTTCACAGCCTACTCCTACATAGAGATTTCTCATTCAAACTCTCCCTTTTAATTTTTTAGATTATTGCTTAAAAAATAAATACTACCAGCATATCTTACTATCTCATTCTGTTTGTCAAGACATACTGATGATAAGTCATTACTATCAATTATTTCTTGCAGATCTCTTAGATATGTTTTGATAGATTTATTGCTAAACATATTATGAACCTTTTCATAATCTTTAGTAAGTTGTTTCAAATATACAATATTCTTAAGATAATCATCTGCAACAGACTTTCTATTAAAAAATTTAAACTGAATCTTATCAATTATTAATTTAGGTAAACTAACAAAAAATCCAAGATTTATTAAAAATCTATAGTACAAACCAGTTAGTATAAAAAATTGCTTATATATAACTCTTTTTTCGTAATAATGGTCAACAGGCATAATATTTAAATTTATAAAATAGTTTGCTAATGGGCCCTCAGTATATGGGATAAATCTATTTATCTTTGATACTTTGCCCAAATTAACATAATTTGTTGGAACATTTTGAACGGTTCTAAACCATCTCATAATTTTAATGAAAAAAATCCTATAATCTAATTCAAGATTATTATATTCCTGTTCACATCCGTATTTTCTATTTAATATTTCTGCAATTGGTTCAAAACTATATTTAATTTTATGTTCTCTTAATATTTTTTCAATTTCGTTATCATTCTTTTCCTCATCAAATGCTTCATGCTCGGTTAGACCGCTTGAGATATTTGTAAGTATTTTTTCAAAATCACTATAACTTTTAACAGTTTTTAGGTTTGAGTTACTGTAGATATATCTATACTTTCTTGATTTTTTATTAGCAATAAATCTTTTATAGCCAATTACTGATGATGCAGGTGCAAAAGTATCAATGTGCAATAAAGTATCAGCGTTTTGACCCGAAATTACATTAATACTATTAACTTTTGAATCTAGATAATCGACTCTGTTTCCAGCTCCTATATATTGCATTCCAGGTAATGAACCGAAACCTGACATTGAAGATTCCTTTAGAAACTTTTCATCACTAATATTCATATCAGCGATTTGAAATTTAGATCTAAGTATTTTTGATAAGAAACTTGCAAGATATGTGGTTCTTGATCTCTTTCCATGATATGGAATAAAAATAGATTTTATATCATTCTTGATTTGCTTAAGATTAGCTAAAAGGAGAGAAGAGTCAACTCCACCAGAAAAAAATAATGAGATGTTATTTCCAAAATACTTTATTTTTAGTTCTAATACTCTATTAAGAATATCTCCAAAAATCTTATCTTTGTTTTTATTCGAAAGGGTTTCTTTACTAAAAGAGAAATCGTTAACAATATTTTTTGTTTGGAGATCTATCATAGCAATCGCTGCAGCTGGAACTCTATGAACATCATTTATAAATGTTTTAAATGGAGATCTGCAAAAAATAGTATGTAAAGTCATGTTTGACAGTAATTCATTTTCATCAATATTAAGTTTGGTACTATCAGTCAGATTAAAAATTTCACATTCGTTTCTTGAAAACTTAATTTTTAAATCACTCAAAGAAAAAAACAAGCCTCCGCTAGAAAAAGAACTATAAAAACTAATAGATTTATTTTCTTCAATATAAATGAAGTCGCAGGGTCCAATGATACATGGCACAATTTTTTTAAAGTTTCCTTGAAAATTGTTTTCTTTAAAAATATCTTTTATGTACTCCTGAGTTTCACTACTATCTAAATTTAAAGATGCGCTAGCAAGGCCTATAAGATCTCCGACGAAAAAAAGAGTTGATGATTTATTAGCGGCTAAAGGGTCTATTTTTATACCATTTTTAAACAACAGCAAGCCATCTATTTCAAATAACATAGAAAACTACCTTTTGATTAAATGGCAGAAAGATCCTTGGGGATATCTTCTATGCTCATGAGACTTATAAGGTGAAATTACTACCTCTACATCATAATTCTCTATAAATTCTAGGGCTGCATCTTGAACTTCACATCCAAAATAACAATCATGCAATATAAGACTACCGCCTGGAACTAAATTATCCCACCAGTTTGTCATATCATTATAACAACCTTCTTTTGAATGATCTGCATCTACAAAAAGCAAGTCAATATCCTTAATTGATTCATATTTTGTTTTTTGTGAATCACCAATTATTAAGTTAACATTCTTGCCAACATTTAATTTTAATAAAAGTTCATTAAGATAATCATCATCTTTAGGGTCGAAGTCTATTGAATGAATCGGAACCGATTTGTTTGCCAGAGAGGATATCAATGTTGATCCTCCATTAAATCTTCCAGTTTCAAGAATTCCGACTTTAGAATGATGAGATAGCATATATAAGTATTCAATCTCCCACGGTTCCTGCCTTATAAAATTTGATGGTATGATGCTTGCTTTTCCGATTCTGTAATCAATTCTATTTCTTTTACCAAATAAAAATGAAAAGATAGACCTTACTAGTTGAGGCTGATTGGCAAGAAATAAGTGCTTTGTTCTACATGCAGTCTTTAACAGATCAATATTTTTTACATCTTCAAGACTTGCAGGAGAATACACAGGTCCAGATTGTGTCCATGCATATACTTCTGCTGACTTTGACTTATCCATATAACAAATTTTTTTACATTATACTTATTTAGTGCAGCATTAATACTTTATCATTTATTTTATTAACATTAACTCCATCAGCACCAAACTGAGAATTAAAAAAATTTAAAGATCTTTCTAGCTCATTTGTATCTTTTGTAGAAAATTTATTTTCACTATACTTAAATTCCTTATCAATAATTGATTTAACTTTTGTCCTCAAGCTATTAATAAAGAGATTTGATTTTAGTTTATCAATCTCAGTTTTATATTCTTTATTAGATATGGGATTAACTCTATCAAAAACTTTAAAGTAATACTCAAGCAAATCAATTTTTAGCTCGTAAAATGGGTTTATATTTTTTAAGTCAATTTCTGAGTAAAATGACTGAGCAAGTTTTTCTTTTAATGAGTGAAAGTTTTCTGTTTCTTCACTCATTATATTTGCTTGCCATGAATCCCATTCTAAATTTTTTTCTGGAACATGCGCAATGCATGGCTTTTTGTAAAAATAGCCCTCAAATGCTGTTGTGCAGCCACTATGAATAATTGTATTTGCTGCCATTATGTACTCTGTAACAGAACCTTTATATTCAATAATTAAATTTTCTTTCTTTGGGATGATATTAACCCATTTGCTTATCTCTTCATTTGGATGCGGTCTAAAAATAAAATTAATGTGTTTGAAGCTGTCAACTAGCTTAATGATATCTCTAAGAAATAATATTCTTCTGTTTTCAATATGCTCAATTCTTTTCGTGATTTTATCTAACAAATGCGGGTAATTCTTTTTAGCTTGATCAATTACTCCTTGAATGCCATCTGGTCTCATGCTTCCACCAAAATTTGAAGGAATGAATACAAACTTGCCATATTTTTTATTAAGGTCATTCATCTTTTTTATATTTGACGGAATTATTTGTGAGAAATTCTTCCAATAAAATGTTCTGAAGCTTCCAAATTTATGACATTTCATTTCTGAAATATCATAATAATTTTTGACAGCGCCATAGTCATCATGACCCCAAAAAAAGATACCACTTACAAGATCTAAATTTTTCTGGCTAAATCTTGCTTGAGCGTATATTTCTGGAACATGGCACCCTGATGCTTCTATATCATCGCAAAAAATTGCGATATTATTTTTTGACAGAATTTTGTAAAAATCATAATGAGCAGAATAAAGAGTCTTATCTAAATAAATAGATTTTTTTGATTTTAAAGCAAGGTTTTTTATTTGCATTTGAGATCCAATTACAACTTTCATGCCTTTTGAGGCAAGATAAGATGCCAACATAGCAGAGGAATTTAGCTCTCTTACAGGCAACTCGATTGGTATAAAAATTAACTTATTACTCATTGAGATCTTTTAAAAATTCATCTCTTGTAATCTTGAATCGAATTATTTTTTTATTTTCATTATTTTTTGTTCTTTCAACTATTTTAAAGCCGAGTTTTTTATTGCTTTTTATGGCAGCAACGTTTTCTTCAATACACCCTGCATGAACGCAATCTAATTTTAAAGAGCTAAAACAATAATCTAATGCCAAGGCTCCCAATTCAAATCCTAGCCCCATACCCCAATAATTTTTGTCTCCAATAAATCTTGAATACTCAGCGCTTTTAAGACGATGATCCTGCGAAAAGTTATATATTTTAAGATTACCGATATGCTTATTATTTTCTATAAAAATTACTGGTTTAAATACACAGTTTGAATTATTGTTTAATTCAATATATTTGTTGATTTGATCTAGAGAACTCTTTGGTGTTTCTGACGAAAGGTATTTAAAAACTTCATCATCAGATAACCATTTTTTATAATCTTCTAAACTATCTAATTTTTTAAAATCAGATAATTTTATTCTGTATTTCATTTGTATTTAATACTAATTCAACCTTACAAATCCACTGTGACAAATGGGCCCTTCAAGACTATCAAGAACATCTTCGCCATCTTCAAAATCTCTTATTTTTGAAAATAGGGGATCAAGTTCATTAAAATACATTTCAATAATTTCTGGGGTATGGGATGTAGAACTATAAATTGTATTACCACATAAAAAATTCTTCTTAAGCATTTCTTGCGTTATAAATGTTTTGTACTCTAAGAATTTTGCCGAAGAAAAATTAAATCCACATAGAGAAGGTAGTCCAAAAGTTTCTATAGAAAGATCATATTTCTTTGCTAACTCGATCCATTTTTGTGAAATTTTCTCACCGGTAGATGTAATTTTTTCCCATGACTTCTCTCTTTTCATAATTTCCAGTGTTTTAAGACCTGCCGCTGGGCCAATCTTTTCAGTCCAAAAAGTACTACTTATGAACGTTTCTTGAGCATTTTGCATAATTTCACCTTTACCGATGACGCATGTTATCGCATGTCCATTACCTAATGCTTTTCCAAATGTTGCTAAATCAGGCCTAACATTGTATTTTTTATGAAGCCCACCATCAGTTTCCCTAAATCCGGATGTGCATTCATCAAATATAAGCACTATTCCATTTTTACTTGATAGTTCTCTGACTTTTTCAAGGAAATTGTCTTCAGGTTCGACATTTCTTTTTACTTCCATCTTAATAGCAGCTACTTCATCCTTATTTTTTGAAACAAGCTCCTCAAGTTCCTCAAAATTATTATATTCAAATCCCATTACAGTTCCCTCAAGACCTTTAGGAACCCCAGCTGGATTAAGGCCACTTAATAAATGTTTACTAAGGCCATCTTTCTCATGGAGGTTAACTGATATGTACCAATCATGCCAACCATGATAACCACAAACAAGTATTTTGTCCCTACCGGTGGCTGCTCTTGCAATCCTAATTGAAATAGCATTTGCCTCTCCACCTGTTCTGGCAAACTTTATCATTTCAAACCATGGATGAATCTCAATCATCTTCTCAGCTAGATAAACTTCTTCAGGACAATTTAATGTTGACATATTTCCGTCTTGAACAGCTTTTATAACTGTTTCCTCAACTTCTGGGTGAGAGTAACCTAATATATTTGTTCCAATTCCCATCGATGCCATATCAATAAATTTGTTTCCATCAAGATCCCAAACATTACAACCTTTACATTTTTGAAAGTATGCAGGCCACTGTTCTGGTAAGAACATTTCAGGTCGTTTTGAAAGAAGCATATTACCGCCAGGGATAATTGATTTAGCTCTCTTATATAATTTTTGTCCCTTTTTTATTTTCATACCTTCATTTCTTTGAATTTTTTGATTATCAATAAATAGATTATAGTTTGAATTATAGACTTTTATAACTTCTTCAAAAGTAAAAAATATTTCAGGATCAAATTTTTTATATATGTTTCTTATAACAGCAAGATCTTCAACTTGATCAACAGTTAATCTTATATGTGAAAGATTTTCTTTATTTTTTAGAGAGTGCTTTTTAAATTGTTCATTACGTATAATGTAAGGAGTTACATGCTCTAGATCAAATTCATCTTTTGCTTGAAAGTAGGATTTTTCAAGAGCATCAAAAGAAAAAATCTCTAAATCGTAGCCATCCGGATATGAAGGCTCAATAACATTACTCAAATAGTCACATGGTTTTTGTTGGAAAATTGAATATGCTTGATCAACAAGACTATAATCTACTAAAGGACAATCAGCTGTAATTCTCAAAATACTATCAGCTTTCATTTCTTTCGCAGTAAAATAGAAACGTTCTAAAACATTATGAGAGCTACCTCGAAAAAAAGAAATATTATTTTTTTTGCAGATTTGTTCTATGGCATCATCTTCTTTTTCAGTCGAAGTTGAAACAACAATTTTATCTAATATTGATGATTGTTTTAATCTTTTATGAATTATCTCTAACATTGAAAGATTACCAATTTTTGCGAGGACTTTTCCTGGCAATCTTGTTGAACCCATTCTTGCTTGAATTATTGCTACTTTAGTCATTCTAAATTTTCCAATTCCTTGGATCTATAAGATCAAGGTCATCATTTTTAAGCTCATCATCAAATTGAATTATATTTGTTTTAATAAAATGGCTATGAATTTCTTTTAATTGATTTAAGTTATTCACACCTACAATAACTTCATCTAAAAAACTTTGATTTTTTATGAAATTAATGCAGCTTTCAATAGCATTTATTTTATTATTTTTATTAAATTTATCCCATGCCCTCATATGCTGACTCCAGCTACTAAAGTAAATTGGCAACGAATTAATATTCATCAAAAGAAGTCCCTGCAAGAATATGGACCTTGCTTGAATTTTAATATTTCTTTTTTTTAAGTCATTTAGAACATCTAGGTGAGCTATTCTGCGATCAAAAACATTCAAAGGAGTTTGGATAATTTCTAAATCAAAATTTTTAACAAGAAACTTAATATCATTTGGATCATAAATTGATACTCCTAATTTTTTCATGTATCCCTCTTCTTTTAAATTGTTTAAGATTCTATAAAAATAATCTCCTTTTGAGGATAATAGGTCATTTGAAGAATGAAAGAGAAACCCTTCAATTTGATTTAAATTTAAATCGCTTAATGTCTCTTGTATTACTTCACGAGGATAATTTTTATCAAATTCAACACCTTCAAGAGAAGGAAGTTTTGATACAACTTTAAAATTTTTAATACTAGCTTTAGCTAAATTTTTATGAGAATCTCCATAGGCATAGGCAGTATCAATTTTTTTTATTTTAATTTTTTTAGCATAACTAAGAACTCTAGTAATTTCATTAATATTCATTACTCCATCTGAGTTTGAGATGCCATAGTCCAATCCAAATTGAGCCGAGCCTAAAACAAGTTCCATATTATTTAAAGTAATTATTTATCTTATTAATGACATAAGATTGCTCTTCATCTTTAAGCCCAAAAAAAAGAGGAATGCTGATTGCACTATAATAATAATTTTCTGCGTTTGGAAAATCTCCAATCTCAAAACCTAATTTTTTATAGTATGGATGAAAATGAACAGGAATATAATGAATATTAACTCCAATGTTTTGATCTCTCAGAAATTCAAAAAATGCACGATGATCTTTTCTATCAAATGATTTTTTTAACTTTATTACATAAAGATGGTAGCTTGAATAAGATAAATTAGTTAAAACAGGAAGATCGAAATATTCTTTTGAGATTTCATCATTATAAATCTTTGCAAGATCATTTCTTTTATTAACAAAGTCATCAACTCTTTTTAGTTGTGTTATGCCAATAGCTGCCTGAATTTCTGTCATTCGATAATTTAAACCAAGATATAACTGCTCATAATACCAAGGACCATGAGGTGTATTATGCATCTCTGAAAACTCTTTTGTAATCCCATGTGTTCGATACAAATTTAATTTCTTAGCAATTTTCTTATTGTTGGTTGTAGCTACACCGCCCTCACATGTAGTGATAATTTTTACAGGATGAAAACTAAATACTGTAATATCAGAATATTTACAGCTGCCTACCTTTGAATTATCGTAAGAAGCGCCGATAGCATGCGATGCATCCTCAATAATTTTAAAATTATATACTTTAGAAAGTTTTGAGATAGCTTTCATATCACAAGAATTACCACTTAAGTGAACTGGAATAATAACCTTTGGGAGTTTATTTTCGGACTTTGCAAGCTTTAATTTCTTACTTAATTCATCAATGCATATATTATTAGTTTTTTTATCAATATCGATAAAGTCAATTTTTGCGCCACAATACAATGCACAATTTGCAGATGCAACAAAGGTATTAGCTGAAGTCCATACGATGTCATTTTTGCCTACATCTAACGCGAGACAGGATATATGCAATGCAGAGGTCGCACTGTTTACTGCAAAAGCATATTTTGAGTTTACATATTTGCATATACTTTCCTCAAATTTTGGTACCTCAGGTCCTTGAGTTAAGTAATCGGATCTTAAAACTTTAATTGCTTCAGATATATCTTCATCAGATATGTCTTGTCTTCCATATGGAATGTATTTACGCATCAAATTCTTTTGAGAAAAGTTCTTTCAAATCATCAACGCTCAAAAAATCAGGATTAGTGCCGGAATTATAAGTAAATCCTTTTTCAACAGATATTGCATTTTTTTCATTTAAATAAAAATCTTTAATTTTTTTAGAATCTGAAGGAAGAATCGCAAAGTATTTTCCCAAATCAACAGTATTTATACTATCCGACATAGAAATCATTTCTTCATGCAGTTTCTCACCTGGCCTTATACCAATTATTTCTATATCACATTCAGGAGAAATAGCCTTTGCAACATCTGTAATCTTGTAACTTGGAATCTTTGGAACAAAAATTTCTCCGCCTATAGCATTTTTTAATGCCCATAAAACCATTTCAACTCCCTCAGATAAGGATATATTAAACCTTGTCATATTTTTGTCTGTAATTGGTAGAACGCCAGAAGATTTTTTAGATAGAAAAAATGGTATAACAGATCCCCTGCTCCCCATTACATTGCCATATCTTACAATGCTGAAGTTTAAATCTCTTTTGCCAGTAATATTATTAGCAGCTACAAATAATTTATCAGAGCACAATTTTGTTGCGCCATAAAGGTTGATTGGGGATGCAGCTTTATCTGTAGATAGAGCTATTAATTTCTGCACTCCATTATCAAGACATGCATCAATTAAATTTTGTGCGCCAATTATATTTGTTTTAATAAACTCAAATGGATTATATTCAGCTGCTGGAACTTGCTTAAGTGCTGCAGCATGAATGACATAATCAACACCTTCTAAGGCTCTATTTAATCTAGCCACATCTCTAATATCTCCAAGAAAGTATCTAATACCTTTATGTGTAGAAGTGTTGATAGTCTGAGCCATTTCAAATTGCTTTAATTCATCTCGACTAAAAATAATTATTTTTTTTACTTCAGGAAAGGATTCTATTAATCTTTTGACAAAAGCTTTACCAAAAGAACCGGTTCCACCAGTAATTAATATACTTTTATCATTAAACATCGTTATTTACCTATTTTTATTATGTTATCAAAGTATTTTAGTACACTTTCACTGTGGGATATAAATAAAAGAGTCATATCGTCCTTTAGAGAAAAAAGATTTTTTATTATCTTTTCTTCATTTTCATAATCTAATGCAGATGTCGCCTCATCTAATATTAAAAATGAAGGGTTGGCATACAATCCACGAGCAATGCCAATTCTTTGTATTTGACCGCCAGAAAGGGACATTCCGCCCTCACCAACCTTATGATGAATTCCATCATCTAATTCCTCAATAAGATTATCTAATGCAGATAGATGGACTGCTTTATGTAAGTTATTTTTATCTACTGTATTATTATAATAATCTTGTAATGTTATATTTGCTAAGATAGATTCATCTAGTAAGAAAGTATTTTGAGGAACATATCCAATTTTCTTTGATGGTATATTAAGACCTTGTTTTCTAACTTCACCAGCATGTGTCTGAACCTCGCCTTTCTGAGGTTTTAAAATTCCTAAAATTAAATCAACTATTGTGCTTTTTCCAGATCCACTGGTGCCTGTAATTGCACAAAAATCATGCTTAAATATTTCATGGGAGAAATTTTCAAAAACATTTTTTTCAGTATCATCATATTTAAATGAAATATTTTTTAATACTATTTTGTCCCAATTATCAAGGAATTCATTCGACTCGATCTCATTTATTTTCTTTTCGTGCATAATGCACTTATCTAATTCTTCAGTAAGAAGAACCAAAGTTGCATTATTAAAAGCTACAAAGTTCCAGCTCACAATAATTCTATTTGAAGATGGTAAGATTCTAAAAAAGGCAACCAAATAGATACCAACTAATGTAAGAATATCATAGGGTTTTGTATCGATAAGAATTAAGAAAATTATTAATCCACAAATTGCAATTATTGCAAAATACTCAAGCAATGTTTTAACAATTTGTTTATAGAATGCATGCCTTGCTAAATTATGAGTAGCATAATTGGTATATGATTTAAAAAATTCAAAAAATGTTTCTCTTAAGTTAAGTAATATAAAGTCTTTTGCTCCACTTAAAGAGTAATTAACTTGCTTTATTCTTTTAGCTTCGTTAGCCTGAACTTCTTTTCCAAGTCTTTTTAATTTCGGCTTTGTATAAGACATTAGAAGAAATCCAGTAATTGCAATGAATACTGCTACATACAGTGTAGAAATTGGAGAATAAAAAATTAGAAGCAATAAAATTCCTAAAATTACAAATACCTCAGTAAAAATAGTAATTAAAGGCAATAAAATGCTCCCGACTAGGAAGGCAGGCTCCCTAATTATGTTTCTCATTGCAACACTTGAGTCTTTTTTTACTGAAAGATTGTAAGAATTAGATGAATAAAAATAAAACAATTTAGAAGAAATTCTTGCCATGATTTGATATGAAAATTTTGCTTGAAATCTTGACATCCATGCAAAAAAAGCTGTTTTAGTAGAAAAAATTAAAAAAATACCCACTGTAAGATAAATAATTATCTCCTTCTGACTAAGTCCTTCTAAAAATTTATATTGGGAATAATTATCTGGATTTGAAAATACTGAAAATAAAGGAACCAGCGCACCAATACTAAAAATTTCAAAGATCATGCCGAGCAACATAAGCATAAAAACCAACACTAATCTTTTTTTTTCAGTTACTGATAAGTGTTTTTTAAAAAAATTTATATAAGAGTTCATTTGTATAGACCTAAATTAATCAATCAGTTAATTAAAAATAAACTTATTAAGTAGTTTTTGATTTCTACCATAATTAATTATTTTACTTAAGACTTGATCATTTGTGATTCTATGATGAACATTTTTATCTTTACTTGATAGATAAGGCACATACAATACTTGAAAAATTATCCTAAACTTTCCTTCTGGCATCTTGGTGCCTCTATGAAGACCTCTGGTATCCTCAACAAAACACGTTCCAGCTTTGCCAGCAATTTTCAAAACATTCTCACCAAAAAAACTGTTTACTAAATCGTTATTCATTAGGAATTTACCTTTCATTTTTCTTTTTTGAAGTAAATCTGACTTTAAATCATCAGGCGCATGTTTTAATGTATTATCTAAGCTTGGTTGATAATGCGTTTTCTTAATATACTCATGATGTCCTGCTCCTTCTTCAACATCATTTAAATACCAAAAAGCTTTAAGGAATCGATGTCCATGATGGTCCATGTGGAAAGACATTTCAGATAAATCATCAGCTCCAGAATTTACCTTCCACGCTTTGAGAAAAGCAATTTTCGGGGGCGCTCCAAAATAATTTCTAGCTAGAGAAATAATTTCGTTATCCATTGCTAATGATAGGAACTGAACATTTGAAGCAAGATCTTCTGTCTCATATGAAATCTTTTTTTGACTCATGTTAGTATTTTTATTTACATCAATTTCATCTAGAGCATCTGTCATTTCATCAATCTTTATTCTACTTGGTTGAGAGTTATCCATGAATATTATTCCATCACTATTTAGTTGATTGATATGATCTTGATTATTCTTAAAAAATTTTTTGAGGTGCAAGGAATAAATTTTATTTTTAAAAATTAATGTAAGTTGGAATAAGAATTCTCTAATGAAATAAGGAACTTTATAGTTGTAGACGATTATTCTTTCTAAAATGTTCAAATTAAAATCCTAAAATTAGCATCATTTTAATGCATTTATAGTATTAGAAAACAAGAATTCATAAACCTTTTCGCCAAGAATATTTGAGCCATAGTATGTAAAGTGAGATGTATCATACAGTATTGGTATAATTTTATTGTCCTGAGCTGCAAAAAGATTACAAGTCTGATCTTCATCCGAGCATAAAATAGCTCTTCCATTCATTACTTTTACATTTTTTAATTTTAGAAATTCCTGAGATATTGAATCATAATCCAGCTCATCTTCTATCATAATAAGGTCATAAAAATAATGATTTAAATCAGTTGAAATTATTTTTTGTCTGCTCAATCTTTGAGCAATTTCTGATACATCTATAAAGTTATATTTTGATATTAAGATAATTTGCTTTTCTTGATTTTTAGCTAACTCTTTTATGAAATCAATAACATTTGGTAAGGTCTTTTTTTCATAGAATTGGTTTACTATGATTATATCGGCCATAGATATGGAGTTCTTGAGTTCGCCATCATACTCTAAATTACATTCTTCAACATAAATTTTTTGAATGGGCTTATTAAAATGCATTCCAACACATCTGTCATCAAGCAAATCATGTTTGATATTAAAGTTATCTCTATTTAACATATTGTGAGTCAGCCCAACAGCTATGTCTTCGGAGACTGAATCACCTAAAACAAGAAGATTGGGTTTTTCTGATTTTATAAATTTATCATTAGGAATGAATTTGCTCCAATTGTTTACCCTATAATCAATGTATTCTTTTTTATTAAATGAATAGGGAGCATATTCAGCATTGATTAATGATTTTAATCGAAACTCTTGCACTGATTTTGATGAAAGCATAAATGCAAAAAAAACTGCTAAAAAAAACATCCAGAAAATATATTTAATTTTAACTTTTTTAGATCTAAAAGGTGTCTCTACATATCTAAAAGATATCCAAGAAATTAAAAGCAGAATGAACAAAAGTAAAAATATAATTACCAAAGATGGTTCACCAAATCTTACTTTAAAGAATGCAAAAAGAGGTTGATGCATTAAATATAAGCTGTAGGAAATTTGACCTAAAAAAACAACAGGCGAATACGATAAAATTTTTGATATAAATTTATTATTGATATTAAAAACTAAAACTAATAGTGTTGAAAAGACTGGCAGAAGACTATAAAAGTTTGGTAATGCCATTTCTTTTGAAAAAAAAATTACACTTAAGAATATTCCAATTAAACCTATGGTTGAAAAAAATGTTGAAATATTTTTGTTTTCTAATATTTTCTTTTGATAGTTAAAATAAAAAAAAGCTCCAAGGGACCCAAAACCTAGCTCCCATGCCCTAGTTGGCATTAAGTAAAAAGTTGCAACAGGAGATCTAGAAGAAGCGTAGTCTGTTATTAATAAGCTTATAAACACAAGCAATGATAAAATCGAAACTACAAAAGTTTTGCTTTTTAATTTCCATAACAACATTAAGAGTAAAGGAAAAAAAATATAAAACTGCTCCTCAACAGATAAGCTCCAAGTATGAAGAAGAGGTCTTAATTCACTACCAATTGCAAAATAATCTGTCGATTGCCAAAAATAAAAATTTGACCAAAAAGTTAATGAGGATATATATCCCCAGGTATATGACTCCATCTGACGAGAGGTAAATATAAACCATGCAAAAGGAATTGTTAGAAAAAGCATGAACAAAGCAGCTGGAACTATTCTTCTTATTCTTCTTTCAATAAAGTTTAAATAACTAAAATTTCCGGCATCTAGCATTAATTCCTTAATTATTATGCTTGTGATTAAGAACCCGCTTATTACAAAGAATATATCGACACCAAGGAATCCTCCAGACAATGGAAATCCTATATGAAAGAGAATCACTGATAGAACAGCTATTGCACGAAGACCATCAATGTCAGATCTATACTGAATCATTTGTATTATAAATTACATTAATATTTGGAGGCGATGATTCCATTTTCTTTGTTAAGACACTGAATACCATTAATTATGGGGTAGACAATTCCTGCTTTATTTGCGAATAAATGGTGCCCTTTAATTACAAGCTCTTCTCCAGATTTTGGACAAATTTTATAGTTTGTTTTTAGTGACCCGTCATATTCGCTATCTTTTTTTATAACATATATAGCTGGACAATTACCATATGGACCGATTGGTAATAATTCATATTTTTCAAGTTTATGACCCATTCTCTTGATAGTATTTGGAATGCCTCTTATGTAATCTCTTTTGAGTATATTCATCTTTTGTTCTTTATTACCCAATTCATATGCTGGCTCCATTAAGATAAGATAATGTTTCGTTATTCTTAACAACTCATTTATAGCTTCATTATTTCTGTGAGGTGACTGTTCAAGCGCATAATGAGTGTAAACAACATCAAAGGAATTATTAGAAAGAGGCAAATTAAACAAATCACCCGAAATGTAGTCATCTAATTCAACATCTATACTATTGGCAAATTTTCTTCCAATTTCAAGCCTAGACCATGACATTTCTAGCGCCGAAACTCTTTGAGGTCGATGTTTTAGAGAGGAAACTGCTCTTGCAAGTGTTGTTAATTCTCCAGCACCTACTTCAATGTAAGATTTTGCCTCAGGCATTATGTTAAAGACTTCTTTTAGAATATACTCATTTACCTTATCAAAAAATATATTAGACTTTACTAACTTTTCATTTCCTTCAACTGTGGCATAAAAATCAAAAGGATTATCATATGCATCTTTGATTTGCTTAACATATGATCCTGCTAGATCATCATACTTATGAAGAACATGGCTTGCATCACGAATTTGTGTAGGTAATTTAGACAGAATCAAATTAATACTTTTTACAATGAAAGAAAAAATCCTTCTTAAATAATGTTTAATTAAGGTGCTGTAAAAATCTTTTTTTGTTCTAGCCTCAATTGATTGTTTAGCTTTTTTTTCATCTGAATTCATGATTATATTCTTCTGCTTGAAAGAAAATTATGAACAATAGATATATAAATTCTTACTTTATTTATTCTCAAGAGTGCAGAATATATTTTTTTCATAAACTAAATATCAGAATTTCTTCTTGCTTTAAAAACAGATATAAACTCATTGAAAACACAAAATAATGTAGACAAGATGAATCCAACAATTGTAGAAATAACAACTATATTCTTCTTCTTTGGAGCAGATTGAACGGTCGCAACTCTTGGTTTATCAATTATTTTAAAAATGTAGTCTTCAGTAATTCTCGCATACATTAAAGAGTTAAGTTCTCTTTCAATTGAGTCAGAAATTGCTACCTTGAGTTCATTTACATTTGTCATATTTAGCTCATTTTTTAAAAACAAAACAGACTTATTCAACTCATCTAACTTTTTTTCTCTCATAATATTATTTATTTTTGCTACGATCATATCGGTCCACTTTTTTGCAATTTCTGGAGAAGGATGACTTACAGATAACTTTGTAAGTTTTGTCAACGAATCAGTTTCAACATTTAAGTGGTTCTTAATAAATGTTTCATAGCTGTCGTGGAAAGTGGGTTTTTTGTTTTCTCCATTTATAATCCAAGAATTGTCTTGAACATTAAATAATGATTTATCAAATGAGGAATCTTTTGTTTTACTATTAAACTTTTTAAAAGCCATCAACTCAGCTAAAAATAACTTATCTTGAATAAGGTTATTAAAAAAATCTTTCGACCTTATTGTTTCAATTGCTACTGTTACAATATCGGCTCCACCCGATGATGATGGCAGGTCTAAACCCATTATTGATGCTGCACCAGAAAATTGAGATAAATTTGAAGCTTGTTGAAGTCTTGGATTTGGCTCTAAAAGAGCTTCAGATGAATAAATTGGTGTTAAAAGCAATGAAATTATAATACTAGAGATTCCAAAAACAAAAGTTGTAACTATTATTAAACTTTTGTTATCGAGACTAATATTGATTAGTCTCTCTATGTCTAAGACATCTGAATTTTCTGCATTATTCATTGTTAATTTTCCCCTAATGGTACCCGAGGCCGGACTTGAACCGGCACGCTATTTCTAGCGAGGGATTTTAAGTCCCTTGTGTCTACCAATTCCACCACTCGGGCTAATGGTTTAAATTACGGATATTATAGATAGATTTTTTAAAAATAGTTAAATTTTAATCATTCTTGAAACAAAGAATGCTTCTGCTGCACTTACACCAATAGTGTTACCTCTTAAAGAAGAGAGATTTTTTACATTTTCAAAACTTCTTGAATGAGGAGACTGTCTCATCTCATCTTTATAAAATAACAAAATTTCCATTTTTTTGTCAAAATGATCTGATACATCAACAAAGTAGTTTGGGAAAAATGCTTTTTCCAGTGACCAATCTGTTGAAGATATGACTTCAAAATGATTCAACTGTCTTAAATTTTCACCTGGAATTGGCCTAAACGCCGTACAAACTGCATTGCAAGTAACTTTATGATCAATATTTAAGTCATTAAAAAAATGAGTGTAAACAACTTTTGGATTAAAAGAAGATTTGATGCCTTCAATTTTTTGAATGATTTCTAGTAATGGTATTGTGTCTAGCATATTATCCGGAAACTCTAAAAAAATTGGATCATTGGCTCCAATTTCATTCATTATTTTTTTTGTTATGTCGTTTCTTGTTTTAGTTTTGTTATCTTTTCTAGACGAGTAACCATCACTTACGAACAATACTTGTACTTCATCCCCTTCATTAATATGCTTAAGAATTGTGCCACCACAACCCAACCATTCGTCATCAGGATGAGCTGCAACTATTAAAATTTTACTCATTTACTAAATCCCATCTTAGTGCTGTGCCAAATTGTATATCGTCTTTAGCAGTTTTGCCTAAAATTTCGTCATAGAATTTTGGTTGAATACCGAAACCAGGTCTAATTCTTCGAATATTCTCTTTGGTGAACTTTTCACCTGATTTAATATCTTTTACAGCGTATAGAGATCTTCTAAACTTGACCATGCTTTTTTCATCACCCTTTAATTCATAATTAACTTTTCCAATGCATTCTTGAGCTTCTAGCGTGGCATCCTTTAATTTTTTTAATTCATCTGGCGTTATTGAAAAACTACTATCAGGTCCACCCAACGATCTATCGATTATGAAATGTTTTTCAATAATTGATGCTCCAAGTGCAACTGCAGCTATTGCAGTTGAATTTGTAAGAGTATGATCAGAAAGACCAACAACACAATTATATTTATTTTTAAGATCAATAATCGTTTTAAGATTAGCATCTTTGGGACTGGTTGGATAACCACTCACACAATGTAATATTGCTAAGCTACTTGTTCCATTTGACTTTAGTGTTTGGACAGCCTCTTCTATTTCGTCTTGGTCAGCCATTCCAGTAGACATGATGACTGGTTTTTTCGTTAAAGCGATGTTTTTAAGTAATGTTAAGTCTGTTACTTCAAAGGATGCAACTTTATATGCCGGTGCATTAAGTGATTCAAGAAGCTCAATTGCAGATTCATCAAAGGGTGTGCTAAAACAAATAATATTTTCATCTTTTGCAATTTTAAATAGTTCCTCGTGCCACTCAAATGGAGTATATGCATCTTGATAAAGTTTATAAAGATTGTTTCCTTCCCATAGTCCATCTTTAATCAAAAATTCATCTGAATTACAATTTATTGTCATAGTATCAGGCGTATAAGTTTGAAGCTTAACCGCATCAGCACCAAATTTTTTTGCAGCAATAATTGTCTTTTTTGCTATATCAATATCTCCATTATGATTTGCAGAAATTTCAGCAATTATAAAAGGAGCTTCTTTCTCACTTATTTTTCTTCCACTGATTTCAAATTTCATATTATTTTATTTTTTTAATTTTTACAGATGCTGTTAATGTCTCATTATCTAGTTTTGCGTCAAAGAATTCAAAAATGTGTCTATTTTTTTTAATGAAAGCATGGGGATAATTTGGCGCATCTAACATTCTTATAAAATTATAAAGATCTTCAACTGAAACAAATTTCCTAATTTCACTTTGACTTGGCTTACGTCTAACAAATTTCGTGACTTTACCAACTTGTTTTTTTGGAATCATTTCAATGGAAATCATTTTTTGAATCATTGCACATATTATTTTTGATGATCTTCGATATATATCTTTTGCACTTCCATTTAGATTAAGTTTTTTCTTGTAATAAATTGGGCCAGCATCAAGCTCATCAGTCATTTTGATAGCTGAGATCTTTGTTTCAGTATGATTTCTTAAAATTAAATTTTGAAGAGGACTTCCTCCCCTACCATATGGCAAGTCTGTCATATGAAAACAGACACACTCGTAATCATTAATTAAGTTTTTTGGAACAATGTAACTCCAGTGCGTAAAAAAAATAAACCTTGGATTTATGTTATTCAAAAGCTCGGCATTTAGGTCTTTTTTTTCACTTATGAAGTAAAAGTCATCGACAGGATTAGCTTTAATTAAATTATCGAAACTTTTTTTGTCCCAAGTATGATGTGAAGCAATAATGTATTTCATTTTATTTCTTTTTTATAAACAAAGTACTCGTCAAGCTCTGATTCTAATTTATATTTTGCTTTTTTGAAAACTTTAATACTTGAAAGATTAGTCTTAATAATTTTAGCAACAATAGTGTTCGGTAGCAGTTTATTTGAAGAAAGATATGCCTCAGATTCTAATAACATCTTTGATGCAAAACCCATTTTTCTAAATTTTGGATTCGTGTTTATTGATACAAAAGTTTCACTATTTGCGGCATCAAATCTTACAACTCCGATTTTATCTTTTCCATTAAAAATAATTATCAGGATGGAATTATTTGAATTCATTATTTTTTGAAACCAATCCTCGTGCTCTTCTCTTTTAATGAGTCTATTATTAAAGAAACTTTTTCTAGTAACTGGATCATTCCTCCATGATAAAATCTCCATTGAGTCCTGAAAATTTGCCAGTCTTGAACTAATCATTATTTATTAGAAGCCTCTTACTAATCTCATTTGAGATCTTAATAGCACCTTCAAGATTGAAAAAATCTATAGTATTTTGATGCATCATCTCTAATTTTGCTTCATTTAAAAATTTATTAATTGAGCTCTTGATGCTGTTAGAATCTAAATTTTTCTCAACTAAAGCCATATTTTTAATCTCTAAATTCATTGCGGTTTCAGATTGATTATTTGCTTTTACAAATATTAGTTGAGGTATTTGAAAATATACCCTTTCAAGTGCTGATACGCCACTTGATCCAATACATATATCAGATTCAGAATAAAATTTACCAAGAGCATTGGGAGAATAATGAATTTCATATTTTAATTTAGATAAATTTAATACACTCTCGATTTTTTCTTTTACATTTTTGTTTACAATAATAATTATCTTATCAAATGCATCAATATTCTTTTTATTTAGGCAATCGATTACTTTTTCAGTTAAATTTTCATTGTCAAAGCCACCAGTTGAAATAATTATGTTTGGTTTTTTGAAATTTTTACTTTTAGGCTTAAAATCTATAAATCTTCTGTCTAATGGTAAAAAATTTTTTCCATACAAAATTAAAGTTTTATCACTAATGTTTTTAAAATTACTTCTTGATTTCCAAAAACTATAGTCAATCAAAATATCTGCAACATGATCTCTTCCGATGTCATCAAGTGTTATTAGAAATATACCTTTTTTCTTTATATATGATTCCCATTTTTTTGATACACCATAATGATCAACAAAAATAACAGAACAATCTAAACTTTTTAATTCTTTATATGTTTTTGATGCATCATCCTGCCAATCACAACACAACCAATTTTTTTCGTCTTTTAGATTAATATTCTCTTTAATTTCAGAATTAATGCTAATGTTTCTAAAACCCGCCTTAGTAATTTCAGAGTAGTTATTTTGTTGGAAGTTCTTTGTTAAAAAAATGGGTTCAAATCCCTCATCTTGAAGTGATAAAGCAATATTGATAGATCTTTTAATATGTCCAATTCCAATAAAATTTGAACTATCGACTCTAAAACAAATTTTATTAGATTTTATTTGTTTCATTTTTTAATGGAGGCTGAAGCCGGAATCGAACCGGCGTAAACGGCTTTGCAGGCCGCTGCATAACCACTCTGCCATCCAGCCTAATACCTGGTGAGTGTATTGCATATGATTGCCAAATTAAAGTACAAATTAGGAATTTTATTTTTCATAATAATCTAATCTCTCAATATCTTCTTCTATAACTGCGTCTCCATACTGAATCTCGATAATATGACAATCCTCTTCAAAAGGATTAACAATTTGATGCCATTGACCTTCGTTAACAATAAATTTATCAAACTTTTCTAAAATTATTTTTTCTTTTTGATTTGGGTCTTCATTAGAATATATAACTTCACAAGATCCTTCTGTAACAAGCCAGATCTCATTTCTATGTTTATGTTTCTGAAAACTCATTCCTTTTTTTGGATTTACAATAAGCTCTTTTACTTTAACTTCTTTAGAATCATAAAAATTATAAAAAGAGCCCCATATGCGCTCTTCACTGTCAAATTTCCAATTTTTAAGAAGTAATGAAGAGGAGTTTTTTTTATTATCTCCCCCAACTCCAAACATAAACTCTATGTCATTAACCACCATTTCAGGAATATTATCTTTATTTCTATCGCCTCCATTACAAAAAATTATTTCATCATTAGGATATTTTTTTTTGATCTTTTTTAATGCGTCTACACAACTTCCATTTTTATCATCTTTAAAAGTAATAACCTCATCAACAGACTCAAGATTTATTAGGATATCTCTTCTTTCTTCTATATTCATAAATACTTTTTTTTTCTTATTAACTAGCCATTCATCACTATTCAAGGCAACAATGAGATGATCTCCAATATCTTTTGCAGATTTAATATATGAAATGTGACCAGAGTGAATAGGATCAAATCCGCCACTTATAACTATGATTTTCATTTTTTAAATACGTTTAGAGTATATTCATACCCTGTATAAATAGTAATTAAAGTGGCAATTATTAAAAAAATATCACTTATCAATAAAAGCAGATTAAAGTTGATAGTTAGCGCGAATAAATACGATCCAATACAAAACAACTGGATTGCTGTTTTTATTTTAGCTAAATAAGTAACTTTTGTTCTATCAGATATATTCTTTCTTGATGAGTAGTCCCTAAGAGCTGCTATTCCTATTTCTCTTGCAATAATAAAAGAGCTCAAGAATGCTATTAAAAAGCTATCAAGTTCAACAGAAAGTCCAATTAAAAGGAATACAATAAGAATTTTATCAGCAATGGGATCAAGGATTTCTCCCATTTGTGATTCAGCATTATATTTTCTTGCAAGATATCCATCAAAGTAATCTGTTAAGCCTGCTAAAAAAAATAATATTATGCAAAATAAATAATTATTAAATATTAAACATAAAAAAATAATTGGAGCTAAAAGTATCCTTGCAATCGTTATAAAATTAATAAAATTAGTCATTATTCAATTTTTTTAATATTTTTTTAGCTATCTTCTCATTTATACCTTTCACAGTCATTAAATCTTTAATATCTATCGATTTTATATTTGTTATGCTCTTGTATCTTCGTAAAAGACGGTTTTTTAAAATTGGTCCTATACCTTCAATTGAATCTAATTCTGATTTACGAATTGTTTTTCTTTTTTTCTTCCTTTGAGCTTGAATTGCAAACCTGTGAGACTCATCTCGCATTTCTTGTAAAATTAGAAAAGCTTTAGAGTTTTTATCAAGCTCTAATATTCCATCTCTGCTAATTATTGTTTCAGTTGCTCTAATTCGTTTATTTCCTTTTACAATAGATATAGCTTTAAGATCTTTATGATCTGACTTATCAAGAACTGCATTAA
>MDTE01053212.1_pt1 | contig 40145 bp, 29 predicted proteins | sample 811231 | NCBI WGS metagenome assembly MDTE01 (sample SAMN05326651, study PRJNA326480) | marine metagenome | isolation source: seawater | place: Indian Ocean: Red Sea | collected 2010
AAAATGGTGCCGATGCGCAGACTCGAACTGCGGACCTACGCATTACGAATGCGTTGCTCTACCAACTGAGCTACATCGGCAATAAGCTAAAATTATATCTGTTTTTCAGCGCGGGCGCGACCATAGGCTGGGTTGCGCTAAGACGCAAGAAACTTAGCATCCTGATATTGATAATTTCTTGGTTGAACAGTGTTATGCCGTCGGCCCTCATAGATTCTGCATCGTATGCATGCATAATAGGAGATATCTATTGCATTGGCATTCGGGTTATTCCGCAGGAACGCGGGCTGTCTTACCCACGGATCCGTACTTTAAATGTCTATTTTCAAGAACATCTGCCATTCAGTCGTAATTAGAAAATTAACCAAATTTTGGATTAGGTTACTCGAGTTCGGCTCAAAAATTTCAATAACGAGTGTATTATTTAATAGGAATTGTTTCAGCTGGTATGCAAATATCATTGATTTCAAATACTCTGCGTTAAAAGTTAGAAATGAACGTGTCTTCTGATTGCAAATTTGCTTCTCATTGCGTAACCATCGTCCTGCCAACTGTCCAAATTTCCCCTTGGTGTAATGAAAAAACCTCCTGGAAGCACGACTAGGGAAGCGCAAAGCATCCTCCGCGCCACTTTTACCAATGCTTCTGAAGCAGCGCTTTGGCCTGTTTCGGCGACAACCTCGAATTTCGTCTATCAGACGAGTGATGGGTGTATCTTGCGTTTTCCACAAAACGACTGGGTGAGTGAAGCGTTTTTTCGTGAACGCAAATTACTCAATCAATTAAAAGACCGACTTGGCGTATCGATCCCACAGGTTATCCATTTTAATGAGCAGCCAGTATTCATGGCCTACAGGGCCATTGAAGGAATGGTCGCGTCTCGTGACGCTGTTAGTACGTTAAATTCAAAGTGTCGTGAACGATTTGGTGCTGGCCTTGGAGCATTTATTGCGCGCCTTCATAGCCAGAAGGCTGATCAATTCAATTTTCTGCCGCGGGATTATAGCGAGGAACTCTTGCGCCGACTTCGTCAAAACGCGAGCCAAATTGGAAAACGGGATCCGGAGGGCAAGGTTGGCCATTTGATTTTGGAAACGCTGGAGGCTTGGGAGGAAGTTCGCAACCGGAACGGCAAACTCGTTTTATTGCATCAGGACCTTCATGGACAAAACTTGATCTGTAATCGCGAGACAGGCGAATTGGTTGGCGTTCTCGATTTTACTTTAGCTTGGATTGGTGATCCGCTCTGGGACTTCCCAGAGGTTTACCGCTGTGGTGCTGATATCCTTGAGCATGCTCTGGCGGTTTACAAAGAAATGAGGGGGTATGAAATCGATATTGAGGCAATTAAGATAATTTCGCGGTTGCAACTGTTACGTAGTTTTGATCGGGCGCCGCTAAACAGTGCTCGGGAAGCACAGGTTTTAGAGAGAATCCGCGCCCACCCCTAAAGCCTTGCTGTAGTACTGCGGTGCGTGTGAAGTATTAAGCGTTCTTGTCGGAAGCGAGCGCCGTACCCTGGCACATCCCGTGCCCGGTGGCGCGTAATAAAGTCCGTCGCGGTAAACCCTGCATCCAATAACATCTCAAGCAACAACGCCTCATTAGGCAGAAAAATACGCCGGCCTTTCGCACTCCGGCGTGAGATTGCGTATGGCTCTAATTGAAAAGCGTCATCGTTATTGTTTGCGACGGCAATTGGAATTTCCATGATCGCTGTTGTAGAGGTGACCTCAGCAATTACGTCGAGGGCACGAAACGGATAATCTAGATGTTGGAACACGGAAAGAAAAATAACCAAATCAAATTTTCCGTCGTTTATTGGGTCGAGATCGTAGACAGTTTTTTCTTCGTACGTCATGCGAGACCCAGTGATTTCGCGCAGCAATGCATTTTTTTCAACCAGTTTTTCTGCTTTGTCGATGCCAAGAATTCGCTCAGCGCCTCGACGTTCTGCCTCGCGACCAAAATATCCTTCGCTGCACCCAATATCCAAAACGGATCGACCGGATAAGTCTGTCGGCATCTTAAGCATCGGAAGCTTTTCTTCGGTGAAATTATCTTCTCCAGGCGTATGACCTCCGTTACCTAAAGGTATCTGTTGATACCAATTAAACTGAGCAATCTGTTCGCTGTAGTTTTTGGGTTGAGTTTTGGTCATTCTGTAATGGTTTAAATTATTTTTGCGGCGGGGTAGAGATCATAAGGGAACGCCGCCAATTCCTGCAAGCGCTGGACTTGACGGGAATAACCTTGCAACTTTAATAATCAGAGAATCCGGGCGGCTTGTGCTGTCAATTGACAGCTTGGGAGATGTGTTATGATTCGAGCGATGAACGTTCAAGAAGACCTGACCTCGGTTCAGGAAGTCCTGGAATTGACCACCCCACTATTTTCTGAAAGTAATCAGATCAGCGTAACCTGCAGAACCGGAGCAAATAAGCCGTTAACCGATGCTATCGGCTGGCTACCCGAAGGAGCTTCGGAAGCGGATTACAGGGAAATTACGGAACCTTTTGTTGGAACTGCGGTCGAGCGGCTTCTGCAAAATCTTCCATTCATGTTTGGTCGAACGCGGCTTATGCGAATGAAGCCGAAAAGTTGCCTCTCGGTTCATGCTGACCCTACTCGCCGTTATCATTATGCTATTACAACGAATCCTGGTTGTTACATAGTTGGCGTGAATGATGAAACTGGCACGTTTCACCACATACCTGCAGATGGGCAACTATACGAAATGGATGCGCATAAGATGCATACGGCCATGAATTCGGGTAATCGTGATAGAGTGCATCTGTTAATTTGCCCGGCTGACCCCACGCGGCCTTTAGACGCGGAACCTATTGGCCGAAAAACCACTATGCGTTAGTGAAACCTTAACTTCATTAAGATAAAAACTGTTCGATAGAGTATAAAATTAATACTGATTATTGGAGCGGTTTTAGGAAAAATGGTAATGGATGTCATCTAAGTTGGTGTTTGTATGGATGAGCTGCTCATAATGCGCCTATATTTTGATAGGCAGCTATCCGAGCGTTCGGGATGACAAATATGATCCGGCGAATTCTGGACTGAGGGCGAGCCTTTGGCTGACTTGCTGACAGTTAAAGACCTGCGGGTAAGGTTTAAGGTCCATGGCGGAATAGTCGACGCCGTTAAAGGAGCGTCTTTGACTATTCGTCAAGGCTCAACGGTTGCATTGGTTGGTGAATCGGGTTCTGGAAAATCTGTCATTTCGCAATGCATCATGGGCATTCTGCCGGAAGTTGGCGAGATTGTTAGTGGCGAAATTTTGTTTGCCGACCCACAAAAGAATGGCGAGATAGTTGATCTAGCAAAAACCTCGCAAAAAAGTCGGCAGATGCGCGGAATTCGAGGTGGTCGGATCTCAATCATATTCCAGGAGCCGATGACGTCGCTTTCTCAGCTGCACACTATCAGTGATCAGATTGGCGAAGCGCTTCATTTACATAGAAAGGTCAGCAAGGCTGAAGGGCTTCGGTTGGTTGAGGAAATACTGCGTCTGGTTGGATTTCCTGATCCAAACCGTGCCTTGCGGATGTATCCTTTCGAGCTTTCCGGCGGACTGCGTCAACGCGCTATGATTGCAATGGCGCTTGTATGTCGACCAGCTTTGTTGATTGCAGATGAGCCGACCACTGCCCTCGACGTATCAATACAAGCACAGATACTCAAACTCATTCGTGACCTTCAGAGTGAATTGGGCATGGCCGTGTTGATGATCACGCATGACCTTGGTGTCGTCGCAAATGTCGCTGAAGAAGTCGTCGTTATGTATCACGGTGAGATCATGGAGCGGGGCACTGTTGACGATATTTTTGGGAATCCTCAGCATCCCTATTTAAGAGGCTTGATGCGGGCAGTACCACATTTTGATATGAAACCTGGCGAACGTCTGATGCCATTGCGAGAGATCGAGCTTAGGTCCAGCTCTACAATGGCGCCGAAAGAGCCGTGGCCAAAAGATGTTGATGCGATTGGTCCACTTCTTGACGTACGTAATCTCACCAAACGTTACACAACCCGTAAAGGTGGGTTCCTTAGCAAGGGTGAGGAGGTGTCTGTTGCGGCTGTAAATGATGTCAGTTTCCAAATTCAACGAGGTGAATGCTTTGGGCTCGTTGGGGAAAGTGGCAGCGGTAAGACCTCGATCAGTAAGCTTATAATGCGTGCTGTGACACCTGATGATGGCGAAGTTATTTATAATGACCGGGGTAATGCCATCGATTTATTGGCGGTTGAAGGCGAAGAATTGATTGATTTTCGGCGCAAGATTCAAATGGTCTTCCAAGACCCATTTGGGTCGCTTAACCCGCGCATGACTGTCTTTGACGTAATCCGTGAGCCTCTAATAATCCATGAACTGGGTGATAGGGCGGCACAGCGTGAACTTGTGCTAGAGCTGATGCAGTTAGTTGGGCTCGACCCGCGTTTTTTAAGCCGTTATCCGCATAGTTTCTCCGGCGGACAACGGCAGCGTATTGGAATTGCTAGAGCGCTCGCTCTACGGCCAGACCTAATGATTTGTGACGAACCGGTTTCCGCACTCGACGTTTCGATTCAAGCACAGATATTGAACTTATTTAAGGATATGCAGTCAGAGTTGGGTCTAACTTATCTATTCATTTCGCACAATTTAGCGGTTGTTGATTACGTTGCGGATCGCATTGCCGTGATGTGCCGCGGCCAAATCGTAGAAGTTGCTCCCCGTGAGGCCCTCTTCAAGAATCCTGTTCATCATTACACGCGTTCGCTAATTAATGCTGTACCCTATCCGAATCTAGACCGTCAGTTGGATTTTGACTCTTTCGGCATCGGTCGAATTTCTGACCCAACGGAGTGGCCGAAGCCTTTCGCCTTTGACGGTGATACACGCATACGAATGCATGACCTTGGTGATGATCATTATGTGCTTGCGGTCGAAGACGCCTCTTTGGATGTTTATCAATGAGAAGTTTCTCCATACCGTTTGCTGCAGTTTTGTTTGGCGTGACGTTAGTCAACTTTCCGTCTGCCAGTTTTGCAGCATCGGTATCGACTTTGTTAGAAGTGCCGTATCTTAGAGCTGCGATTAAAAGGGGTGATGTCCCGCCGATCGCCAAGCGTGTTCCCGAGGAAGTCGACGTTTTTGATATGAAAGTGTGGGGCAAGGTGCCTGGCAAGTATGGTGGTCGACTAAAACTCCTGATGGGAAAGCAAAAAGATACCAAGATGATTATGGTCTATGGCTATGCGCGGCTCATTGGCTATGATCACAAACTGAACTTTGTCCCTGACATTTTGAAAGATTTTGAAGTTAAGGAACAACGCCAGTTCACATTTTATCTCAGGAAGGGCCATAAATGGTCGGATGGGCATCCTTTTACGGCCGAAGACTTCCGCTATTATTGGGAGGAAATGGCAAACAATGCGGATATTGCACGAAATGGCCTTCCAGCAGCACTCTTAGTCAATGGGAAGAGGCCTATTTTTGAGGTTATTGACGATACGACGGTTCGCTACACTTGGGCTGAACCAAACCCTAACTTCATTCCGTGGATCGCACGTCCGCGGCCACTCCTGCTGTATCGTCCTGCTCACTATCTGAGACAATTCCACGGGAATTACAGCGATGCTAACAAACTGAATGCACTAGCCCGCAAAGAGAATAAGCAAAATTGGGGGCAGTTGCACGGCGACCGTGACCGTTGGTACAGGATGGACAATCCGGATCGCCCAACTTTGCAACCGTGGTACAATTCAGTGAAGCCGCCGTCTGAACGCTTTGTGTTCAAGCGAAACCCTTATTATCATCGGGTCGATAAGAAGGGACGCCAACTGCCCTATATTAACGAAGTTGTGATCAATCTGGGCGCCACGAGTATGGTGCCGGCTCGCACTGGATCGGGAGAGGCCGACCTGCAGGCTCGTTATTTGCGGTTCGACCATTTTACCTTCTTAAAGGAAAGTGAGAGCCGTTATAACTTTTCAGTACGGCTCTGGCGGAAGGCGCGGGGATCACAGATTGCCCTCTTTCCAAACATGAACGCAAAAGACAAAGTCTGGCGCAAGTTGCTACAAGATGTCCGGTTTCGACGCGCATTATCGATTGGTATTAACCGTCCTGAAATAAATCAAGTGATCTACTACGGGTTGGCTAAGGAAAGTCAGAATACTGTGTTGGAAGAGAGCCCGCTTTACAAAGACGGATATCGGACTGCTTGGACAACATTCGACCTGGGGACTGCAAATAAATTACTCGATCAAGTGGGCCTGACTTCTCGAAATGATGAGGGAATTCGTCTTTTGCCTGATGGACGCCTCGCCGTTATAACGATTGAAACAGCGGGCGAAAGTACGGAACAGACAGATGTTCTGGAACTCGTTCGCGATTCATGGCGTCAGATCGGTATTCAGCTTTTAACAAAACCTACACAGCGTGAGGTTTTTCGTCGCCGCATTTATTCTGGCGACACGATTATGTCCGTTTGGTCAGGCGTCTCCAACGGTATCCCGACATCTTTGATGAGCCCGCAGGAATTTACACCTTCCAGTAAGTTGCAGTTTCAGTGGCCGCATTGGGGACATTACAAACAGTCGGGCGGTAAGTCTGGCGCTGCGCCGACACTTACATCTGTTCGCAAATTGATGGATTTGAATGAGGCTTGGTTTCGTGCGACCGATGCTGGAAAGAAATTAGAAATTTGGCATAAAATCCTTAAGAATCATGCCGACAACGTGTATGTCATCGGAATAGTGAATTCGACGAAGCAACCAATCGTGATTAATAAAAATTTGCGTAATATTCCGAATGAAGGTGTCTACAATTGGCATCCCGGTGCCTATTTTGGAATTTACCGGCCCGCAACTTTCTGGTTTGCGGCAGATAGTGCCGGCAAGAATGATTAGGGTCATAGGGAAAGAATAGATCGATGCTCGAATACCTCGTGCGCCGCATTCTCATCATGATCCCAACCTTGTTGGCAATCAGTCTGATTGTGTTTCTGATCATTGAGCTACCGCCGGGCGACTACCTGGAAAGCTATATTTCCGAACTGCAGGCGCAGGGAGAGGAAGTCGACCAAAAGCATATTGAATTCCTTCGCGAGCAGTATGGCTTTGATAGGCCGGTTATGCTTCGGTATTGGGAATGGATTACTGGCATGATAGTCGGCGATTTTGGTTACTCCTTCGAGTACCGATTACCGGTCTCTGAGGTAGTCGGTGACCGATTATTCCTGACAATTTTGGTTTCTATAGTAACGATCATCTTTACCTGGATCATTGCCTTCCCAATTGGCCTCTATTCTGCCACACATCAATACAGTTGGGGTGATTACGGGCTTACATTCATCGGGCTTCTTGGCCTCGCGACGCCCAACTTTCTGTTGGCCCTGATTATGCTTTATTTTGCCAATGTCGTATTTGGGACCTCAATTGGCGGACTAATGGATCCTGAATATTTGGATCAGCCATGGAGCTGGGATAAGGCCGTTTCGGTACTTGAGCACCTTTGGATCCCTGTGGTTGTGATTGGCACCTCTGGGACGGCCGGCATGATCCGGCGACTCCGTGCCAATATGCTTGACGAACTGCAAAAACAATACGTCACGACGGCGCGGGCCAAGGGCCTACCACCTTTGCGTCTGTTGCTGAAATATCCACTACGTAACGCCATCAACTTTTTTATTGCCGATATCGGAAGTCTCTTGCCTAATATCATTTCCGGCGCTGAGCTTGTTGCCGTCGTTCTATCCCTGCCGACGACCGGGCCCGTATTAATTGCGGCGTTACAGAGCCAGGATATGTATCTCGCTGGCTCTTTCTTGATGTTCTTAGCATCTTTGACTGTGATTGGAGTGCTTATCTCAGACATTCTGCTCGGGTGGCTTGATCCGCGCATCCGTCTCGCAGGGGGGGCTGAGAAATGAGCGTTGTTAACGACGGTGGCCGTAAGCTCGAGCATTATGTCTCTGAGGCTTCGTTTGATCCGCATTCTGTGGAGGCCCTGACGCCGGAACAGGAACGCTATTACATGGCGTCACAATGGCAGTTAATGTGGTGGAAATTCATCCGTCATCGACTGGCATTGATATCTGGTGGCTTTCTGCTTCTGATGTATGGATCAATTCTAATTAGTGAATTTTTAGCCCCTTATAATCTGCATACTCGGAACATCAATGCGATCTTTGCACCGCCCCAATCGGTAAATTTTTTTCATGAAGGTGAATTCAAAGGGCCGTTCGTTTATGGCACTCATTATCGGCTTAATCTCACGAATTTACGGAGGGAATATACGGAAGACACGTCTAAGGTTTTTAAGATTAACTTCTTTTGTCGGGGTGATGAGTATAATTTTTGGGGTCTGACGACAGGTAGTTTGCATCTCTTTTGTGCCGAAAAAGGCGGTACACTTTTTCTTCTCGGTACTGACCGTCTCGGGCGCGACATTCTGTCCCGCATCATGTATGGGGCACGAATTTCGCTCACAATTGGACTGATTGGAATTGTGATGAGCTTCGTCCTTGGCATGGTAATTGGTGGTATTGCGGGTTATTACGGTGGCATTATCGACTTAGTTGTCCAACGAATGATTGAGATACTGCAATCTTTCCCCCAAATTCCGCTATGGATGGCGTTGTCCGCTGTTTTGCCCGTGACCTGGAGCCCGCTGCTGATCTATTTTGGGATCACCGTAATCTTAGCAATGCTGGATTGGACAGGTTTGGCCCGTGCCGTTCGTTCAAAACTCTTAGCGCTGCGTGAAGAGGATTATTGCCTTGCCGCACAACTAATGGGGGCCAAACCGAAGCGGATTATCGGCCGTCACTTGATGCCGGGATTTATGAGCCATCTGATAGCGTCTGCCACACTTTCAATCCCGACGATGATACTTGGAGAGACGGCTTTGTCCTTTCTTGGTCTTGGACTGCGTCCACCAATTACGAGCTGGGGAGTGTTGTTGAACGAAGCACAGAACATCAGTGTTGTAGCGCTATATCCGTGGCTTATTTTACCGGTCGTTCCGGTGGTGTTGGTAATCTTAGCGTTTAGTTTTTTAGGAGACGGTCTGCGTGATGCGGCGGATCCATATAAATAGTCAGAGCGCAGAGGTATAACGCTCAAATTTCCGGGTACAGATGTCCTTCAACTGTGCTGGCATGTAGGAATAGTACCGGCCTTTCTGCGATTGCGACGTTGAAGTAAAGCATCCATTGTTTTTAAAATCACTGAGCGCGTTGATCGCTATGTCTATGGTCAATTCGGTTGCCGACCGTCGAAGATGGGATAAAGGCATACCGCGTTGAAGTGGAACTGGCCGGCGGTCGATAATACCGCCTGCATCAAGTTCCGGTTCAACTCTGTGCATCGTCATGCGCAAGGCGTTGAAGTCGCCGTGGAATAAAGGCCAGAGGTGGCAGTCGAGGCCGCGGTAAGCCTCAGGATCGCCGTTATGAAAATTGGCGCTTCCATCTGGGCATTGGTCTAAAACTGCCTTGGAAAGGCGCCCCGTCCCGTAAACCAGCAAGACATCAGGTTTCAAGCTTCGCAACACCGTAATGGCTTCTGGATCGTTTAGATTTTCGAATGATTTAACCTTTGCTATTGCATCGAATGCGGGAGCGTTTCCATCGTACCAATGATCTCGTTCATGGGCCATACGTGCCTCATCGAGTGGATGGGCTGTTGGATATGGTGGTGGTGGATCACGCGATTCGATTAGAACCTGAGCGATTTGAAACTGCTCCTGAATTTTTTCAACGAAATAGCGTCGTCGAACAGCGCCTGTTGTGAGGACAACGATCTGCATTAATTAAAATTAGTTTGACGGGCCATACGGAGATGTCGTGCATATTTTGTTACCGATCTTTCTATAGATATGGCATATGGTTAACAAATTCATACGGTGTGCAGAAAAATCGTATTCTGCCACTTTGTTTTGGGGGGGGGGACAATTATTTTTGATCCAGGTGTCACATGACTGATCGCATGGACGGCGTCAGAGTGTTGATTTATAGCCATGATACGTTCGGGCTGGGGCATTTGCGGCGTTGCCGTACGATTGCGCATGCATTAGTGGAAAAATACAAGGGGTTATCCGTCTTAATTCTGTCGGGCTCACCAATTATCGGCAGTTTTGACTTCCGTGCCCGTGTTGACTTTGTGCGCATTCCTGGCGTGATTAAGCTTTATAATGGTGAATATACGTCGCTTGGCCTTCATCTCGACCTGTCGCAGACGATGGCGATCCGTGCATCGATCATTCGGCACACTGCGGAAATGTTCGCGCCTGACCTATTCATCGTGGATAAGGAACCTCTAGGGCTGCGCGGCGAGCTGCAGGAAACACTATCGATAATGAAATCCCAAGGGACGGCCTTGGTCTTGGGATTGCGTGATATAATGGACGAACCGATATTGTTGCGCCGTGAATGGAAATCGAGGAACCTCCTGCCAATTTTGGAAGGCGTATACGACGAAATATGGGTATATGGTCATCACAAGTTTTGGGACCCTTTAGCAGAAATGGACGTTCCTGCTTCTGTCCGCGAGAAAATGACTTACACGGGATATCTTCGGCGCACTGTTCCGAAAGATACAAAATTGCCACCTGCAATTAATTTAGACCAACCTTATCTTTTGGTTACGGCTGGAGGCGGTGGTGACGGCGACCAGATGATGGATTGGGTCTTGCGTGCCTATGAGTTGGGGACCGAGCTCATGCGCGCAGTGCTGGTGCTTGGCCCATTTATGCGGTCAGAAATGCAGACCGAAGTGCGCGATAGGGCGTCACAACTTAGCCGTGTCGAAGTTCTTACCTTCGAGACACATCTCGAGTTGATGATGGAGAAGGCTGCGGGTGTCGTTGCGATGGGCGGCTACAACACATTTTGTGAAATTCTATCGCTTGACAAACCGGCGTTGATTATGCCGCGGGTCGCGCCACGGAAGGAACAATTGGTGCGTGCGGAGCGGGCAGCTGAAATGGGCATCGCTCGTATGTTCGATCCATCGTCGCCGGGCAGTTCCCTCGAGGCTTTTGTCGAGGCACTCAAGAACCTACCCAAACAACCTAAACCGTCGAGAGTAATGCTCCCGGGTTTCATGGACGGTATCGAAAAAGTTGGAGAGTTAGCGGGAACACATTTCCATTCCCGTATTGATGATGGCCTGTCACTTGTTGAAACGGGTGGGTAGGGTAGCCTCGTGGCGAGATCAGTCGTCTTTGTTTTAAAAGGGTACCCCCGGCTTTCGGAAACATTCATTGCGCAGGAGATAGCTGCACTTGAGAAGCGTGGTGCGCGGATACGTATTGTTTCGCTTCGGTATCCAACCGATACAGAACGTCATCCGATCCATTCCGAGATCAAGGCGCCAGTACGTTATCTACCAGAATATTTACACAATGAACCGATCCGCATTATTCGGGCGTGGCTGCGACAAAGACGCCGCCAGACATTTCGAACAGCTATAAAGATATGGTGGCGTGACTTTAAGCGCGGACCGGTTCGTGAAAGGTTGAGACACTTTGGACAGGCGATCGTTCTTGCCGACGAACTTGAAGACGATTGCCGCCATCTCCATGCCCATTTCCTTCATTCACCGGCATCAGTCACACGTTACGCGGCGCTCATTTGTGGCCTAAATTGGAGCTGTTCTGCGCATGCGAAGGATATCTGGACAACGCCAGATTGGGAAAAGGCTGAAAAACTTGCGGCGATGTCCTGGCTTGTGACTTGCACTGAAGTAGGGCGTGCCCATTTGGCGGCGTTGGCACCTGCCGAAGATCGCGTCCAGTTGGTTTATCATGGACTAGACTTTGAACGTTTTGAAGAGTTCCGAAGAACTGTGACCCGGCGCAATGGCCGAAATCCGGCGGACCCACTCCGTATTTTGTCTGTTGGACGTGCCGTGCCCAAGAAGGGCTATGATGTTCTCCTGCGTGCGCTAGGAAATTTGCCAACGGAGTTGAACTGGGAGTTCGTGCATATTGGAGGTGGCTCAAACCTTGACGCTATGAAAGAACAAGCGAAGAAGCTTGGAATCGAAAAGTGTGTCACATTTAGGGGGCCGCAAGCACAGGCATCAGTTCTTTCAGCTTATCGCTCCGCGGATATTTTTGTATTGGCATGTCGGATCGCTGAGAATGGCGACCGCGATGGTCTGCCGAATGTTTTGCTTGAGGCGCAAAGTCAAGGGCTCCCCTGCATTTCGACGCGGGTCTCTGCCATACCGGAACTTGTTATAGATGGGGAGAGTGGTCTGCTAGTGCCACAGGAAGATGACGCGTCGATTGCCACCGCGCTAGAAAATTTAATTTCGAATCCAGCGCTTCGACACCGTTTGGGTGAGGCGGGCTTTCTTCGCGTACGTGAAACCTTTTCTCACGAAAAGGGGATTGCGACTTTAGCCAACAAGTTTGGCTGGACCGATAAGGATGGCTCTCTTCGGGAGAGTGCTTAGGGAGGTGCCGAATGTTGGCTACTGGGTCTGCGTCGTGAGCAAATCTGGAAAACCCAGAGTGTTTTTCTACGTTCAACACTTACTTGGTATTGGGCATCTCCGGCGTACAGAATTGTTGTGTAAGGAGTTTTCCAAAACAGGATTTAGCGTGACGTTGGTTATGGGCGGTCGCTCCTTTGGGAAGCTGAATGTCGGCGGCACGGAAATTATTAGGTTGCCCTCCTTAGCTGTGGGCTCTGATGGTTTCCATCAGCTTATAGATTGCAATGGATCTGCTGTTGATGAAGCATGGAAATGCGCCCGAAGTGACCAATTGTGTGCCGCATTCGAAGAGAGGTCTCCCAATATTTTAATTACTGAGGCATTTCCATTTGGGCGACGGCAGATGCGGTTCGAGCTAAACCCACTTCTGGAGATGGCACATTCCTCAAAGAGGCGACCACTTACAGTATGCTCCGTGCGCGATATTTTAAAATCAGAACGAAAGCTGGGGCGGGCGGAGGAGACAGTCGATACAATTTCTGAATTCTACGACCTTGTTCTCGTGCATGGCGATCCAAATTTTGTTCGTCTTGAGAATTCGTTTCCACTTGTATCTAAGATATCTGATAAAATTTGTTACACTGGTATTGTTGCACCTTCACGGAATATCGCATCGAACATTATACGAACAGGCGGTGTTCTTGTATCGGCTGGCGGTGGCGCGGTGGGACAGGCACTTTTTGAAGCCGCGCTCGGAGCACGTGCGATGAGCCAGTTTTCTGACCATCCGTGGCGTTTCCTTGTTGGCCCAAATTTAGAATGGGGAACCTTTGATGCACTGCGTCGAGCTGCGCCGAATGGCGTTATCGTCGAGCGCTATAGGGATGATTTTCGATCTCTATTGTTGTCTTGTGACGTATCGGTTTCACAAGCGGGTTACAACACAGTTGCCGATATATTAATAGCGGGCACGCCAGCTGTGTTTGTAGCATTTGATGGCGATCGCGAAAATGAGCAGCCACAGCGCGCTCGTATGATGGAAGAATTGGGGCGCGCCGAATCTCTGATGATGTCTGCACTTACGCCGGAACGCCTAGCTATTGCAATCGATCGTGCGGTTACAAAAGATGTCGCTAATTCGAAATTTGATCTATATGGCGCCAGAGCCTCGGCGGATATCTTGGCGTCAGCGATAGCATAGATGGCGTAGCTTTATCTGCGACCAATCAACATGAAGCGCGTATATTTGTCGAGATTTAGTTCGCCTGCGAACAATAGATCGCGCATTGGCGCTTGCTCCTGAAATGCTATCAGATCGGCCTGGCAATTGATGTGTTCTGGTTCGGAAAAGTAATCATTGGATTGAAGAACCAGAAGTGTATCTTTCGGCAGGGCCTCGAACCAGGTTGAGAATTCAACTAAATGTTCGCAACTTGTATTGATCACAAGGTCTGGTCGATTACCTATTTCCTGATCATTGATCGTAACTCTTTCTAAGCCATAATTAAGGTCGAGGATGTTGGCGGAGTGGGTAGAAAATAGACCGTGTTCAATACCCGTGGCATTCAAGTTCTCAGCAATAGGTGCGCAACTCGGGTCGATATCAAAACTTGTAATGTGATCAATATTGAAGCGGTTATCGTGAATTAGTAGTGAAGCGAGTACCCCATACCAACCTCCGAGAATATGGACCGATCCGAGATTGCTGCCCTGTGTTTGGTGCAAACAATCAAGGAGCCAGAGCTTCGATGCTGTTTGACGTTTATTTAAGGCATTTCCCAAACTCGACATCGGGAAATTTAGAGCGGTATTGCGAATATCGTTAATAAAGCGGCTGTCATAAAACAGGGACAGGCCGTCCAGTATATCTTTATAGAACTGGTCTTTCTTTAACATCCTGTATACCCGCAGTTTCAGCTAATCCTTGCGGATTATGGATTCAGAACAGATACACATTAGTTACAAAAAACCCAAATTTTCCGGCTAAAACAAAGGCTAACTAGAAGAATTCAGACTATTCCGAGCTTTGGATCTGCGCTGTCATATTGTATAGCCGGTCGCTCATCACCCGCGCAATATGCGCAGCGAAATGCGGACTGCCTTCTAATAGCTCTAGGAACATTTCTTTCTTTAATTCTAAAACAGTGACGTCCGAATGTGCGCGGACTGTCGCAGAACGCGGTTTGGTACTTAAGAGAGCCATATCACCTACTAGCTCATTCTGGTCGAGGTGGCTAACGATAATCTCTTCGTCGCCTTCACCGACTATAATATCAACGGCACCCTCAAGAATGACATAGGCCGCATTACCAGTGTCACCCTGATGGAAAAGGTCTTCACCCTTTGAATAGGTCAGCCTTTCGCTTGTGAAAGCAAGTAACTTGAGGCGTGAGGCGTCCATTTCGGTAAAGAGCGGGACTTGGCCCAAGGCGGAAATTTCGGCGTTCAGAAGTGTACCGCCATGTTCATCTTCGACATCGACAACATCCACGCTTTCGTCGCTCACATCGAGAGGGGTAGCCTCGGCAATACGTTCTTCGATACGACCATTACGGACGACCAAGACCTGATCAAACTCGCTAGTATCTGGCATCTCGCTGTCAATCCAAATGAGTGTTGATGTTGGCAGTAAAATGCAGAGTTTTCGCCGTATGCGATCTCGTGTTTCGCGATCATGAGCGCTTAGCGCTTCGTTGATAACAAGGATCTCTGGACGTTTAATAAGGCTTCGAACCAAGGCGATGCTCTGTCGTGCAGCGAGCGGTATGCGACGTCCGCCGATGCCGACGTTGAAATCAGCAGCAGTTAGGATGATTTCATCAGTCAATTCCATTTCGTCAAGCACTTCTCGCAATACCGTGTCGACTTTCTCTTCTGCGTGCGGTCGGCCAGCATTTACCCGTCCCATGACCAAGTTTGAGCGAAGCGGCAGCCGTTCGTTAAACTTTTCAGGGTCGAAGAACGCAATTGCTTCATTGCTATCGTCTTCGAATTGATCTCGGAATTTCCGTCGTGCTTCCAAAATTTGAGACTGCATCTTGTCGTCGATATGCCCAAGTCGATGTCGTTCGACAACCAATTGACATGTGAGAGAAATCAACCTTGCGGTATCTTCTTCGTTGAGAACGTCATTACCGTCGCGTTTTGCGAGAGCAACAATGCGTTTTAACTCCTGAAGTGAATCGTCGTCGACAAAACTGTATTCTTCAAAGATCGGGTCGTCGGCAGACATACCGTCAAACATATCTATAAGGGTTGCCGCGGTATGCATTCCGATGTCGCGGAAGCGATTTGTAAGGTCACATTGGTTGAGCACGGAGAGGATTGCTTCGTTCTCAGCTAAATGGTCGATGGCGAATTTGTCGTCGATTGCTTCTCCAAAAATCAGATTGGCTCCGACCGTTGCGCTTACATTGTATTTTTCAAAGTCGAATGGATGAATGAGGTCAGCCAACTCCGAATCCGACTGCATTTTCTTTAAAATAGACTGCCGGGCTTGAACAATTTTTGCTGGTAAATCAGCCTTAATGTCCGGATCAATTGTCATATTCATGGCACGGCCATACATGAAATCGTCGAGTTCCACGGCGCGGAGTGTTTCGTGCCACCAGCTTGATAGCTCATCTTGGTTGGAGACACCGACGTCATCTAAATTTATCCATTCGGCATCTATTGCATGTGCAACATTGCCTGAAGAAACCGCTTCTTTTCGATCTGTTATACGCTCTGGCGTGTCATCAGGTGTAATGACAGGCATATGTTTTAGGCCATAGAAAACATTGTACCCAATGGTACCGTCGAATACGTACGAATCCGGACCGGCATACCCCACCCGTCGCCCAATGACCGCTTCATGCATACCTGATAGATTCTGGTCGGCGATGGAAATTCGCCCTTGGGAAGGTTGAATAAGCCGTGTCAGGATATAGGAAAGATTATCTCGGCCACTGCCACCCGCAACAATAGCTATACGGCTGCCTGGCGCTGCGTCAAAGGAAATACTATCAAGCGACTTGACACCGTCTTCATCTGCAATCGAGACGTTGCTAAGTGAGACATTGCCGGCAAGCGACGGAATTGTGTCTGGTCTGCCAGTAATCCCTAAGTCTTCGGGGATCATATCTGCAGGATCGAATTGCTCCATAACCTGCTGATATTTGATTTTTGCATCCATCATACGTTGATAATATTTGAGCAATTCTTTCCAGGGCTGCATCAACTGGCTGTAGGCGCCAAGCACTGCGACCAGCTGGCCGATATCAAGATTGCCCCGCAGGATAAGGACGCCGCCAACCGAGTAGAAAAGAAGCGGTGTTAGTTTTAACAGAAAGTTGTTCAGGAACTTTAGGAATGCTTTGCCCTGATAAATTTTCATTCGAACTTTGAAAATGCCCGAAAGGTGGTGTGTGAAATCTGCGAGTGAGTACGCTGACGTATCATGTGTATGTATATCATTAATACCTGACACGGCTTCGCTAATACGTCCCGCGACACCTCGGATGCGGACGACCCGCTCTTTTGCGAGCAGGTTAATTTTCTTTTGCAGTTTTGGGATGATGTAGGCTTGCAACGGTATTATCGAAATACTGGCAAGGCCCATTATTGGATCTTGTATGAAAACAAATAGCAGCACTGTCAACATCGTGCCACCTTGGAAAAGGGGAAGTTCAACCGCATCCGCAAAAAATTGACTGAAAGGTTCTACCTCGGCGGTGATCATCGAAGTGACTTCGCCTTGAGAGGTTTTCTGGAATTGTTTTAGTGGAAACCGGTGAATTCGCTCAAACAGTTGAAAGCGTAAACGCCGGAGTAATCGTTCGGAGGTAATCCCTTTAAAGATAAATAGCGACATCGTAATGCCGCCGTTGACGATTAAAAGTAAAAGAAAGAGAAAACATAGGGTCAATAGGTATTCGGTGTTGTCGAATTCAATGCCGAGGTACGTTCGTGGGAAAGCTTCCCCATCTGATTTCGATCCGAGGGCATCGTTAACGATTATTTTTGGTAATTCGAGAGCATAGTAAAGAAAGGGGAACGAAGCGAACGTCACGCATAGTATTACGAGTTGATATCCCTTACTGTACCGCCAAATAAATCCGTATAGACCCTTTTCCACTGTTCAAGCCCTCTGTGGTTTAAATCGATAGCAGATATTCAAAAAGCGAATTTGGTTGGGCATTGAAGAAAAAGTACCCTTAAAAAGTTAATCCGCCAAAAGATAGCCCTGCCAAGCGAAATATCCTGCTATCATACGCACCATCTGCGGTGCCTAATGCTATTAAGAAACCTCTATCCAAAGCTCCCCAATACTATGAAATTTATTCACCTCTAGACAACCATCGAAAGTACAATACACTAAAATGACTAGTTTAACGGTGCATATTTAAAGTATGAAACGGACTTTTTAGGCTGTAATTACACCTATACCCAATTGGTCACTGGTAAATACGTGCAGTAAATTGGAAGGCCTCATATAGAACTGAATAACAAAATGTATTTGCCAATTATTTTTAATGAATTACGCCGAATCGGGATTGCTATATATCCAAAGTTGTTTTGACCGCCAAAAAAAAAGTTTTTGGCCCAGGTAATATAACGAGCCGTCCGGACGGCTCGTCGGCCGCGGCCTTCCCTTTGTAATTTCCGGGAGGTAAAAAGAAGGATATTGCAGACGAATTCGTTCCCCAAAAATATTTTTTATACAAGAAGGAAAAGACGTTTTCTTATTGAAGCTATCATTCCGCTGCGATATCCGATTTTGGCGACGGGTTGTAGAATTCGGCCAAGAGTTCCATTTGTCGCGCTTTGGCAAGTGTAATATTATTTTCCTTAACATGGCCGTAGCCGCGAATTTGTTCCGGTAAAGCAGCGGTTTTTACGGCTGTCTCGTGATTTTCACGCGTTAAATCCCGCAACAACGCCTCGATTGTCGTTTCATACTCAGAGATAAGCTGGCGTTCATGCTTGCGCTCTTTCATATAGCCGAAGGGGTCGAAGGGTGTGCCCCGCAGGAACTTCATCTTCGCAAGCATTCGGAAAATAGGGAGTATCCATTCGCCAACTTCTATTTTCTTGGGCAGTCCGGTATCGGCGTCCCGGCGTGCTAGCAACGGTGGGGCAAGATGAAACTTTAGCTTGTAGCCTTCATCAAATTTGTCGGCAATGTCGGCTAGGAAATCAGTTTCCGAATGGAGCCGGGCAACTTCATACTCGTCTTTGTAGGCAAGTAGTTTGAAGTAATATCTTGCAACTGTTTTTGAGAGCGCCTCTTCTCCGGGGGTACGGTGCGATTCGGAAGTCTGAACTTTTACAACCAGTTCCTTATAGCGTCGCGCTAGTTTGCGCCCTTGATATTTTGTAAGAAAGTGGACGCGCCTCTCCACCAAATTGACGAGATCCTCGGGCACAGCGACTGTTTCAGTCGGCGTATTGTTATCGGTGATTGCCAATTTGCGAACCAAAGGAAGATCATGTGCCGCCCGACGCCCCCAGGTGAATGCCTGTTTGTTTGCGTCAGCAGCTACCCCATTCAACTCTATTGCTTGGAAAATGGCTTCCATAGATATTGGGATGAGACCCTTTTGCCAGGCACAGCCAAGCATGAACATATTACTGGCAATAGAATTGCCGAGCAGCGTTGTGGCTAACTTGGTCGCTTCTAAAAATTCCGTGCGGTCGCTTCCAACTACCTTAGTAATTGCTTGATGCAATTCCTCACCTGGGAAATCTAAGTCAGGGTTTCGTGTGAAGTCTCCAGTAATAGTTTCATGACTGTTGATAATGGCGCGACTACTTCCGGGCGCGATCTTGGAGAGCGCATCGACACTAGCGGCCGTGACCAAATCACAGCCAAGCATCATATCTGCGCCACCTGCGGCGATACGCACGGCGTGCAAATCTTCGGGTTTACGGGCAACACGGATATGGGTTAGAACGGCGCCACCTTTTTGTGCCAATCCAACCATGTCGAGGACTGAGCATCCCTTCCCTTCGATATGAGCGGCCATGGCAATTATTGCGCCTATTGTCACGACCCCCGTACCGCCTATCCCTGTAACTAGCATGGCATAAGGCTCTTCTGTAGAAGGCAGTTCGGGTTCTGGAAGTGCTTCAAAGATATCCGGCACCGTAACTTCTTGCGCGGACGTCTTAGGTTTCTTTAAGTCTGTATGGTGAACAGTGACAAAACTTGGGCAAAAACCGTTGACGCAAGAATAGTCTTTATTACAGGCTGATTGGTCGATAGTGCGTTTACGGCCGAATTCCGTCTCTTTCGGGACCACAGAAAGACAGTTTGATTTGACTGAACAATCTCCGCACCCCTCACAAACTAAATCGTTGATCATGACCCGCTTGTGTGGATCGGGAAAGGTTCCTCGACGACGCCTTCGGCGTTTTTCAGCGGCACAGGTTTGGTCGTAAACCAAAACGCTGACGCCGCTCTCGCCGCGCAGGTCTTTCTGGACCTTCATAAGGTCGTCGCGATGGTAAACTTTTGTACCTTCTGCGAAACCAGCGTCGCGTGGATATTTATCGGGTTCGTCAGTTACAACGACAACTCGGGAAGCGCCTTCGGCCATGACTTGTTGGGTAATGCGTGGAACCGTCAGTGGGCCGTCGTGGGGTTGACCACCGGTCATCGCAACGGCGTCATTGAAGAGAATTTTATACGTCATCTTGACGTCGGCGGCGATGGCTTGGCGAATTGCCATCAATCCCGAATGATAATAGGTCCCGTCGCCGATATTTGCGAAGACATGTTCTTCTTTTGTAAATGGAGAGATACCAACCCAAGGGACGCCTTCTGCCCCCATATGGGTGAAGGTCGCAGTATTTCTTTCCATCCATTGAGCCATAAAATGGCAACCAATGCCAGATAATGCCCGGCTTCCCTCAGGTACTTTTGTTGAGCTGTTATGTGGGCAACCTGAACAAAAATAGGGCGTCCGCGCGAATCCTTCCGCGTTGCTGCGCAGCATGTCTTCGCGTGATTGCAGAAACTTGATTTGGTCGTTCAGCTGGCTACTGCTATGAAACCGTTCGAGCCGTTTTGCAATGACCCGCGCAATTTGCGTAGGTGTCAATTCCCCGATTGATGGCAAAATCCATTGGCCGGTCTCGTCATATTTACCAATCACGCGTGGCCTTTTATCGGCTGTCCAATTGTAGAGCTGTTCTTTTAATTGATTTTCTATAACGGGTCTTTTTTCTTCAACAACCAGCACCTCGTCGAGGCCTTCACAAAAGTTTCGAATGCCGTCGGGCTCAAGTGGCCATGTCATACCAACTTTGTATATCGATAAACCGATGGCGCGGGCGTAATCTTCATTGATGCCGAGTTCTTCAAGAGCCTGGCGGACGTCAAGGTAGGATTTACCACAAGTCACGATACCAAATCGTCGGTTCGGCCCGTCGATAATGGATCTATCCAATTTGTTCGCTCTAGCGAATGCAAGAACAGCGTGGATCTTGTGACGATGCAAGCGCTCCTCCATTTCTAGCGGTGTATCTGGATAACGAATATTAAGGCCGTCTGGTGGCATCTCAAAATCATCAGGGGTTATAATATCGACGCGATGCGGATCCACGTAGACAGAGGCCGAGCTGTCGACTGTTTCTGCGATGAGCTTAAAGGCGGTCCAACAGCCCGAATACCTTGACAGTGCCCAACCATAGAGACCGAGGTCCAGGAATTCTTGAACGCCAGCCGGATTGAGAACTGGTATCATCGCATCCATAAAGGCGTATTCAGTCTGATGCGCTGTTGTTGAAGACTTACAGGTGTGATCATCGCCAGCCAAGAGCAATACTCCACCCGTAGGAGAAGAGCCAAACAAGTTACCATGCCGAAGGATGTCGCCAGAGCGGTCAACGCCAGGTCCCTTTGCATACCACATGGAAAACACACCGTCGTAATTTGCACCGACGGACATATCCAATTGCTGGGTGCCGAGAACGGCAGTTGCCGCGAGATCTTCGTTTACGCCTGGTTGGAAACGTATGTGGTGATGCTCAAGAAATTTTTTTGCCTGCCAGAGTTGTTGGTCAAGCATGCCAAGGGGCGATCCGCGATAGCCAGTAATAAAGCACCCGGTATTTAACCCGGCTGCTTCGTCACGTCGACGTTGCATCATCGGGAGGCGCACCAGAGCTTGCGTCCCTGTTAAAAAGACGCGCCCAGATTCGAGTGCATACTTATCGTCTAGCGTAACCGACGCCAACGTCATGATTTCACCCCCCAAGAAACTGCAAACTTATCATGCAAGGTACCTTGTAACGTCGCAATTTCAAATCGAATCGGATCCCGTGAATAGAATTTGGCAAAAGATGCATGCATTTTAAAAATTTCCCGAAAAGTCAAAAAATCTTGGTTGCAAATAACCAATTCTTTAAACGAATTGTTTCATTGGGTAAGACGGTTCCGGGCCGGTTAATCTGGTTAATACGGCCGTCATATATTTTTCAAATGCATGCGTAATTGAGTATTTTTTTGTATCGGGGTTACGTAGTGCCTTTTGTTTCGTGACTGGCAAAATATAAAAACTATCTCTCTCGAACATTGTCAGACGTCTGGTATAATTTTTGACGCATAATCCGCCTATCGATAGAATCACCTTCAAGGGGTGATTTTCATCCCTAAAAAAGGTATATGGGCGTCAGCCACGACACAAAAAAGAGAATTTCATGGCCGTTCTGCTCACTGGCGCCGCTGGATTTATCGGTTATCATATGGCCGAGGCTTTGCTTCATCGAGGTGAACGTGTTGTAGGCGTGGATATCGTGAACGACTATTACGATGTGACGTTAAAGGAAGCACGACTAGCGCGGCTCGTTGGCCAAACCGGATTTTCATTCCATCGTATCGATATTGCGGATCAGGATGCCATGTCGACCCTCGTCGCAAATAATCCCGATATCGATGCGATCATCCACTTAGCAGCACAGGCAGGCGTTCGATATTCACTCGAAAATCCATTTGCCTATGTCCAGTCTAACCTGGTTGGCCAGATGGTGATTCTTGAGATCGCCCGACATCTAGACAGCCTTAAACATTTAATCTACGCAAGCTCCTCTTCGGTATATGGTGGCAATACAAAGCTGCCTTTTGCGCTCGAAGACCCAGTAGACGCTCCTATTTCTCTTTATGCCGCTACTAAGCGTGCCGATGAGCTGATGGGGCATTGTTACAGCCATCTTTATCGTATTCCTATGACAGGTCTCCGATTTTTTACTGTGTATGGACGCTGGGGTCGCCCTGATATGGCGGCTTACATATTTACAAAAGCCATTTTAGAAGGCCGACCAATTAACGTTTTTAATAAAGGCGAGATGAGACGTGACTTCACGCATGTCAGTGACATCGTACCAGGAGTTCTCGCTTGCCTAGAGCGACCGCCATCAAATACGTCTGCTGTTCCGCATAAGGTCTACAACCTTGGGAATAACGCACCCGAGAACTTAATGCGCTTTATCGAAGTGATTGAGCGGTCGAGTAATCGAAAGGCCAAAGTCAACTTCCAGCCTATGCAGCCTGGCGATGTGAAGGAAACATACGCTGACATTGAGGCTAGCCAGCGCGACTTTGGATTTACTCCTAAAACTAGTATCGATCAAGGTATTCCTGACTTTGTTGAATGGTATCGTGATTTTCACTGTGTGTAGCCTTGTTTGCGGCAGACATTCTGCTGTGACGCTCTGACAAGTTGTCGGATGAAAAACGAAACGGAGAATCTAAAATGCAGTTTGGAATCATGATGCGGGGCCAGTTTCCAGCCGACGATCGAGTGGCGGATCGATTCAAGGAAATGCTCGAACAAGCCCGGATGGCCGAATGCCTCGGCTACGATTCCATTACTAAAGGCGCCCATTACAGCACCCACCCGTTGCAAGATCTACAGCAGGTTCCATTTCTCTGTCGGGTCGCCGCTGAAGCGCCGAATTTGAGACTGAATACGGGAGTATTGCTGCTGCCACTGCATAAACCGCTAGACGTAGCTGAGCAACTCGGAACACTCGATATTATAACTAATGGTAAAGCTATTTTTGGTTGTGGTGTTGGCTACCGAGATATTGAATTCAAGGCATTTGGAACTTTAAAGAGCCAGCGAGGTCGACGGTTTGAGGAGAATTTGTCAGCCATAAAAAAATTGTGGACCCAAGAGAAAGTTTCAATGAAAGGTTCCCATTTCGAGCTGGACGGCGCTTCTTGCTCAGCGAGGCCGGTACAAGATCCACATCCGCCAATTTGGATTGGTGCGGCTGCAGATGTTGCCATTAAGCGCGCCGCTCGGATGGGGTCCTGTTGGTACATAGGTCCGAATGACCGGCTCGATTTGATTGCAGAGCAATTAGAGACTTACAAACGTGCGCTCGATGAGGTGGATCGTCCATTTCCTGACGAATTCCCGCTTCGCCGGGAAGTTTTTGTCGCGCCGACGCGGGAAGAAGCCTATCGACTTGTAAAAGAACCAATTATGACGAAATACAGGGCTTACCATTCTTGGGGATTAGGGCAAGCACGTGTCTCCGCAGGGGAGCGGGACGAGCTTGGACAACCTTTTGAGGAGCTTTTAAAGGATCGTTTTTTCGTAGGCTCGCCGGATGATGTCGCCGAGCAGATAATCAAGTTCAACAGACGGCTTGGAATTAACCATATTGTGATGAGTATGCATTGGCCCGGCCTCGAAGTGGCGCGCTCCATGGAAACGATGCAGTTGTTAGCAGAAGAGGTATTCCCACGAGTGCGTCAGGCGCTATAGGGAATTGGCCGTAAGATAAGTTGTGCGAAATAGCATCAGACGGCGACGGGGTCTATTGAGTCCAAAATCCAGCGCGCGATGGCTGTTATCCTTGCATCTTCGCCTTGTTGGCCAACAATTTGGGCGCCAACTGGCAAACCGCCAACTCCAATTAGTGGCATCGTCACGGCGGGTGCAAATAGCATAGAACTTGGATAATTGCAGATTGCGTCGCCGGTCGGTCGAGGTGCCAGTGGTTGTCCAGGCACATCATCAGGGAATAGGGGGGCTGGTCCAGGACAAGAGAGGCTAATAATGGCGTCAGCACAAGACGCAATAGCGTTATGACGTACCTGGGCGGCTGTGCGTGCAGAAAGGGCGGAACGGTAGTCTGCAGGGCTCATTGATTCAGCTATTTCCAATCTGGCTTTCGCTCGTTCGCTGACACCGTTTGGCGATTCGTTGACAAGGTTGCGCTGAGCCCAACGGTTCTCCCAACCAGTTATCGAATTACAAATTCGTCCCGCGTCCTCGACCGCGTTCTCCAGGTTTTCAAGGGCTTGTTCGTCTTGCCGACGCACAATCTCTACGCCTGCGTCCGATAGCTGTCGCAAAAGGGTTTCGAACGCAAATTTACTGGCATCGTCCACGACTTTCCAGCCGTCACCCTCCATGACCGCCAGTCGATTTGGACGGGTGGCGTTGGGCGGCAATAAAGGCCCGAGTATGCCGGGGTATCCGGGGTCGCCGCCGGCCCTCATGGCAATTTCGATTGCGACTTGCCACATGTCTTCAATGCTTCCTGCATGAACGCCATGTGTACTCATGCTGGTAGCCTGGCGTTCGCCCCGGTTGATGCCCCCCTGGCTAGGTTTAAGAGCGATATTGCCACAATAAGCGGCTGGGCGAATAATCGAACCGCCCACTTGCGTACCAATTGCGGTAGGAAGCATGTGCGCAGCTACAGCTGCAGCGGATCCTGACGACGATCCGCCGGGTGTGCGTTTAAGGTCGAACGGGTTGCGGGTCGGTCCTGGATGTGAGCCTCCGAGCTCCGCCGTGACCGTCTTGCAGAGGATAATCGCTCCTGCTTCCCGTAGAGCCCAAACTGCGGCGTTGTCTCGTTTCGGGAAATTACCAGTGTACGCGTCGCAGCCCATCTGTGTAGGCATGTCTTTTGTTTCGAGAAGGTCTTTAATTCCTGTGGGCATACCGTCGATAGAAGAGAGGGGTCGTCCAGCCCGCCAACGTTCGGTGCTGGCGTCTGCTGCGTCACGGGCGCTCGTCTCGTTTATTGCCGGTAGTGCCATAATTGATGGATCTTTTTCGGCAATAGTTTCAAGACATCTCTCTAGGTATGCCCGAGGAGAGTCTGTCCCTTCGCTGAAAAAGGGCGTCACATCGTGAAAAGTCAGTGCTTTGAAAACATGAGGATCGTAATTAATCGTCGTCATCGAAAATGGCCCTCCTAAAATTCTGTCTTCGCTTTAAGATTAGAGCGAATTTCTTTTTCGTCTCTATACATCTTCCCAATATTGGACCATTTTCTGTCGGGTTGCCTCATCTGGAAGATTACCGCGCGCGGACCATAGGTTTTCGATCAAATGGCCGGGGTCGGAAGTTGCAGCAATGGCGCAGGTCACTGTTGGATGAGACAATACGAATTTCAGAAAGAACTGCCCCCAAGTTTTGCAACCGGTTTCAATAGCCCATTCGGGAACGTCCTCGCCGCGAACAGAGTTAAAGAGTTGGCCGCCTTCAAAAGGCCGATTAACGATGACAGCGATACCGCGTTCTGCGGCTACCGGTAGGAGTTTGTCCTCAACTGCCCTTTCGCCAATCGAATAAGCCATTTGAACAAAATCAACTTCTTCACTTTCCATCACATGGACTAGGCGATCGATAGCGCCGCTGGTATAGTGCGTTACACCGATATACCGAAAGATTCCTGCAGCCTTCCAAAGCTGAAGTGTCTCGAGTTGTGTCTGCCAATCCACAAGGTTATGGACCTGCATCAAGTCTATGCGATTGGTTCGAAGTCGCTGAAGTGACTCTTCCATTTGTGCGATGCCGCGGTCCTTTCCCTCCGTCCAGACTTTGGTTGCCAAAAAAGTAGTTTCGCGAGCCTTTGATTCATTCAGTAATTCACCGACAACATTTTCTGCTTTGCCATACATCGGGGATGTGTCAATGACATTCGCTCCAGCCTCAAACAGCATGCGCAATACCTCGCGATAGGTCATCCAATATGATGGTTCGTCGCGATATATATCAAATGCGCGCTGTGCTCCTAGGCCAACCATGGGTAGCATCTCACCGGTTTTGGGAATAACTCTTTTCAAGATAGGTTCTAATGGCCCGACGATACCTGTAAGGCATGCAGTGGTGATACCAGCAACGCCAAGCCGAATGAAACTTCGGCGATCTAATTTTTTCGCGATCATGCTTGCTTTATTATGAGCTAGTCAGCAATTTGCGTAATTGTGGTATAGTCCAACTTACGAACCTGGCGCTGAAACCCATGCATGATGGTCTAAGTTCCATAAAGCGCCTCCAGGTCGTCGCCATAACATTTTTTTATTACGTGGCGGCGGATTTTCATGCTGGGGGTTAGCATCTCATTATCGATACTAAATGGTTCTGATATCAGCTTGAACCGGCGGACACGTTCGATCGAATTGAGGCGCGAATTTACGCGGTCTAAAGCCTTACGGATACTCGCCACGAAATTCTCGTTCTCTATTAGGTCTAAAAGCTCGCATTTCTCGGACCCATTAGCATTAATCCAATCAACGGTGAAATCTGCATCCGGGACAATAAGGGCGACTAAATGTGGCTGTTTGTCGCCATAGACCATGGCCTGTGCAATCTCAGGTTCGATAGTCAACATGCCTTCTACGCGCTGCGGTGCGATGTTGTCGCCACCCGAATTAACAATGATGTCTTTTTTGCGATCAGTGATACAGATATAACCATCCTCATCGATTTCACCGATATCGCCTGTATGAAGCCAGCCGTCCTTGATCGTTTCAGCAGTCGCTTCTTCATTATTCCAGTAACCCTGCATAACGAGTTCGCCGCGAACGAGAATTTCGCCATCGCTCGCTATTTGGACTTCTACGTCTTTCATCGGTGGCCCGACCGTGTGCATTTTATTCGGATTGGGTGGATTACAGCTAATAACCGGCGCAGATTCGGTCATGCCATACCCCTGAAGGATCGTTAGACCTAGGCTATTGAAGAAGACGCCGATATCGTAATTGAGGGGGGCACCACCGGAGACGAAGGCCTTCAACCGTCCACCAAAGCGCTCTTGCACCTTGCTCCGTACGAACTTATCCAAGAGCCTATCAAGAATTTTATTTAGAGGTCCGAGCGAAGCGGGGTCCTCGTAGCGACGTCGGCCTAAATCTATCGCTTTCGTGAACAATGTCTGCTTTAGACCGCCCGCTTGTTCTACGCCGCGCACTATGCGGCCATGCATTGCTTCGTATAGGCGTGGAACTGCCGTCAGCAACGTTGGACGAACTTCCGCGATATTACCGGTGAGTTTGTCGATACCTTCTGCATAATAGATTTGCGCACCTATTGAAATCGGTAAGAACTGACCAGCTGTATGCTCGTAGGAATGCGAAAGGGGCAAGAATGACAGAAAAATCTCATTTCCTTCGTCAAATTCTGGTAATTGCAGCAGGAAGTCGTGGGCGCCCATGCAATTACAAATAATAGCGCCGTGGCTAAGCATAACACCCTTCGGTTTTCCTGAGGTGCCGGAGGTATAGATTAAACAACTTGTCGCATCACGTGCGATCTCCGAAGGTACTGGAAGCTTTGCATCCGCCGCGTTTGAACCGCGGTGAAGCGCCTCATTCCAGGTTATCGTTTCAAACGGAAAGGTTTTTTTGCCAAGGTCTTCGATTGAAATCACAAAAGTGACGTTGGGGCACTGCGCTGCAGCGGCGCAAATTCGCTCTCCCAAAGCTTTGCTGGAGACAATGACACCTTTGGCCTCGCTATCCGATAGAATATGTAAATGATCGTCAACCGTATTGGTGATATAGGCGGGAACAGTAATGCCGCCGGTTGCCATGATTGCGACGTCCGACATAAGCCATTCAGGACGATTCTCAGCCACGAGGAGTACTCGGTCGCCGGTCTCGATTCCCAAATCCACTAGTGCTCGGCTAAGGTTACTGACAATATTGGCTGATTCACGCCAACTTGTATTATGCCACTCTCCGTTCGTTTTGGCCCACAAAAGTGGGGCGTTACCGTAGTGTTCTACACGGTCGAAATACATTTCGACCAAGTTTGTGATTGATTGATAGTCCATCTTTAGGCCCCATATCCCGATATTTGCTCGGATCAATTTAGGACCTTTTATATCTCGGTCTCGCGCCGAGGAAAACAGAGGTGGTATCTCAGTTGGACGATCGGTTGGATGTTTCCTTGTGATGAGACCGTTGCGGGCTTATATCGCAGGGTACAAAGAGAGGTGGTATGACCAACACGGCACTACTTGGAACGCTTCCCACTTGGGATTTGAGTGATCTTTATCCGGGAAAGGATTCTCTGGAACTTAAGGCCGATTTAGTCGAAGCGAAAGCGGACGCTGAGGCGTTTGCTAATGAGTTTAGGTATAAAGTACTAGATTTAGATGGTGCCGTGTTGGCAGGTGCTATTAACGAGTATGAGCGACAGCAGGAACGTCTTGGCCGTGCAATGAGCTATGCCCACCTGCTATACGCCGGTGATATTACTGGTCCTGATTCTGGGCGGTTCTTCCAGTCGATAAAGGAACAAGTTAACGCTATAGCAACTGTAATACTATTCTTCGAGTTGGATCTTCGACGTATCGAAGAAGCGGATCTCGAAATAAAATTGAAAACCCCTGAGTTGGCCCGCTACCTACCTTGGTTGCGTGACATGCGTGCCTATCGGCCTTTTCAGCTTTCGGAGGAAGTTGAGAGACTGTTGCATGAGAAATCCGTTGCGGGTCGAACAGCTTGGGTCCGGCTATTTGATGAGACAATCGCAGAATTACGCTTCCCTTTTCAGGGACGTGACCTGACCGAGACCGAAATCCTCGATCGGATGAGCGGTTCTGATGGCGAGGAGCGAAAATTAGCTGCCCAGTCGCTCGGCAAAGTACTTGAAGACAATATTCGAACCTTTACGCTCATAACCAATACGCTAGCAAAGGATAAACAGATTGAAGACCGTTGGCGGGGGTTCGAGCGCCCCATTTCTAGCCGGAACCTTGCAAATTTTGTTGAGGATGATGTTGTCAATGCGCTCCTCAAATCAGTACAAGACGCTTATCCGCGCATTTCGCACCGATATTACGGTATTAAGGCGAGGTGGTTTGGACTGGATAGGCTCGATTATTGGGACCGAAATGCACCACCACCGGATAAGGATGAACGTATAATTCCATGGGCAACGGCACGTGAAACTGTCTTAAGCGCTTACAGTGATTTTTCTAGTGAGTTGGCGGGAATTGGCGCCGAATTCTTTGAAAAACCCTGGATCGATGCTGCCGTTCGGCCTGGAAAGGCATCGGGTGCCTTCGCGCACCCGACCGTACCGTCGGCCCATCCATATCTTTTGTTGAACTACCAAGGGAAAACAAGGGATGTCATGACCTTGGCCCATGAATTAGGCCACGGTGTTCATCAGGTCCTTTCAGCAGGCCAGGGCCAGTTGATGGCAGACACTCCACTCACTTTGGCTGAGACGGCCAGTGTTTTTGGCGAGATGCTAACCTTTCAGGCCATGTTACGTTCGACCGATGACAGAGTGGCACGCCGTACCATGTTGGCGGGAAAAATTGAGGACATTATAAACACGGTAGTTCGCCAAACAGCCTTTTGTATCTTCGAACGCGACCTCCATGATGCTCGGCTAGAGGGTGAACTGACCGCTGAGCATATCGGCGAAATTTGGATGAACGTTCAAGAAGATAGTCTCGGACCTGTTTTTCGCTACGGTGAGGAATATCGGCATTTCTGGGCCTATATCCCGCACTTTATTCATTCGCCTTTTTATGTTTATGCATATGCGTTTGGGGATTGTTTGGTGAACGCTTTGTACTCCGTATACCAGGATGCCGACGCTAGTTTTGCTGAAAAATACTTAGATATGCTGAGCGCTGGGGGCACATTGCGTCACCAGGAATTACTCGCTCCTTTCGGTCTCGACGCGACCGACCCAGCGTTCTGGGAGAAAGGTCTTGTCATGGTCGAGCATTTGATCGACGAACTTGAAGCGACTTGGTAGCCGAGGCAATGTCTGAGGCAGAAATGGGCCCAACGAAGACCGTTGCCGTAATTGGTGCCGGTATCGCCGGTGTTTCGACAGCACTTTACTTACAATTAGATGGGCATAGGGTCTCAATTTTTGATCCAAAGCGTCCGGGCTCAATGACATCCTTCGGAAATGCTGGCTTGATTGCAACCTACGCAACGTTGCCAACTGCAACGCCAGGCATTTTGATGAAAGTGCCAAAGATGTTGATGGATCCAGCTGGTCCGCTCAGCCTGCGCTGGAGCTATCTGCCGCAGCTATCGCCATGGTTGTTTTCATTACTGCGAAACAGCGCGCCGAAACGCATTCGGCGGAACGCCTATGTAAAATCACTCTTGTTAAACCGAGCATGGGATGATTTCCGCCCATTGATTGAAGCGACGAAAGCTGAAGACCTGGTCTATGCAGGAGGTATGCTCCGCGTCTTTCGAACCGAACAGGCATTCGAAGTAATGAAAGCTCGAGAGCTTGAATTGATGGACTATACAAAGCGTTCATATGAGTTGCTGAATGCGGATGAAATCCGCCAGATGGAACCAGCTTTGGAGCCGGTCTTTCCGCATGCGATCTATTCGACCGACAGCCGCAATATTCGAAACCCGGGCCGGCTGACCGAAGTCTTTGCGGATCATTTTATTGCGAAAGGTGGTAGCATCATTCCAGAAGCGGTTGCGGATATAGAGCAGACGTCTGGAGGAAACTGGCGCATTCGCAGCAACGGCTCAAATAGTTCCTTTGATGCGGTGGTTGTTGCAGCGGGCTCATGGTCGCGGCGATTGGCGAAGAAACTTCGTATTCGACTATTGTTGGAGTCCGAGCGCGGTTATCACGTGATGCTCCCAGCACCAGTGCGCGGATTGAATCGGTCTGTTCATTTCGGAGAAGAAGGCTTTATGCTGTCGCCGATGGAAACGGGGTATCGGATTTCGACTGGCGTTGAGCTGGCCGGAATTGATGCTCCGCCGGACTATCGACGTATTCGCCGCGCCGTTGGTGCTGCCGAAGGACTTGTGAAAGGCCTGAAGGTGAAAGAAGAATCAATCTGGATGGGCCGGCGACCGTCGACCCCCGATACTGTGCCGATTCTGGGCAAACTGTCCGGGATGGACGGATTGTATTTCGCGACTGGCGGAGCGCATATTGGTATGTCCCTTGGCCCGACCTTCGGTAAGATAATAGCTGATTTGGTTTCCGGCCGTGATCCTGGAATCGATCTAGATCCATATCGACCGGATCGTTGGTAAGCGAGGCAAATTCGAGATGAGCGACACACCAAAGTCTATTGTGGTTATTGGGGCCGGTATTGCCGGCGTTGCATCGGCCTTATTCTTGCAGCAGGACGGGCATATCGTAAAAATTCTTGACCCCCGTGGTATCGGCGAAGGTGCCTCCTTTGGCAATGCAGGTACCATCGCACTGACGTCTTGTGTCCCGACAGCGCGTCCAGATACCATGAAACGAGTACCAAAGATGTTGCTCGATCCTGCGGGGCCTTTCAATATCCGCTGGTCTTACTTACCAAAGTTGACACCGTGGTTGATTGACCTGCTCCGTAACAGTTCTCCAGATAAAATACTTGCGAACGCAAAGGCAAAGACTGCACTTCTCGAACATGCAATGCCTGCCTACAACGAGTTGATCGCTGAGGTGCAAACCGAACACATGATTGTTCGCAATGGCATCCTGCAGGTTTTTGAAACGGATCAAGGACTTAAGGGCATGGAGCGTGATCATGCATTAATGCAGGAATGCGGGCACAAAATTGAATTTTTGCCGGTCGAGGAAATCCGTCAGATGGAGCCGGCCCTTGCACAAAAGTTCAAGCATGCCGTTTACATTGAAAATCATGCGACGATCAAAGATCCGGGGCAGCTTATTAAAAAGTTTTCTGCGCATTTCGAAGCTAAGGGTGGTGCGTTCTTCCAGGAACAAGTCATTGGCCTTAAGAGAGAAGGGACAGTTTGGTCCGTTAACACCGATAAGGGTTCTCATGTAGCCGAACGGGTCATTGTTGCGGCAGGTGCTTGGTCACGGGAAATTGCTCGCATGATTGACTGTCGGATGCTCTTGGATACGGAGCGCGGTTACCATGTGATGTTGCCGCAGCCTGAGCCCACACTCCGCCGGCCGGTTCTCCTCGGCGACCACTCTGTTTTCATTGTACCGATGGCAAACGGCCTCCGCGTGACCAGCGGCATTGAGTTTGGCGGATTAGAATTGCCGCCGGATTATCGCCGTATTCGTAATATGATTCCCTTTGCTAAAAAGGTTATGCCGCAACTCGAAGAACGCGAGTTGTCGATCTGGATGGGTTTTCGGCCGTCGACGCCGGATACGCGCCCGGTTTTGGGAGAAATGCCCGGTGTGGAGGGAATGTACTTTGCCACAGGGGGGTCGCATATAGGTATGACCCTGGGACCAATAATGGGCAAGGTTATCGCTGACCTAGTTGCGGGCCGCGATCCTGGAATAGATATGAACCCCTACACGCCAGGACGCTGGTAGACTAGCGGATATCCATTGCGACATGTCTGATCCCAACGATAACACGATCGGTCGCCGGGCCAAGCGATATGCGCGTGTTGGCGGCACGGTTGGTGGTCTCGCCGCAAAATTTGTTGGCTCCCGGTATCTGGGCCTCAATCTAGACAAGGGAAAACATGCAGGTGAACTGACGGCTGCGCTCGGTGCCCTGAAAGGGCCATTAATGAAGGTGGCGCAACTGCTTGCCACGATTCCAGATGCCCTGCCGGACGAGTATGTTAAAGAACTTAAACAGCTGCAATCGGATGCGCCTTCAATGGGTTGGCCATTCGTCCGCCGCCGCATGACGGCGGAACTTGGCCATAATTGGCGAGAGCAGTTCGACAGTTTTGATCGCGAGGCGGCGCATGCCGCTTCGCTGGGACAGGTACACCGCGCGACAGGGCTGGATGGCATGCCCTACGCTTGTAAACTGCAATATCCCGACATGTTGGCTGCCGTTGAGGCTGATCTCAATCAGCTTGATCTGGTTTTTAAAATTTATGCGCGGGCAGACAAAGCTATTGATACGCGTAATATTCATGCGGAGATATCTGAGCGCCTTCGTGAGGAGTTGGACTACGACTTGGAAGGGCGCCACATGGACCTTTATAGGTGCATGCTAGCAGACGAGGTTAGTGTTCATGTGCCTAAACGCATCCCGGAGCTTTCAACGAGTCGTTTGCTGACCATGACTTGGCTTGGTGGCGAGCCACTGATGAACTTTGCAGCGGCGCCCCTCGAAGTCCGCAACGGTGTTGCCCGCAACATGTTCAAAGCTTGGTATATGCCCTTCTACTACTATGGTGTCATCCACGGTGATCCCCATTTTGGTAATTACAGCGTGCGTGCTGACCAGTCGATCAATTTGATGGATTTCGGCTGCATCCGAAAGTTTGATGCTTCCTTTGTACGGGGTGTAATTGATTTATACTACGCGCTCCGCGACGATGACCGTGACCGCGCCGCCTATGCATATGAGACTTGGGGGTTTTTGGAAATTACTGACGAACTTATTGATACTATGAATATCTGGGCTGAGTTCGTATATGCGCCGCTTCTCTGCGACAAGGTGCAGAAAATCCAAGAAAGCGACAGTGGTCTTTATGGCGCTAGTATTGCTAGTAAGGTCCATTCAGAACTCCGTAAACTCGGTGGAATTCAGCCGCCTCGGGAATTTGTTTTTATGGACCGGGCGGCCATTGGGCTTGGTTCTGTTTTCATGCATTTAAAAGCGGAAATCAATTGGCACCAGATGTTTCATGGGTTAATTGAGAATTTCGACGAAAAATCGCTCGCAGATCGGCAGGCTTGCGCGCTTGCAGAGAATGGTCTGCACGACACGTTGTCATCAGTTAGTCAATGACGTCAACTTCACTGAATTTTTGGAAGGAAATGCCAGGCTAAAGGAAGCGGCTTTACCTAACACGTATACTTGCGCGAAGCTTATATGGGAAAATTAAATGGTTAAGATCGTACCGACGAACCCTATTGGATTTAAGTTATAAGTTCCTTGCCCAAAGAAGATGGGAATAACAGGTCTGAGGTTGCTTGGAAAAGTTGATTTTGCCAATTTCTCGTCGTCAAATTGTAATTTCGCACGCAATATTTTGCCCGCATATAATGTCTTTCTATAAGTTAGAAGCAGATAAAACTCATGCTTAAGCTGTCGACGAACATTACAAGATAGGAGTCTGCGACATATTGGAATAAACCCAAACCGGCCGCACGTGCATTTTCGGAAAATACGCCAAGCCCGGTAACCAAAATTATGGTGAGCGCGAGATACCCTTCGGGTGTACATATTTTTCGAGTAAGCTTATTCATCAGTTACTTTCGCATGTTTTCAGCAATCCTTCAATTCTTCCGCAGTGACACCTTTATTAGGTCCTGATAGTTTTTGCTAGTAGGAGGCAGGATGTCCAAAGGTCTGTTGGCGCAAGCTGAAGAACAATTCATCGCTGGCAAATTCGACGCCGTTGCTGACCTTTGCGGTGAATTGATTGGCTCTGACCCTGATTGTCATCAAGCTTATTATCTCTTAGGTCGGACCTGCCTTGCATTGGGTCGTTCAGACGAGGCTATGGAAATGATCGGCCAAGCTGTGGAAAAAAAACCATCGGCGGCCCCTTACCATGCCGAGATGGGGAATTTGCTCGCGACCACGGGAGATTTCGAACGGGCGGCAGGTTCATATTTCGAAGCAATTAGTCTCGCACCAAATTTTATTGATCCACATGTTAATTTGGGAGCGGTGCTTCAGATCTTGGGCCGGTTCGAAGAATGCGCCATCGTTTATGAAAAATCTATTCAATTGGCGCCGGACGCTGCGACGCTGCACTACAACCTTGCAATGGTGCGCGAATTCTTGGGTGATTTGGACATTGCAATTTCTGAATATCGAATGGCATCCGAACTTGAGCCAGGGTGGTCAGAATTGCATCGTTCGCTTGGTAATGCATTGCTGTTGGCTGAAGAAACGGAGGAGGCTGTTGAGTGCTTCCGCAAGGCAATTGCCCTTGCTTCTGATGAACCGGGCCTTTATGTCGACCTGGCTAGGGCATTATTAAATTCAGGCGATACGAAAGGTGCCTTGGCAACGTGTGACGTTTATATGACTTCGCATCCATATTATGGTCCGCTTGTTGCCGCGCACGCCCTTATCTTAAATGAAATTGGCCATGAGGAGCAGGCGCAGCGGTTGTTAGGAGTAGAGACGTTGGTGCAGACGTTCAGAAGTATACCGCCGGCGACATTTGGTGACATAGACACTTTTGATGCAGCGCTCATCAAAGAGGCGGAACCATTTTTGTCGGACGTTTCTCTCACAAAGGCGCGTCAAATTGACGAACTGCAAGACACGGATCTGTTTTTTTTTCGACCAGGACCCGCCGCCTCCGTGTTAATTCAGTGGATCGAGCGAGCTGTGAAACAATACATCGTCTGTTTGCCGGATGATCCAAGCCATCCATTGGTTGCAAATTTGCCAAAACGCTGGCGTTTAGTAGGTCGGGTCGGCCAGCTTAGCGCTCTGGTAAACCAAATGGCTTGTAGTCGCTCGGCTGGATGGCTGAGTGGTATTTATGTGGCCGGCGCACCTAAAGGGTGTTTGTCATTTGGCGCGCCTCCGCCGGATTGGAACTGTAAATCCGTTCTGGCGTCGCGGATGGTTGCCCCCAAGGTTGGCGAAATGGTTTTGTTCCCGTCCTATCTTTATCATCGCGTTGTTCCGAGAAATGGAGATAAGGACTTTATTTATTGCGCATTCGATGTCGTAGAGCAGGAGTAATTAAAAAATGAACGACAGGAGCCTTGCTGCTTTACCCACTGTGCAGGTTGATAATGATCGTGTGAGGGTAACAGAATGGCGATTTGCGCCGTGTGCAGCAACTGGTTGGCACCGTCATGAATACGATTATGTCGTCGTACCAATGACGACCGGAAAGCTTCTACTGAAGGATGTCGATGGCGAACACTACGCTGAATTAACAGCCGGTGTTTCCTATAGTCGGACAGCGGGAGTTGAGCACGATGTTATAAACGCAAATGATTACGAATTTATATTTGTCGAAGTTGAAATGAAATCCTAAATGATGGAATGCTAGTCTTGCGCGTATTCTCTGGCCGAAGGGTTGATTAGACGCGACGAAAACTATTACGAAATTTATCTCCGGTGTGCTTGGCAATCTCCGGCGCAACTGGCAATTTACGCGGCGGAATTTAATCCATCAGGCACGACGAGGGTCAATTTAGATGAAAATCGCCATCCTGAAGGAACGGCGTCCTCACGAAACGCGTGTCGCTGCTTCAGCTGAGACAATCAAGAAGTTTTTAGAATTAGGCGCCGAAGTTTGTGTCGAGAAAGATGCAGGCAAGGGATCGAGTATGCCGGATGCCGTCTTCAAAGAGGCTGGGGCGACGATTGCAGCCAGTGCTGCAGATGCTGTTGAAGGTGCTGAGATCATTTTGAAAGTGCAGCGCCCGATGATTTCTGGCGAGAAGCAAGATGAACTCTCAATCCTCTCATCGGGGCAGTCCTTAGTTTGCCAAATGAATGCTCTAACGGACAACGACTTCGTGGCGGCCATGGGAGAAGCAGGTATAACAGGTTTTGCTATGGAGTTGATGCCACGAATAAGCCGTGCGCAGTCAATGGATGTACTGACATCTCAGTCAAACCTTGCTGGCTATAAGGCAGTTTTGGACGCGGCCTCCGAGTTTGGTCGAGCATTTCCCTTGATGATGACGGCAGCTGGGACCGTTCCGCCGGCTCGAGTTTTGGTTATGGGTGCGGGTGTGGCTGGATTGCAGGCGATTGCGACAGCGCGTCGGTTAGGCGCTATTGTCTCAGCCACCGATGTTCGCGCGGCAACAAAAGAGCAGGTCGAATCTTTGGGGGCTACGTTCTTGGCCGTGGAAGACGAAGAATTCGCGCAGGCACAGACCTCGGGTGGCTATGCCAAGGAAATGAGCGAGGCTTACCAAGCCAAACAATCAGCCCTAATAGCGGAATCGATCAGAAAACAGGATATTGTGATCTGCACTGCATTGATCCCTGGCCGACAGGCGCCAAAATTGGTTGACGCAAAGATGGTAGCATCTATGGCACCCGGCTCTGTCATTGTCGATCTGGCCGTCGAATCTGGGGGCAATTGCGCACTCTCTCAGGTCGATAAAGTTGTCCAGAAAAATGGTGTAAAGATCGTTGGGCATGCGAACACAGCAGGCCGTCTTGCAACTGATGCGAGTCGTTTATTTGCAAAAAATTTGCTAAATTTTCTGACGCCGCTCATCGATCAGAAAAATGGTGCGTTCAATATCGACATGGACGACGAGACTGTATCTGGCACATTAATTACCCGGGGTGGCGAAATTGTGCACCCCCTGTTGAAGAAATCAGCAGAGCCCCCTATCACCGGCCTTTCAAATGAAGTGTCGGTGGAATCGTCAGAAAAGGCGAGTGCGATAGCCGACTAAACTGAGGAAATTGGACGAATGGAATCCGAAAAGCTGGTCGAAAGCGCAGAGGCGTTGGCTAATTCGGCGCGTGAGGTTGCACAACAGGCCGAAAGCGTGTTGAGCCAGACAACGCAAATCCTCATAAATCAAAATGCGGGTGGAGAGAACGAATTCATTTATATGTTTACGATATTCATCCTCGCGATCTTCGTAGGTTATTACGTGGTGTGGAATGTTACTCCGGCATTACATTCACCACTTATGAGCGTAACTAACGCGATTTCGTCGGTCATTATCGTCGGTGCGTTGATAGCTGTCGGACCAGCTGATTTCAGCATTGCCAAGGTTATGGGATTTATCGCTGTTGTCCTTGCGTCGATAAATATTTTTGGCGGTTTCATCGTTACGCAGCGAATGCTTCGCATGTATCGGAAAAAGAATTAGGAGTGCTGTCATGACGGAAGACATTGCAGCCTTTGCTTATCTAATTTCGAGCGTTTTATTCATTATGGCGTTACGCGGTCTTTCATCGCCAGAGACGGCGCGGTTAGGCAATATCTTCGGTATCGTTGGCATGCTGATTGCTGTTGTTACGACCTTGGTTACACCAGGGGTCGTCAGCTATTGGATGATTTTTCTGGGTATATTGATCGGCGGCGCTATAGGAACGGTCATTGCTTGGAAAATCGAGATGACCGCGTTGCCGGAACTGGTGGCGGCATTTCACAGTTTGGTCGGGTTAGCGGCAGTGTGCGTTGCCGCAGCGGCGTTTTTTGAGCCGGCTGCCTACGGCATCGGTACGCCAGGAAAAATCGGTGTAGCAAGTTTGATCGAAATGAGTATCGGCACTGCCATTGGTGCTATCACTTTTACCGGTTCAATCATTGCCTTTGCAAAACTGCAGGGGGTCATGAGTGGGGCGCCGATAGTCTTTCCGGGCCAGCATGCGCTGAATGCATTATTGGGCCTTTTGATGGTCGCTTTGGTTGCCTGGTTCTGCGATGCTCAGACGGGCCTGCTATTTTGGTCCATCGCAATTCTTGCCTTTGTCATTGGTATTTTGATAATCATACCAATTGGCGGCGCCGATATGCCTGTCGTAATTTCAATGCTAAACAGCTATTCGGGTTGGGCGGCATGCGGTATTGGTTTCACCTTGTCGAATATCGCCTTGATCGTGACGGGTGCCCTTGTCGGTTCGTCGGGCGCCATCCTCAGCTACATTATGTGCAAGGGGATGAACCGGTCCTTCTTCAACGTGATTTTGGGCGGCTTCGGCGGGGAGGCTGCAAAGCCAAATGAGGATAGAGGTGATCAGACAGTCCGCTCGGGCAGCGCGGAAGACGCGGCTTTCATCTTAAAGAACGCTGGTAGCGTGATTATTGTGCCCGGCTACGGAATGGCGGTCGCACAGGCACAGCATGCGTTGCGGGAAATGGCTGGCCTATTGAAAAATGAGGGCATTCGCGTCCGCTACGCCATTCACCCAGTTGCCGGTCGTATGCCAGGTCACATGAATGTCCTCTTGGCTGAGGCTAACGTATCTTATGACGAGGTCGAGGAGCTGGACGAAATAAACCGCGATTTCGCTTCGACAGATGTGTCTTTTGTAATCGGGGCCAATGATGTGACTACCCCTGCCGCTAAGACCGACCCACAAAGTGCAATTTATGGAATGCCAGTTTTGAATGTTGAAGAGGCTAGAACCGTGTTATTTGTTAAACGTTCTCTTGGTTCGGGTTATGCAGGTATAGATAACCCCCTATTCTACCAGGATGACACGATGATGCTTTTCGCTGACGCGAAAGCGATGTGCGAAGATATTGTAAAGGCGCTTGAGTAGAACGAAAAACACCCGCTTGGCTGGGCCGCGGGCATCTTCAATCAGCGCTGTACGAGTGGTATTTAGAAACCTTCGCGCTCTAACCTCTTGCGAACAAGCTTGCGATGGCGCCGGACTGCCTCGGCTTTCTCTCTTGCTTTACGTTCTGACGGTTTTTCGTAGGAGCGGCGCAACTTCATCTCACGAAATACGCCCTCGCGCTGCATTTTCTTTTTCAGCGCCTTCAGGGCCTGGTCGACATTGTTGTCGCGGACTGTGACATGAACGATGGGACTTCTCCTGCCAGTAAATTCGATAACGCATACCGATTGGTCGCGGCTTATATCATA
>MDTE01010606.1_pt1 | contig 40134 bp, 32 predicted proteins | sample 811231 | NCBI WGS metagenome assembly MDTE01 (sample SAMN05326651, study PRJNA326480) | marine metagenome | isolation source: seawater | place: Indian Ocean: Red Sea | collected 2010
GCTATCCATTTAGTTAACTCCCCCGGCACTTACGAAAGGGTTGAAAAATATTTATTATGGGGAAAAGCGACGGAGGATTTTTTTCGTGAACTGCTGCCCGAAGCTGATCATTCTAAATTATTTGTCTGCGGCAACCCTCGTCTCGACCTTGCCAAATACATCCAAAAACCTAGGTTGCCACACGGCGATGAGGCCAAGACCATTGGCTTCATAGGCCGGTTTCACATTCTCAACCGCTACAATGCCGTCCCCGCTATTTTTTCTATGCAGCTACCGGAGAAACTCGATGGTGTGATGTCGCAAGTTGAAAATTTCTTTTGCATGATCACCCTTATTCGCCGAATCATAACTGAAACTGATTACCAAATTAGTGTAAGGCCTCATCCCTTAGAAGCCCCTGAGGGCTACTCTTTTCTCAAAGAAGGATTTTTTGCAGGACGTGTAGAGGTCGATGATTCACTTGATGTTGCAGCCTGGGTCGCACGCCAAGATGTAATCGTAGCACCATCCTCTCAGAGCTTCTACGAGGCGTATGTGCTTGGGGTTCCCATAATCAACCTAGATCCCCTCGCAGGAAATGAGGAGCAAATTCGGCGAATATACCCTAATTCCTCACTAGCACAGAAGGTGAGTCATACTCCACAGAACTACGACGACGCGATGGAATTGATTAAAGGTGAACTCCAGCCCGTCGCTCCTGTCCCAGAAATTGAGAAACACTTAGATGAGTTTCACTCGTGGTCTTGCCACCAATCAGCTACGATGGCAGCGGCTGAACAGATTTCTGCAATTGCGCAAAGAAAAGGAGCTAGATCGCCCTTCCGAATACCTGCTTCTATCATGAGGCTTTGGGATCGCCTATCATTCTATAAAATTCGTCTCCAGGAACCCCTACACCCAAACTTCAATTATCATTACAAATATCATAAATACCCCATGCATTTAGATGCCGTGCTTTCCAATATAAAAGAAAACCGTTCTATATTATCGACTACTCCGCCTGAGTAATTACATCGGCACCTGTGCTGTACCAAATGATACATAGAAGAATAATACCCCATCAGAAAGCATACTATTCATGGTGATTGTGAAATAACTTTGAAAACGGGCAATACGCATATGCCAGTCTCCACAACACACCCGGTCACCGTCTACCTTGGCTACCACAAGACAGCAAGCAAGTGGATTTGGAACCATTTCCTAACTAGCTACTACGAATGTGTGCAGACCAACCTGCTCAATCAGCCACTTTCGGAGCTTATTGAGCGAATCGCAATATCTAAGGGTCCATTTATCCTGCGACAGCGCCTTGAGGATGGCCTTATGGGACAGGAAATCCCCGATCTGGCTTCAAGGCTTTCAACCGCTTTTCCCCAGGCGAAAATCTGCGTCGGCATACGGTCTCAACGCTCTCTACTAGCATCCCACTACGGGCAATATGTCACTAATGGGGGTCGCCTAAGTTTCTCTGCTTACCTTAAAAGGGTTACAGAAACCAAATGGCATTACCTTTCCGTGCTGCAACCCTTCTTTGACAAATTTGATGGACGTGTTTGCGTCTATCTCTTCGAGGATCTCCAAAAGGATCCGTTTAAGCTTTTGATGGAGCTCCGGAACTTTATAGGGCTGCCTGCAGATGGCCTTCCAGATCACGTTGTTCAAGAAGTAGCTAATCTACCACCCATGAACCCACAACGCAGTGACCTTGTAATTGACTCCATGCTCGTACTTAACCGCCTGTTAATGAGACAAAGGAAAAATGCAATAATTCCTGAAATCCACCGACCGGGACACGACCATATATTGGTCGAGATGGCTGAATACATCTCTCGAAAGTACTCGGCATTTCGGGGCAGACCTCTCCGCTACAGAAACTTTGACGACGTTGGGCTTATTGATAAAGTGTATGGTGCAGAAAACAATAAATTGTCCAAGCTAATAGACAGATGTCTAGCAAACCATGGATACCCCCATTAACTTCACTGGACTTTAATATCTAGTAAACATTTACAATGTGCAGCCAATTTAATAAGGGTCGGTTATATAATTTGCTTAGCCTAGTAGCGTTTGTGTTTCTAGTGGGATGGCCCTTTGTCTCTTTTTTGGCAAGCAATACCACGGAAGCCCTAAGACTTCAGGATGTTGTCGCCCCTTGGGCCACATATCAGGCCTGTGTTTTAGGAGTAATATTAATTTTATCACAGTTGCTACAGCAGATCCCGATCCGTCGATGGTTTATCGTCTTCGGATTTCTAAGTGCCACATTTTTTAGTTTTGGTGTAATAGCCCACCTATTAATACTTGTGGGTATCCAAAGAGGAACAACCTGGTTAGTTACATGGGGCATCATATTTTGCTTGGTTAGTTGGCTAAGTTGGACTTTATCAAGAAAACCTGCGGCCAGCCCGGTCACCTTCGCTGTTGCCCTCGCACTAATAATTGGTCCATCAATGCAATTAGCATTTGAAGCACTGAAAGCTACCCGTTCAATACCCCAAACAGTCATAGTGAATAAGATAGAAGGGCACCTTCCCCTACGAAACGTATACTGGTTTCTCCTGGATGGTTATGTCCGGGGCGACAGCCTAAAACGCTATTTTGCTCACGATAATAGTTCTTTTACAGACTTTCTTGTGGCCAATGACTTTGAGATTGCAGATTTCGCATATTCAAATTATGACAATACAACGCTATCGTTGACATCCACTTTGACTACACACTACCAACAACTCCCCGAATCCTCACGCCCCGAATCGTCCTTTCAAGTCGCCATACTTTCAGGCTTTAATCCGGTTGTTGAAAAATTTTCCTCCCTTGGTTATCGCTACATACATGCACCGTATGGAGGAAGCGCAAAAACCCAATGTGGTGGAAACGAGCACCGCTGCATTCGCGCCCGACCCAGCGGGCGAATACCGCTGAATGAGGCACAGGTTAGCCTTCTTCAGTTAACTCCCCTGTTTCGTGTTTTTCGGCGGCTTTTCGAGAATGCATTTCGGTACGATCACATTTTCATCGATGACATCGTAGCCAATATAAAACCCTCTCGCGAACAGCCTTTTTTCCTATTTGCCCACATTTTATCTCCCCATGCACCCCCCAGATTCACCGCCGACTGCCAACGAATTGAAGGGGTGACTAAGCCCGTTAATATCCGCGAGTTAGCATATGACCCCAATCAGTTTCGGATAGACACCATCTGCACCAACCAATCGCTAGTAGAAGCGATAAGCTATATACAAACAACGGACAAGACTGACCCGATTATTATTATCCAAGGAGATCACGGTTTTAAGTTCCGGCTTCCAGGCGAGCATACACCCGATCCCAATAAAGTCACCCAAGGCAGTGAGCCATTTAGGAGATTGGCTATTTTAAATGCTATCCGATTACCACATTCTTGCAAAAGCTCTTTCTACAACTCAATATCCCCAATTAACACCTTTCCGTTGGTATTTGCTTGCCTCGAAGGGGTCCAACCAAAATACAAAAAGGACCAGCATTTTTTACGCCCCTGGGGTGCTAGTGGCCAAGTTGTGGCAGTTGATCCTTCTCCATTTTAGCTGAAAGGCTCTCACTTTTTAACAGTACCTTGAACACCCAACACAACCCTGGGCTTAAGGAAGGATATTTTTAGGTTGCGCCAATCCGATGGAAGTAGAAAATAAAATAACTATGAAATTTAAGAGAGCCGCCCCAAACTTTTTGACCGCGTTCCCCCGCTTGATCTACCGGCGTATGCTCTCTGACTACGACAGGTATTTTTATGAGAGGCCCAGCCCCCTATATCGGCGTAATATTGCAAAGGCGTCCAGCCTTCCCGACTTCCTGGAATATGCTACGGCCTTATGTGAAAGGGGGATAGTTGTGATCCCAAACTTCTTTGGGCAAGAATGCCTTTCAGAAATGCGTATGGAGTTTGAGCGACTAGTGAGAACTAACCCACCCAACGCACACGCCCAAAAAGAAAATAGTATTCATATTTCCACATCACGATTTAATGAGACGGCCGTCTTTGGGAAAATACTATTTGAACCCAACATGCTGCGGCTCGTCCAATATTATTGGGGCCGGCCAGTCGTCCTAAATGGCACAGGTGGCACCCGTTATGAGCCCGCGCAGTTAGAGGATAGGGGTTCCAACCAATGGCATCACGATGGCAAACGTAAACAAGTGCGGGTATTCATATTCCTAACCGATGTTCCGAAGGATGGGCAGTGCACCAAGTACATATCTGGTAGTCACAAGAAATATCATTACGACCTAGTGAACTCGAGACTAGACAAAGATGCCATGCCTGCAAACGCACAAACCATGTTGTGTAGCGGGCCGGCCGGATCTATCGCAATCATTGATACAAATGGTGCTCACCGCGCCAATCGCAATAATGGCCCACGGAGAGACACGTGGAACTTCTCGTTTCGTGCTGCCGACCCCTTATCAGCAAAGCTTAATCCTGTCCCGACCTTGCACCCCGCCATAATACAGAATTTAACCATGGAACAGCGCCTCATCGCCCGGATCACATAATCTGTATTTCCGCTCCTTGTCACAATTTTTGTGAAAAAGCCCGCCCCCAAATAATACTAAGAGCTGCCCGACTGGCGATAGTCAAATTCTGGTGGAGATGAACACTGAGATCAGTTAATGAATAAACAGCAAGCGGCAACGTTGTATTGTGTAGCGGTACTTATACGGCTTACCTATGTTGCCCTGGTAGCGTTCCTCGGTGGTGATTTTGCGAATGGAAGTGACTCGGGCAAGTTTATCAAACGAGCACTGAGCCTCCTGGAACATGGGGAGATCGTTTACCTTCATTACGGAATTTGGATCCCTGACACAGCTCGCATGCCGATCTACCCATACTTTCTAGCTGGAATACTCGGGCTGGGAGGAGCAGACAACCTTTGGATTGTAGGGGTAGCTCAGGCTTTCATTGATGGATCTACGGTAATTGCGATTGCCCTAGCCGCCGCCGCCATTGATAAGCGTTGGGCCTTACCCGCAGCACTCCTAGGGTGTGCTTGGATGACCCTAATCATCTATTCCTCGTTTGTGCTCTCAGATACAATTTTTACTGCGTTTTTCTGTTGGGGGTTATGTGCGTGTATGTGGGCCCCAAAAAGGAATCGCCCTGTTATTTTCCTCACTTTAGCCGGGGTTGCGTTTAGTTGTGCCCTGCTGACCCGTCCAATGCTTCTTTTGTTTCCATACCCTCTTGTACCACTGGTGACCTATCTATTGGTAACTGTAGCCCGAGTTAAATGGCCGCGGGCCCTTATGTTGGCTTCTATCCCTTCCCTATGCATGATCCTAGTATTAATTCCTCGCATTATTAGTATTAACAGCGATTATGGGACCGGTGTTGTAACGACGCAAACTGGGAATCACGCCCTTGATGTAGTTGATCAATTTCTGCGACTCTGCCCAGCCTGCGTTTCCTTAGATACCGAAAGCAGAATGCACCGCCACCTTGCTGACCAATTAGCACAGCTCACTGAGGATGATGGCCGGAACCCTGTTATCGTTGACCAAATCCGCAAGTCTGTTGCGTTTGAGTTTCTTAAAGACATCCCCATATCTACCATCTTTTTGGGAACAGCTGCGGCCACATTTCGCTCCTCGGTCCAAACCGGCCTTTATGAAACAGGTCACCAGATGCGATGGGATCCTCCCTATTTCTCATCTGTATCTGGTAAAAACCTAAAAACTAAAGCTGCCAATTTCCTCAATACTGTTAAAACAGATAAATTTTTAATTATCTGGCTGGTAGCCCAGACAGTTGCACTTACAACTTTTGTTGTGCAGTGCTTAGGAGTAGTAACGGGGATTAGCAACGCATCATATCGGCCCTATGTCCTTATATTACTATGCATAGCTGTCTACTTTCTTGCTCTGAACGGCCCTTTTGGAAATCCACGGTACGGGATGCCACTGACTCCTATATTAGTAATCCTAACTACATGCGGATTATTTTCATTAAGGAAGTTTGCCCAACGACAGACAAAAATTCATGTTGAGAACTAGACCCAACAATTACTAGTAGCCTATAAAATATGGAACATAACAGAAATTTGTCTTCACTTATCCCAGAAACCAAAGAAGCTTTTAAGAGAGATGGTTTCTTCCTTATGAAAGGCTTTTTAGCCACACATGAAGTCAGCAACTATCTCTCAATTATAGATGATATAATGGACCTTCCTAAGGGTAGCTACAAACTACCGTCAACTCACAAGCAGACTCAGACGATCGCCGATGGTGTAACAAAAAATAGTAAGTTGTGGCCCCTGATTTTTAACTCAAAGCTCCTAGTAACCGTGCGACATCTGGTGGGAAACGATATCAGATACACTCAACATTCTGACATTCATATAAATCTTCCCGGAGGAAGATGGCATCGGGATAATGCATATAGAGAGTTTGGCTCTGGTTCAGATTGGCAAGAGAATGCAGAGACTTACGGCGTGGTCCGCGTCGCTATTTACTTGTCTGATTACTCAAATAGCGGGTCTTCACTCCTAGTGTTGCCGGGCAGTCATCGACAAGAAAGCTCAATAAACCGCCGGGAATATGTGTTTTGGAACAAGTTGCGTTCGTTCGCTCGTCGCCGAAATGTGAATGGCGCCTGCCCACATATATTTCTTAGCCGGCCTTACGTTCGCCTGAAAACACACCCGGGGGATTGTCTTATCTTTGACCAAAGAGTAATGCATGCTGGAGGAAATCTTCATGGACCCCTTTCTAAGTACGCAATTTATATGTCATACGGAGCAAACAATTCCCACGCGGCTAACCACCGCACTTTCTTTTTAAGAAGGCCCACCTACAGTAAAACTATTCCCACTGCATTGAAAAATCGTCTCATAGACGAACAGTTATTGCTACCACAACATGATTTATAAATCGGCGGACACATCTAGTGTAACATATAAGGAGATTATTCGTGTCATCAGAATTTTCAGAGACACCAATTTTTCTGATTGCTGAAGTTGGTATTAACCACAATGGTTCATTGGAACTCGCTAAACAGATGATAGATGCAGCGTCCGACGCTGGTTTCGACGCCGTAAAATTCCAAAAGCGCACTATCAATGCTGTTTATACAGAAGAGTACTTGGACAGCCACAGAGAGAGCCCGTGGGGAAATACACAGCGTGAGCAGAAGGAAGGTCTGGAATTTGGGTTGCAAGAATACAAGACAATAGACGCCTATTGCCAGAGTAAAAATATATCGTGGTCTGCATCCTGTTGGGATCAAGAAAGCTTACAGTTCCTCCAAGAATTTGACCCGCCTTTTCACAAAGTAGCTTCTCCAATGTTAGGGCATATCCCTCTAATCAGGGACATAGCAGCACAAGGAAAACGGACATTTATATCAACTGGAATGTCCACTCTGGAGGAAATAGATCAAGTTGTGGGTCTTTTTCGTAAAGCCCAATGCCCCTTTGAACTCATGCACTGTAATTCGACTTATCCCATGAATGTGGAAGAGGCTAATTTGCGAATGATCCCAGCACTCAAAAGCCGTTATGGCGTTCCGGTGGGATATTCTGGTCACGAAACAAGTCTAGTCACCGTTTGCATCGCTGCCCTCGCATTAGGGGCTACTTCCCTTGAAAGGCATGTGACATTGGACAGAACTATGTATGGCTCTGATCAAGCCGCATCTATAGAAACAAAAGCACTGCGAAGCTTTACATCAGCCGTGAGGGTATTTCCCAAAGTGCTTGGGAATGGCGAGAAAACTCTACAAGAATCAGAACAATCCGCCCGTGAGAAGCTCCGAAAAAATGTCCCTGGCTAACCCATATCGTCGTTTTCCCAAATAAGGTGTTATGAAAATGGCTGAAAATATCGCTATAATTCTTGCCAGAGGCGGATCCCAAGGTATTCCTGGAAAAAATATAGCCACGTTCTGCGGGAAACCACTGGTTGCGTGGACCATTGAACACTCTCTTGACGCACAACATATCGACAGCGTTTGGGTGAGTTCCGACGATACCAATATCCTTAACGTTGCTAAGGAGTATGGTGCGGAGGTAATTCCACGCCCTTCCCACATATCTGGTGATACAGCTTCATCGGAAAGTGGTTGGTTACATGCCCTCAAATATATTCAAGAAACAGGCCGCTCGGTAAAGTTAATTGTAGGACCACAATGCACGTCTCCCGTCCGAAGCAGCGTGGACTTTGATGGAGCTATTCAACACTTCATTGAGCAAAACTTAGACTCGTTGTTCTCAGCAAGCTTGGTTACCGATTTCAACATCTGGAAGCCGTCCGCTGACGGCCAACTTTCTAGTTATACCTATGATTACAAAAACCGTGGCCGGCGACAAGAAAAGCCGGACCAATTCCTAGAAAACGGTTCTTTTTGGATCTTCACACCGGACTGCATTCAAAGCCACAATAACCGCCTAGGTGGTAAAATAGGCATATGGGAAATGGAACTCTGGAAAAGTTTTCAAATTGATGAACCCTCCGATTTAACTTTTTGCGAAGCCTTAATGAACTCTTTCCTTCTCAACGAAGGGTGCTCCACAAAATAAAAACTCACTCTTAATTAACACTATCAGATTACATAATCGTTATTCTGCCAAACACTCGGGGGAAATCATTAAACCGGATAAACCTCAAACGCTGGGACCTACACTTATAGGAGGTGCCGGAAGATCTGGGAAGACCTTACTTGCTGATGCTTTGTTTAATAGTCGAGGCCCGGTATTTGGGTTTCCGCTAGAGGCCGTCTTTCATGTATATGACAAACGCGTGTTTCTATTTTTCGAACAGCAGCTACACAAAATAGTTGAAGAGTACATCAACCGCCCTCGGTATATAGATGGTTCCCGCAGTGCAATAAAAACTCCGGCCGAATTTATCAATAGTCATGGCCGTCAGCTGCTTAACGACGTCCCAAAAACAATAGACAACCAAGTGTCGCTTTTAAGCTGGATATTACAACAAATAGCACTTTCACATGATAAGCGTACCTGGGCAGCCTTTGATCTTCATCCCGAATTTCGCTACACATTATATCGTTCAAAGATTCCTAATTTAAGATTAGCTGTAATGCAAAGGCAGCCAGAATCAGCTGTTGCCGCAGCCATGTACTGGCGAACTTGGCCACAGCCTCCCAGCGATCGACATACACGTTTCCGCAATATATTAGGCCTCTTAGCTCTTTCGCAGCAAGTGTCCCGCAATTTATCTCGAACAAATCCCAATGATGTAATCACGATGTCACTTGATTTACTTTGTGAGAAAAATGATCAAGAATTACGCAACGCCGCTAATTTTTTTCAAAGTGATAAAATAGATTTTTATTCAAACTTTGACTTTACTCCACACTTCCGATTTGAGAAGTCTCGAGGTTTCTACACCCCAGGTGGCACTTGGGAGCACCTATTAACCAAAAGTGAACTGGAGACAATTCGCTCAACCACACTGGGAAACCATAAAGGAATATACCTCAAATCTATAATCGCAGTTGGGTGGCGAAGACCAATTGCAGCCCGCAAATTATCGGAGTTTTACCTTTACCCGAAGCAGAGCTTAATCAGACAATTAAACGCTGTAAAACAATTCTGGACCGACACTAGGCACGGCCTGCGGCTGAAACGCCAGGCCACTTTCCCATCTACTAACTCCTTGTCCCAGCATTTTTTTGTTGTTTCAGGGGCGCATGGCGTTGGCAAAAGTACCTCCCTAGGTATAGCACTCAATATACTTCAGGAAGAGGGGATCCCCGCCACGGGCTTTCACCATCGTCTCGACAAGATGCGCAGCAACCCTGAGAGGATACGACCATATAACAGCAAGGGCGTTCTCCGTACCTGTTGGCATCTTTTACCAAGCGCAATCCGATATCTCCTCCGTGCACTTATAGATGAATATACTTATGCTACATCGATTTTTTCTAAGCTTTTTGATATCTCCGAATCGGGACAAATAGCGCTTGCCGATCGTTATATATATGATCGTTTGACCGACCTAAAAATCCGCAAGCGCCCCTGGTACCATATTTGCGCCGTAGCAATATTTTGCCGATTGACGCCACAGCCCGCCATGAGCTTCATACTCATTGACACACCCAAAAACATATACGATCGTAAACAAGAATTGGAGGAAAATGAAATAAATCGCTACCAAACACTACTACTTGAAACTACAAAAAAGAATAATGCATTCCTTAAAGTAATTCACATTGATCAAAGGGATGCTCACTCTGTCGCTAAGGAAATTGCGCTTAACATAAAAATATTTTTGCGCTGCAAGAAACCAGATTGAAATGGATAAAGTTTCGTCCTCAACCCCACTTGATATAGCTAGCTTAAGAGACGGAACTGCGGCCCTAAATGAGTTATCGTGGCATACCAACTACCACGACTATAGCGCCATATCTAATGCCATTACTACTCGCGTTCTTCAGGCCATTCTTCAGTTTCAGAAGAGTACTCTTCCCCGCATCCTGGGAGATGCAAAAGCCTACGATATAATAACCGACCTTGCTTTCATTTGCAGACTTGGGTTAGACCTTAACAACAACCCAACACCGCACTATAGCCCAAGGGAAAGTCCTTTATTAGCCTTCCTAGATACGGGTAACACCCTAAACAATCTTTCTAGGATTCGGGTCTGGCACCACCCGCCTGATAGTACAATTTGGCCACGGATAAAGAAAACAGCCAAACGATGGATTACACATGGACAAGCAATTGCTGTGGCTAAGCACGACGATATTCTTAATCGGAATTACCTGCTTAGCGACTATCTCACATTGCACCCGGGTCGCCAAGTTGACTGGCCGGCCAACCTATTTAGTTGGAGAGAGCCTAGCCAAGGCAGAACAAAGTTTAATGATCTTACTATCTGTCTGACAGAGACTTTTAATTCTTTAGTATCCGAAAACCTGCCCGTGAAAGCGTTATTACTGAAGCGGCTGAAACAATTGGGGAATCTTTTAATACACTATCACTTAGGGAAAGCAGGGCTAGATTATACAATTATCAGTAGATCCACCCGCCGAAGGGCACTAGGACTCCGATTGCTCAGTGGCACACCAAAGCACCTTGGTCGTCTTACGTCATTTTTGTACCAGCAGGATGCCCGTCCAGTCATTCGCTTCGCACACGGCGGCGAACGGGCTTTTTTTGTTGATAATGAGTGGGCTGTGGCTGAGCTAGTAAATTGCGACAAGTACTATACCCATAGCACAGGAGAAGCCCACGCTATAAAAAAACGAATTGCAAATGGGGAGATCGCTGGATCCCCACAAGCAAATACAATAAAATTTCTTTCTAATGGATCAAGTCGACACCGACATATTTATGAAAATGGCCAAAAACGACGGCACGGTTCAAAAACAAGACAGGCATTATATGTGGCTGGCGGCTATCTGGGAGAGGCGTTGGCGGACTTCGCAAGTCGAAAGCCACCCGATGTTTTGTACCTAGACTGGCAAGTCTCACTTCTCAAGGAGTTGCGGTCACTTGGCTATCGCATAACCACCAAACTCCACCCCAGAGGGATAATGCCCAATAGATCGCTCTTGGAGCCCTATTCTGATAGGGTAATAACCGGGTTTTTTGACCCGCTCGACCACGAGGTAGATTTTCTAATCTTCGATTTCGCTGGCAGCGCCTTCTTCGATGCCCTCGCTTCCCACCACAATATTATTCTTGCCGACACAACCATTCGCGCCTTTGATAAAACAACCAAACCGGATTTACTAAAAAGGTGCAAAATCGTAAGCGCCTCTCAAGATGATCGGGGAAGATTTAGGGTTTCCCGTGATGATTTGGGCAATGCAATTGAATCTACATCAGATAACACGGGCTGTCCGCCCGATTTTTATAAGAACTACATAGCCCAATAGGTAATCACGTGCGCCAAGTTTCTCTGATAATGCAAAACCAACGACAACGCCTCCGCTCTCGCATAGCTAAAGTTGCCGCTAGTTTTTTACCAGTTTTCGCTCTCCGCCGTTTAATGGAACACACATTTATTAACTTTGGCGTCGAAACCACAAACTTGTGCAACGCTAATTGTTCTTTCTGCGGATATCGCTACATGCAACGTCCAAAACTCGAGATGAGTTGGAACCTATACAAGAAGGCCGTAGATGATTTTGTTGATAGTGGTGGCGGAAATCTGAATTTTACCCCAACAGTAGGAGACCCCCTCGTAGACCGGGACTTAGTGAAAAAGATACAGTATGCCCGCTCACAAGCCCGAATTGGTGATATCTTCCTCTACACCAATGCTATTCTAATTCAAAAATTTGGCTGTGAAACATTACTGAAATCCGGCCTGAGTCGCTTGGCTATATCAACATTCATAGGAAGTCGGGAGGGGTACTTAAAGTATTATGGGAATGATAAATACGAGAGAGTTGTACAAAACATCCTTGATATATCTCAGGCTAACTTAAAACTGGGGAGTCCCGTTAGAATAACTCTTCACCTAAGAGTAGAAGGAAGCCGCAAACTATGGCAAGGCACAAAAACATACAAAAAAATTGCTAAGCTAATTGGCGAAGAAAACATTGATTATCTTGATATTTATGACGCATGGGGAGGCCTCATAAAGAAAGATGACGTTCCTGAAGGAACATTCCTGGACGAGCCCTTGCCGCTGAAGGAAAAAATTGTGTCTCCATGCTTCGAGCTGTATCGGCGTCTTCATGTCCTCGCCGATGGGAACGTTGGCGCCTGTGTCTGTGTAGACCTAGAGAGCGAAATAAAAGTGGGCAACCTTAATACTCACACCCTTCAAGATATATGGCGCGGTCCTGCACTTAGACGATACAGGACAGAATGGCGCGCCGGAAAATTACCGAAGGTGTGCCAAACATGCACCAGATATGAAGGGGTAGATACATTTATAAAAAAGAACCGAAAAAGGGTAGTCATAGATTTCATGAGAAGGCAATTTCCCAAATTGTTAGACCAACTAACTAGGTAAACCCAATTGGCCTTAGAAACGAACTCTAACTCTATTTTCTTTAGTTATATGGGGCTATTCATAAGGTTTGCTCAATGGCGATTAGCTCTTTTAATATTTCTAATATTCATCGGAACGTTTATGGAGCTTTTGGGGGTAGTCACGTTGCTCCCACTTCTACAACTTTCCCTGGGTGAAGATCTCAATAACCCCATATCCCAAAAAGTCTTGGCCACAATCTCTAATCTTGGATTTAGCACTTCTTTTGCAAGCCTAGCGTTGATAATCTCGGCGATTTTTATCTTTAAGGCGTTAGTTTCTTTTGCCCAAAATTATTGGACCATTCGTACCATCGCCTTGGTTCGCCACTCTCTCCAAAGTTCTCTTGCTCGGGGATTAGAGCAGGCCCGATATGAATTTTATTTGGAACAAAAGACTGGATATCTGGCTAATTTAATGACGGTAGAAAGCGCCCGTTTTGCGGCCTCGCTCCGGATCTTCAGCCGCATTATTGTTTCCCTGGTTTATTCCCTTATATACATACCAACCATCATCGTACTAGAAATGGAAATTTCTCTTATAATTGTTGTGGTTGGACTGCTCGCCTTCCTTGTAGCGCGACCATTAATTCGCCATACCAAGGCTTTGTCCATGGATGTGTCCGATAAAACAGCCTCGCTGTCCTCCGAGATGGTACAATTTGTGGAGTCATTCGATTACCTGAAGGCAACCGCGAATTCTCGTAGGGTCAGACAACATGTGCTTAAGCGCGTCAATGACCTTGCAGATCGTCAAATCCGAATGGGTCGACGAACAGCTGCTTTAGGTGCCATTAAGGAGCCGCTGGCTGTGCTCTCTTTGCTAGGATACATATTCTACAATGTAGAAATGCTTAGTAGCTCCATGGCGAGCACGGTAGTGATAGCACTAATAATGTATCGAGTTCTTAGCCATGTCCTTACTCTTCCTCTTGCCATACAACGGCTCCACCAATTAATTGGAGGCGTCCATTATATATCTAATTTTTCCCGAGAAATATGGAAGGCCCACGAATGCAACGGAAGTATAGTTATAGACTCGTTAAATGACGATATCATTTTTCAGAATGTAAGCCTGCACAGGAAAAAACATCATATTCTTAAGGGCATCAATCTTACCATTCCGTATCATAAATCTGTTGCTATCGTTGGAGAATCTGGTGCTGGAAAAACTACGATCTTTCGTTTGTTGACCCGCCTAATAGTCCCTGATGAGGGGTCGATTACAATCGGCGAGCACAACTTCTCGGATTTAAATAACGAGGCATTCCGCAGTCGCCTCGGTTATGTGACGCAAGACCCTATGATTCTTAATGACACTATTGCGACTAACCTGACCCTCCGGTTAGGGCCTAACCAAAAAGAGAACAATATAGAAAAAATGAAGGAGGCTGCCCGTGCCGCTCACTGCCACGACTTTATCGAGGCGCTTCCCCAAAAATATATGACCCAAGTAGGTGAGCGTGGCGCTTCTCTCTCAGGGGGTGAACGACAACGCATTGCCATTGCAAGAGAACTGTACAAGGATCCCGATATTCTAATTTTTGACGAAGCCACCAATGCCCTTGATGCAGAAACCGATAAAATCGTGCAAACATCCATAGAAAAACTTCATGGAAAGAGAACGATCGTTGTCATCGCCCATCGCTTGTCTTCTGTTGCCAAGTGTGACCATATCTACGTTATGGCAGCTGGCAGAATACTGGAAAGTGGTTCTTTTAAGAACCTTTACGAAAATAGGGGGTCGTTCTTTAGAAAAATGTGGGATCACCAAGTTGCTGATACGAAATAAGTAATGACTCCTATGAAACGAAATCTTGCCAACTTTGACCTCACTAATGCCATGGAATCCCTATACACCACTGGCCAATATTTTGTTAGAGTGCGGCCTGAAACGTCACAGGGCCTGACAACTGACTATTGGGGTGAATCCACAGATCCCGATGGCATTCAGCGAAATAGGTTGAATGAGAAAAACCAGTATTTGGAAAATCTGAAAACTGAACTACATTTTATTTCCTGTCTAAAACCAGGTAGGCTGCTGGATATTGGTTGTGGTCCTGGCTGGCTTCTATCATGTGTTGATAACCACTGGTCCAAGTATGGCGTTGAACCATCTGCCCAAGCCTCAACAGAGGCTTCTCCGCATGGAATTATATATAAGGGGGTTTTTGAGACGGTTGACTATGACGATAGTTTTTTCGATCTTGTAATCGCCTACCATGTTATCGAACACATGAAGGACCCCGTGACTACACTCAGGAAAATTCGCGACCTTTTAAGGCCAGGTGGAACAATAATTGTCGGAACCCCTGATTTTGATTCAGGTTGTGCGCGGCGTTTCGGAAACAACTACCGGTTACTAAATGATCCTACTCATATTAGTCTCTTCTCTAATGACTCTATGCATAGATGTCTGCGTGATTGTGGCTTCCAAATACTAAAAGTAGATTATCCTTTTTTCTCTACCAAGTGGTTCAATCGCACTAATTTATTAAGATGTTTCAATACAAACCGCATTTCGCCACCTGCTTATGGAAACTTTATGACCTTCTACTGCCGAAAACCCTAAAGGAGAGACCGACTATGTGGCCAGGTTTTACAAAGCAACTTTGTTTCCTCGCGCTCCCCTTCATAGGGGTTAGCCTCTCCGTAACAGGTTCCATGGCAGAAGAAGACCGAGCCAACATTTGGAAGGATGACTGGGCTGTGGCACAGGGTTTTTCATTGGAAATTGATTCAACAGGATATCGATTTCCATCAGATATAGAGTTTGTCCCTAACCCCGGAAACGAGCCGCTTTCGCCTCTATACTACGTCATAGAATTGAAGGGAGCTCTAAAAGTGGTAACCCGAAACCGGGAGGTATACACAGTCGCCGATAACTTTTTACCCGTCCCACTCAAAGAAGAATTTCAAACACTGGGAGCTGCAGGCCTTTGCTTGGATCCGCTCAATGGCTTCATTTTTATTTCCTTCGGCTATTTGGATAAAACCCAGGTGTTTCGAAACGGCCTAGTGAGATTCCAATCAAATCCTGGTACTTTCAGCTTGGAGGCAAAGGACCCCAAATTTCTTCTTGATATATTTGCGAATGAAAGAAGTGATACCAGCCACCAAATAGGCCCCTGTGTCATCGATGGCCATCAGCTCTTTGTGCCAGTTGGTTATGGAAAGGAACGCCACGAAAGCCAGAGCCTAGCCTCTGCGCTAGGATCGGTATTGCGAATGGACTTAGACCTAGAACCATACGCTGACAATCCCTTTTTCGTTGATGATGGTCAGACAACATCTACGGACTTTATATGGTCCTACGGACACAGAAATATTTTTGGCCTTGTACTGGCTAAGAGCCGCCTATTTGCAACAGAAAACGGCGGATTTATAGATCGTTTTCTTGAAATCAACAGAGGTGAAAATTATTTGTGGGAGGGGAACGATTGGTCTTTTGCCGCAAGAGCTAACTATATATTTGGGCCAGCAGTGGGTTTAGTCCAACTGGATTTTCTAGAATCTGAGAGCAATATTTTCCCCGATCCGTACACAAACAAGTTCTTCATCGCCCTGGCCGGCACACCTGGTGCCCAAGGACCAAGCATGAGAGGACAAAGAACCGTCGTGGTGTTTGACTACGACTTTGACAATAATAGAGCCGCCACACCGCCTAAGCAGCTTTTAGCCTACCGCGGCAACGGTTACCAACTCCCTGTCTCCGTCCAGTTCGGGCCAGACGGCCTGTATTTGGTTGCGATGATGCCCCAAAATGATGGAACAACCCCCATCTTAAAGCTCTCTTACAACCCTTCCATCGGGCATCCCCATATAATTGAACAAGACACTCGGCCAACCGCCTTGCTCAGTCGTTATGGTTGCCGGGACTGCCATCAGATTTCCGGTATGGGGGGGAATTTTGGCCCTCCCTTAGACTCCACCCTAATTGCTTCAATTGGAGCTCGGATAAATAATCAAAACTATGCCAAACAAGTGGCGCTCGTCGACACATTGGAAAGTGCTCCCTTTGTGGAAACCTACGATGCAAGACACAATGTACTTGCTTCTTCGGAAAAGGATCGTCTCCTAGTCTGGCTGACCCACTATCTTCAGGAACCGGCCTTTGATAATCCGCAATCGCAGATGCCGAACCTAGGTCTCACCCCACAACACGCGGCCGTCGTTGCAACCCACTTGATCCAAATCAACGAGCCAAAAAGCCAGCAAGAAAAAGCGATAAGTTCCCTTGATCGGCTTAGGTTTTTCATAGCGTATCTCCTTCCAGAATTGCGATATCGACATATTTTGGTAGCATTTGCAATGGGCACAGTCGCAACCATTATTTTCACCCTTAGTATTTGGATGCCATGGTCCCGCCGTTCCCATGGAAGGAAAAAGCAGAGTTCATAGCTTAATATGTGTGGGTTCGTAGTTTTATGCCAAAAGGAACGCCTTTTCTCCAGCCCACTGCTACGGAGGCTAGAAAAAGACATTCTACATAGGGGGCCAGACTCAGGAGGAATGATTGCCGAGCCCGGGATAGCCATGGTTTTTCGAAGGCTGGCTATACTGGACCCTGGATCCACCTCCGACCAACCCATGACCGATCCCACAGGCCGCTACTCCTTAGTATTCAATGGTGAGATCTATAATTTCAGAGAGCTCCGAAGGGAACTAGAGCAAAAAGGATACCTGTTCCAAACCGAGGGAGATACAGAAGTACTTCTTCATGGTTACGCTCATTGGAAAAAAAAGCTATTTCCCAAAGTTGAGGGAATGTTTTCACTTGTAATTTTTGATCGACACAGGTGCGAGGTGATAGCGGCACGTGATACCCTTGGAATAAAGCCTTTGTACATACTCAAAAGAGGTCATTTAATTGGTTTTGCCACAGAAATGCGTTCCTTCGCTGGGATCACTCCATTTGAGGTAGATACCAACGCCTTGCCTGAACTTCTAATTTTTCGCTATGCTTCAGGAACATTAAGTAACATCTCAGACATTGAGCTGCTTCCGGGAGGATATACATGCACTGCTAATATTAATGATGCCAGGACAAAGCCTGAACAATTTGACGACCCTTTGGAGCACCTGAACTCCGATAACTCCTTGAGCCAAGACGATGCGGTACAATTATCAAAGGAAACAGTATATGCCTCGGTTAAGGCTCACCTGGTCAGTGATGTAGGCTATGCCGTACAACTTTCGGGGGGTGTCGACTCTAGCCTTGTGACGGCGATAGCTGCAAAGGAAACTGCCGGAACACTTACATCATATGGCGTTCACATACCAGGATACCCACAGGACGAGCGACCCTATCGTCGCATTATCCAAAAACGCTTAAACCTAGAACATCATGAAGTAACACTGGACAATAACGATTTTGCCGATGCCCTGCCGCGGGCCATTAAACACATGGAGGGTCCAGTTCCACACTATGGCTGCGTAATGTTGATGCTATTGTGCGAAACCATTCGTAAAAAACACAAAGTGGTCCTAACGGGCGAGGGGGCCGATGAGCTATTTGGCGGATACAAACGATATGACATCTGGCGAAAACTAAAGAGGAACGGTCTATTTGCCGATCTAGTCCCCGGTTTTCTTTGGCCCATTCTTCAACGCTGGCGAGAAATCCAAAAGTTCTCAGGCAGAGATGCAGCGATTTTCGGAGCCGTTTATCATGATATTCTCGAATTAGAAGAACTTTTCCCACCCCTGATTCACAGAGGTGGCCAGCGTGAAGACACTGCCTCCCGATTCTTGGATTTCCGGGAAAGGATGTTTGCAGTTGATCAAACCTCATATTTATCATCGCTTTTGATGAGACAAGATAAAATGGCTATGGCGGCCTCCGTAGAGGCACGGGTGCCCTTCAGCCACGCCCCCCTGGCCAAGAAAATCAATCGAATACCAGTTCAACTTCGGGCCCCGGGTGGTGATACCAAACCCATACTCAAAAGGGTTGCAAAGCAATTTCTCCCATCGGAGATAGTGGATCGCCGCAAAGTCGGTCTTGCATTGCCACTTCGAAGTTGGCTTGAAAATGAGACCGGATTGGGTAGATATTTAGATCTACTAGTACAACCCGATAGCCAGCTTGCTTCGTATTCTGACCCCAAAAAAGTCCGCACCGCAGTGGACGACTTTCGAAACAAAAGGAACAAGAAACCCATACCGTTGGAACACCTAATAAACTTAGAGCTTTGGCTAAGGTCAGTAGCTGATATACGTAATGCCAATGCACCTCGGTTAGATGATGCATAAAATTCACATTCTCACTAAGGGCTTTCAGTCTCCTAACGGAATTGCATTCTTATTTCCATTCATTGTGTATCGAAAAGAACTCGCGGATTGCGGTATTCAAACTAAATTTTTCACGTCCATTGCACACCCGAAGCTATGCGATTGCGATGTGCTGTTTATAGAAAGTCGCAGCGTTAGCCATCGATGGGAAGTTGAGGGAGATCAGGCGGTCTTGATGGACTTATCAAGGCTAGCGGAGAGCGTGCCCTTAGTGTGGTTTGATATTTCGGACAGCAGTGGCTGGCTTCAGCCCCAAGTCCTGCCGTTTGTCCGCTGGTACTGCAAAGGCCAATTACTCAAAGATAAGTCCCTATACATGAAAAAATTATACGGGAATCGACTTTGGGCTGACTACTATCACCAGTCCTTTGGGGCAACTGATTCTACACCTGCTCGGAACCGAGTGCTGACCGATCCGAGTCGCCTTGGCCAGCTCAGATTATCATGGAATTCAGGCCTGGCGAACTACAGTATGTACGGCCCTCATATCATGGGATTAAGAAGGTTTATCCCGATCAACGCACTCTTTTGGCTACCCAAAAAATTCGTACCATCTAACTCCGAGAGGACCGTGGCCCTATCTTGCCGGATGGGAACCAAGTATGAACGGGAAACCGTTTCCTACCAGCGCAAGAAAATTCAAACACTCTTAAAAGATAGGCTCAGCACCAGGAAGCTGAGCCGGCGGGCTTACTACCAGGAAATGCGGGAAACACGATTGGTAATATCTCCATTTGGTTTCGGGGAGATCACACTCAAGGATTTTGAGGCTACCCTCTGTGGAGCCACCCTATTGAAACCAGATATGTCCCATATGGAGACCTGGCCTAACCTTTTTGTATCTGGAAAAACAATTTTAACCCATTCCTGGGACCTATCAGATTTCATGGAGAAGCTGAGCATGGCCTATTCATGTCCCCATCAACTGAAAACGTTGGCTGAGTGTGCACAACAAACCTACCGGGAAGAGCTCGAAAAAAAAACAAGCGAGATAGGCTTCTGCAACCGTGTTGTTAGTATCGTCCACGACACAGTCTCAACTATCGAACCCGATGCAACGTAAAAAGCTCGTAATAGCACTTCCGACTTCAACCTTTTTACCTGCCATTGGGGGGGTAGAGATAGGTCTCCATAACATCGCTTCTGGACTACTGGCGCAGGGACATACCCCAATCGTTATTGCACCAGCAACCAACGTACGACAAATACAAGAAACTGGCCGCAGGTTAGCATACAAGCTCATCACGATGCCTCCAAAAACTATCTCTTTCACCCAAAACTTTCCAGAAACCGCCACTCTACTACTTGCAAGCTTTTTCAGAATTTTACAGTGGAAATATCGTTTTGATATCTGGCACGGCACGGTAGGATTCCCCATTGGCGTAGCTTTGGCACGCTTTGCTGAAAAGGATGTTCCTCATATTATCAGATGCGCAGGCGAAGACATCCAAGTTAACCATGACCTTGGATACGGCATGCGGCTCGACCCCCGTATCGACCAAATTATTAGAAAGTGGCTTCCGCGAGCTGATGCTCTGTCTGCTATTACGAAGTCAATGGCTCGAGAGTATGACGATATTAAAATAATAAGTGAAAAGGTATGGAACATCCCGAATGGGGTCGATCTACCCCGATTTCAACGCCCGTTTGACACTGTTTCTATTCGCAAAGAATTTGGAATAAACAACGATGCCTTTCTCTATCTCTCAGTAGGGCGGCACCATCCAAAAAAGGGGTTTAGCGACCTAATATCGGCTGCCGCTTTGTTAAGGAAAAAGGCTAGTCGGCCGTTCCGTTTGGCTATTGCGGGTAAGCACACAGAAACTCTCAAGAACCAGGTGGCAAAACAAGGCCTGACTGAACACGTTCATCTGCTTGGTGAAATTTCTGATCAAGACGCCGAAGGAAGTCCCTTTGAGGCACCAAGTAATAAATTAGTTGGACTGTACAAAAGTGCAGATGCGTTCGTCTTTCCATCACATGTCGAATCCTTTGGAATAGCCATTATTGAGGCAATGGCGGCAAGCCTTCCGATAATCACTACAGATGGACCCGGCTGCCGGGACGTGATAGGCCAAGGAAAGTATGGAATAATGGTGCCCGTAAAGGACCATGAAGGGCTAGCGGAAGCAATGAACCAACTCTTGTCCCACAAGGATCTCAGGGAGAAATACATTAACATTTCAAGAGAACGGGCATTAGTGTTTGCGTGGCGGTCAATTGTAAATCAATACCTTGAGGCCTATCGTACAATAATTAGGCGGAAAGCATTGTAAGTGATGAAAAATGGGGACACCTCAAAGTTATTTGTGATTATTGGTTCGTTGGACATTGGGGGCACTGAAAATCATTTGCTTCGGGTCATGCCTAAATTACAAGGTAACGGCTTGGAGATTTCAATAATCGCTTTTCGGGCTCGGGGCGCTCTCGCTAATGAAATGGAACGCAAAAATGTGCCCGTACTGTCTCCTCCACCTACCAAATGGATTGCGCGCCAAAGGTTTATTAGACGCACCTTTATTGTCTTTTGGCTAGGATTCACCCTAGCCCGCGAACGCCCCAATATTGTCCATTTCTTTTTGCCCGAGGCCTACCTCCTTGGGGGGGTATGGTCTTTCTTTCTTGGAATTCCCTTTCGGATAATGAGCCGACGGAGCCTAAATTTTTATCAAAAAAAACACCCTTTAGGCGCTTGGATTGAACGCTATTTACATAAAACTATGGACGTGCTGGTCGGGAACAGCAAGGCCATTATACGAGACTTAGAGAAGGAAAGCGCCAACTCAAAAGCCCGGATACAACTAATATACAATGGCATCGACCCCAATGAATTTATTGAAAAACTAAAACCTGATGAAGTGCGACGAGAACTCAACATTCCAGCTCAGGCACTTGTATTTATTACTGTGGCCAATTTCATTCCCTATAAGGGGCACAAGGATCTTCTCAAGGCACTAGCAAAGGTTAAGGGTAAACTGCCAGACCCTTGGCGATTAATTTGTGTCGGCCGAAACGATGGTATTCTCAACAACCTAGAACAGAGCGCAAGTCACCTCGGAATAAGTCAAAATGTGATTTGGCTTAGTTCACGCAGGGACATCTACGACTTGATGAAAGCATCAGATATTGGCATATCAAGTTCTCACGAAGAGGGTTTGTCTAATTCAGTGCTGGAAGGAATGGCTTTGGGGATTCCTATGATAGTGACTGATGTCGGCGGAAACACCGAGTTGATCACCGACCAGGAAACCGGGCTAGTTGTTCCCGCAAGAAGCCCTAGCCTACTAGGCGAGGCCTGTGAGTATCTCGCCCAAAATGCCGAGCTGAGAAATTCTATGAAACAAGCAGGAAAGAGGCGGGCGTTATCAAAATTTTCCATGGAGGTATGCGTTAGCTCCTATTTTCGATTGTACAATTCCTTGACCACTCCAGGGTAAACTTGGTGCAGGCCTGAATATGTGTGGAATAGCTGGCAGTTTCAGACTAATGGATCATGGCTCATCTTCTGATGCTATAGCAGAATTACGTAGCGCCGTAAGAGCGCTAACCCATCGCGGTCCTGACGACTCTGGGGAATGGTCGGACCAGCGAGCCGGCATATCTCTAGGTCACCGAAGGCTTTCAGTTGTAGACCTCTCACATCGAGGCCATCAACCAATGATTTCGAGGGACGGCCGGTTCGTGTTAAGCTACAATGGTGAGGTATACAATGCGCCCTCACTAAAAGGCTCGCTCTCTCAGATGGGGATAACATTCAAGAGTCGGTCGGATACGGAGGTTTTGGTTGAAGCCATCAGCAACTGGGGATTGCGCAAAACCCTTACGGCATTAAATGGTATGTTTGCTCTAGCTGTCTGGGACCGGAAAGATAGATGCCTTCATTTAGCTCGGGATCGCTTTGGCCAAAAGCCAATATATTATGCTTGGGCTGGAAAGTCGCTCGTGTTCGGCTCGGAATTGGCCGCTATAAAGGAATTCAGAAATTTCCCCGCGAATATAAACAGAGATGCTATTTCATTATTGTTGCGACACAGTAGCGTGCCTGCACCACATACAATCTACTTAGACTGCTGGAAGTTAGTCCCCGGTGCTATCCTAAGTGTTGATTACGAAACACTCCGTAGCCACTCTGTCCCTCAACCGAAGTTCTATTGGTCTGCAAAGGAATGTGCAGAACAAAATCTTGGCAATCCCCTCAAAACAAACGATCCAGAACTTTCGAAACAACTAGATGCGGTGTTGCAAGGGGCTGTCGCCGACTGCATGCTATCTGATGCACCCCTTGGAGCTTTTCTATCGGGCGGCATAGATTCTTCAACAATTGTAGCCCTAATGCAGAAATGCAGCTCACGCCCTGTTAAAACTTTCTCTATTGGTTTCTCCGAGGCGTCGTACAATGAGGCTGATGCTGCTGCATCCATTGCACAACACCTGGGAACCGAGCATACGGAACTCTACGTCACGCCCAGTGAAGCTCAAGCAGTGATCCCAAAGTTACCTACTATGTACAGTGAGCCTTTTGCCGATTCTTCACAAATTCCAACCTATATAGTATCAAATCTTGCGAGAGAAAAAGTTACGGTCGCCCTATCGGGAGATGGCGGAGACGAACTTTTCGGTGGTTATAATCGTTATGTTTGGTCGCGCAATATGGGAAAAATAATAGGAAACACACCACTACGGCTACGCCAAAACATCTCAAAAGCTATTTGCTCGATCCCATCACAGAGATGGGATACCTTCTTTATGAGAGTTTCCCCATTTATACCTCAGTCACTACGTCAAGCACAGTATGGTGAAAAAATTCATAAGTTGGCCGGGATTATGAATGCTAAGGATAAAGAAGACATCTACTGGAAGTTAATTTCCCAGTGGCAGAACCCCCATAACGCGCTTCTCAAGAGCACAGAACCTGCCACCCTTTTAAGTGAAAGACACAACTGGTCTTCCATTAGTAACTTCCAACACCAAATGATGTTAATGGATACAGTTACATACCTACCGGACGATATTCTGGTAAAACTAGACAGGGCTAGTATGTCGGTAGGCCTCGAGGCACGCGTACCTTTCCTTGACCATCGGGTATTCGAATTTTCTTGGCGCTTGCCCATAGAGACAAAGATTTATAAGAACTCAGGGAAGAGAATATTAAAACAAGTTTTAGCTAAGTATATTCCCAGGCACCTCTTCGAACGACCAAAAATGGGGTTCGGTGTCCCGATTGGAGACTGGCTAAGAAGAGATCTCCGATCTTGGGCAGAGGATTTATTATCAGAACATGACCTAAAACGGGGTGGTTTTTTCGAGGCTGGTACTGTCCGTCGTCTTTGGCTAGACCACCTGAAAGAGAACAGAAATCACCAACATCGTCTGTGGCCCGTGCTAATGTTTCAGGCTTGGCTCCATGCTCAGTAACGGGACATCGTGCCATGCAGGTTAAATATCCAAGCTGGGCACCCTCCGAGGGCGGTGTGCTTTGTGGACTTGCCATAATAACCCCAATCACAGCAGCTCTCGCGCCTCTATTAATCGGGGTCCCTGGAATAGCCGCTGCCACAATAATCTTATTGCACAGGTTTCTACACAGAACGCGCCTTTTGCCGACCCCATCCCACCCGTTTGCATTGACGGCGTTAGGCTTAGCACTATGGGGCTGCGCATCAGCTCTCTGGTCAGTAAATGAGACACAAAGCCTCCTGGCAGCACTGCGCATCTTAGCAATTAGCTGTGTACTTATTGTGCTACTTAGTGCCGCATTGAATATTGAACCTGAGGACAGCCATAACGTTGGCAAGTTTCTCGCATTTGGTATGCTTTTAGGTGTACTGGTCACGCTACTCCGAACGGGCGCAATTACGGCTATCACCATTTGGATTAACCAGGAGGAGATGGCGGCCCATAAGCTAACTGCCTTAAATAGGACTGCCAGTATCCTCGCTATTTTAGTATGGCCCTCTGTTTTTTGCCTAACCAAGAGTTTTGGGTTACTGGTGGCTGCAGCCTTCCTAGGAATAACCTTCGTCGCAATCCTTCTACTCGGCCCCACGGCTCCCTCTCTTGCCTTAGCACTTGGAGCTTGTGGATTTTTTGTCGCCTGGCTCAAACTCCGCGTGGCAACCACATTAGTGTGTGTGTCTTTCGTTGCCTCCATTGCAGTGATCCCGTTCTTTCCCCAGCTCTCTCCTTGGGCCACCCAGTTTCTAATAGCCAACGTCACTGACAATACAGCCGAGATCCACCGATTTGTTATATGGCAGTTTGCCGCGGACCACGTGTTGCAACGCCCATTTCTCGGGTGGGGCCTAGATACAGCTCGCATCTTTCCAGGTGGTGACACAGAGCTCTTTGTCAACACAACTACCGAGGGAGTGGCTGTTACCGCGCCAGCTATACCACTGCACACTCATAACGCGGCCCTACAAATTTGGCTGGAGTTAGGCGCAGTTGGCTTACTGTTATGGGGCACCTTATTCTTGTTAACCATTCGTAACCTAAGAGCAAACACCAGACTTTATGCAGCCGCCACTATAGGAACCTTAAGTTCCGCACTGGTGGTTGCCCACCTTTGTTTTGGCATCTGGCAGGGATGGTGGCTAGCGACCCTGGGTATGACTGCTATGTTTATGATTGCAATTAGAAAACATGATATACCGCCGCCTTCTAACACAACGAATTTAGGTATGAATCATGAAACAGCCTGATGTCCTTTTTATGGGCTATTCTAAGGCAGGCTCTACATTCCTTCAGAAATTTTTTCAAACCCATCCGCAAGTTTTTATAGATCGAATTGCAGCTCGCCACCTATTTTCGCCAAGTCGAGTAACCTTCTCAGAGAAAGAACGAAGGCAAGCCGGACAAGCCAAGTTGTATATTTCCATGCAAGAGCGTCTCTGTGAATCTGTAATATATAAGAAGCCCGAGTTATGGCCTCAACTCAAATGGGAAAGTGTTCCATGGAATGATTTGAGTAAAGCTATCGACATAGCTCCAAGAAAAATCGCCTCTGCGTGGCGCACCCGCTTTCCAAACAGCAAGGTTCTAATGGTAGTCAGAGATCAGGTTACATGGTTAAGTTCAGCATACAGCTATTACCTTGATCACTTGCAACCGGGACACCGCTCTTTCATAGACTTTTGCTCCACATCAAAAGGAAAAGTGTTATTACGAGCCGGCCACTATGACCTCACGATACAAGCTTACATTGATGAATTTGGCCCTGAAAATGTTAAAGTATTAAGTTTCACTCAACTCTCAGAAAATAGAACTGACTTTCTCAGAGAACTCTGTGAATTTTTCGACCTCAGTCCAATGCCTTTTACTGCCCCTCCACAAAACTCTGGACGCTCAAAAACGGCAGCCAAGATATTAAAACACTTACCAAGATGGGCCCCGGACACTCCGAGCCTAAGAAAATTAGGCAAACAGCTCGTGCCCCTTCTGGGTTCCAAGAGCAAATATACGCTGTCATCCGAGGAGAAGAGGTTTGTCCAAAGTTTTTACGATCTCAGCAACCTTAGAATGATGCAGCTTTTAAGCGGAGCAAAGAGCTTCAAACTGTAAGGTCAGTAGAATGAAAATCGTTCTGCTCCACACAATACCTAAACCACGTTGCCGTGCTCTCCTGAAGCCCTGTTCACGTGCGCAAAATGCAGCCTGCCAAAGAATACCCAACTCCAAAGCCCATCAGAACCACCGTCATGCCCGAACGGAGCACGTCGGCACCCAGGGCCTCCTTCATTGCAACGGGTATAGTAGCAGAAACTGTATTTCCTACTTCCCTATAGTTTCTAAAGATTTTTTCCTCGTCCAAGGCTAACTTGGATCCAATGCGATCTAATACAACCTTACTCGCCTGATGAAAAATAAATAAATCAACTTCCTCTACCGACAAAGATGCTCTGTTCAGCAGTTCGTGGACATACTTAGGAACTGCTTCCATGGTGAAATCTAAGACTTTAGGCCCATTCATATGAAGAACCTGGCGTCCCAATCCGTCATTATCGGATTTATGGAGAAGGGTTAAGTTAGGCGCACCACTACCATCCGTAGCGAATACAAACGGGCCAATATCACCCTCACCATCATTAACCACTAGAGCCGCGCTTGCGCCATCACTAAATATGGGACGGCACGTTCTGTCGTGAGGGGAAATATACTTGCTATAGGCCTCCGCACAGACAACCAAACAACTATCAATAGCTTGGCTTTTGATAAGCCCACTAGCTACTGACAAACCATACACAAAACCAGAACAACCTTGGTTAAGATCAAAGGCTAAACATGCCTCCTCTAACCCTAAAGTCTCGTGGAGAAGACACGCTGTAGTTGGTATTGTCGATTCAGGCGACTGGGTAACATAAATCAAGCCACCCACCTTACGTTTTCCAGTTCGCTGAAATAGGCGGTTGCACGCGCCTTCGGCTAACTGCAAAGGTGTTTCGTTAGATGCCAAAAGATGTCGGCGCTCAACGCCCGTTTTGGCAAATAAGCGGTCGATTTGCCACTCGGGATTATCGTCAGATAAGTCGGAAAGACCCTCCACTCTTGAGCCAAGCTGAAATTCTATAGCTTCGATCCGCATTTTCTCTACCTAAAGTACCTAAGCCCTTACCAGGCTCTTAAAATTCTGTTATGACATTAAACATCCATCCAGCTGGCGTCAAAAATAATGACACCAATACCCCCTGCAGCGTGTTGTGGTGGTCTCGAGTAAAAGATGAATGGCCGGAAATAAATCCCATGTTAATGTTTAATAATGGCAAACACTCCATTTTACCAATAAAATCCCTCGTGTGGAGGTCATGGCGTTAAAATAGATCATGTTATGGTAGACCTTAGCGTTACTCTATGCACTAGAACTATTGGAAAATGGTGATGGGTTCTCTCGTACCAACAGGATCTACACTCATTCATCAAGTATGCTCCATCGCCGCAGAAGCTGGTGCAATTATAAATTCCTTTGTCCCAATTAGCGGAGTGGTTGAGTACGACCTGAAGCATGATATGTCACCTGTCACTAAAGCCGACAAGGCAGCCAACGACCATATTGTGACAGCCCTAAAGCGCATACAACCGGGCGCTGTAATTGTTGCCGAGGAAAGCGTTGAGAGCATGGAGGCCATTAAAAACGTAAGTGAGCCGTTCTGGCTTGTCGACCCCCTAGACGGCACTAAGGAGTTCATAGCTGGGCGTGATGAATTTACCGTTAATATTGCCCTAATCGTCCACCGAAAACCGCAATTAGGCGTCATTTATCTCCCGGCACAAGACTGCATTTATTGGGGTGAAAACGGCGTTGGAGCGTTTAGGGCATCTGGCGGGGAAAATCCTATTCAAATCAGCACAAGGCCAATCCCTCCCGCCGGTCCCACCGCAGTGGGCAGCCGCTCCCATTCCAACGCGGCAACCGAGGAATGGCTTTCTCAAAAAAAGATAAGGGATTTCCAAGCCGCTGGCTCCTCCTTGAAGTTTTGCAAAGTCGCGGAAGGCAGTGCAGACATTTATCCCCGTTTTGGAAGGACCATGGAGTGGGACATCGCAGCCGGTCACGCGATCCTAGCGGCGGCGGGCGGGCGCATAAGGACTATTACCGGTGAGCGCTTACGCTACGGAAAACCTGGCTTTGAAAATCCCAATTTTCTCGCCGATGGAGGCTGATCCCGCTTTACATCCTCCGACACTCCAATACGATGGGTCCCAACCCCTTTGCTAATGAACTATCCTTTTTTATCCCAATCAGCCCAAATTGATGAAAAATAGCCTAGAAACTACACCTACAAACGCGCCATTATCACTGCGGAAGCAAACTATAAAGGCACTAGCTGACCAGGTAGCTGACCAGAGAACGACGTGGATTGCACGCAACCAATTTTACTACGATGATCACTATAGATTTATGCGTTTTTTAACACCATCCAATGCTCGGATACTGGATTTAGGGTGCGGCGTTGGGGATCTGTTAGAAGCACTCTCTCCAAGAAGCGGTGTGGGGGTCGACCTGAGCGAGAAATCTATTCAAATAGCCACAGATAATCTTCCACAATACAGGTTTTATGTAGGCGATATAGAAAACCCTGACACGTTCAAAAAACTAGGAGGCACCTTTGACATAATCATTCTCTCTGACACTATTGGAATGTTAGAAGATATCTCTGACACGCTTGCCTCTCTCAAGACACTATGTAAGCCACACACTCGGATAATAGTATCTTATTACTCTCTCCTTTGGAGCCCGGCGCTAAAACTAGCTGAACGTTTTGGATTTAAGCAGCGTCAGGTACCATCGAATTGGCTTTCCTCACGAGACATTGCTCACCTGCTGGAACTTGCTGATTTTGAAGTGGTAAAACGGAATTGCCGACAGCTAGTTCCGAAACACCTTTTTGGGTTGGGCCGAGTGATCAATAAAGTTTTTTCTTGGTGGCCCGCTATAAGAAGTCTATGCCTTCGCCACTATATCGTTGCTCGACCTGAGGTTCGTAAACCACTTGCCAACCCGTCTGTTTCCATAATTATCCCCTGCCGTAATGAAGAGGGTAATATTGAAAACGCGATATCTCGCATGCCCCGATTTTGTCAAACTATGGAAGTGATATTTGTTGAGGGTCACTCTGACGATAATACCCTTCAGCAAATTGATAGGGTTATCCGCACATATCCAGATTGGGATATACGGAGTTATGTACAAGAGGGCATTGGAAAAGGTGATGCCGTTCGTAAAGGTTTTGCCGAAGCTAAAAACGACCTCCTCATGATATTGGATGCCGATCTCACTGTAGTGCCCGAGGCCTTACCCAAATTCTATAATGCCTACGTCCAAGGTAAGGGGGAATTTATAAATGGAAGTCGGCTCATCTATCCCCTTGACCCAAAGGCGATGCGTTTTCTTAATCTTGTGGCAAATAGGGGTTTTTCAATTTTATTTTCATGGTTACTAGATCAGAGGCTCACCGACACCCTCTGTGGCACCAAGGTACTTTCGAGGGAGGATTATAAGAAAATAGCGGAAAATCGTTCCTATTTTGGAGAATTTGACCCGTTCGGAGATTATGACCTCCTCTTTGGCGCCGCAAAACTCAACCTAAAAATAGCAGAAATACCGATTCGTTATGCCGCTCGGACCTATGGAGTAACCCAAATTTCTCGCTTTCGGGACGGATGGTTACTAGTGCGGATGATCACATTCGCATGGCGTAAATTGAAAGCCATATAGCGTATGTACCTTGCAAAATTAATTTTCCACAAACCAAAAGTAACCAATGTTGGGCTCGAAGTAGGACCAAAGTCCACGTCGGGATTCATGCCGTGCCGCCCCTTTCTAAAAGTTGCCACATCGGCCTTAGGCCCGTTGTGCCTCTAGACATCATGATACTAGCTGTGTCAGCCGGGATTGCCGCCGGCTCAACATGGTTGTGCGCGGCATTCGCGCGTTCCTTGCTGTTAAGACATCGTATACTGGACAACCCAGGCACACGATCAAGTCATTGCGGTTCGGTACCAAGGGGCGGAGGAATTGCCCTGGTAAGCGTGATATTAATTGGATGGGCGGCTCTCAGCGCACTTGGGTTAGATCATATGCGCCAAATTAGTGTGATAACTTCAATGGCTCTACTAATAGCTATAGTCAGCTGGTTTGATGATATCAGCAATCTTTCAGTAATAAGCCGCTTATCTGCACAAACAGTGGTGGTAACAATAAGTATGCTTCTAATCCCAACAGATTTTATGTTGTTGGGTTTTCTAGCTCATCCCCTGGGAATGATAGTAGTCGGTATAGGTTGGATTTGGTTTATGAATGTCTTCAACTTTATGGACGGCATCGACGGCATAACTGGTGTTGAAACCATTTCAATATGTGCGGGGATAGCCCTCACGCTAGGCTTCCTTGGATCAGAAAGTTACATTTCCTCGCTCGCTATTATTGTTGCCGCCTCAACCTTGGGTTTTCTTTCCTGGAACTGGCATCCGGCAAAGTTATTTCTGGGAGATGTTGGCAGTATACCTTTAGGCTTCTTACTCGGGTGGCTACTTTTCAGCCTAGCCCGGGAAGGAGAGTGGGCCGCCGCTTTGATTTTACCGAGTTATTACCTAGTAGACGCAAGTCTGACCCTAATTGACCGGGCCATTAGACTTGAGCCCGTTTGGAAGGCCCACAGGCAGCATTTCTATCAGAGGGCTGTCGCTGGCCAACTCAGCCATTCTCAAGCTACTAGAGCAATCATAATAACCAACATTTGGCTGATTGCTTGTGCGTTGGTAAGCACCATTATAATCCTACCGGGTCTTATTGGGGCCTTTTTTGGGATAGTAGCCCTTTTATGCTATTTTCGGCTAGTATCTCAGTCCGTCGGACCCTAGTTGTTTCTCCAATGACTCACTTTCGCTTAAGATTAGACCGCCCTTACGTAGCCGCCGGCCATGATATAATTATGGCAGGGGTCGCTTTCATTTCCTCTTTATATCTTAGGATGGGCTCGGATTTTTGGCTCCAGGCTCAGGGATTTCTGCTAGAGGGCACGATCATTTTTACGACCATCTCTGGGATTGTATTCGTCAAAATGCACCTCTATCGGGGAATTTGGCGCTACGCATCCCTGGACGATTTTTTGGCCATTACTAAGGCTGTGTCACTAGCAATATTGATTTTTGCGTTGGCAATGTTTGTTCTTACTAGGTTGGAGTCTATCCCTAGGTCGGTATTAGTAATTACGTGGCTTCTACTCATCGGTCTTTTAGGAGGTCCGCGGCTCTTCTATAGGATCTTTAAGGACAGGGGTGTTGTTGGACTATTAGATAGCAGCGGCCTTAGCCGAATTCCCGTCATAGTAGTTGGCACGGACGATATCGCTGATGCTTTTCTGCGCCAGCAAAAAAGACCGGGGGAGCAATACCGCATTCTTGGTTTAATCGGAACCAACGGAGATGCTATAGGAAGGTACATCCACGGCATACCCATTCTTGGCGATTTGACAACCCTTGAAGGAGTGCTGAAAGACCTCAATCAGGCGAGCGTGAGACCTCAGCGAATACTTATTGCAGGGGCGCCGGTAACCGGTGTGCAAATTCGTAGCTTATTGGAATTAGCTGATAGTCACGGCATGACACTTGCGAGGCTCCCCCGTCTTACTGACTTCAAAATGGAAAGCTCTAATGTAACCGAATCCCGCCCCATTGCCATTGAAGATCTTCTTGGAAGACCTCAATCCCGGCTCGATCGAGCGGCGATGACATCTCTGGTACGCGGTCGCAAAGTGTTGATCACCGGTGCCGGCGGATCGATAGGCAGCGAGCTCTCCCGCCAAGTTGCCGCAAAACAACCTCATCGGCTCATTCTCTTAGACCACGGCGAATATAACCTATATTGCATAGAAAAAGAGCTGGCCAAACAGGCTCCATCTTTAGATAAATGTGCTGTTTTAGGCGATATCCGAGACAAAAACTTTTTGTCCCAATTGTTCGAGGCAGAAAGGCCTGATTTGGTCTTTCACGCCGCAGCCCTAAAGCACGTTCCTCTCGCTGAGTCCAATCCTTGTGAGGCTATCCTCACTAATGTACAGGGTACCGTGAACGTTGCCGACGTCTGCAAAGCATTCCATGTTTCTGCTATGGTTCAAATTTCCACCGATAAGGCAGTCAAGCCTAGCAGCGTAATGGGGGCAACCAAATGGCTTGCGGAGAACTACTGCCAGGCTCTGAACACGCTGAACCCAAATAGTGGTACCCGTTTTATGACAGTCCGATTTGGCAATGTTTTGGGTTCAACAGGTTCCGTAGTGCCGCTATTCCAGGAACAGCTTGCTAACGGGGGGCCTCTTACAGTGACGCACCCGGATATCCAGCGGTATTTTATGACGGTGAGCGAGTCTGTAGAACTAGTATTGCAAGCCTGTGTATTAGCGCTCTCCCCAGGCAAAAAAGCTAACACCGCCTCTGAACCTTTGGGGAGTCTCTATGTACTGGATATGGGGGAACCAATCCGTATCCAAGATCTAGCAAAACAGATTATTCGTCTTTCCGGACTAAGGCCCGATGAAGATATCTCCATAAAATATATTGGCCTTAGAGGAGGTGAAAAGCTCTCGGAGGAGCTCTTTCATGACTGGGAAACCTTGATTCCCACCGACCACGAAGCAATCCGCCTTGCCGTCACTCAACCGACTGCTATAGATACATTGCAAATAACTCTTTCAAAACTTTCCTCGTTGGCCAGTGCAAGGGAAGAGGGGCCAACGCTTGAGTTCCTACACCAATTAGTGCCAGAATTTAGCCGGACTAGAACCACTGGAGATCCCGAGTAAAATCGTTTTTTATCAGGGCACTAGAACTGTCAAAGGCTGGTCGGCCACTACATTTTTTAGACAACTCCAATTACGAGGATACCTGCATGACTAATCCAAAAACCCTAAAACTCCGGCGGGCCCTAATTTCCGTATCTGACAAAACTAACCTTGTTTCTTTTGGCCAAGACCTAAACGATTACGGCGTAGAAATATTATCCACCGGCGGCACGGCACTAACTCTGCAAAATGCAGGCATTCCCGTCACGGAGGTAGCTAGTTTGACGGACCTGCCAGAGATGATGGGGGGGCGGGTTAAAACACTTCACCCCAAAATACACGGGGGTATTCTCGCGCGTCATAACAATCAAAACGATGCTGAAGATATGAGCCGCCATGGAATAAAACCAATAGACCTGGTTGTAATTAACTTATACCCATTCCAAGAAACCGTTAAAAAGGGGAACAGTCGGCCAGATTGTATTGAAAAAATAGATATTGGCGGACCCGCTATGATCCGGTCAGCGGCGAAAAACCATGAGAGGGTTGTCATAGTTACCAACGTAAATGACTATGAAATGGTGGCTAAAGAGATTAAAGAAAATCAGGGTGCAACATCGCTTAAGCTCCGCAAGAAACTTGCCCGCCTTGCATTTGCAAGAACCGCTAGTTACGACGTCGCGATTGCCAACTGGTTTAGCGAAGACCTCGGAGATACAATTCCCTCCAGGCTTTTGCTCTCAGCCAACACCCTCATACCTTTGCGTTATGGGGAAAACCCGCACCAAAAGGCCGCTTTTTTCCCTTTAGACCATGGTCGTACAGGTGTGGGAAACGCCAAACAAATTCAGGGCAAGGAACTCAGTTATAATAATCTTAATGATACCGATGCCGCATTTGAGTTAATTGGGGAATTTGATAGCCCCGCGGCAGCCATTATCAAACACGCAAACCCATGCGGTGTTGCACTAGGGGCGAACGCTGTAGAGGCCTATAAAAACGCGCTTAAATGCGATCCAACCAGCGCATTTGGCGGGATTGTCGCCTTCAATTGCCCGATAGATAAAAACGTAGCTTCCGAAGTTGTCAAGAAATTTTCGGAAGTGATTATTGCTCCCAACGCGACTGAAGAAGCAAAAGTTGTATTTTCAACAAAAAAGAACCTCCGGCTTCTTTTGACGGAAACGATGCCCGCATCTCATGAAAAGATCTTAAACATAAAATCAATAACTGGTGGTTTGCTGGTCCAAGAAAGTGACAACTCGCAGGTTACCGCATCCGACCTTAAAGTCGTAACGAAGAAAAGGCCCACGGATAAGCAATTGGATGATCTTCTGTTTGCTTTTCGTGTATGTAAACACGTTAAGTCGAACGCCATAGTATATGCAAAAGACGGAATGACAATAGGCATAGGAGCAGGACAAATGAGCAGGGTGGACTCCGCCCGAATAGCTGCGTGGAAAGCATCCGAAAACAGTGAAGAGGAAAATGCGACCCTCATCCCTACTGCCAACTCTGTGGCCGCATCTGATGCTTTTTTTCCCTTCGCGGATGGAATCTTGGCGCTGGTTAAGGCGGGTGCAAAGGCTATTATTCAACCAGGCGGGTCCATACGTGATGAGGAAGTTATACAAACCGCAAACGATCACAATCTCGCAATGGTATTTACGGGCGTGCGTAATTTCCGACACTAATACTGCACTTCTTTTATAAACAGGAAGGCGCAGAGCGCCGAGGCAATGGAGAGAAACACATGACAAGCTGCACGAACATTAAGGAAAAACTCAAAAACCTAGTAAGAGAAAAGTCTCTATTATGTGGCGCTAATTTCACCCTGGCCTCCGGCGAGACGAGCCAATATTACTTTAATATGAAAAATACAACCTTTCACCCGGAGGGCTCCCTGCTCTTATCCGACCTTATCTTAGAGCTACTGGAACCATACAGAGTAGATAGCATAGGAGGCCTTGAAATGGGTGCAGTCCCTATTGCAGCCGCCGTAACATGCCGAAGCTTTCAGACAGACCTGCCTGTTGCCGGGTTTTTTGTCAGAAAACAAACAAAAGGTCACGGCACCAAATCTTTGATTGAGCCCAACCAACCGGCAGGAACAAAGGTTGCTATTATTGAAGATGTTACCACCACTGGCGCTTCAGCCTTGCAAGCCGTGGACGCGCTTGAGGCAGCAGGTTGTAAGGTCTCCGTTATCATTACTCTGGTTGACAGACAGGAGGGTGCTACAGAAGCCTTTGCCAGCCGAAACCTCCCATTCCATGCATTATTCAGCGCTTCAGACTTTGACGTATCCGCCGCCTAAGTAATAGTGGAGCGGGCGATGAGATTCGAACTCACGACTTCAACCTTGGCAAGGTTGCGCTCTACCCCTGAGCTACGCCCGCATAAAAACTCCACACCTTTCCAACACGACCAGGTGAGAAGACCACAGGCACGCTCATATCAGACCCGCACGCCGAAGTCCACGGAGACTTTTCTTCATTTTACCCATGGCATAAGCATTAGACCTAGTAATAACAATGGAATAACCCCAAAATCGGTGTATTATTTCGCAAATTGAGGATAAATCGCGCCTAAATATAATTGGAACTACGGAAGCAAACTATTTATTTACAGGCCTTTAAGAGCCAGGTTATGAATCAAATAATGGTCAGGAACCACGGAGCACATTGAAATGGAACCCATTATAGGTGGTCAGGCTGTACCTGACGACGTTGTAAAGGACAGCGACGCAGCGAATTTTATTTCTGATGTGATCGAGGCATCCCGCGAAACACCTGTGGTGGTGGACTTCTGGGCACCTTGGTGCGAACCCTGCAAACAACTTGGTCCTCAAATAGAAAAGGCGGTGACAGGAAAAAACGGCCAGGTAAAACTGGTTAAAATCAACGTGGATGAAAACCAAGAAATAGCAGCGCAGTTGCAAGTGCAGTCGATACCAGCGGTCTTTGCCTTTAAGGATGGCAGGCCGGTGGATGGTTTCGTGGGAGCCCAACCCGAAAGTCAAATTAAAGCCTTCATTGACCGATTGGCTGGAGATTCGGGGCCGTCACCTATAGACCTTGCTCTGGAGGAGGCCGAGTCCCTTGTTTCTCAAAATAACCACGCCCAAGCGCAAACTATCTTCGAACAAGTCATTGCACATGACCCAGCCAATACTGCTGCCATTGCCGGCGCTCTTCGCTGCCATGTTAGCATGGGACAGTTATCTGAGGGACGCGACTTGCTAAACTCGCTAGATCCAGCGCTTCACCAGCAAGCAGAAATTTCTGGGGCGATTGCGGCTCTGGAGTTGGCCGAGGAAGCCTCCGAATTAACCAACACCGATGCGGACCTGGAGCCCTTAAAGATGAAACTTGAGGCTTCACCTTCCGATCACCAGGCAAGATATGATCTAGCTTGCGCTTTGTGGGCTATAGGCGAACGAGCCAAATCCGTGGATGAGTTGCTTGAGATTATTCGCCAAAATCAGAGTTGGAATGAAGACGCCGCCCGTAAACAGCTACTAAAATATTTTGAGGCAATGGGCCCCACCGACCCGTTAACCATGGAGGCCCGCAGTCAACTTTCATCCCTTCTGTTCTCTTAAAGAGATGCAACCATATCAAATTGAGCATCTGCCCGAAACACTTCCCGTTTTTCCCTTACCGGGTGCAATTCTTTTACCCTCCGGTAAGTTACCCCTTAACATTTTTGAGGCTCGATACCTCAGCATGGTGCGAGATGCCCTCAAAACAAATTGGCTCATTGGCATGATACAGCCAAAACGTAAAGGCACCGAAAAAGGCGACCATCTATACGAGGTCGGTTGCGCTGGGAAAGTCGTGTCGTTTTCCGAAACTGAAGACAATCGTTTGCTAATAACACTAAGCGGATTAATAAGATTTAAGACTACAGAAGAACTGCCGCCGCAGAACGATTATCGCACATTTCAAATTGACTGGGAACCATTTCGGGCTGACCTTCAACCTGCCTCCGAAGGCGAAATTGATCGCAACAATTTGGAAAGAGTGTTGCGGCAATATTTAGAATCAAAAAATATTCCGGCAAAATGGGAAGAAATAACAAAGACACCCAGCTCCTCACTATTAACCTCCCTAGCCATGCAATGCCCTTTTACAGTGGAAGAAAAACAAGCTTTGCTTGAAACTCAGAACCTAGGAGAGTTGACCAGTCTCATAACGTCTTTATTAACTATGGCTACCGACAGTAATGCAACGTCTTCGACCGCTCAGCATTAAATCGTTAGAGCGCCACGCAAACAAGATGGGCACACAATTTTTAACAGGGAGAAACACTTCTGATGGAACAGAATCCCAAACCACCTAGAACTCAGCAAACAGGTCCGAAATTGAATTCCAAACTACTCGAAGTGCTTGTGTGTCCGGTAACCCATGGCCCATTGCAATACGACGAACAGGCTCAGGAACTCATAAGTAAGAAAGCTGGGCTGGCATTTCCGATCCGTGAGGGCATACCTATCATGCTTGCCGAAGAAGCTCGCCCACTTGAACCAGGAACGAGAGAGTGAACTTATCTCCACCTATACCGACTGGAATTCGGGTTAAAACAAAGGAAAAAATATTAGAAATAGATTTTAATGATGGAAAATCTTATACGCTTCCGGCGGAGCTCTTAAGGGTCGAGAGCCCTTCCGCAGAAGTTCAGGGTCACAGTGCGAAAGAAAAAAAACTCGTTTCCCAAAGACGCCACGTCGGTTTTCTGGGAGTCGAAAACGTGGGCAACTATGCAATCCGTATACGCTTCGACGATTTTCACGATTCTGGAATATATTCGTGGGAGTACCTCAAATTTCTTGGAGAAAACGCCGGAGATATCTGGGCTAAGTATTTAAAATGTCTAACGGATACGGGTCTTAGCAGGGACCCATAGGACCCTCACGAAGGCTCCCCCTCTAAAAGTTTTGGAAGCTTACCCAAAAGGCCCATCGCGTGTTTTCGAAAAAGGGCCTTTAGTGGCCTATTGCTATTCACCGCAGTTAGCCCAACATTTCGCATAACCCGAAAGACCTCACTGTCGTGAGCAAATAGCCTATTCAAGCCATCCGTAACCGCAGCCATAGTCAATGCATCGAACCTCCTCCAACGGCTATACCGGCTCAGGGTCCCCTGGTCTCCGATATCGAGACCAAGGCGTCGAGCATCAGCTATCACCTCCACTAACACCGCCGCATCCCGTAGCCCTAAATTCAAACCCTGACCGGCAATGGGGTGGATTGCGTGAGCAGCATCACCAACCAAGGCGGTTCGTTGGGCCACTAGGTCTTTGGCCATGGTAAGGCTAAGAGGATAAGACCAGACCCTTCCAGCCAGGCCTAAATCTCCGAGAAAATCGCCCAAACGCCACCTCAACTCATCTAGGAAAATCTCCGCCTTCACTTTAAGCAATTCCCGTGCGAGTTCTGTTCTTTCGGTCCAGACCAGAGACGACCTCTTTCCTCTCATAGGCAATATTGCGAAGGGGCCTCCACGCAGAAAACGCTCGTGGGCGATTCCTTCATGGTCAAGTTCATGCGTCACCGTGCAAACTATTCCCATCTGCCCATAATCTTTGTACGTCGTGCCAATGCCAACACAAGCCCTTACGGAAGACACCCGACCATCAGCTGCGATGACCAACGGGGCCCGCACGAAAGTCCCATCAGAGAAAAGTGCTGAAACTCGAAAAGCATCCGTCTCTAGTTTTTCTAGGAAGGTTCCGTTTTTCAGCGTTATTCTCTCTTCACGCTTGGCCGCTAGATAGAGGGCACAGCGCAGAATTCGGTTCTCCACAATATAGCCCATTGGCTCTCCGCCAAGGTCATCACTATCATAGTGCAGAAACCTCGGCGCCTCCCCGTCAGAAACCCGGATTTGGTAAATGGGCTGGGCTTCGGATGAGACCATCCCCCACAACCCTAGCGCCTTAAACAAGTTGGCCGATCCTGCTGCGACCGACGAAACGCGACCATCGAATTCTGCACCTGTCGAATTTTCTGGTGTGTCTCGATCAATCACCACCACACGGAAACCCGACTGGGCAGCGGAAATGGCTAAGGTAAGCCCAACTAACCCACCGCCAACTACCAAAATATCTGCGATTAGACTATCATCAATCGGGCTCAATTCGTTACACCACTCTACCGATCCGTATAATACACCACTCACTTCTCAACAGGAGAGTATGGGAAATATTAAACTATTCCAAGGTCCTCGCACTAGCCGTTTTACATTTGCTCCACGCACCTGAAGGAAATGCTGACAATGCAACATAACTGGGACACGATGACAGCACTTGAGCTAGGACAAAAAATAGCAGAAAACTTCATCAACCCTGTGGAATTGACCGAATATTTTCTTGAGCGCATGAAACATCATGATAGAACCGGCTCAATTTATGTACGCCACACGAGAGCCCGGGCTTTTCAAGAAGCTGAGGCTGCAAGACAACGGGCTAAGGCAGGAATGACCCGGAGCCGACTCGATGGTGTACCAATATCTTGGAAAGACCTATACGATACTGCCAATATTCCCACCGAAGGGGGCTCTCCTTTGCTGGTAGGGCGAACA
>MDTE01010323.1_pt1 | contig 40103 bp, 42 predicted proteins | sample 811231 | NCBI WGS metagenome assembly MDTE01 (sample SAMN05326651, study PRJNA326480) | marine metagenome | isolation source: seawater | place: Indian Ocean: Red Sea | collected 2010
ATAGAGCCGTAGTAGACCACTACGTTGATAGGCTGGATGTGGAAGCGTGGTAACGCGTGTAGCTGACCAGTACTAATAGCTCAATTGGCTTGATTTATGCACTGAAAAAAATTTTTATAGGCAAAAATTAAATAATTGAATAAATTTTTTGATTATCTATATATGTTTAAATTAAACACTAATTAAAAATTTAATTATGAAAATTTATCATTTTGCTAATTCTTTCATTAGCGCTGAAGAAGGTGAAACATTATTAACATGTGATCCTTGGATCGGTACAACAAGTGATAATGGTTGGTATTCCTATCCAATTAAAAAAGCAAATGAGATACCCTTAAAAATTTTTAAATCAAATTTTGTCTATATAAGTCATCTTCATTGCGATCATTTAGATTTTAAAACATTGTCAAAATTTAAAAACAAAAACCTAACTTTTGTAATAAAAAAATTTAAAAACGGAGTACTCAAAAGAAGACTACAAAGATTTTCAAATCGTATCATAGAAATAGAACCTTGGAAAAAAACGAAAATCAATAAGGATTTTTCAGTTGCAATAATTCCTCAAATAATAAGCAACTCCAGTGATTTACCAGATAATATTGAATACGATTTAGATACCTCTATTGTAATTCAGTCAAATAAAAATAAATCAGTTTTTTACAATAATGTTGATATGCCAATGAATATTAACGTTTTAAAAAAAATAAAAAATTTTATCCATTCAAAGTTTAAAAAAAACATTGATGTATTTTGTTATGCGTTAGGTGCTGCAAGTGAGTTTCCGCAGTGTTTTTTAAATGTAAACAGAAAGCATGAGAAAAATCGAATTATTAAAAAAAGCTTGGATGAAATAAACTCTTATTTGAGACTATTAAAACCTAGAATATTTTTTCCAGCAGGTGGGACATATTCGATATATGGTAAGTTTTATAATTTAAATAAATATATTGCCCAGCCATCATTCGAGGAAATTGAAAAAAGCACGTTTAAATTAAAATCTAAGGTTTTAAATCTTATAGGTGGCGGTCATGTTTCTGTAGATAAGAATAAACACTACCATTATAGTAAGTCTGAAGTTTTAAATAGGTCTTTTAATAACGACTTCATTAACAAAATTAAGAATATTAACTATTATTATAAAGACAAAAAACAACCTAATTATAACTTAAATCAACTAGATAAAAATTTTAGTAAAGCTAAAAAAAATTATTTTAGGATAGTAGAAAAAAATAAAAAAATAGACACGTATTGGAATATAAATTTTAATATTTATAAGAAATATGCAATAAACAGTAATTGTAAGATCGATAAAAAAAAATCAAGTTTCTTAAAAACTTATAAGCTCAAAAATTATAGTAAAAACAAAAATAAAATAGATAAATTAGATTGTTATATTGAGTATCAACTTTTTAACTCTTTAATTAAAGGCAAGTTTCCTTGGAATACGTCACTATCTGGATCAACAATTATGTATAAGAGAAAACCTAATAAATTTAATGTTGATATGATGTTCTCTCTAAACTTTTTAAGAGCATAAATACTGCTAAATGATTTTAATCAGAATAGACACCGGTTCTAAGTCAGGACTTGGTCATTTCAAGAGAGTTAAATCATTTATAAAATACTTAAATATTAAAGAATATCTAATAGTAACAAATTACATTTCAGATGTTAAAAACTTGAAAGAAAAAAAAGTAATTAATTTGTATTCAAAGAAAGATAAATTTAAAAATGAGTTAACCGATGCAAAAAAATTTTTAAATTTTATTAAAAAATTTTCTCAAATCAAAACTGTTATTAAAGATAGTTATAATTTAGGATATAAGTGGGAAAAAACCGTTAAAAAAAAAATTAAAAACCTTGTTGTTATTGACGACAACATAAACACAAAACATTATTCTGATTTTTATATTAATCATAGCCCAGATATATTGAATCTTGATAGAAAAATTCAAGCTATTTTAAAAAAAAATAATAAAATTAATTGTAAGTTTATGATTGGACCTGAATATGCGCTTTTTGAGAGCAGAACAAGGAAAATAAAGAGGACTTCAGATTTTTTATTTTATAATGGTGGAGCTGGAAATCTACTAATATATGAAAAGATAATAAAAAGATTATCAAAAAATTTCGGTAATAAAATAAATATAGTAGTTGGACCTTTTTCAAAGAATTTTAGAAAATTGCAAAATAAATTTAATAATAAAAACAACGTAAAATTAATTCACAAACCTGAAAGTATTGTAAATTTTCTAAGTGGAACAAAAGTTTTTATTTCTTCAGCCGGAATTTCAATGTTTGAATCCTCTTTTCTAAGAGTGCCCACATTATTATTAAAAATGAATAATAATCAAAATTTGACAGATAAAGGTTATGAAAATTTAGGCCATTATTTTTGTTTATATAAAAATGATTTAAAAAATGAAGAAAAAATTGAAAAATTGCTTATACTAATGAAGAATAATTATCTAAGTATAAAGCAAATGATGCAAAAAAAATGTTTGAACATAAATATTATCAAAAAAAATTATAAAAAAAAATTTAAAAATATCATATGAAAGACTTTTCAATAGCAAGCGTGAACCAATCAGAAATTAATAAATATTTATATTTTAAAAATCTTGAAATTAATAGAAAATATTCATCTAACAAAAAAATTATAAAAAAATTAGATCATTACATTTGGTGGCTTCAGAATCAAAAAAAAAGAAAATCATTTTTCATTATTAAAGATAAATTACCAGTATATATTTCTACAGCTGATTTCTTTTATTATAAAAAAAAAAATTTTATATACTCTGGATTGATTAGTTGTTTAGATGAAACGAATTTGTTCGATATTTTAAAGGCAATAAAAATTCAAAATAATTATTTGGATAAAAAAAAAGGATATACCTGTATTATTTCGATAGATAAAAATAATAAAGTACTAATGAAACATTGGAAATATTTTGGTTATAAACCGATGCTAAAGAGAGTAAAATTTTATAATACTGTTAAAAAATATTTTAAGATAGGAAATCAGCATAATATTTATTTTAAAAAAATTTAAATATGAATTTTAAAAAAAACTTTAAAATTGGTAATAAACGTATTGGATTAAATTCTAGAGCGTTAATAGTTGCTGAAATATCTGCTAATCACAACCAAAATTTACTTACTACAAAAAAGCTAATAACCTCAGCTATAAAAAATGGAGCTGATCTAATCAAAATTCAGACCTATACAGCAGATAGCTTAACATTAAATTTAAAAAAAAAGACTTTATTATCAAAAAAGATAATGCGTGGGGTAAAGATAAATACTTATGGAAACTATACAAAAGAGCAGAAACTTCTGCGGATTTAACAAAAAAAATATTTAAATTTTGTAAAAGCAAAAAAATTATTGTTTTTTCAACTCCTTTTGACTTAGGCACAGTTGACCTTTTAGAAAAATTAAATTGCCCAGCTTATAAAATAGCATCACCTGAAATTACTCACATACCTTTGATCGAAAAAATAGCATCCACAAAAAAGCCAATTATATTATCATTGGGGTTATCAAGTATAAAAGATACTGAACTAGCTCTTAAAACAATCAAAAAAAAAGGAAATCTTAAAGTAGCGATTTTGCAGTGTGTTGCTTCTTATCCAGCTGAAATAAACGAGCAAAACCTTTTAGCAATAAGAGAATTAATTAAAAAATATAATATTATAGTTGGTCTTTCAGATCATACTTTAGGTTACGTATCACCAATAACATCCATAGCGCTTGGAGCAAAAATTATTGAAAAGCATTTTAATATTAAAAAAAATAATTCTCCAGATTCATTTTTTTCAACTAATGAGGATGATTTTAATTTAATGGTAAAAAATATTAGACTCACTGAAGCGTCAATGGGAAATGGAAAAATTAAAATTTCAAAAAGCTCAAAAAAAAATTATAATTCACGTCGATCAATATATGTTTCAAGTAAAATTCAAAAAGGTGAACTAATTACAAATCAAAATATTAAAATAGTTAGACCAGGTTACGGTTTACATCCTAAATTTTTTAAATACATTTTAAATAAAAAGTCTAAGAAAACCCTTAAATTTGGAGATCGATTTAAATTAAAATACGTCGATGACAAATAATAGTTTCTTTAAAAACCCTGTTAATTTTAAAAAAAGAAAAGCTATTATTATTAATAAAAATAAATTTTTTACTTATGATCAGGTTTTTAAACAGTCAAAAATTTTAAGTGATAAAGTTTCAAAAGAAAAAAAGCTTATATTTATTTTAGCAGAAAATAATATTGAAACAATTATAGGGTACATTTCTTTTATTAATAAAGGCCATGCTGTAGCTTTGCTTGATCATAGGACGAATAGAATATTCATTAATGATTTAATTAAAAAATATAGTCCAGATTTTGTTTATTGCCCAAATAAATTACAAAAAAATATCTTGAATTATGATAATCAATTTGTTTACAAAAATTATTCACTCTTAAAAAGAAAAATAAAAAAATCAATTTTGTTAAGTGAAAATTTAATGCTACTAATGTCTACCTCAGGATCAACTGGCTCACCTAAATTTGTAAGACTATCTTACAAAAATCTAATTTCAAATTCTAAAAGAATTATTCAGTATTTAAAAATAAAAAAAAAAGATATTACAATTACCTCACTACCTATATCTTATGTCTATGGTTTATCAGTTATAAATACTCATCTTTTGAAGGGTGCAAGTATAGTGCTTACCAATAGGAGTATGATAGAAAAAGATTTCTGGAAACTTGTAAATAGTTGCAAAGTTAACAATTTTTCTGGGGTTCCGTATAATTATTCTATAATAGACAAAATTTTTAAAAACAATTTACCTAAAACAATTAATTATTCTACTCAGGCAGGAGGTAAAATGAATCTATTATTATTAAAAAAAATTATTTCAAAGTACAAAACTTCAAAAATAAGACTTTTACAAATGTACGGTGCTGCTGAAGCGACTTCGAGAATGTCATATTTAAATTGGAAGGATGCAGAACATAAACTTGGGAGTATAGGAAAGCCAATACCAGGAGGTAAATTTTATATAGTTGGAAGAGATGGGAAAAAAATTAAAACACCTCACAAAAGTGGTGAATTAATTTACAAAGGGCCAAACGTATTTATGGGGTATGCAAAAAATTTAAAAGATTTATCACTTTCTGATTTAAATAGAGGATTATTAAAAACTGGTGATATAGCATATAAAGATAAAAATGGATTCTATTATATTGTTGGAAGAAAAGATAGGTATGTAAAAATTTATGGTATTAGAGTAGATCTATCTGAACTAGAAACAATTTTTTTAAAAAAAGGAGTTAATGTAAACTTAAAAAAAGGAGATGAGAATAAAATAGATGTTTTGTATTATAAAATAACTAATATAAAAAAAACGTTAGAACATGTGTCAAGAATAACTTCGATTAATATAAATGTGTTTGTTTTAAAAAAAATTACTAAAAAAAGCCTTACATATAACTATAAACTCAAACTTTAAAAAAAAATGAACTACATAAAAAATTTATTAAATTCTAACGCTTATTCTCTATCAGGCGACGAAAAAGAGAAATATTTCAAAAATAAAATTAATTCTCTTACTTTTTTCCACTTTAAGAAATCAACTGAATACAGGAATTATTTAAAAGGTTTACATTATAAGTTAAAAAAAAAAGAAAAATTAAAAGATATCCCATTTTTGCCCGTCAGATTATTCAAAGAGCATGAACTTATAAGTATCAAAAAAGAAAAAATCTTTAAAACACTTTACTCTTCAGGGACCTCATCATTCAATTTATCTAAAATTTTTTTAGACAAATTCAACGCATTAAACCAAATAAAAGTTTTGCAAAAAATCTTTTTCAACATTATAGGCAATTCAAGACTTCCAATGTTAATAATTGATAAAAAACCTAAAAATATTGAGCGAAATAATTACAACGCAAGTATTGCAGCTATAAATGGATTTTCTATATTTGCTAACGAAAAAATATATTTACTAGATCATAGAAATAAAATTGACTACAAGTCTTTGAGAATTTTTTTAAATAAAAATTTTAAAAAAAAATTTTTAGTATTTGGATTAACTTCTAATATTTACTTAAATTTAATAGAAAAGTTAGATGAAAAAAAGATTAAAAATAATTCATTTATAAATTCGGTGATGATCCACGGTGGGGGTTGGAAAAAAATTGAAAATAAAAAATTAGATAAAAAAAAATTTAATTTTTACTTAAATAAAAAAATTGGTATTAAAAAAATCATAAATTACTATGGTTTAGTTGAACAAATTGGGTCAATATTTTTTGAGTGTGATTGTGGTTATTTCATTCCCTCGAATTTTTCAGACGTATTGATAAGAGATGCTAACTTTGATGTATGTAAAGAAGGGGAAAAAGGAATAGTTCAGTTAATTTCACTTTTACCTACAAGCTATCCTGGCCACAGTATATTGACCGAGGACATCGGAGAGATTGTTAAAAAACATAATTGCAAATGTTATAATACTAACAGCAAACGCTTTTTGATACATGGAAGATTAAAAGATGCAGAGCTTAGAGGATGTAGCGATATATAATACAACATGCAAGTATATAAAAAATTAAAGTTTTTAGTAGGAAATATTTCAAAACTTAATAATTTTTTAAAACCATTCGATCCGTTAATTATAAATTTTTTGGATGATTTTTCAAAAATTTTGAGGAAAAAATCAAAAAATCTAACTGATTTAATTACGCTCTCTTTTTTTTGCAGAAAAAACAATATTATAAAACTTAAAAATAAATACTTTGATGATGATCATGTTAGCTTTGGATTAGGCCTTTTATTTCATATAACCCCCTCAAACATACCAACAAATTTTGCCTACTCTTTAATATTTGGCTTATTATGTGGTAATTCAAATATTGTCAAAGTGCCTACTAAAAACTTTAATGAAATAATTATCATTTGCGAAACACTAAATAAAATATTAAGTCTGAAAAAGTATAAGAAAGTTAAACAAATGATATCTATTATTAGATACACAGATAATGAGGAGTTAACAAAAAAACTTTCTTTAATTTGTGATGCAAGATTAATTTGGGGAGGAGATAAAACTATAAGCAATATTAAAAAGTATGAAACTGGACCAAGAAATATAGATATACCTTTTTCCGATCGTTTCTCTATATCTTTAATTAATACAGAAAAATATTTAAAACTCTCAAATTATTCATCTACTATTTTGGCCAAAAATTTTTACAATGATACATATATTGTAGATCAAAATGCCTGTTCATCGCCTCATTTAATATTATGGAAAGGTAAATTATCAAATTTAGCCAAAAAAAAATTTTGGGCTAATCTTAAAAAATTAGTAGACACAGGTTATAATCCGCCTATCATTTCCTCTGTTGATAATTATTCTAGACTTGCATCTGATTTAATGTCAAATAAAAATATTTTGACTCACAAAGCTTTAAATAAGTCACTTTATGTAGTGTCACTCAAAAAATTATTGCCAAATACCAAATTAAAAAAAACTAAATGGGGTTTTTTTTATGAATGTAATATTAAAGATTTAAATATTTTGAAAAATATTACAAATAAAAAACTGCAGACTTTAACATATTTTGGTTTTAGCAAAAAATATCTAAAAAGTTTTTTTCAATCAAACAACTTTAATGGCATTGATAGAGTAGTACCTTTTGGTCAAGCGTTAAACATTGATTTGATATGGGATGGTTATGATATAACAAAATTACTTACACGAAGAATTGATATTAAATAAAATGAAACTTAATAAAAAACAAATACTTAAAATTCAAAAAAATAGGGATCCTTATTTGCTGATTGATTGTGCTACAAAAGTTATTCCCGGACTTAGTATTGAGGGTTATAAAATTTTAAAAAAAAATGAATGGTTTTTCAAAGTCCATTGGCCTGGTGACCCAAACATGCCTGGGATGCTACAAGTAGAAGCAATGGTACAAATGTCTTCTTTAATTATTTTTTCACTGCCAAAAATGGCAGGAAAGACTTTGTATCTTGCAGACTCAAATAATATTAAATTTTTTAAGAAAATTGTTCCCGGTGATAAATTAAATATAAAATCCAAACTAATTTCTGAAATCAGGGGACTTTATAAGTTTAATGCTGAGGGTTACATAAAAAATAAATTAGCGTGCAAGGCAAGTTTTACTTTAATACTCCCAAATTCATTATATTTAAAACCAAAAAAAGGTTAGTTTTGAAATAATTATTTCATTTTATCGATTATAAGTGTATATAAAGATAAAAAATTTATTTAATAATGACTGTAAAATCCTTATGGTTTAATAAACCAAGACTGCTTGAAAAAATTAAAAAACTTAATGATCATTTAAGAAAAAATGATGGTAAAATTGGCACTTTTAGGCGTGGAATTGAACTAAATTATAACAATGCCTGTAATTTAAGGTGCAAATATTGTTTTACTAACTCTCCAAAGGGCGATCATGTAAAAGATTTTTTGCCGTTATCAAAAGTAAAAGAAATTGCCGATGAAGCTGATGAATTAGGTTACATCGAATGGGATTTACAGGGAGGAGAATTATTACTGTGGCCAGATAAATTGTTTAATGTTTTAGATGCCATAAAACCAGAGAGATTTTATTTATATTTAACAACCAATGGATTCAAAGCTGACAGAAAAATGATAAAGGAGCTGGCCAAACACGGTGTCAGTAGAATGTCAGTAAGCATCGACAGCATGGACCCAAAAATTCACGATGAAATGAGAGGTAGAAAAGACTCGTGGAGAAGAGCTATTCAAGCTTTGGAATATATTCAAGAGGCTGGAATGGATCCATATCTGAATATAACAGTTGGTCACTATAACGCAAAAAGCGAAGACCTCAAGTTACTATTAGATTATTCAAAACAAAAAAAATATAAAACCCTCATTAATGTTGCATGCCCAGCAGGAATGTGGAACCAAGTACATGATGTAGTATGTGATAAAGAAGATATTGAGCATATTAGAAAAATGCGAAAGGAGTATAAAAACTTAACAAGAAATTTGTGGAATCCGTTTGATAACAAATACGAGAAGATAATGGGATGTACAACAGTAAATAGAATTTACATTACCGCCTTAGGAGATGTGCTTGCATGTCCATATGTTCATATAAAAATTGGTAATGTTTTTAAACAAACGCTTAAAGAAATAACTGACTATGGATTTAGAATTAAACACTTTAGAGATTACAGCCCACTGTGTTTAGCTGGAGAAGATTTAAATTTTATAAAAAATTTTAATTCAACTCCGGGAAAAACTATCTTCAATCCAGTTAATGCTGAAGATATTTTTTCGGAAGACGACTTTGTAAAATAATTACTAAATCCAAATGAATTTTGAGTCTCTCAAAAATAAAAATGTAGTTGTCACTGGTTGCAATAAAGGTATTGGTAAATCAATTCTGGTTGATTTTGCAAAAAACGGTGCAAACATTTTCGCGTGCGCTAGAACGATTAACAAAGAATTTATTTCATTTACAAAAGACCTAGAAAAAAATTATAAAATTCAAATTAAAATTATTAAACTAGATTTATCTAAAAATTCTAGTATTTCAGAGTGCACAAATAAAATCTTTAAAATTACAAAAAAAATTGATATTTTGGTAAATAATGCTGCTATTTTATCAAATTCTTTATTTCAAATGACATCTGAAAAAAATTTGAAAGAAATTTTTCAAATTAACTTTTTTTCCCAAATTTACTTTACTCAAATGATTTCCAGAGCTATGGCTAAAAACAAAAAAGGAAATATTATTTTCATAAGTTCTACATCTGGAATTGACGGAGATTATGGAAGATTTGCTTATTCAAGTTCAAAAGCTGCAATAATTAATAGTGTAAGAACTATGTCTAAAGAATTGTCAAATTTTAATATAAGAGTGAATTCTATTTCGCCTGGATTAACAAAAACTGAATTGATGTATTCAAACACGAAAGAAAATATTTTAGAATCTGAAATAAAAAAAATATCATTAAAGAGAATAGCTGAAACAGATGAGATTTCGAAAGTAGTTTTATTCTTGGCGTCTGAAAATTCAAGTTACATAAACGGTCAAAATTTAATAGTGGATGGTGGCAGGCAATGAACTTAAAAAATACAAAAAATTTTGCTAAAAATATAAGAAAGAATATAGTTTATACAGCTTACAAAGCTGGATCAAAAAGTGCTCATATTGGCGGAGCTTTGTCTATAGCAGATATAATGGCTGTGCTATATTCAAATATTTTAAAAATAAAAAAAACAACAACTCTTGAAGATAAGAGAGACAGATTTATTTTGAGTAAAGGACACGCTTGCTTAGCGCTTTATTCTGCTCTAGTAGAAAAGAAAATAATAAAAAAAAAAGATCTAGAGACTTTCGAAACAGATGGAAGCTATTTGTTAGGCCATCCAATCATAAATAAGTTATCTGGTATAGAATTTTCGACTGGTAGTTTAGGCATGGGACTTTCATTAGGTATTGGTGTTGCAATCGCAGCAAAAAAAAAGAAGAAGAGCCACAAAGTATTTGTTTTGATGGGAGATGGTGAATGTAACGAGGGCTCAGTATGGGAGGCAATCTTGTGTGCTTGTCATTTTAAATTAGATAACATGGTCATTATAGTTGATAAGAACAATTTACAACAAACTGGTAAAAGTTCTGATATCATGGATTTAAAAGGTTTAACAAATAAATTTAAAAGTTTTGGTTGTCAAACAATTGAAATCGATGGACATGATTTAAAAAAAATATTTAATTCAATTAATAAAAAATGCACTAACAAGCCTAAGGTAATAGTCGCAAGAACCATTAAGGGAAAAGGAATTAAATTATTTGAAAATGATAATACTTGGCATCATTCAATAATTACAAAAACGATATACAAAGACATATTAAAAAAAATATAATTTATGGATTTAAAAAAAAATATAAAGTTATGGTCTAACTTGGGTATGAGAGCAACATTTGGCTTGATTGCGATGGAATTAGAAAAAAAATATCCAAATTTAATTATTACAACAGCTGATGTATCTACATCTGCAGGTTTAGATAGATTTAAAATAAAACATCCCGATAAATATATAGATGTAGGTATAGCAGAACAAAATTTACTGGGTGTATCTGCTGGTCTATCTAGCGAAGGGTTTAAAGTAATTTCAACAACTTTTGCACCCTTTCAAACTTTAAGATGTTGTGAGCAAATTAAAGTCAATTTGGGTTATATGAAGCATAAAATTTGTATGGTTGGCTTAGCCAGTGGTCTAGTTCTTGGTAATTTAGGTTTTACTCATTGCAGCATAGAAGACATAGGTGTTTTAAGATCAATTCCAAATATTGCCATAATTGTTCCCTCGGACCCTTACGAGTTATATAAAGTTTTAAATCAGTCAATTGAGTATAAAGACTCAGTTTATATAAGACTAACAGCTGGTCCAAATACAAAAATAATTAATAATGATGAATATGATTTTGAAATTGGTAAAGCAGTGGAAATTTTACCAGGAAAGGATGTAGTCATTTTTAGTTGCGGAAATATAATATCTAATTGTTTAGAGGCTGCATCAATTTTAAAAGAAAAAAATATTGACTGTTCGGTGGTCAATATTCACACAATTAAACCAATCGATGCTGAAGCTATATTGGAGAAATCGAAAGATAAAAAACTAGTAATTACCGTTGAAGAACACAATGTAATTGGCGGATTAGGAAGCGCAGTTGCTGAAGTTTTATCTAACGAGACTTTAAAATGTAAACTAAAAAGAATTGGCATTAATGACTATTATTCTAGCGGGGGAAGTTATGAATACTTAAAAAATATTTATGGACTATCTTCAGAAAAAATTATACAGACTATTCTTTCAAATATCAGTTAATGAAAAATAAGAAAAAATATATAGAAATATTTATTGATGCGCTTTCAATTGATAAATCTAAATTTAATGAAAAATTAAAATATAATGATATACCTGAATGGGACTCAATTGGTCATATGACATTAATGTCTTCACTTGAAGATGGCTTTAAGATATCTATTGAAACAGATGATATAGTTGATTTTAGTTCTTTTAAAAAAGGTATACAAATCCTGAAAAAATATAAGATTAACTAGATTTTTTTATTAAATTTTTTAAGTCAGAAATAGACAAAAACTCAGTGTTTGTTCCACTAGTGTATGCGAAGTTTTTTTTCACTTTGTTATGCTTCTTTTTTTTGTAAAAATTTTGAGTTTTAATGTTTGTTGTCCCAACAACCACGTAACATTTACCCAAGTCTATAGTTGCTTGATTTTCTGACTTGCATAACAATTCTTCCTCAATTTTTTCCCCTGGTCTAATACCTATTATCTTAATTTTACAATTTTTATCAATTGCTTTAACAAGATCTTTAATTCTATAACTTGGACACTTTGGTATAAATATTTCTCCCCCAATATTTTTCTCTAAAGCCCAAATTACAAAGTTAACTGCTTCCTCTATAGATATATTGAATCTTGTCATATTCATATCTGTAACTGGTAAAAACCCATTTTTTTTATGTTCTAAAAAAAAAGGTATTACTGAGCCTCTACTAGCCATTACATTCCCATACCTAGCAATACTAAATTTTATGTCTCTATTTCCTTTAATGTTGTTTGCAGCAAGAAAAAGCTTGTCAGATGCAAGCTTGGTAGCTCCGTATAAGTTTATAGGCGAAACTGCTTTGTCAGTTGATATAGCTATTACATTTTTTACGTTATTATCCAAACAAGCCTCTATTAAATTCTGAGCACCAATTATATTAGTTTTTACAAATTCGAATGGATTATATTCTGCAGTTGGAACATGCTTTAGCGCAGCCGCATGTACAACTATATCAATACCATCCGTAGCTCTTCGAATTCTCTCCTTATCTCTCAAGTCGCCCAAGAAAAACCTAAGGTTTGGATATTTATTTTTTGAATATTTTTTCATCATTATACTTTGTTTTAATTCATCGCGACTAAAAATAACCAGTTTTTTAAAATCTTTATATTCCTTTAAAATTTGTTTTACAAAACTTTGTCCAAAAGAACCTGTACCTCCAGTAATTAAAATAGATTTATTTTTAAAATATGACATAAATTATATTAAATTTTATTTTTTTTTTTAGCAACTATTGTCATTGCAGTCGATTTACCTTTTAAAAAATTAGGTATCAAGAAGTTATTTTTAAATTGGTGATTTTTAAAAGGTAACATACTTGCAATCTTAAATGGATAGGGCAATCTCCAAAATAAATCTGATTTATTTACCAAAAATGGCAAAGTCTTTATAACTGTAAACTCATTCATGTGCAAAAGTCTTTCAATAGCCTTTTTAGTATAAGGTTTGACATGGGTTGGATCATCATAAAAAATTTTATAACAATATCTAAAGTTAGGGGTGGTAATGATGACCAAACCATCTTTTTTTAAAATTCTATTTATTTCTCCTAGAATTAATTTTGGGTTATTTATATGTTCTATTAAACTTGTCAAAGTAATAAAATCAAATGTCTCATTATCGAATGGAAGCTTATCTATTTCAAAATCAATTTTTTGCGAATAAGCATCTAATGGGGTCGCATCTATATTTTTATCTTTACAAACATTGACAAAACTACCATCTCCTGATCCCAAGTCTAATACTTTTTTTCCTTTGATAATTTGATCACAATTCAAAAATTTTAATATTCTATTATAAGTATAAAATAATCTTTTATTGTCCTCCTTTTTATCTTCAAAGTAAGTTTCAATTCCTTCGACGTATTTTTTTGTATTTGAATTATCCATTAATTTTTTGTTTCAACCTTATATAAATATTCTGCAATTTTAAAATCAAATATATTGTCAATGTCTACTGAATTTTTTTTATTGAGCATGTAAAAAGTAGAATTTTTGGTTAGTTGGCCCTTATTTTTAAAAAGAGATTTTGTATCATAAATATAAAAAGACCCGCTATCTTTGTAAAACTTTGGTAAATCTTGTGTCCTAAAATTTGCAAACTTTTTATTCCAAAATTTGATGTTATTTTTCTTTACTATCTGTAATGCTCTTAATGGGTTTTTATTAAATTCTGATACAGCTAAAAGCAAGTCAGATTTTTGCGTTTTAATTTTTTTAAATGCTCTTAATAAATCAAATTTTGAAATTAAGGTTGTAGTAGGGTATATGCAAAAATGATATTGACAGTTCTCCGAAGAAATTTTTTTTATCGCATCTATTATTACATCTGCAGTAATAGTATAATCATCAGAAAGTTTTTTTGATCTTAAAAAAGGCACTTCGGCACCATATTTTTCCGCAATGCTTTTAATTTTTTTACAATCAGTAGAGACAATTATTCGACTAAATAATTTAGATGATTTAGCAATTTTTATTGCATAGCTAATTATGGGCTTTCCATTAAATGACTTAATATTTTTATTTTTTAATCTTTTACTTCCACTACGAGCCGGTATCACACATATAGTCATAAATAATTTTTATAGTTGTTTTTAAAATAAATATAAATAAAGTACCTCATGTAATTATCAAAATAAAGATCTTTGTTCATAATTTGAACATAAAAGCTTAATAATTACAAAACTTTAATTAATGAAAAATAATAAAATGAATAAACGTTTTTTACCTTATAGCCGGCAAAATTTGGATAAATCAGACATTAATGAGGTAAAAAAAGTGTTAAAAAGCAATTTTATTACCCAAGGTCCCAAAATTTTAGAATTCGAGAAGAATTTTGCTAAATATGTAAACTCAAAATATGCAGTAGCGTGTGCAACTGGTACTGCAGCTCTTCATATGGCGTGTCAGTCTCTAAATATATCAAAAGATGATAATATAATTACATCTCCAATCACCTTTGTTGCCTCTGCTAATTGCGGAGAGTTTGTTGGGGCAAAAACTTATTTTGCTGATATTGACCACAGAAATTTTTGTATTGATCCAGTAAATCTTGAAAAAATTTTAAAGAAAAAAAAAATCAAGTTGGTTGTAGTAGTTCATATGACCGGACATTCAGCAGATATGCAAAAAATTTACTCTTTAAAAAAAAAATATGATTTTAAGATTATAGAGGACTCTTGTCATGCTTTAGGTGGAAGGTATAAAAATAGAAAAATTGGTTCATGTTTCTTCTCAGATATTTCTACTTTTAGTTTTCACTCGGTCAAGCCAATAACAACTGGTGAAGGAGGCATGATAACAACTAATGATAAAAAAATTTATAGAAAATTACTTAAATTTAGAACTCACGGAATACACAAAAATTCAAATGAGTTTAGAAATAAAAGTATGGCATTTGATAAAAATGGTAAACCAAATATGTGGTATTATGAAATGAGTGCCTTAGGCTACAATTATAGAATAACTGATATTCAAGCTGCCTTAGGAAATAGTCAATTAAAAAAAATTAACAAATTTTATAAAACTAGAAATGAAATAGCTAAAATTTACAATAAAGGTTTTTCAAAAAATCCTTTGATAAGTACCCCAAAAGTTTTTAAAGATGTCAAACACGCATATCATTTATACACAATAATTATTGATTTTAAAAAACTTAAGAAAACAAGAAATGAAGTGATGTTGAGTCTTAAAAAATTTAACATAGGCACTCAAGTACTTTATATTCCTGTTCACCTGCAACCCTACTATAAAAAAAAATATAATTATAAACTTGGTGACTTTCCTAAAGCTGAAAACTATTACAAAAATTGTTTAAGTATTCCAATTTTTTATGGAATGAAAAAAAAAGAAATAAATTTAGTTATTAATAAAATTAATAATATTATAAAGATTTAATTATTTATCTCCATTAGAGGTTTTTGATAATTTTTATATTGAAATAGCAAAATTTTAAAATAATTAGTAAACACCATATAATACAAATTACTGGAGTTAAAATTAATCTATTAGTGTAAATTTCAATAATCAAAATTAATATAACAAGATCAGTATATCGTGTACCACCAGAATAGTCTAACAAAGAAAAAAATTTGACAACTCTTTCTTTAAAATAAATTCTTTTTTTGGTTTTAATAGATCTAATAGAGTGAAAGATGTCTAAAATTTTATTTTTATTTTTTGAACCAACTGAATGTAGAAATTTATTTGACAATAAAAAATTTTTTGGATTTATCAATTGAAAAAAAAACATTAAAATCGTTATTAATAAATAAATTTCGTTCCCTGTCTTTTGAAAAACATAAATTGGTAGAGAAAAATAAAAACAAAAATAGAAGACGATTCCACTCCATTCGTCCAAAAAAGCCCCAGTAGCTGAAGTCCTATTTTGATTTCTTGCTACAAATCCATCTGCGTAATCTAATATATTTTTCGAAAAAAAAAGTGCTAATGCAAAATAATTAAGGTATTCATCGTTAGAACATAATAACAGAAATGCTGCAAAAGCTAAAAAAACATTCAGAATACTTAAACTGTTTGGGTGAATTTTAAATTTTAATGACAGCCATGAAATTAGACAAGCAATTTCAATTATAAAATAATATTTCAATTTTAGGTAAATATTTTTTCCCCAAGTATTAATAGGTTGATAGACCATAAATTTCGCAATTTTAGATGTAGCTGAGTGTTTTGAGTACACTTCTTTATAAAGTTTTTTTCTTATTTTACTGAAACTATTCATTTTTTTTTTGCAATTACTCTAAGCACCAAAGGATTTTCATCTTTATATTTAGCAAAATTTCTGCTTACTTTGAATAATTTGATGGTAAATTTTTTTTTAATCTGTTTTTTAAAAATCTTAGGATCAATAAATCTTCTATAGTGTGAAGTAAAATACTCGTTCTTTCTTATTTTTTTTCCGACCCCAAATAGTTCATCATAAATTGTTCTTACCTCAATAAACAAATACTCAATATTATTAGATTTATTTATCCTTTTAAAAAAATTTAATTCTTTTTCTTTGTTGATCGAGTGAATTGAAAATCTCGAGTAAACTGATATTTTTTCTTTCAATTTAGAATAATTAAATTTTGAAAAATCTGAATTAATAAATTTTTTCGCGATTTTATTATTCTTTTTTTTAAGAATTTTTATAGCTTGATAGCTTTTATCAAGCCCATAACAATTAATCTTAGACTTATTAAAAAAGATCGTATCTCTTCCATTTCCACAGCCAATATCTAATAAAGTGTTATGATAATTTTTTAAAAAATTTTTGCAATAAATCGCAAAAGCTGTTGGTTTAGACGGTGGTAAAAATTTGTTGTAATATTTATCCCAATAACTTTTCATATTCAAAATTTTTTTTAATAATATTCTCTGCCAAAACCTTTTTGTTTTCTACGAAATATTTTGATCTTAATTTTTTTATTTTTTTAAACAATGACTTATTATTTAAAACTTTTTTGATATAATTAATATCATTTAAATTATCTTGGCTGGGTACATTTGTTTTAATTATTACATCCAGCCGGTTTTTGTCTTCTAATCTCTTGTTTAAATGATGAAATTTCTCTTTATTTTGCCAATTATGTATTAGTAGTTTTTTTTTCAAATAAATTGATTCTAATATAGTACTTCCCCCGTCAGTGATTATCAAATCAGAGGCAGATATTAATTCAGATGTGTTTCTCTCATCATTTAAGTCTAATTTAAGTTTTGATTTTCTAAATAGTTCATATTTTTCTCTATTTAAATCTTTATCCTTTGGATGAGGACGGACTATCAAATTGAAATAATATGATAATTTTTCTAATTCAGAAATATTATTTTTTACAAAAGGTTTTTCCTGTTTTGAAAGAGTCGGAAGATATACGATGATTTTTTTTCGGGATTTAAATTTAAATTCATTTATAATTTTTTTTTTATATATACCCTCTGCAATTTTCCCATCGAGTTTGGGAAATCCTATATTATAAATTTTTTTAAAAGGAAATTTATTTTTAATAAGAGTTCTCTCTATTTTTGATGAGGTTAAATAAATATCGAAAACTTTTTCCCATTTATTTATTGGAAAATATTTCACATTTCTATCGAGATTATTAGTATACCAAATAGTCTTATATGATAATTCTTTTTCAATGAATCTATTCTCATAAATATTTAGGCTTTTAAAAAAAAATTTTAAAAAAAATTTTAAAAAGGACTTAAAAGAGAAGTTGTTAGTTGGCAAATTACCAGTGCTTACTAATACGTTAAACTTACATTTTTTATAAATTTTAGAGATTTTAATAATCTTTTTATATTTGGGAAATTTAACAGAAATTATTTTTTTTATTCTATTATACTCTTTTGTATTAAAATCTTGCCCTTTGTAGAGATCATTAAAGAGAAAAACTACTAAATTCGAATTGATCTTAGTAAATGTATTCGCAAACATCACAATGTCTCTTGCGTGATTTACATAGAAAGCAATTTGATTTAATTTTTTCATTTATAATTAAAAAACTTAATAATAAAAATTGTAATGAAGCTTTTGAAAAGATTACTTTTCTTCTATCTCTTTTTTTAATTCATCGTATTCCATCATTTTTCGCTTCATGAAATTGATAGTTAACTTGGTACGCAATGATAAACCTTTGCGTGTTAACAAGTATCTGATTTTTCTTGGGTCTTTTTTCAAGCTCATAATTTTAATTAAACCTTTTTTTCTTAATTCATTTACAATGAAATTTAATTTACCCAAACTATAACCCAATTCATGTGCTAATTTCCTTTGAGTAAGACCTTTCTCTTTGTATATTTTTCTTAAAATTTCAAAATTTTCTGTATCTTTATTGTTGATTTTGTTCATTATTTGAACATTAATTGAAACATATTTATTTGTAAAGTAGTTTTTCTTGTTCCTTGAGCTTTTGAATTAAAAACTCAAAATCAATATTTTTTTTTACATATTTATCACAAAAATTAATGCGTGCTGTTTGAGTTTTTTGATCCTCCCACCAACTTTGCATATTATCAAAATTTTGATTTAAAAATACAGCCATTTCCTTAAATGATTTATGTAAAATTTTTACATCAAAAAGGTACTCATAATCCTTTTTAATATTTTCATTAAGATAATTTTCATCAAATAATGAAATGCTTGGCTTATTTAAGTTTAAACATTTTAGAAAAGGTGTTGCGAATAGATAAGGATAAATAACTAACTCATATCTATCTAATATATTTTCTAAATTATTTTCTAAAGTAAGTGTATTTAATCTTATCTTATTATTTTTGATTAATTTAAATGCTGAAAATTCTCTTCTTTTGTCGTGGGGATGTTCTTTAAAGTCTAAGCTATTTATTTTTTTAAAATCCAAATTATTTAAAAATTCATTTATTTCTTTTTGTTTTTGGATTACCTCATTCTTGTTATGTATTATATTATTATATTTAAAAACATCTACACTTCCACCAGCTATCAAAATTTTTTTGTTATTTTTGTAACGATAGTTCTCTTTTTTAAAAGATGAAAAATCTCCCAAAGGTAAGATTTTTTCACTTTTTTTCCATCCCCAAGATAAGTAATAATCGGAAATTTTTAACTCGTGTTTTTCAGCATAGTGTTCTAAGTTTTCTCCATAACCAGCTCCATGTTGCCCATATATAATTTTTGATCCTTGATTTGATTGTTTAGCCAGCCAAAATTTGAATATGTTATCTTTCCAGCAATTAAAAGTTACTACAATTTTTTTTCTACCAGGAAAGAAAGAATAATTAGAGATTTTATTAAGATCATTGAAACCTTCAAGATAAAAAGTTGGCAAGCATTCAATTAATAATAGTCTTGTGATCTTTTCTTTAATATCAAAAGAATTATTAAATATATTTAATTTTGCTCTGAATTTTTTATTGAAATTTTTTTTGACTATAAAATTATCAAAAAAGTTAAAGGAATATTTGAGAGGCAAATCTTTTAATTTAAAAATTAATCTATTTAATTGAAAAAAATTCCCAAAATAACTCTTATAAAAAACAAATTTATTGAAATAGGTAATAGGATAAGTAATAATTTTAATTGTGAAGAACAGTAGAAAACTAAAATAATAATTCAGTTTTGTTTTAAAACTTTCGAATTTTTGATCATGGCAAGAATTAAGATTTTTCTCATTGTCAAAATTATTAGTTTTTAATAAATAAATAATTCTACAAAAAAGCTTATCATTCCATACTTTTTTAAGAGTTTTATCTGTAAAGTCCCTCATAGTATTGCTTGATAATGGTACATTTGAACCTAATTCTACTTGATTACTACAATCAATATGTGATTTATTTAAAAGAGGCATAACAACTTCAGTTCTATCGTAAATGATCGCGATAAATCTACTAAGCCACGGTCCAATGAAAATTCTCCATGCTTTTGTAGACCAATTGACTTTATGTAGTTTATTTAGTTCGACTGTTATCTCTTGAAGAAGTTTTTCATAAATTTCATTTACCTCTTTGATAGATTTTTTTTCTTTTTCAACAGAAAACTTATAATCATTTAAATAATTTAAGTTAAACTTTTTATTATGCGGAATTTCTAACAATTTTTCATACCATTTATCTAAGATAAAAAATTTATTCGAACTAGAATTTAAATCTTTGATATCGAATATTAGTTTATTCATTTAATAAACTTTTAAATTTAGAATTATTTTCATCAAAGTTAACTAAAAAAGGTTTAATTTCTTTAACATGTGAATTCCATTGTGTATTTGAACAGTTGATAACGTTATTTAAAACCTCAAAAACATTTTTTTCATCTATTTTGTCGGTCCAAAAGAAACCATTTTTACCAGTTTCATAACCCCAAAAAAGACTTAAGCTTTCAAAGTTAGTAGCTTTATTTCTAAGGTTAAAAATGACTGTCTTGTTCCCTCTAGCTAAAGACTCCAGACCAAACGCTGAGTAGATGCTCACAGTAATTAAAGAATTATCAGAAATTTCATATATTTTATTTTTCTCACTAGTATCAATGAATTTATAATTGCAATCTTTTAGAATTTCATCATAAAAATTCTTTTCAAAAATTAAATTCTCTTTATCTTTTGATCTTGATAATATTTGAAAATCTAAGCTATTTTTTGCACAAAATTTATAAATTACAGGCAATATTCTTTTTTCTGGATTAAAATACTTATCATTATTTATATTTAATTTCTCATAAATTTTCATATTAGCTGAATTGAACGGGCCAGAGGAAACAAAAGATATCACTTTATTTTTTTTTTTGAATAAATTTCGTATTTGATTATTTTTAAATGAACCTATTGAAATAAATTTTCCTCTTACAACCTCTTGAAATTTTTGTGAGTAAAAATCATTAAAAGTTAGCAAGTAATCTACTTTTAAGTCACTATATTTTTTTAGATTTTCAAAAAAAAAGCTTGTTCTCATTCCATTTTGAATAAATATAAATCTAATTAACGGAAATTTTTGCTTTAATCTTAAATATGAAACATAATTATCAAAAAACGATATAACAGTTTTACAATTAGAAAACTTTATGTATTCACAAATATAGTCGTAATATGAAAATTTAAATTTCATAATCATCTTTAAAATTATAAAAATATTTAATGATTCATATCTTGTGTCTAAAAAATTTACCTCATTCAAATTTATGTAATTTTTGAAGATATCGCTTTGAACACTATCTAAAATTAAAAAGTTTTTTCTTTCCGGTCGTTTGAAAATTATTTTTGATTTAAAAATTTTAATAATTTTTTTCATCTAAAATATTTTTATTTCTTTTTTTTTTTGTTCTTTAAAACTCTTTAATATATTTACAGAGCTGTCGGCTATACTATTATAATTTGAAAAAGAAGACTTAGTTTTTTTATTAATCAATATTTTTCGATAAAATTTATAAGTCTCTCTGCTTGCAAGTGGAAAATCTTTAATTTTTTTAATTGAATTTGAATAAATAATTATCTTTCCTTTTGAAACATAAATTTTTTTACTCACAAAATTATTTTTTTTTACTACCAAAATTATATTATTTGGCATTTTTATTGATTTTAGTTGCATGCTACATTCTTTATTTTTTAAAGAGATAATTCCATTTCCGTCAAAATATGATTTATTAATTTTTCTTAATTCAAAATTTGATAGATCGATTTTTATATTTCTATTTGTCAGTAACTTAAACATTTCATAAAAATGTATTAAATTTGTTAAGACTTTTTTTTGAGGTAATGTAATTTCGATCTCAACTTTCCCTAAATCTTTTTTTAAACGTATCAACTGTAAAAATTTTTTTGACCATACATTTACATAGGTGTTAATTTTTAATTTTGAATTTATTTGGCTAAATTCTTTATATTCTTTAACTCTATTAAATAAAAATTTTTCTAAAAGAAAATTTTTAACTTTGTTATTATTAGATATGCCTTTAATAATCTGTAATCTATCATTTGGTGGCGTAGAAACTACAGCAAGTTCAAAAATTTTATTTTTCGGTATTTTACTTAATACTTCAAAGTTAAGCTGTTTCTTTTTTAGATGCTTTATCGCTCTTTTTCTTTTATAGCTGTTTTTTTCAACAATAATAATATTATCTTTGAATCTTTGATTTAAGAATGAATTTAGGTGAGCATTTCCCATTTTTCCAAGTCCAATTATAATAATATTTTTCATGTAAATTTTTCTTTAGTTTTTTATTAAATAATATATTATGTTCAAATAATGAACAATAAAAAGATTGACTACGCGAGAGTAGTTTATAACCAAAAAAGCATACCGTTAACCAGTTATCCAAAAAAACTGGTTAAACACCTAATAAGAAAATTTAATTTAAAAGAAGGTAGCAGTTTATTAGAACTTGGTCCTGCTCGTGGAGACTTTTTATTCGAATTTTTTAAAAAAAATTTCAAAATCTCTGCTGTGGACATTTCTGATTATGTCAAAGAACTTTGCCCTAATATAGATTTCAAAACTGCTAACCTAGAAAACGAAAAAATTCCGTTTAATGATAATTCATTTGATATTGTATACACTAAATCATTCGTAGAACATTTTTACCATCCTGAAAAAATCTTTAAGGAAATTTTTAGAGTTTTAAAACCCGGTGGAAAAATAATTACTTTAACTCCTCATTGGAAATTTATGTCTAAATTTTTTTATGAGGACTATACTCACAGAACCCCTTTTACTATTGAATCAATCAATTATATACAACAAGTTAGTGGTTTCAAAAATATTAATTCTTACAACTTTAGGCAACTACCAATAATATGGAATTTTAGTTTCTTAGTTTTTTTTAGTGAATTAACAAGAATTTTCTTACCTGACTCTTTAGGAAAAAAATTTAAATGGGTAAGATTTTCGAAAGAAGTGATGATATTATCTAAAGCAGAGAAACCTAACAACATTTTATATGACAACTTATAATAACGATCTTCAAAAAGCAGAAAAAAAATACCTTAAGTATGAGACTGCAAATATGAGTCCGAATATAAAGATTAAATGGAAAAAAGCAAATTCATATTATATCTACAATCACAAAAATAAAAAATTTATTGATTTTACATCTGGTATTTTCGCATCATGTTTGGGATATAAAAACAAAAACTTAAACAATAAAATAAAAAAAGTTTTAAAAGATGGTTTTAGTCATAATTATAATTTTTATAATAACTATCGAGAAAAATATATTTCAAAATTAATAGAATTTATTAATTCAAAAAAATTAAAAAAGTGTTTTTTAACTTCTGCTGGTACAGAAGCAACTGAGACGGCTTTAAAACTTGCAAGAATTTATGGGTCCTCTATTAATAAAAGTAAAATTGGCATTATAAGTATTAAAGGTAACTGGCACGGCCGTACTATGGGTTCACAGATGTTATCTGGAAAAAATAATGATTCTGAATGGGTAGGATATTATGATAAATTTATGCATCAAATCAATTTTCCATATCCATGGGAAAAAAGAAGCAGTGAAAAAAATTTTTTTAAAGATTCTCTAAAAAAAACATTTCACAAAAATTTTAATTTTAAAAAAAATATTTCAATGATTATTTTAGAAACTTTTCAGGGTTGGGGAGCAGTTTTTTATCCAAAAGTTTATGTTAAAGAAATTGAAAAGTTTTGTAAGAAAAATAATATTATCTTATGTTTTGATGAAATGCAGTCAGGATTTGCAAGAACAGGAAAAAAGTTTGGATTTCAACATTATAACGTTAATCCAGATATAATATGTTGTGGAAAAGGTATGGGAGCAGGATTTTCACTGTCGGGAGTAATAGGTTCTACAAAATTATTTGATAATAAAAAAATAAGAGGTCTGAGCAGCACACACTCTGCAAACCCCATAAGTTGTGCGGCAGGTTTAGCGACTATTGAAGAAATTAATAGGCTTAAATTAGTTGATAATTCAAGAAAACAGGGAATTGTTCTTCATAAAAATTTGTCCTCTTTAAAAAATAAATTTAGTGAAATCATTTTAGATTGCTTAGGGAGTGGATTAATTGGATCAATAATATTCAAGAATTTTAGGGGAAAAACGGGTACGCACATTGCAAACAAAGTTTCTTTAAAATGTTTAGATAAAGGCTTGCTTGTTTGCAATACTAATAGAGAGTCAATAAAACTTGGGCCTCCTCTGATTATTGATAGTTTTGGGGTTTTAAAGGCTGTTAAAATTTTGAACCAATCAATTAAAGAAACATATAATGAAATTTGTTAATGAATGTTGGGCAATGGTGCCTGCAAGATCTGGATCTAAAACAATAAAAAATAAAAATATAAAAATAATAAATCATAAGCCACTTATTTATTTTACTTTAAACTTTGCAAAAAAGATTAAAATGTTTAAAAAAATTATTATTTCAAGCGATTCTAGTAATTACCTAAAGATTGCCTCAAAATATGGTAATTTTTTTTTACATAAAAGAAAAAAATACGCTGCAACAGATAAGGCAACTGATTTCGATGTATTTAAGGAATTTTTAGATGAATTTAAAAAAAATAATAATTATTTTCCAAAATATTTTGCACATTTAAGACCGACTACTCCAATAAGAACAAATACAACAGTAAAAAAAGCTTTAAAAGTTTTTTTTAAAAATTCAAAAAAATACACGTCTTTAAGATCAATTAGTCTTATGTCTGAAACGTCTTACAAGTCTTTGAGAATAATTGATAAAAAACTATGTTCTATTGTTTCTAAAGACTTCAGTATGGATAAATTTAATATGCCACAAAAGAATTATCCTAATACATATGTAGCAAATGGAATAATTGATATTTATAAAACCGAAAATATTTTTAAAGGGTATCTTCTTGGAAATAAAGTATTTCCTTTTATAGTAAAAGATCTTAACTCTGATATTGACTCAATCCAAGATTTTAAATTTACAGAATTTAATTTAAAAAAAAAATTATCTTAATTCTACTAACTCTAAAATTAAATTTTCTGGACCACTACAAAATGCTACTTTAGCATAACCATCTGGTGAATTTTGAGGAATAGATTTAAATTTTACACCTTTACGTTTTAAAATTTTGTAAGTCTTTTCTAAATTTTTTACAGTTAAAGCAATATGAGTCAAACCAGTTGAGTAAATTTTACCTTTCCAATTTTTTTTGTCCTTATAATTTTTGAATTTTAATAATTCTATAATTTCATTATTTTTTGATTTTAACTTATAAGTTTTTAATTTTACATTTTTTAAATTATGAATCTTATTCATAAAATGTTCATCTTCATTAGCATATTTAAATTTCTTAAAACCTAAAGTTTTTATGAAAAAATTAAGCATTTTTTTTTCGTTATTGATTGTCAATCCAACATGTCTAACATTTTTAATCATAATTTTACAAACCACTAGCTGACCATCCACCATCCACATCAATGGTTGATCCATTTATATATGATGAGTAGTCAGAACAAAGAAATAAAACTGCTCCTACTAAATCCGAAGGGTAACCCCATCTACCTGAAATTGTTCTACTAATCCTCTCAAAAGACTTTTTTGAATTATTATAACTTTTTATTGTCATTTTAGTCTTTATATACCCAGGACAAACATTATTCACCCTGATTTTTCTTTTTTTAAGATCGAAAGCAGCACATCTTGTGAGTTGTGCAAGACCAGCTTTTGAAATTTGATATGAGGGATTATTACTAAATCCAAATTTTTGACCTAAACTAGTTATTTGAATTATAGAGGAATTATTTGGCATCATTTTATTTATTAGCGCTATTAAGTAAAAAGGAGCATGCAAGTTTACAGAAAGAGTTTTGTGGTAAACTTTAAAATCTTGATAAGGAGTTATACTTTGTTTTGAAATACCAGCGTTATTCACTAAAATATCTACTTTTTTCGTAAATTTTCTGATTTTTTTCACCAATTCAGGAATTTTATTATAATTCTCAAGATTAAATACTATATCTTTTGCCTTTAATTTTGATGTGAACTTTTTATCTACTCTAATTACTTTGGCACCTAACTTAAAGAATGCTTTAGCAATTTCTAATCCATTTCCAGAATTAGAACCAGTTATCAAAACATATTTATTTTTAAATTTAATTTCCATTTTTACTTTTATTTAACTGCTACTGTAATATAAAATTTTCTTTTTAATTTAGGATATATCAATTTTGTTTTATGTTTAGTAGCTTTATCTTTTAATATTTCAATATTTTTAAATTTTTTTTTGAAAAGTTTATTTTTAAGCCAATTAAATGAGAATTGATTAATAAAATAAGGATTATCAACAAACTTTTTATCACTAAATAATTTTCTAATTTTTTTCTTTCCTAAAAAAGTTCGAATTATGATTAATTTTCTTGTTGAATTTAAAATTTTATCTAATGCTTTATCCGGGTTAATCATATGCTCTAAAGTAGCAGACATAACTCCTATATCAGATTTCTTTGGTGCAATTTTTTCCAAGTCTAAAACTCTGAATTTTTTTTTTAGTTCTGGAAAGTATTTCAATCCTAATGATATATAATGTTTGTCGTGATCATAACCAGTATAAAGAAGCTTCCCATTTAACTTTCTTTTTTTTATTCCTTTGTAAAGCTGAAATACGTTACAACCGTAATCATTTAAACTCAATTTTTTTTTTGAAAGCATTGGTTCTAAAATATTTAACACTTGATTCACCCAAGTTAAGTTTACACTTCGTATCCTTTTTTCGTAAATCTTTAAATCTTTTTTTTTTGTATAAGAGTTATTTTTAAAATTTTTCATTTTATTATTTGTTCACAAATTTTTATAATTTTACTAGAAAAAAACATATCATTTACTATTTTTTTCCCCTTAGTAAATCTTATAAATTCTTTGTATTGATTTTTAAATCCAGGTTTGAATTTATTAGAATTCCATTCATTATTCACATAAAAACACTTAGGCGAATAAGTATAATTATTATTTATTTTTTTAATTTCTATCTTTTTAAAAATTTTGAGAGTTTCAATTGGCGAGAGAACATATCTTGTTTTTTTATTTAAAAACTCAATTGAAAAATTATCAGAATTTTTAAAATTGAAAACTAAATTGATTACATTTTTTTTTCCATCTAAAAAAGTACAATTAATAAAATTTAAGTTTTTCTTTTTAAAAATTAATCTTAATGGTCCAAAAATATAAATAAGTATAGAAATTATATGACATGAATTTTTAATTACCTCAAATTTGCTTGTCTCAGGACATTTGGCTATAACGTTAATACTTTTTTTTTTATTAAATATATTTTTGAGCTTAATGATATTGTCATAAAATATTCTATTGTACCCAACGAAAATTTTTTTAAAATTTTTAATGCTTTTAAACTCTCTTTCTTTCAAAAATACTGGCTTTTCAATCAATACATAGCGATTTAACTTAATACATTCTTTTAAAATTTTTTTGTTATCTTTTATTCTTGATGTAATTAAAAAGTTACACCCTTTAATATTTCGGGCATATTCAACTGCAGCTTTCCAGTCATCAAAAAACTTTTTTATTCTATATTTTTTAGCTAATTTTGCTAAGTTTAGGCTGTTTTTTCTTGTAGAACTTAAAAATACTACTTCGTGCTTAAAGTTTTTAAGTATTTTTAAATGATCTTCTGTAATTCTTGAAGTTCCTATTACTCCTAATTTCATAAACATTATAAATAAAGCTTTTATTTATATCAAATAATACTATAATGTTCAATAATTGAACAAATTAATATATGAAGCAATTTTAAAATGTTAAAGGAGATTATAAAAAAAAATATTGAAGATCATTTCAATGTTATTGGTTCTCTTGACTCTATATCAAACAAAATAGAAGAAGTTTCTATTAAAGTGATTGAGACTTTAAAAAATAACGGAACAATATTTTGGTGCGGTAATGGTGGAAGCGCTTCTGATAGCCAGCATTTAGCTGCTGAATTAATTGGAAGATTTGAAAAAGATAGAGCCCCTCTTAAATCAATATCTTTAAATACAGATACTTCAGTGATAACCGCTTTGTCTAATGATTATTCTTATGATCAAATTTTTCAAAGGCAACTAGAAGCATTAGGTAATTCGAAAGATTTATTAATTGCGATATCAACTTCAGGTAATAGTAAAAATATAATTAATGTTTTAAAAGAAGCCAAGAAAAAGCAAATATTCACAATAGCCTTACTAGGTAAGGACGGGGGCGAGACACAAAAATTTTCTAGTTTAAGCATTGTAGTGCCTAGTAACTCTACAGCAAGAATACAAGAAATGCATATTTTAATTGGACATATTATTTGTTCCTGCGTAGAAAAAAATATGTTTTGAATTAATTTATGAGTATATTTTTAATAGCAGAAATAGGAATAAATCATAATGGCGATTTATCTTTAGCTAAAAAATTAATAGACCATGCTTCAGAAGCTGGATTCGATGCTGTAAAATTTCAAAAGAGAAATGTAAACAAAGTTTATACACAAGAATTTTTAGATTCACCTAGAGAAAGCCCGTGGGGCAATACACAGCGAGATCAAAAATTAGGGCTCGAATTCGAAGAAAAGGAATATCGACAAATTGATGATTATTGTAAATCAAAAAAAATAATTTGGTCGGCTTCTGCTTGGGACATAGATTCACAGAAGTTTTTGAGAAAATTTGATTTAAAATTTAATAAAGTTGCTTCTCCAATGATGGGAAACTTTCCTTTGTTAAAAGAAATTTCTTCTGAGAAAATAAAAACATTTATTTCAACGGGAATGTGCAAATTAGAGGAGATAGATGAAGTTGTAGAACTTTTTGTAAAAAATAATTGTGAATTTGAACTTATGCATTGTGTGAGCACTTATCCAATGAGAGATGAAGATGCAAATTTAAAGGTAATTGATACTTTAAAAAAAAGATACAATTGCAAAGTGGGTTATTCAGGTCACGAAAGCTCATTGTTAAAGGTTGGGATAGTCGCTGCTGCTCTCGGCGTGACATCAATTGAAAGACATATAACTTTAGATAGAGCAATGTATGGATCTGATCAATCTGCCTCAATATCAGTAGAAACACTTAAAAATTTCGCTCAATCAGTGAGAGCTGTAGAAAAAATTATGGGTAACGGAAAAAAAGAAATTTTAGACTCTGAAATACCAATCAGAAAAAAATTAAGAATAGATAAAAAATAAGAATTAGAAAATGGCAGTTCAAAAATCAAAAGTAATAATTATAGCTGCTGGACTAGGGTCTAGACTAATGCCCCTAACGAAAAATAAACCTAAATGTTTACTCAAATTCAAAAAAAATAAATCTTTACTAAATCATCAAATAAAGGTTTTTGAAGAAAACAAATTAAAAAGTATAAATATTATTGTTGGGCATAAAAAAAAAGAATTACAAAAACTAAATTATAAGTGTTTTGAAAATAGAAATTATAAAAAAAATAACATATTAAATTCCTTATTTAGTGCAAAAAAAATAATTAAGGGAAACATTTTAATAAGTTACTCTGATATAATTTTTAAGAGTAGATTAATAAAGAAACTTTTATCATCAAAATCTGATATTACTGTTTTAGTTGATAAAGAATGGAAAAAAAATTACAAAAATAGAAAATTACATCCTATTTCAGAGGCAGAAAAAATCATATATGACAAAAATTTTAATGTAAAAAAAGCAGGGAAAATACTTACAAAAAGTGAGGCAAGTGGAGAAATGGTTGGTTTATTTAAACTAACATCTAAAGGTTCTAAAATATTCCAGTATTATTTTAAAAAAGCCAAAAGATTATTTAAGGGTAAAAAATTTTACTCAGCAAAAAGGTTTGAAAAAGCATATATAACTGATTTTATAAATTATTTGATAAAAAATCACGTTGAAGTGAAATCGACTGTTATAGCTGGAGGTTGGATGGAAATTGATACAATTGAGGATCTAAAAAGAGCTGCGAGGTTTTAATGAAAAAAAGATTTGAAATTTTTTCTTCAAAAAGATTAAGACAAATTTTGAATGATATAAAAAGAAATTCAGATATAGCTGGAAAAGAACTTAAGTTTCCTAAAAAGCAATTAAATCGATATTTAAAATCCGAAAAAACTTTAGATATAAATTTGGTTAAAAAAATTTGTGAAGTATATCCTATTCATCCTCAGGAATTAATTTCACCAAAGATTTTATATAATAAGCCATTTAAGTTTTTTTCATCAAATTCAAGTAAGAAAACAAAAAGACTTATTAAAAGAGGTGGTAAAGATTATTATGAATACAGGGATACTGTAATTACAAACAACTCACCATTTAAACCAGAATGGATAAGAGAATTATGTTTTGTAAAAAATAATAATCCTTACAATAAAATTTTGGAATGGAATAAAGGACATTTACTTCATCAACTTACTTATTTTGTAGGTAAGGTAAACTTTTACTACATTGATGAGAATAATAAAAAAAAGGTAGCAGTAATGAATACGGGAGACTCAATGTACATATCTCCTTACACACCTCATACTTTTGCAACTAGAGATAAAAATCTTCAAGCGCATATAATAGCTATTACCTTTACAGGTAAAATTACAAACGAAGTTCAAAACCATCTTCAAGGATTTGAAAAAAATAATTTGAAAGACTTTATATCGTTTAATTCACTAAAAAGCCTTGTAGACCGAAAACTTAAAGATCATTGTCTAAATTATCAAACCTTTGAAAAAATAATTAAAGAAAAAAACTTAAGAAAAAAAATATTAAGTAAAAGAATATCTTCTAATTTAAAAAAAAAATTAAGTTATTATTTGGACATTAGTTTTAATTCTTTTGAGCATACAATTTCACGATATAAAACAATTATAAAAAAAAGAGCTGATTGTTTAGAATATAATTATCCATCAAATAAAAATGGTGTAAAGATAGTTGATTTGTTATCATTAAATTATCTGTCAGGTTGTAAAATGTTTCAAATTACAGTCAACAATAAATCAAAGACTAACTTTTATGATTCAAGCAAACATCAGTATATTTATATTTTAAAAGACAATATTACATTTAAACACAATAAAAAAATTATTAATTTAAAAATAGGAGATTCCTTATACGTTAAACCATTTGAAAAATTTAAACTTTATGGAAATGGCGGAACAGCTTTAATAATAAGATTAGAGGGAAACTTGTCTGATCAAATAATTTTTGAATTATCAAAAATTAAGTCCAAGAATATGGGAAGGGTTATTAATGAAAAAGAAAAATGGTACTAAAAATAAAAAAAAAAAGACGGTTTATTTAGCACTCTCTGTAGACTTTTTACACTCAGGCCATTTAAGAATAATCAAACTTGCTAAAAAATATGGAAACTTAATTATTGGTCTAATGAGTGACAAGGCAATAATCGAATATAAAAGTTTGCCATTATTGAGTTTTAATGAAAGAAAAAAAATAATAGAAAATATTTCTGGTATATATAAAGTTATAAAACAAGACGATGCTGACTATTCAAAAACTTTAAATAAGTTGAAACCTGATTACTTTGTTCATGGAAGTGATTGGAAATTTGATAACAGAAAGCAAATAAGAAATAATGTAATTAAAATTTTAAAAAAGATAAGATGTAGACTTATTGAGCCTAAATACCAAAAAAAAATAGAAGATTATAATTTTAGGTCAAAATTAAGCGAATACTTTTCTCCAGATGTAAGAGTTTCGAATCTGAAAAGAGCTTTAGAAAGTAAAAAAATTATTAGAGTTTTAGAATCTCATAATTCTCTAACAGGACTTATTATTGATAATTTAAAAAATAATAAAAATGAGGAGTTTGATGCCATGTGGTCTTCGAGCTTAACTGATTCTCTTACAAGAGGAAAACCTGACAATCAGTCTGTTGATTTTTCCACTAGAATTAATGGCCTCAACGAGATGATGGATGTGACTACTAAGCCAGTAATTTTTGATGCTGATAATGGAGGAAGAATAGAGCATATGCATTTCACAGTCAAAACTTTGGAGCGAATAGGAGTATCGGCAATGATTATAGAGGATAAAATTGGTTTAAAACAAAACTCGTTATTTGCAGATCAAAAAAAATCTTTGCAAGACAGTATTCAAGAATTCTCAAAAAAAATTCAAACAGTTTGCAAAGCTAGAAGGTCTAAAAATTTTATGGTAATAGCAAGAATTGAAAGTTTTATTCTTGGAAAAGGATTAAATGACTCGTTAAAAAGAGCTATTGCCTACTCAAAGGCCGGAGCTGATGCAATCTTAATACACAGCAAAGAAAAAACACCTAAAGAAATTTTTTCATTTTCGAAACAATTTGTCAAATCAAAATATTTTAAACCACTAGTTTGTGTACCTTCAACTTACTCATCAGTATCAGAGAAAGACTTAATTAAAAATAACTTTAAAATCGTTATTTATGCAAATCAAATGCTTAGATCTGCATACCCCGCGATGCTTGATACTGCAAAGATAATTTTAAAAAATAAAAGATCATATTCTCAAGAAAAAAAAATGACTCCAATAAAAGAAATAATAAATTTAGTCAATTGATGATTAATTCAAAAAAATTACTTAATTTTTTGGAAAAAAAAGATGTTAAATTTTATACAGGTGTTCCAGATAGCGTTCTTAAAAATTTTACAAATCTTTTGTCTCAAAAAAATTCTCACATATTAGCTTCTAATGAGGGTAGCGCAGTTTCGATAGGCATTGGTTATTATTTAGCAAATAAAAAAATGCCGTGTATTTATATGCAAAATTCTGGTTTAGCAAATGCAATTAATCCACTAGTATCTATTGCACATAAAGGTGTTTATTCTATTCCTCTTTTATTAATAATCGGCTGGAGAGGATCTCCAGGTTTTAAAGATGAACCCCAACATTTGATTAAAGGAAAAATTACAAAAAACTTACTTAAATTGCTAGGCATCAGGTTTGCTGTGATTCAAAGAGATAGAGATTTTAATAAAATTTCTAAATTAATAAACTATTCTAAAACAAAAAAAATACCAGTGGCCTGTTTAATTAAAAATAATACCATTTTCCCCGTAAGCAAAAAAAATAAGAAAAAAAATTTTATTTCAAAAGACTCAATTTTAAGAATTGATGTTTTAAGAGAAGTTTTAAAAAATATAAAGTCAAAGACTAAACTTATTTCAACTACGGGATATACATCAAGAGAGCTTTATCAATTAAGAAAAGAAGAAAAATTTAAAAAAGGAAAAGATTTTTATATGATTGGTGGTATGGGACATTCTTCTTCAGTAGCTTTTGGAGTATCTACAAATAAAAGTAATCAAGTTGTTTGTTTAGACGGGGATGGCTCAATGCTTATGCATTTAGGGTCACTACATACTATTGGAAATATGAACAAGAATAATTTTAAGCATATCTTAATTAACAACCAATCGCACGAGTCTGTAGGTGGTCAAAAAATAAATTTTATAAGAACTAATTTAGAAAAAATTACAAAAGGCTTGGGTTATTCGAAATATTTAAAGGTTAGAAATAAGAAAGATTTAAAAAGAAGTATATCTTATATGATGAGATATAAAGGAACAATTTTTCTAGAAATTTTGGTAAAGAAGGGATCAATAAAAAATTTAGGTAGGCCTAAAAATTTTATTAAAATAAAAGAAAATTTTTTAAGATAATAATTATTATTTCAATGAAAAACAATTTAGAAGTTTTAAAAAAAACTATTTCGAGCTCAAAATTTAAAAAAATATTAGTAATTACTGGAAAAAAATCTTACACACTTTCTGGAGCAAAAAAATTAATCGAACCTATCTTAAAAAAATCAAATTACAGTTTTTTTTATAAAAAAAATTATTTTCCTTCTATCAGTGAACTTAAAGAAATTATATTAGAAATAAAAAGATTTAAACCAAATTTAATTTTAGCTATTGGGGGAGGTTGTGTTTTAGACTATGCCAAAATTTCCAATTTTTTGACTTTTTCAAAAAATTTAGAAAATGAAATTAAAAAGGGAAGTTATTTATCTAATAATAAGTATTGTTATCTGATAGCCATTCCTACAACTGCTGGTTCAGGGGCGGAGGTTACATCTAATAGTGTAATTTATATTAATAATCAAAAATATTCTGTAGAAGATCCAAAGATAAAACCAGATAATTTTTTTCTTTTGCCATCACTTATACTCAAAAATAACAAAAGATTGAAAAATTCTGCTGGATTTGATGCAGTTGCTCAGGCTGTCGAGTCTCTATTTTCTGTAAAGTCTAATTCAGCAAGTTTAGTTTTTGCAAAAAAATCATTAGAACTTTCTTTTAAAAATTTTATTCCTTATGTTAACAATCCTAATAAATATAATTCCATTAATATGTTGTTGGCATCTAATTTAGCAGGAAAAGCAATTAGTATATCTAAAACAACCGTTCCTCATGCTTTATCTTATCCATTTAGTAGTCATTTTAATTTAAGTCATGGACATGCTGTCTCAATAACCTTTAATAATTGTTTAAAATTCAATTATATAAATTTACATAAGTCTCATGCAAATTTTGACTTACTCAAAAGATTTGAAATTCTTTTTAAACTGACAAATACAAATAATATTGAAGAATTAGATAATTTTTTTTTAACTCTTAAGAAAGGTTCAGGATTAATAACAAATTATAAAAAATTGAAGATAAATATAAAAAATGAATCAGATAGAATTTTATCCGAGGTCAATCAGCAAAGATTAAAAAATAATCCCGTTAAAATAAGCAATAAGAATCTAAAATCTATCTTGATTAATCAGTCAGAATAAAATAAATTAATGTTCAAATTTTGAACAATGATAGAAAAAACTATTAACAGTATAAATTTATTTGGGGCAAAATTTAAAAAATTTATAATTTTTTTACTTTTTATTATTCTCCTCACAATGCTCATGGAAACTTTATCTATTGGCATGTTTCTTCCTCTAATTACTTCGGTACTTTCACCAGAGAAGCTTGAGAAGTTAAACATAATTCAGGGTATATATAATTATGAATTTTTCTCTGAAATATCGATTGAATTATTAGTAGTTTCTTTTTTTTTAATAGTTTTTATTTTAAGGTTCATAATACTTATATTTTGCAATTGGTATAATGCAGATTTTGAATATAAAATTCGAAATTTTATCACTCGGAAACTTTATTCTAATTATATTTTTGCGCCTTATGAAAAATTTTATAAGTTTAACTCAGCTATATTAGTAAAAAATATTAATAATGAAGTAGCAGTTTATTCTGCTGCTATTGGAGCATTCATTACTTTAATTAACGAAATTTTCGTTTTTTCAGGAATTTTTTTATTGCTTATTTATTTTCAGCCGAAAGCGACTGTTATAATATTCTTGATATTATCCTTAATTGCTTTTTTAATTAATAAATTTACAAAAAAACAATTAAACATTTGGGGAAAAAATAGTCAAAAATATGAAGGACAGCGTACAAAACATTTTTTTCAAACATTTAATGCTATAAAAGAAATTAAAATATTTAATAAAGAAAATTTTTTTTTAGAACAATCACAAAAATTTAATGATTATTTCTTTGATTCTAATAAAAAAGAAATTTTTGTGAGAACTTTGCCAAGAATTTTGTTAGAATTAACTTTGATATTAGGATTAAGTTTTTTTTTAATTTTTATTATATCTAAGAAAAGTAACTTTCAGGAACTTTTACCTAGTATTGTACTTTTTGGTGCTGCTGGCTACAGAATGCTTCCTTCTATTAATAGAATTCTTACGTCGCTTCAAAAACTTAGATTTGCAGCCCCAGTTATAGAAAATATTAATAATCAATTAAAAGAAAAATCGAAGACTATTAATCTTATTGAAAATCTTTCAAACTCAAACTTTCAATCAGAAATAAGGTTTGAAAATGTTTGTTTCACTTACCCAGGTACAATTAAAAAAATATTTGATGACTTAAATATTTCCATTAAAAAGAAAGAAAGCATCGGGTTAATGGGCGAAAGTGGATCTGGAAAAAGTACTTTTGTAAATTTAATCTCTGGATTAATAAAATGTAACTCTGGAAATATCAAAATTGATAAAAAAAATTTAGAAGAAATAAATATAAACGATTTTCAGAAAAAAATAGGTTATGTGCCTCAACAAACATTTTTACTTGACGATAGTATTAGAAATAATATTGCTTTCGGTATAAACAAAGACAATTACAATGATGACGATATGTATAAAATCCTAAACATAGTTGAACTAAATCAATTTGTAATAAGTTTAAAAGACAAACTCGAAACTATTGTTGGGGAAAGAGGGACAAAATTATCTGGTGGGCAGATACAAAGAATTGGTATAGCTAGGGCTTTGTTTATAAATCCTGAATTGTTAATATTAGATGAAGCAACTAATGCTTTAGATCTTGATACTGAAAAAAAATTACTTAGAAATATCAAGCTAAATTTTAAGAATCTTTCTAAAATTGTTGTAGCACACAGACAATCATCTTTCCACGAATGTGAAAAAATTTATCAAATAGTTAATGGTAAATTTCAAATTAATAATGAAAAGTAAAATAATTTTTAAGATTATAAAAAACATATTTACAAGGAATAAAAAAAAGATTCCAAAAAACTTATTGAATGTCTTATATAATAAAAGATTTGAAATAATCAACACCCATAAAAATAATACTATGTTGGTTTTTTTAAAAGATGAAAATATTTTTAGAAAATTTAGTATCGATAAAAATGGAATCAAAAAAATTAAAAACGAAGCGATGGGTCTAAAATGGTATGAAAAAAAATTAAAATCGCCATCGAAATTTTTTGTCAAAGCATCTATTAAAAAAAATTATGCTTTTATCGACACTAAAATAATTGAGGGTTTCAAAATTAAATCTTGGAAAAGTCTTAGTGAAAACTATTTTTACGTAATTAAAGCCTTTAAACACTATAAAAAAATATTTAAAAAAAAGAAAAAAACAAAATTACACGGAGACCTTACGCTAGATAATATTTTCTTTACAAAAAAAAAGGTTATCTTTTTTGACTGGGAATTTTTTGGATCAAAACCTAACTATTATGGTTATGATCTAGCTTATTTCTTTCTTTCAACAATTTCACTTCCCGCAATAGCGGGAAACAGAATTACTAAGGATGATGAGACATGTTTCATAAAACTATGGAAAAAGCTTTCTTCTGAAAAAATAAATTTAAAATTAATTAGAGATCCTTTCAATTTTTTTATGTATACAATAAAAAAAGATAAGATTTTAAGACAAAGTTACTTAATCTCAAAAAAAAAATTTTTTCCATTTATAACACCAGTTAAATTAAAAAATAAAATTGAAAGATTAATTAAACTGTCTATTTAAAGTATCATATTAAATGAAAAAAGTTTCAATTTTAATTACATCATTTAATGCTGAAAAGACAATTGAACGCTCTTTGAAAAGCTCGTTAAATCAAGATTTTATTGATTACGAAATTGTAGTAGTCGATGATGGCTCTACAGACGGATCTCAAAAAATTATTAAAAAATTTAAAAACAAGAAAATAAAAAAATTTCTTCTTAAAAAAAATATTGGAAGAACAAAAGCTCTTAACTACGGATTAAATAGATGTAATTCCAAATACATTGCAATATTAGACTCTGATGATACATCAACTAAGAATAGATTAAATAAACAATATAAATTTTTAGAAAAAAATAAGAATATTGATTTGGTTTGTTCTTTTTATAAGTTAAAAATATTCAACACTAAATTAAAAATAATGTCATTTCCTAATTTAAATATATTTAAAGAAAAATTGAAATATACTAATTTGGTTGCACATTCTTCGGTGATGTATAGAAAAAATGTAGTAAAAAAACGTAAAATTTACAACACTAATTTTTTGTATGCACAAGATTACGAAATGATATTAAAATTTTTGAAAAAAGATAAAATTGATTTTATTCCAGAGTGTTTATCAACAATAAATGTAAACGATGAAAGTATGTCGAAATCAGATAAATATAAAAAAATCGTAATTTTTGAAAGAGTAAAGTTATTATTATTTTCAATAAAGAATTTTAAGTTTAGCTTGAATAAAAAGATATATATTTGGTTAACAATGATTTATTTAATGGTAAAATATTACTTAGTTTAGCATTCGGGCATGTAGCTCAATGGTAGAGCGTTACGTTGACATCGTAAAGGTCATAAGTTCGATTCTTATCATGCCCACCATTTCAGACTTTTAAAATTATCAGTTTTTAATATTTTTTATAATATTATTAAAATGAAAAACACATAAAGCCATTATCAAAAAAGAAAAAGTTCCATAATAAGTTGAAAATAAACTACCTGTGCTTTTCAAAGGAAAGTAAAATGAAAAAAAACTTATAAATAAACAATAAGTTAATTTTTTATCTTCTTCTTTTAGATAAATAGCCTTTAGACTTTTAACTATTAACGATAATAAAATAATTGAAAATATTGAAAAACCAATAATTCCTGATGTCAACAATATATCAAGATATATGTTATGAGGATGAGCAGAACAAATCAAATTATCTAAAACATCACATTTTTCAAAAAAATTCTTGTAACCAATTCCAATTAATTTATTTTTACTCCAAAGATGTACAGCCATACTAAAAATATTTGCGTGCCCACTACCACTATACCTTTCTTCAACTGCTAAAACTTTATTCTCTTGACTATCTTGTGGATTCTGAACACTTTCAAGATAAGTGTAGTTATCTAAAAATTTTTCATAAACCATAGAGCTATGAGTAAAAAAACTTTGATAACTTAAACGTAATTTTTCGTTTGGATGAGTATTTGCAAAAAAAATAAATATAGGAATAGATAGTAGTGTTAACAATTTTTTTCTCCTATTTGCAAATATAAAAAATAAAACAAGGCCAAACAGATATGTAAAAAGAGAAATTCTATTTAATGAGACGAAAATTGAAAGCGGAATAACAACTAATATTAGCAAAAGAAAGAAATCATTTAAGACTTTTTTTTTAAAAATATCAGATACAAAAAAAATAATCATAAAACTAAAATATTGAATATGAAAACCAGCTAATTTTTCTTCACCATAAAAACTTGAGTTGTATTCGAAATTATTTTTTATACCAAAAATATTCTTTGAAAAGTAAGATTGGAAAATTACATCGATAATTAGAAATAAACAAATTATACTATAAAAAAAAAAAATTTTTTTTAAAGAATAGTCGTAATTTTTTAGAAAATAAACTATGGAAGAAGCAAAAAAAAAGTATTTTATCACTAAAAATGATTTTAATACTGAAGCTTGTAAATAAAAATTAATAAAAAAAAATATCAAAAAAAATAAAAATAAAAGAATTAATTCTAAATTTTCTTTAAATAGATCAAATTCTTTATTTTTAATCATTAAAATTAAACCTACTACGGACGTTAGAAATAAATTTAAATTTATCAATAAATTTCCCCCTATTGCGCAAAGAGGTAAAGATAAAATTAGCAAGTAAATTAAAAGGCCAGAATCAAATTTTATTTGATTGATTTGCATAAAAAAAATTAAACTATAATAAAAGGTAAAGATAAGCAATAAATTGCAAAATTGTTTAGGTTCTAATTATTTTAAAGCAACGACTTTAAAGATTTATAGAGATTTTCACTAATTTTAACAGTTTACATTTAATATTAATCGTCATATAAAGCTTTGCCTGGTGATTATTGCGAAGGGGTTACACCCGATCCCATTCCGAACTCGGAAGTTAAGTCCTTCAGCGCCGATGGTACTTTGTCTTAAGA
>MDTE01122105.1_pt1 | contig 40097 bp, 38 predicted proteins | sample 811231 | NCBI WGS metagenome assembly MDTE01 (sample SAMN05326651, study PRJNA326480) | marine metagenome | isolation source: seawater | place: Indian Ocean: Red Sea | collected 2010
AACGTCATCGCCTACATGAAAAAGGAAGGGATGTAGCCGCAACCATTCGACAGATCCTGAAATGACAAACGCCGCTTGTGAAAGCGGCGTTTTCGTTTTTGTGCGCGTGTAAACCTTGCTGTTATTCCCGAACGACCATCACAGACACGGGCGCATGCCGAACCACACGAGCTGCATTCGGCCCCAGCAGATAGTCTTGTAATTCTGGGCGATGTGATGCCATCACGACTAAGTCTGCGCCAATGTCGCTCGCCTTGCTCAGTATCTCTTCATAGACAGTGCCGTTGGCAACGATCTGCTGAACCGATGTCCCGTCAGGCACGTTGGCGTCCACGACTTTGGCCAGAGCCGCCTGGGCTTGTTCCAGAGCTTTTTCCTCAAAATCAGCCGGTTCGCGAGGACGGGAGTCTTTAATCATTGGAAAACGAGAGGGCACCAGGGAGCATAGGAGTGGGGCCTATGCTTAGGTGTCCCGCGAGACACCCCCTGGCGCCCAGGAGCCGGTCTAGCCCCTGGCACGATCCACGCGAGGACCGTACGGAGCGGTTCAGCAATCGGGACATCCTGAAGGCGGAATAAATCCCGGCCGCAAAACCCCAATTCTCCCCGGGATCCAGTTCCTTAAGCGTCGCATGTCCCGATGGACAGGTTCCGCCAAGGCGTCGGCACCCCGTCCGAAGTCCAGCTGCACCAGTAATGCATCCATCCCCGGAGGAACAGACACCTCGATGAAGCAGCAATCCTCCGGAACGAATCGGGTTTCCATCGATCAGGAGATTCCCCGAAGGGCTACTCCTGAAAGACGAGAGACCCGATTTGGGTCGGAGGTCACCGGACGTTTTCGCTTCCGAAGGAAACAATTAGCCCAGGATCCGAACCCAGGTCGATGTTTGAGCCGCTCCCTGACCCGCCTCTCCCCGAAGAGATCCACGGCCCACTGAACAGCCCCGCACCGACGGGAGAACTCGCCGTTCCAAATCTAATGGAAGCATCCTTGCGGTCACTTCCACTCGATTGAAGCCCTGTCCGATCGGCATACTCCCAACCTGATGGTTGATAGCGTCACCGTCCCGACTAAAGGACTTCCACGTATTCACGTGCAATTAAAGTATTGCGAAACAAAAGTAAAATCTTCAAGAAAAAATGGACAGTAAATACAAAAAAGTTGTGCATAAATACATTCACCTGCCCCAATGCATACACATTTTATCCACAGATTTATTCACACTGTCCTTAAGTTGTTATTTCGAGATTGTTGGGCACAAAATATGCCTGGGTTCGGCAAACTCCACCCTGAAAATGGTGCGACCCCTCATCAATGGTTCCGCCAATAATCAGCACGAACACTGCTTTGGTTGCGCTCATCGCCGCTAAATGGGACAGTATCAGGAGTTCTAGGACGCGATCGAGCCCGGCTGAGGGATATTGAACTAGCTATTCGAAACCGAAACGGGATCCGGTTCGTGTCGCATTTTGGATTCGTGTATTTCAGCTTACCAAATGAGCATAATTCTCTTTAGGCCACTGCAACACCCGGTGTCGAATATCCGCCCGGCATTGCGCATAGCCGTGGTTGCCGCCGCGCTTTGCGGTCTGTTTGGCTCGGCTTCGGCTGCGACGTCACCACAGGGCGCGGCTCAATTCATTCAGTGGCTGGGCGATCAGGCAATCTCCACATTGGGTTCGACGAATTCGTCGCTCGAACAGCGGGAAGCATCGGTGCGCGAACTTATGCGCCATGGCTTCGACCTCCAGTTCATCGGCCGTTTCGTCTTAGGCAGGCATTGGCGCAAGGTGACACCCGATCAGCGGGCGCAATATCAGCAGCTCTTCGCCAGCTACATTTTGCAGACTTATTCTTCTCACCTTGGTGGTTACAGTGGCGAATCCCTTTCAATTAAGGGTGCGAAGCCGGCCGGATCGAAGGATGCAATCGTGCAAACCAGAATAGTCCGTCCGAGTGCCCCCCCTATCGACGCTGACTGGCGAGTGCGCGCCCAGGGGAACCAGTACATGATCATCGACGTGGCTGTGGAGGGCGTAAGCATGGCGGTCACCCAGCGGTCTGAATTCGCGTCCGTCATCAAGAATCATGGCTTTGACGGTCTCCTCGCCGCACTGCGCGCGCGAACCGACAAAATGCCGGCATCGGCCCACTGATGTTGGACCAACAGCGAGAAGCAGGGATGGTCGGCTCGAATCACAGTTCAGGCATGAAAGCACGACGCGCCAAAGCGGCGGTCTTGGCTTTCGTTCTGGTGTGCGGCGCATTGACCACCGCCAGTTCTACCGCAAATGCAGATTTTGATACCGGGTGGCACGCCTATCAGAAAACTGATTTCGCTGGCGCATTCAATGCCTGGCAACCTCTGGCACGTCAGGGAGATGCCCGGGCTCAATTCAACCTGGGAATACTATACGACCAGGGCAAGGGCGTTGCTCGGGATCCTGCACAAGCCATCCACTGGTGGCGATTGGCGGCCGAACAGGGAATGACCGCCGCGGAACACAATCTGGCCAGTCATTTCCTGGCCGGAGAAGGAGGAGACCCCGATTTTGAAGAAGCGCTCACATGGCTGAAGCGGGCTGCCGGACACGGCCTTGCGCGCTCTCAGTACACGCTGGGGAAAATATTTGGCTACGGTCTGGGAACGACCCGGGACATGAAATCGGCCGTGAATTGGATGCGCAAGGCGGCCGAGCAGGGTCATAAAGGCGCCCAGTACAATCTGGGCAAAATTTTCCGCGACGGTGACGGAATTTCGCCCAACATGGTGGCTGCCGTCTACTGGTTTCGGAGAGCCGCCAACCAGGGTCACGCCAGAGCCCAGAGCCGGCTCAGTACAAGATATGAACGTGGCGAAGGTGTGCGGGCAGATAATATTCAAGCGCTGTTCTGGGCTTTGCTCGCCGCAGATCAGGGTGAGCAGCTGGCGGTCGAAAACGTAGCGACCTTGCGGCGAAGTATGGAGCCAGCAGACGTAGAGTTGGCGGAACGTCGCGCGGCCACCTGGAAGGCAAAGCCTGAAGGGTAGAGTCGGCAACATGTGGGACATGGCGACAAGGGTCGGCGCACGGCCCATTATCTTGAACCTCGCGTTGATGGCGATCCTGGCCATGTGGCCCTCCGAGGCAAAGGCCCAGTCCTTATCGGAGATCGCTGCGTTCCTGAACTCGGTCGCAAGCCAGAACCGACAGTTCACGCAGCAGGAAGTCGCCATGGCGCAGCGGCTCGGCAACGCCTACCTTGCCGCCGATTACCAGCGACGCGGACTTCGGCGCCTCGAGACAGAGCTCGGGACTCAGACAATCCACTGGATTTCACGGCATCCAGCCCTTGCCCGTGAGATCACATCCGCCGCCGTCAACGCCGCACCAGAAATCCGGGAATTGCTCGCCCACCGATTGTTCTCGACGTTTCCCGGGTTGGCCTCTGAAGTCGCTGATGCGACCAGAATTGCGGCGCCGCCCGTGCCGCATCTCGTTGCCAGCGCGCCCCCCGTCACGGTTACGGCATCACCCCCGCTTTACGCTGCCGCACCCGCACCACGGCCGACATTCGCCACAGAGACGACAACGCAAGTGGTGGCGGGTCCTGTCACCTTGGAAGAAGACCTGTCAGCGATCGGCATCGAGGCCATCAGCGATCCCATCGAGCCCGTCAACCGTGTGATCTTCGCCTTCAACGACGGCCTGGACATAATGATTTTGCGGCCGATCGCTGCCATTTACGGTTTTGTTATGCCGGAAGTCGTGAAATCCGCGGTTCGTCGGATGTTCGACAACCTCAACCAGCCGGTCGTGTTCGCAAACGATCTGCTGCAACTTGATGTCATCGATGCCGGCGTGGCCGCCGGCCGCTTTGTGATCAACTCGACGGTGGGCGTTCTGGGCATCTTTGACGTCGCGCAAGTTGTTGGACTGGAGCCTCATACCGCCGACTTCGGACAAACCCTTTACTCCTACGGACTTGGTGCCGGTCCCTACATCGTGCTTCCGGTATTGGGGCCGAGTACGGCGCGGGATGCCGCTGGTATCGGAGTTGACGCTTTTTTGCAGCCGTTGACCTACATCCTGGATCCCGAGATCAACTTCGCTATTAAAGGCGTGAACGCCGTCACCGTGCGGGAAACGCTGCTTCAGCCGCTCGATGATCTGCGGGCGTCTTCGGTCGACTACTATGCGGCTCTGCGCGCAGCGTACTATCAGAATCGTGCTGTCGATTTGCGCAAGGGCCGCGGCGGCGATTCCAGTTCAGTCGACGCACTATTCGATCAGGCTGAATAGTGTCCTTCCCACTCCCCGCGATATATTGGTATGCGCATAAAATTCGGCGGATGGCGAGCACCACCTTTCCCCTCTCCAGAGATACTGCCGGGAGTATCTGATCCATGAACGACTATGGCTCCCTGGTCACATTGAATGAGCCAGCCTTCATTCATCCGACCACCTTGATCTATGGAAAGGTAACAATCGGGCCCGGATCGTCCATGTGGGCCAACACGGTTATTCGGGCGGAAAACGATGAAGTCGTGGTTGGCGCCAACACAAACATTCAGGACTTCACGATGATCCACGTGGGTTCATCCACACCTTCGATTATCGGCGACAATTGCTCAGTGACCCATCATTGCACCGTTCACGGCTGCGTCATTGAGGATAATTGCCTGATCGGGATCAATGCGACGATCATGGACGGCGCGATCGTCGGCGCGAACACCATCGTTGCCGGAGGGGCGTTTGTGACTGAAGGGACGATCATTCCCGAGAATTCCATCGTCGCTGGTGTTCCCGCCAAAGTCATCAAAACCCGCAACAACCGGGACGCCAACTGCTACAACGCCATCCTCTACAATCTCAACGCTGAGGCATACGCGCGCGGTGAGCACCGGGCGTGGGACGATATGGAGACCAACGCGGAGGCCAAGCGGCGCCTTGAATCTTTTCGGGCAGCGCACGGACCGGCGGAACAGTCCTAAACAGTAGCGGACGACAACGGAGCGAGCGAATGAGCGAAATTCAGATTGAACATCCTTATCTAATGTTCCTCGGGGACGCACGCGATCAGCTCGCTGCAAAAACGGCGGATGGGATTGCGTACTGGCGCCGTGATTGGTGTGTCGGTCAGTTGCGCCTGCCGGGATGCAACGCCAACATTGGTCTCCCCGACATGTCCATCGCCGATGCCGCCGCGCAAGGTGCGCGAACGCTGATCATCGGCGTAGCAAATGCCGGTGGCGTCCTGACGGAGACGTGGACGGATACGATCGTCGAGGCATTGGAGGCTGGTCTCGATGTCGCGAGCGGACTTCACATGCGAGTCGCGGAAGTTCCCGTCGTGAAGGAGACCGCGGACCGCCTAGGGAAGAACCTTTTCGACGTTCGCCATCCGACGCAAGAATTTGCGACGGGAAAAGGAACGCCGAGAACCGGCAAGCGGCTGCTGACGGTTGGCACCGATTGTTCCATTGGCAAGATGTACACGTGCCTCGCTATGGAACAGGACATGCATTCACGGGGCATGAAGGCCGATTTCAGAGCCACGGGGCAGACCGGGATATTTATCGCCGGAACCGGTGTCTCAGTCGATGCTGTGGTCGCTGATTTTATTTCCGGTTCGGTTGAGTGGCTTGCACCGGACAACGATCCCGATCATTGGGATCTGATCGAAGGTCAGGGGTCGCTGTTTCACGCGTCTTTTGCGGGCGTCACGCTGGGGTTGATACACGGTTCCCAACCTGACGCACTTGTCATGTGTCACGAACCGACCCGCACCAATATGCGCGGCCTCCCCGAATCGCCCTTGCCACCGGTGGATGTCTGTATCCGAGCCAACGTCGAGGCCGCTCATCTGACCAATCCCGACTGCCGGATGATCGGCGTCGCCGTCAACACATCGGCGCTCGAGAACGGGGATGCCAGGAGCTACTTGGAGAATCTCGAAAAGAAAACCGGCCTCCCTTGTGTGGACCCCGTCCGGGATGGCGTTTCACGACTGGTAGATGCCCTTCCATGAGTGAACGGCGCGTCATCGTCCGTAAAGAAGAGTGGCCCATCGAGGGTGCCTTCACGATTGCGCGAAACAGCAAGACGTCCGCCGAGGTCATCGTCGTGGAAATTCATCAGGACGGGCAACGCGGCCAAGGTGAGTGCGTACCCTATCGGCGTTACGGTGAGACGTGTGAGGGAACGGCAGGCCAAATTGAAAAAGTACGCGAGGAATTGGAAAGCGGTGCCTTGGGTCGCACCGGTGTCCAGCACATGCTGGAGCCGGGAGCCGCGCGCAATGCACTCGATTGCGCACTGTGGGATCTGGAGGCCAAATTGTCGGGAATACCGGCGTGGCGACTTGCCGGACTAAGCGAACCTCAGCCTGTTACGACAGCGTTCACCGTCAGCCTCGACGATCCAGACGTGATGGCCGAAGTTGCCCGAGAGAATCAACATCGCCCTCTGCTCAAGCTCAAGCTCGGGGGCAACGACGATATTCAGCGCGTACGCGCGGTGCGCGAGGCCGCTCCCGACACAACATTGATCGTCGATGCCAATGAAGCTTGGACGCCACTTACCTTTTCCGAGTATGGCGGAGAGCTTGCGGAGCTTGGCGTCAAGCTTGTCGAGCAGCCGGTTCCTGCCGGTACCGATAGTGTGCTCGACGGTCTCGGACGGGCCGTCCCGGTCTGCGCGGACGAATCGATCCACGACACGTCGGATCTCGCCGAAGTCGCACGCCGCTACGACTTCATCAACATCAAACTCGACAAGACAGGCGGATTAACTGAAGCCCTTCGCTTGGTGGATGCCGCCCAGTCTGCGGGTATTGGAATCATGCTGGGTTGCATGGTTGGCACATCACTTGGAATGGCGCCGGCGTCGCTCTTGGCGAGTGTTGCGCAGTTTGTCGATTTGGACGGCCCGCTGCTACTGGCCGAGGATCGAGATCCTGGAATCCGGTACGTCGACAGCACCATGCATCCTCCACCTCCCGAACTGTGGGGCTAGGATACCCTTGGTCCTTCTCAAAGCAATCTGACAGTGAAATTACGAATACACAGGCTCCGGCCCCAACTCAGGTGCCTGAAAACTCCGTTTTGTCCGAAATTTCCATCGCGAAGGTGTTCCCCTTCCGGGCGGAATTCGCCATAGTGGCGCCCAACCGTAGCATGCCGGCTGGTGGGGTCCGGCGACGCGCGACCACACCATGACGGAGCATTCTCACATGTCCCTACCGGATGCCTCGGAAGCTTCCTTGGCAGTCTCACACCACGATATGGCCAATGCGATTCGCACCCTCTCCATGGACGCAGTCGAGGCCGCCACATGCGGCCATCCGGGTATGCCGATGGGTATGGCAGACGTGGCGACGATCCTGTTCACCAGGCACCTCCGATACGATGCCGAAACGCCTGGCTGGCCCGATCGAGATCGCTTCGTGCTGTCCGCTGGGCACGGCTCGATGCTCTTGTATGCCCTCCTTTACCTGACCGGAAATCCGGACATCAATCTCGAAGAGATCAAGAATTTCCGCCAGCTTGGAAGCAGCACTGCGGGTCATCCGGAGTACGGCCATATTCGCGGAATCGAAACGACCACCGGACCTCTCGGCCAGGGACTCGGAAACGCTGTCGGCATGGCGATCGCCGAACGGCACCTGGCAGCCAGGTTTGGTGAGGAACTCGTCAATCACCATACGTTCGTACTCGCCAGCGACGGCGATCTGATGGAAGGAATCAGCCACGAAGCCGCATCGCTTGCCGGTCACCTTCGATTGAGCAAACTCATCGTCCTTTTCGACGACAACGGCATCTCGATCGACGGTCCGACCGATCTTTCGGTCAGCGACGATCAACTCGCGCGATTTAGGGCCTATGGATGGGATGCGGAAAGCATTGATGGACACGACCCGGACGCCGTTGCGGCTGCCATCGACCGCGCCAAAAGCAGCGATCGGCCATCCTTGATTGCCTGCCGCACCACGATAGGATACGGCGCTCCCAACAAGCAAGGTACATCGGGCATTCACGGCGCGGCGATGGGAGCAGACGAAATTGCTGCAACACGTGAGGCGTTGGGCTGGGCATCACCCCCCTTCGAGATTCCTGAAGATATCCTGTCGGCCTGGCGTGAAGCAGGCCAACGAGGGGCCCAAGACCGGGAGGCCTGGGATCAGCGCCTCGGCAGCACGGATAAGCCGAAAGCGGATGAATACTGGCGCGTGATCAATGGTGTGTTGTCATCTGATTGGGAGGAGAGCCTTCTCGACTTCAAGCGGTCCCTGATAGATGAGGCACCCACGTGGGCCTCACGCAAGTCAAGCCAGGAAGCACTGGAGGTCATCAATCCCGACCTTCCTGAAACGGTTGGCGGTTCGGCTGACCTGACCGGGTCGAACAATACCAAGACCAAGTCATTCGAGCTTCTGACCGCCGACAACTATGGCGGCCGATACATCCACTATGGTGTGCGCGAACACGCCATGGGAGCCGTCATGAACGGCATGGCACTGCATGGTGGCATTATTCCCTACGGGGGCACATTCCTCGTGTTCACCGATTACCTGCGTCCGGCATTGCGCCTCAGCGCGCTGATGAAGCAGCGCACCATTCACGTCATGACCCACGATTCGATCGGGCTCGGCGAGGATGGACCGACTCATCAACCGATCGAGCATCTGGCCAGCCTTCGGGCAATTCCAAATGTGGCAGTTTTCCGCCCATCGGATGCGATCGAGACGGCTGAATGCTGGGCACTGGCCCTGAAGCGCTCCAACGGACCGTCGGTGATCGCCTTGTCCCGTCAGGGATTGCCTCCCGTCCGGACCAGCCATAGCACCGAGAACCTGTGTGAAGACGGCGCCTACGAGCTCTCGCCCGCCCATGGCCAAGCCAAGGCAACCCTCATCGCGACCGGTTCAGAAACGGCCATCGCGCTCGATGCACAGTCACGGCTGCAAGACGACGGGATCCCGACCCGTGTCGTGTCGATGCCATGCCAGGAGCTGTTTGACGAACGTTCACAATCTGACCGGAACGAGGTTCTTCAGCCGGGCACCGTCCGTGTCGCCATCGAGGCGGCCGCAACGATGGGATGGCATCGCTACGTTGGAGACAACGGCGCTGTGATCGGCATGGAGTCGTTCGGAGCCTCGGCACCGGCCAAAGATCTCTTCTCTCATTTCGGCATTACCGCGGAGGCCGTTGTCGACGCCGTGAAGGCCCGACTAACCTAGACATCAATTTCATCACTCGACGGAGAACATTCATGGCAGTGCGTGTCGCAATTAACGGATTTGGCCGGATCGGCCGCAACATTCTACGGGCTATTCACGAACGCAAGCGCAGGGACATCCAGGTCGTCGCCATCAACGATCTCGGCGCGGTCGAAACCAACGCGCACCTGCTACGTTACGATTCGATCCACGGGCCATTCCCCGGAATAGTCAGGACATTCAAGAATGCCATCGACATCGGCGGCGGCAAGATTACGGTCTGTGCCGAACGAGACCCGGCCGCCCTTCCATGGGGCGATTTGAAAGTCGACGTCGCCCTGGAGTGCACTGGTTTTTTCGCGAGCAAGGAAGCCGCTTCCAAACACCTCGATGCCGGTGCCAAGCGCGTACTGGTGTCCGCTCCGGCAAGCGGCGCCGACTTTACGGTCGTCTATGGCGTCAACCATACCAAGTTGCGCAAACGCCATAAGGTCATCTCGAATGCCTCCTGCACGACGAATTGCCTGGCACCGGTCGCCCAGATCCTTAACCAGACGGTCGGCATCGCCCAGGGTTACATGACCACTGTGCACGCCTACACCAGCGATCAGCGCATCCTCGACACGCTGCACGGCGACCTCCGCCGGGCGCGGGCGGCGGCGCAATCGATCATTCCGACATCGACGGGCGCTGCACGCGCTATCGGCCTGGTCCTGCCGGAACTTGAAGGTAAGCTCGACGGAGTGGCCGTACGCGTACCGACACCCAACGTTTCGATGATCGATTTCAAGGTTGTTCCCAACAAGAAGGCCAGTGTCGAAGCGGTCAATGACGCCATGATCAAAGCGGCAAAAGGACGCCTGAAGGGCGTGCTGGCCACCACGAACGAGGCGCTGGTATCGACGGACTTCAACCACAATCCCGCCAGTTCGACCTTCGACCTGACCCAGACCCAGGTCGTGGGCGGAAAACTCGTGCGGGTGCTGTCCTGGTACGACAATGAGTGGGGTTTTGCGAACCGCATGTGCGACACGGCAGCGGCGGTCGGCAAGCTAGGCTGAACATCATGGGCGGTTTCGCGACGCTCGACGATATCGAGGTCGCCGGAAAGCGGGTGCTCGTGCGCGCCGATCTGAACGTTCCGATGCGGGACGGGCAGGTTACCGATGCGACGCGAATTGAACGGCTTGTCCCAACGCTCCAACACCTCCGCGATCAAGGGGCCCGGATCATCGTGATGTCTCACTTTGGCCGCCCCAAGGGCAAGGCGGATGCGGCGCTTTCGCTCCGCCCACTTTCGGAAGCATTGTCCACAGCCCTTGATGGTCTCGCCATTCAATTCGCGGACGATTGTGTCGGAGAAGCGGCATCGGAGAAATCTGACAAACTGCAGGATGGTGATGTGTTGTTGCTGGAAAATCTGCGCTTCCATCCTGGCGAAGAATCCAACGACGCCGAATTCGCTGCCGCCCTCGCTGCCTTGGGCGATATATACATCGACGACGCTTTTTCCTGTGCACACCGGGCACACGCTTCGGTGGCCGCGCTGGCGGAACTGCTTCCTGCCGGTGCAGGCCGGGGCATGCAGGCGGAGCTGGACGCCCTGGAAAAGGCCCTTGGCTCTCCCGACCGACCGGTTGCTGCGATTGTTGGCGGGGCCAAAGTATCGACCAAACTCGATCTGCTGCAGAACGTGATCTCCAAGGTCGACTTTCTGGTTATTGGCGGCGCCATGGCCAACACGTTTTTGCAGGCTCAGGGTCTCGACGTCGGCAAGAGCTTGCACGAGCCGGAACTTGCCGAAACCGCGAGGGATGTGGTTGCCGCCGCCGAACGCGCCAGTTGTGAGATCGCGCTTCCCACGGATGTGGTCGTAGCTGCCACCCTTTCTGAAGGTGCTCCATGCGACGTTGTTGAGGTGGGATCGGTTCCTGCGGACATGATGATCCTGGATATTGGCCCCATATCCGCAGCCCATTTGGGCAAACGCCTGGCTGAATGCCGAACCTTGGTCTGGAATGGTCCGCTGGGTGCATTTGAGATTCCCCCCTTCGATGCCGCAACCAATGCTGTCGCCGCTGACGCCGCCCGCCTCACCAAAGCAGGGGAATTGCTCAGTGTTGCCGGGGGTGGCGACACCGTTGCCGCGCTCGCACATGCTGGCGTCGCCGAGGACTTCACATATCTGTCGACGGCGGGCGGTGCTTTCCTGGAATGGCTTGAAGGTAAGCCGCTTCCCGGTGTTGCGGCCCTGAAAAAATAGCCGTCAATCCCTTTACCCTTTTCAAGCGTCCGGAATTCTGGTGACATTAACCGGCAATTAAGCCGCATTCATTAATGTGCGGTGTGAGCAAATGCGGGGAAATTTGGTACTCGCGGGGCAGCCGAGCCGTGCCTGCGGGTGGATTCGTGTTTTAGCCGCGACGGTGAAGCGTACGCATTCGAACATGTCACCTAGGGACAGAGCCACGTTATTCCGGGAGTCGTTGCGCAGTTTCGTGTGCGACGTGCGGGGCGTCGTCGCCATCGAGTTCGCCCTCGTGATGCTGCCGTTCTCCCTGCTCATCTTCGGCATTATCGAGGTTGCGGTGCTCTACCTGGGAGCGATCTCCCTGGAGGATGGGGTGGCAAGCGCAGGGCGCGAGATCAGAACGGGCCGAGTTGCTGCCGCAGGAAATGGCGATCAGCAACTCGCCGCGTTCCAGCAGGCACTCTGTGCCGAGTTGGCCGCAGTTGTTGCCTGCAACAACAACCTGACGATCGAAGTGCGAACCTTTAACAGTTTCGCCGCCGTCACCTTTGCGCCCCTTATCGACCCCGTTACAGGTGAACTTGTACCAACGGTGTTCAATCCTGGTGGCGGCGGCAGCATCAACCTCGTCCGCGTTGCCTACAACTACAACATTATGACGCCGCTGCTCGGCCAATATCTCGGCCAAGGTTCCACAGGAACTAGAACGCTAGAGTCCGCCACAGTCATTCAGAATGAACCGTTCTAACGATGCGTGAGCTCTGGAAAACAATTGAACAAATCTGGCGCGACGTCCGCGGCGTCTCGGCGATCGAATTCGCCCTTATTCTTCCAGTTGGCCTTGTAATGCTCTACGGCGCTGCCGAATCGGGTTATGCGTTGCTCCTCGATCGCAAGGTCACGTCGGCAACCCAGAGTGTCGGCGATATCGTCGCGCAGCAGAGTTCAGTGACGCCCAACCAACTCACGGACATACTCAACATCGCCAATAACATCCTGCGCCCCTACCCCACGGACAATCTGGTGATCACTCTGGCCAGCGTCTCACAGAATGCGGACGGCAATCAGGTCCAGGACTGGGTATTCTCAACTCCCGGCGCAAACGCCCTGACCATCGGAAATATTCCGCAAGGATTGCTCAACGCGACAGGTGACAGCGTCATCATCACCATTACCAGCTACCCCTACGCACCAAACCTCTCCACCGACTTGTTCTCTGGATTTACTATTACGGACCGGGCGTATTTGCGGCCCAGGACTGGCGGGCAAGTCGCGCTCAACCAAAACTAAAGGAACACACCGTTTGGTCGATGTCACAAAGCCGATAACCCGCCCTCTGACGCAATTGTTCACCAATCGCAATGGCGCCGTTGCCATCATCTTCGCCTTGGCCCTCGTCCCGTTGACAGTGGCGAGTGGATTGGCGGTCGATTTGGGACGAGCCTACCTCATCAAGAACAGGTTGTCCTATGCGCTAGATGCAGCTGGCCTCGCCGTCGGATCGACCGTGAGTGACGATGCTCAGACTCTGCAAAGTGTGGCGCAATCGTTCTTCGATGCCAATTATCCGGCATCGGAACTCGGGATACCGGCAATACCGACCTTGACTATAAACGATGAGACCGGATTGATCACCGTGACAGCCACGGCCGACGTGAACACGCTGCTGATGCAGCACGTCGGCATCGACACGATCACGGTCGAAGCAAGTTCACAGATCACGCGCGAGACAACTGGCCTGGAAGTCGTAATGGCGCTGGACAACACGGGATCGATGTTTGGAAGCAAGCTTAGAGATTTGAAAACCGCGTCGAAAACATTGGTCGACATCTTGTTTGGTGATGATGAACAGTCCGACAAACTGTTCATCGGTGTTGTGCCGTTCGCGGCGACTGTGAACATCGGCACGAATAATGAAGCCCTGCTGACATCCCTGGATCAATCGGAATACACCCCTTCAAGGTGGAACGCCTGTGTGGATGCACGAGGAAATGGAAGGGACCAGACAGACGACCCGACCTCCACCGCCCGCTGGAGGCCATATTTGGCGCCTGATGGCGGCACCCGAAGTAGAAACAACTGGAAGGGGGTTCGCGGCAGGGTATTCGGAGCGAGGGGCGAAATCAGAGGTCCGAACAACGATTGCCCTGTTGCCCTACTACCGCTGACAGGCGTCAAAGCGACCATCAAAGCGAAGATCGATCAGATGGCGGCGCGAGGTCCGACGCACGTCAACCTGGGCGCGGTCTGGGCATGGCGCGTGGTTTCGCCGAATGAACCGTTTACGCAGGGCAGGCCCTACAGCGACGAAGAATTCAACAAAGCCGTGATCATAATGACGGACGGGGCGAACACGCGTGGTTCGTCAACAAGTTCTGCGTACGGTGGCTCAGTCAGCTCTAGAACCCTCAACACTCGCCTTCGGACGGTCTGCAGCCGCATGCGCGATAACGGGATCCTCGTGTACACTATTGCTTTTGGCAATCTCAGATCGTCCGTCAGAAATCTCATGCGTGAATGCACAGGAAACAACGACTCACGCTTTTTCAGTTCTCCGACCTCGCAGGAATTACAGAACGCATTCGAAGCCATTGGCGCGGAATTGAGCAAGCTTCGCATCAGCAAATAGCCGTATATCTTACTAGTGGAAAAAGCCGATGCTATTGACAAGCGTCGGGTATCGCGGTGTCAAATCGCGCGGAACAACTGGACAAAATTCTGCGGGTTACCGTTTTGCGTTGGACATTAACTTTATGCGCGGCACTGTTTCTGGTGCTGGGTGCTTGCGCCTCACCGGAAGTGGAGCAATCAGAGCGCGAATCGGCAGCGATCGATCGATCGCTTCGCATGGTTGCGGCATCCGCGGAACAAAGAGGCGATCATGCCACCGCCCTGACTTATTACCGTCGCCTGCACCGAAACGACCCGAATGATGTTGCAGTTCTTCTTGGGCTCGCCCGTAGCTTGCGTGCGATCGGCTCCTCCAAGGAAGCTGCGCAACTTCTAGAAAAAGCGTTGGCGGAAGGTCCGGAAAACAGCGCCCTCCTCTCGGAGTTGGGTCGAGCACAACTCATGATCGGAAATTATGCTGGCGCTATCGCTTCACTAAACGAAGCAATCACAGCCGGGAACGATGAGTGGCAAACCCTCATGGCTCTCGGTATCTCTTACGATCGCGAGGGGAGTCATGTGCTTGCCCGCCAGGCTTACGACGCGGCACTGCTCTTATCCAAGGACAACACAGCAGTGCTGAACAACCTGGCACTCTCTCACGCACTCGACGGGGCGATCGGTACCGGCATCCGAATTCTGGAACGCGCCGCTAGCTCGCCGGGTGCCACGATGCAGGTTCGCCAAAATCTGGCTCTACTGTACGGAATCGATGGAAATGAGGAGTTGGCGGCGAAATTGGCCGCAATCGATTTGGATCCAGCCCACGTCAAAGAGAACCTCGAGACTTATCGTGCGCTGCGTAGTGGCGATGCCAACCTCAAGGAAGCGCTCGGCTCCAAGCAGCCAGTCGGGAATGACCCAGGTGAACTTTCAAAGACAATTCAACGCGGCCCGCTCCGAATAGAAGTTGGTGGTTCACCGACCGTCGAGAGTGCAATTGATCTATGGGAGACTCTCCGAACGCGCCATCAAAACACGCTCGCTGAGCTGAACAATGTGGAGATCGTTAAGCAAAATCCCGAAAACGGGAATTCCCGTTTCCTCACTTGGGCAGGACCCATCGCGGATACCGCTCAGGCGAGCGCGATCTGCGCCGATCTGAAGTCCAGCAATGTACACTGCGCGATCGTAAATCCCTGAAGCGTATCAGTACTTCTATTCCTCGACAGACCACGTGAAATCCACGGACCCGTCGTCGAGCAGGGAGTTGAAATTCCCGCCACCCTCATCCGACACCCTCAGACACTGCTCCCAATCGCCGCTCGAGGGACGCATGCAGTATTTGGCGCCTTCCATCCGCCACGTCCCTTCAAGCTCACAGGGTTGGCCGGCAGCGTTTGAATTGCTTTTCAAGCAGAAACTGCCATCGGCGTCCCAATTGATCCAGAACGGCGTTCCATCGGCATCCTCACTGACCCAGATATTGCCTGCCATGAGGGCGGACAATGCCGAAGAGGAGAGTTCGCCTGCAATGGCAGCCGGCATTCGCGCCAGAATGAGCATGCAAATCGTCGCTGCAAGCAACAGCCAAATTCCCATATCACGCGTTCCTGGCATCGGTCCCTCCTTGATGGTTCTGCCGCTCGTTCCCCGTCAAGCTGTGGCGTTCATCATCACACATGGGAACTAATGCGACGTAAACAAGAGACATCCATCACACGGGCATGAAAAAATGGGCGTTGAGTCAGGTCCCGGATGCCCCATTTCCCGCCGTTTCATCGACCGCACTGGTAAGTGCCATCGCTTCAGCTCTCTGCTCCGGAGTCATATGCGGATCGAGATATTCACAGCTCTCCGCCGCCGCCTTGGACAATGAATTCCCGCCCCTCCGGACCTTCGAAAACCACACGTAAGACTGGATAAGATCCTGTGGTGTGATTCGGCCTTCCATATAAATTTCACCCAAGGCGTACTGCGCCCGCTCATATCCCTGCTCTGCCGCCGCATGGTAAAGCTCGAGTGCTGCATCCTCGTCCATCCGAACGCCGAGTCCATGCTGCAAAACTTGTGCGAGCTGAAATTGCGCTTCGGGATCTCCCAACGCGGACTTCTTTTCGAGATCTTCCAACACACCAGCTCCGACACCAAATCAAGCTAGCTTATTACGATTTGAATAATTGCCGGCCCGAGAAGAACAATGAACACGACGGGGAGAAAAAAGACGATCATGGGGCCCGTCAACATCGCCGGCAGCGCCCCTGCTTTTTGTTCCGCACGCGACATACGAGCATCCCGGTTTTCTCGGGACAGAACGCGGAGGGCAACCGTGAGTGGCGTGCCATACTGTTCCGACTGGATCAGCGACGTTGCCAGTGCCTTGGCCTCGTCCATACCCAAACGGTCCGCAAAATTCATCAGGGCTTGCCGACGGTCGCCAAGAAAATTCAGCTCGGCGGTCGTCAGTCCAAGTTCTTCGGCAAGCTCACCTGCATTTTCCGCAATCTCGTCCGCAACCCGATTGAATGCCGCCTCGAGGGACAATCCTGCTTCGACGCAAATGATCATGAGATCGAGCGCGTCGGGAAACGAGAGCTGAATCGATTCCTGCCGCTTCTGGGTGACGTTCTTCACAATCACATTGGGCACGTAGTTTCCGAGAACCGCACCCCCCATGACCGCCACCAGCTTCATGGCCGGCGCCAACTGAAACATGTCGAGTACGAAGACACAAAATGCGACGGTTAGCGCGACGACAAGCGGCAACAGCACCCGACCAAATACAAAGGTGACTACCGGCGCGTAGCCCCGCCAACCCGCGCGTGCCAGCTTCATGCGGAGTTCTCGGTCCTCCAGTTGTTTCATCAAGTTGAGGCGACCAAGCACACGGCTCATGGCCATGATCGCTTCCTTGCGCCCCGGACGCCGGTTGGCAGCCTGATGCGCCGTTGCCTGCTGGCGAAGTTCCTCTCGCCTGGCCGCAACGGCCTTCAGTCTAGGAGACAATGAATCGCGCTGCAGGAAAGGGAGTGTAAACGCAATTACGGTCAGGAACGTCCCGAACGACCCCAAGACAATGATGATGTTCTCGGGGTTCGTCAACAGCGCGACAATTTGCTCGGCACTCATATCTTGAACGCAATCATCTTGGCCATCACGGCCGTTCCGGTTGCCATCATGACCACGCCACCACCGATCATCAGTTGACCCATAGGGTGGAGGAACAATGTCTTGATGTATTCAGGACTGGTCAGAAAAAGAATCCCTCCCATGACGAATGGGAGACAACCGATAATCATCGCAGTGGTACGCGCTTCGGCTGACATCGCTTTGACCTTGTCCTTCATCTGCTTTCGGTCTCTCAGAATTCCGGAAAGATTCGAAAGCGTCTCGGCAAGGTTGCCGCCGGTCTCTTGCTGGATTGCCAGGACGATGGAAAAGAATTTGAACTCGGCAACCGGCATACGCACGACAGCACGCTCCATCGCCTGATTGAGGTTGAGACCGAGACGGGTCGACTCGATCATCATGCGAAATTCACCCGCGATAGGCTCGGGAGATTCCCTGCCGATGATCGTCAGGCATTCGCCCAACGGCAAACCCGACTGTATGCCGCGGACAATGACGTCGACCGCATCGGCGAAACCGTCGAGAAAGTTCGTTCTTCGTTTCGACGCCATGTACGCCAAGACCAGGCGTGGTGCGCCAAGCCCCATGGCAAATCCGAACAACAACGAGGGAAGTAGGGAGATTCCGAACATCAAGGGGAGGACGAACGCGACCAATCCGCCCATGGCGCTGAAGGTATAGAACCGACGCTCAGTAATGCGTATGCCCGCCGTCTCGAAGCGCTGCATCATCGTGATGCGTTCGGTCCGTTTCTTCGTGCCGCCTTCAATCTCGTCAAGTTTACCTTGGATGAGCAGCCGGCGCCGTTGACCCCGCTTCCCAGGTACGGCCGCGACATGAGCTTTCGTGAATTGCTCGAGCCTCCTGCGAAATCGCGCTTGAGTTCTGGCGCGAACGACCAGCATCACGACGAGGCCGATCGGCATGGCGACAATGACGAAAATGATCCCGATGAGCAGAACGGGACTGGAGCCTGTTGTCAGCGCCTGCAGCACGTCGAGTCTAACCCTCCATCGCCTGGAGCAACTCGCGTTCCCTCCCGAAGTATGCCGCTTTCTCTAGGAATGCGGGGCGCAAGCCCGTGGGTTGGTGGCGTCCGACGATCTTCCCTGAATCATCGTCACCCTCATACTCGAAGGTATAAAGATCTTGAAGAGTCACTACATCGCCTTCCATGCCGACGATCTCCGTGATGTGCGTAATCTTGCGCGAACCGTCACGAAGGCGCGATGCCTGCACCACCATATTGACCGCCGATGCGATCTGCGTGCGCATGTTTTTGATCGGAAGCTCAAACCCACCCATGGCAATCATGTTCTCGAGCCGCGTCAGAGCCTCGCGCGGGTTGTTGGCATGGATGGTGCCCATCGACCCATCGTGACCGGTGTTCATGGCTTGCAGCATGTCCAATGCCTCGGCGCCACGTATCTCGCCGAGGATGATACGGTCGGGACGCATACGAAGGCAGTTCTTAACGAGGTCGGTCTGTGTTACCTGCCCCTTACCTTCCAGATTTGGTGGGCGAGTTTCCAATCTCACGACGTGCGGCTGCTGCAGCTGAAGTTCCGCGGCGTCCTCTACAGTGATAACCCGCTCTCCCACATCGATCTGACGACTGAGACAGTTCAATAGTGTCGTCTTACCACTACCCGTTCCGCCCGAAATCAGAATATTGAGGCGGCACGCAGACGCGATCTCGAGCACCTTGGCGGCTTCCGGACTGACGCTGCCGAACCCGATCAGACTGTCGAGCGTGAGCTTGTCCTTCTTGAACTTACGAATCGTGAGAATCGGTCCGTCGATTGCCAGGGGCGGAACGATGGCATTCACGCGAGATCCATCCGCCAACCGCGCGTCGCATATTGGACTGGCTTCATCGATTCGGCGGCCAACGGCGCTGACGATACGTTGGCAAATGTTCATCAACTGGGCGTTGTCACGGAACCGGATATCCGTGAGTTCAACCTTGCCGCTCGTCTCGATGTATACCTTCTCCCAAGTGTTCACCATGATGTCCGCGATGTCGTCACGCGCCAGCAGGGGTTCGAGCGGACCAAGGCCCATGATGTCGTTGATGATGTCGCCGATAAGGAGGTTCTGCTCGTTGGCCGACAGGACCAAATTCTTGACGCTGATGATCTCTCCGATGATGTCGCCGATTTCAGCACGCATCGTCTCAGGGTCGAGCTTGCTCAGCTCGGTCAGATCGACTGAATCGATCAAGTCATTGAAGATTCCGACCTTCGCTTCTTCCAGCGCTTCATCTTTCGGACTGGCTATAGTCGGCTCTACAGAAGCCGGCTTCTCCAACACCTCAACTGACTTGTTCTCGGTTTCTTCCTTAAGAGCCGCAAGCTCCTGTGGCCCCGCGGCGCCGCAAGGTTCCTCCAACTCCGCTGAGGCAGGCTGTTCCTCTTCCAGTTCTTCGACAATTTCCGGTGGCGGTGGTTCATCCGCAACTGGTTCGGCCGTTTCGGCAGGCGCCTGGTTTGGGACTGCCGTTTCCACGACCGAAAGGGCGGGCTCGGGTACTGATGGAGTCTCCGCTACCGGTTCCGGGTTTGCATTTGCTTGCTGTCGCTTGCCGAATGACACTTTCAGCCCCTAGACAACAGAGATATCAGTCCCTTCTTTCGGGACTTGCCCGACTTCTGACTACCGCTCAGCGTCTCGGCAAGCTGCCGGAAGTTACCCGCAGCCTTGGACCGTCCGCTGACCTCACCAACCGGCTGGCCGTTGTTCGATGCGGTTCCAAACAATATGGCATCATAGGCGACAGTCAATGTCGGTTTGTCGCCAATCGCATCTTCGAAGTCACGCTCATTGAGTTCCGTTTTCTTGGTTTTTCCGATCTGATTTATGACGAGCTTGGCACGGCGCTCATCGCCTCGGACCTCATTGATATGGCGCAACAAGTTCTGTGCATCGCGGAGGGAAACCAGATCGGGCGTTGCCGTCACCATGACATCGTCCGCCGACGTGATCGTCGCCCGCACCCAGTCATTCCAGCGCGGCGGCACATCGAGCACGACAAAAGGAAAGCGACGGGCAACAATCGTCACGAGTTGGTCGAGCGCCTCACTATCCAGCCTTTCAGGCAGGTTCAGGGATCCCGACGTGCCAAGGATTCTAAGGTGCTCTTCATAAGGAACCATGAATCGGTCGAGAAGCTGTTCATCGAGCCGATCCGGCTGTGACAGGCAATCATAGATGCCCTGGCGTGCCTCAACGTTGAACGACAGCGCAGCAGTTCCGAACTGCAAATCAAGATCCAGCAGCGCGACGTCCAGATCCCGAACTTCAGCCAGACTCCATGCAACATTGTGCGCCAGCGTGCTACTCCCGACGCCGCCGTGAGCACCCATGAAAGCGAAAACTTTGCCACTGGGTAGGGCGTCAGGATCCGCCACCAGCGCGTAAAGAGCATCAAAAATTTGACCCGACGTTACCGGTGCGACCAGGTAGTCGCTAATTCCCATTTTGATCAATGACCTGTAGAGCCCAACATCATTTTCTTCTCCGATGACGATCACACGTGTTCCCGGATCGCAGACATCGGCCAGGGATTTCAGGCCCGCCATCAACTCCTCACCGGAGGCTTCAAATTCCACAATAAGGACATCAGGTGTCGGAACGTCAGAGTAATATTGAACCGCGGCCGGAAAACCACCGTCGTTGATCTGGCCTTGCAATCGAGAGACATTCCTGTCCTTAAGAGCATCAAGGACTCTGGATTGTGTCTCCTCGCTGGCGACAAATGCGTCGATGGCCATCCTTGCGATACTCCAGAGTCTTTGGCTACCGAAGCTGTTTACTCAGTTGCGCCCAAAGCCGAGGCAGGACCCGCTGAATTGTCAGCACTCGATGGTGTTTCGCCCGCTTGGTGCCGGCCAATTACCCGCGCGACACTGGCCCGATCTGGATCGGTTTCGTCACGCCTTCGTACCAAGTCACCCGGATCCGCAACCATCTTTCCCAGGTTGGCTTGCAGTGCACAACCGAAGTTTGTCGGCACGGAATTGTCAAAGCTCGCTAGGTTATCTCTGGACCAGTCACCACATTCCGGTACACGGACGATGTGTGTCTGGAACGCCATCTCGATCAACGAGCGCTGATCCTGCCGGGGTTTTTCAATCCTGCTGCTGATCTCGTTGCGCCTGACGCCTTGCGCAATCGCGAAGGCCTCAACTGCCGACGCACGTTCAAGCAATATCGCCTGGTCGCTCCCGTCTTCATAAACCATCAGGTCGATTCGACTTCGGCCTGCTCGCAGATAGGCCGCAAAGTACTCCTCTAGCTTTTGAGAAACATTCTCTGGGACCCTCGACTCACTTTTCTCGAATTCAACGCTCACCCGTGCGACCACGGGTTTGACCTCCGTCTGGTGGCGGACTCGGTAGTCATGGCTAGCAGGATCGTAAACACTTGGGGCAACAGTGCAGGACCCAAGTAGCAGTCCCAACACTGTGGTTGAAAGAGTAGCAAACTGAATCAAAGGAGATTGAAGAGTATCCATAGCGGTCACTCCGAAATGAACCCGATGGGTCCGTGTAATGACCCACGTGGCTGCGTTGACCCAGGTCGGCCATACTTCGCATGGAGTCGGCCCAGCAAGTACATCTCTGAGTCGGTGGCTGGCGCGAATCCGTCGCCTGGAAGAACAATCTCGCGGTCATCGATAGCCCGCACGAGGTAACCAGTGACGGTTACAATCAACTCCGTTTCATCCTTTTGGAAATCGACGCTTCGGAACAAAGCTCCCAATACAGGTATATCCGTAAGTCCCGGGATTCCCGTTACGGTGTTGTCGAAATCATTCTGCAGCAGTCCGCCGATGACGAGTGCACCGCCACTTGGGAGTTCAACCGTCGTTTCCGTGCGCCGAGTGGTGAATCCGGGAATTGTGGCGCCCAAGATGGTGATAGCGTTTGTATTATCGATTTGGCTCACTTCGGTCGCAACGTGAAGATTGATGCGCCCTGAATCCAGGACAGTGGGTCGAAATCCAAGAGAAACACCAAAATCCCTGAACTCGATGACGATGTTTCCGTTCTGGTCCACGCCTGCCGGTACCGGAATTTCGCCTCCCGCGAGAAAGCTTGCCCCCTCTCCGGACAATGACGTCAGATTGGGTTCGGCCAGTGTCCTGACAAATCCTTCTGACTCCAGCACGTCCAAGGCCAATGCGGCATTGTGGAAGGGGCTCCCGGGAAACAAGCCAAATCGCACCTGACTGGTCTGACCCGTCGTTCTGGTGACGCCGCCGGCGGTCAGTGGCGCAAGGAGGCCCCCACCAATATCCGTTACGGTATCGGATTCGCCGACAACGCCACTGATGCCCAGCGCCTTGGTGATGTTTCGTCGAACCTCGGCAATTCTAACCCGCAGCATTACCTGTTGTTCCGCTCGCACGGCCAGTTGGTTAATCAAATTCTGTGGCTCGGGAACAAACCGCGCCACCAACGACTCTATGTTGTTCAGCACCCGAGAAGTACGCACGCTTCCACTGATCACAATGTTCTGCTGGATTGCCGCTACTTTGATAATTTCATTGGGAAACAAGGTTTCGATTGCTGAACGAAGTTCCTCAAGATTATGCGTGACAAGAATCCTCAGTGCATGGATAACCTTCTGATCGGCATCCAGGAAAACCATGTTCGTGATGCCGATTTCCAATCCGACCAAGTTTACAAGTTCGGGCGATCTCACCACGACGTCGGCGACAGTCGGGTCAGCCACGATGACATCGGATACCTTCACAGGAAGCTGAATTAGTTCAGCTTTGCCGACGGCAAGTTCCAGAGTTTTGGTCTCGTTGGAAGGAGCACCCAGTGCCATGGGTACCGTTTTTCCTGACGTTTGGGCTGTCGCAGGCTCGGCGAACAAGATGAAGACCATCGTCACCGCAAGTGCAAACCTACCCAAAGCAGCTGCCAAGCGACTCAATTTCCTGACTCCTCAACCTCGCGCGGGAAGCGCACGGTCTCGGACTCCCCACCACGCACAATGGTGACCTCTTCAAACGTCTCTTCTTCGGGCTCAGGAGGAACCGACACAACTGGGGGTGTGGGAACGGGAGTCTCAGGTTCTTTGGCGCGTTCGGGAAAGAGCGAGGCCACGTAAGCGGCATTGATGTCGGCCCGAATGGACGTGAGGATCTCGAGTTCGCTCGTGAACGGAAATTCGCGAGGAATGGGTTCAATCTCCGGCGGTGTCAGGCTTCGAAGCACCAAATAGAGTTCACCGATTGTTCGCGCGACCGCAAGAATTTCTGCCTGTTTCGGCGAGACTTCGAACGTCACCGTCCCTCCAACATGGGTGCCCGTCCCAAGATTTTGGACGCTTTGGTCGATCGCGAGAACCTTCAAATCCGTCAAGATGACTTCGCCATACTGCCTAACACTCTTGCGCTCCTCCTCACCGCCGCGCGGCCGCGCCTCGGTTACGATTGAATCGACACCAGAAATCAGGATTAGATCGACTCGATCTCCAGGAGAGATGAACCCTGCGACTCCCGCTTCAACATTGACCGGAGCCGTCGCGGCGCGCATGCCCGGCGTAAGCGTCACTGACATCAGACTCTGCTCACCCGGCCGAATGACCTTGGCAGACGTGATCGGTTCACCTATCACAATTTCCTTGATAACCGCTGCACCCGCAAACTGCGCCCCGATACCCGAATTCTCCAAAACATATTCCGGCGCGATGCCTTCCTCGGGCCAGGCGCGCCATTCGAAATGATCTTCCTGGTTAAGGACGCGACCTGGTCGCAGATGAATTTTGGCGACGAGCACCCGCTGCGCGGGGATCACCTCGTGCTCTACGATAACTTTCGGCGCCTGTTGTTGCACGAAGCGTAGCAATAAAAATCCCGCGACACTTGATATGCCTAGAGCAACAACAATGATGATCACCGTTACCAGGCGCATACGACTTATGCCTTACCAGTCTTCGAATAGGTCATACTGTTTAGTTACTTAATTATCATTCAGTAAAAGATAACAAACAACGCAAACCAGTGCTCAAAACCCAAGTCTACAATATTACCAAATTCCCTCCGACTTCATTATATCGCCCATAATTGACAACCCACCGGCGCAAATTGCAACCGCATATGGTATCCCGGAGTCGTTTGACCACAAGCGCCGCCACCACTTCATCGAGATGACGGAATTGACCCAGTCCAGCCGCCGACCAATGAGAAGAACAAGCGCAAGTGCACCCCCCCAAATCGCGACCCAAATCATAAATGCCGGCAGTTCGGCCCATCCCACCCAAGGTGTTGCGGCGGCCAGTAACTTAACGTCCCCACCGCCAAGCCAGTTGAGGCGAAATAGGGTAGCGCCAACCGCAAGCACCAAGAAGCCGCAGGCCAAACTGGCGCCGATGTCGATCACACTCCGATCGGAAGCGAGAGCGTAGGCAAGAAAGCCAACCAGCAACGCTATTGGCAGACCGTTCGGAATCTCGTACCTGACAATGTCCGATGTAGCCGCTGCCAGCAGCGTCACGGGGAATATGAGCTCGATGTACGCAGACATGCCAATGGTCCGTGCGCCTGCTTATACGGCTCAAACATGCTGCTGCCCCGGTCGCCTCAATTGCGCGCCGGGGCAGACTATCGCTAATCGAACTTCTGCCGCGGTGCCTGACACCGCAGCGAGCCTCAGTTCGGTTGGAACCTACCTAGTTCGCGTTCGTGGTCGCGTCCTGCAAACCACCGGAAACGGCGTTAAACAGGTTCGCCAAATCTGTTCCAAGGGTCGTGAGGATCGCAATAATAACCACGGCGATCAGACCAGCAATCAGGCCGTATTCAATGGCCGTGACCGCCGATTTATCATCGAGCAGCGTCCGCAGAAAGCTACGCATAGAACAATTCCCTCCTCAAATATCCACGAAAACCCAAGCTCTTTCCCCAAGCCGCCTTGCCGACGCGAGACGATAGTCGTTCAATCAGAGATTATGCGGTAACAGGTTGTGAATGTCTATATGAGCACCTGATTTCCAGTTTCTAACAATGACACTAGTCGCATTCTTATAGTTAAATATTAGTTAATCAGAAACGCGTCTTCAACTTTGACTATTGTAACACCCCATTTGTTTCCTGATTTTCATTGAGCCTATGATTGTCGCAGTGAGTTCAATGAACGTATGGTTGTTTTGAGTGCGAGAACACGTTAGTTCGTCGACTCTTGGATGCGTTGATCGCATGCAGACACTCATCGCCGGGACGGCGGGTCTCACCGGTTAGGGGGTATTCGTGAGAATCCTTATCGCCGACAGCAACGTTCTGTTTGCCAGGCTGGTGCGTCTCAAACTGGAGAAATGGGGCCATAAAGTCGATACGGCGCTTACCGGCGCGGAAGCATGGGACCTGGCGCGACGCAACAATTATCGCGTCGTGATTCTTGATTGGCCGCTGGAGGTCATCGATGGCGGGCGGTTGTGCCGGCAGGTTCGCAATCTCGACCGTGGCCGCTATACCTACATCCTCTTCTACAGCGAGCGTTCCGACAATGAGAGCGTCATGGAAGCATTCGAAGCTGGTACGGATGACTATCTCTTCAAGCCGTTCAATCCACTGATTTTGAAACTTCGATTGAAGACGGGGAAACGCCTCCTGAATCTAGAAGACGAACTGCTGAGCATAGCAAGCTTCGATCCCCAGACGGGTTTGATCAATTACGAGACGTTTGCACGGTTCTTCCGTACACACCTGGCGGGCGCGGTTCGATTTATGGAGTCTGGTACATTGATGTCGGTGAGGTTGGTGAACTACAGGGACGTTTTCGAGACGCACGGATATGACGCAGCGACCAAGTTGATGATTGAAATTTCCCGAATCCTTCCGACGCATCTCAGAGCGGCCGATCTCGTCGCAAGGGTCACCGACGATTCATACTTCATCCTGCTTCCTCAGACCCCCATCGAGAATGCTGACACGGTCATGCAAAAGCTCGAAGCGGACATTGCTGAGATCGCCGTATTCGCGGGCATGACCGAGATTCGTGCGCGCGTCGCGATCGACCATGCGGGCTATCCTCAGGAAGTAGCCGATCCAGATCAGATTATGGCGCACCTCATGCCCTCGGAAGCGTCCGCCGTACGCCGATCGGCGAACTGAGTTGTTGTGCGTGCGATATTGTCCTGCTGATAGGTAACCTCCACAAACTCTCTCAACCTGGAATCAGCAGCACCGCCGCCGCGGTTATATCGACGTGGTTTGGACAGGCCAGAACGTCCCCTTAACTCACGTTTGCGACGAAACCTCGATAGGGTTTGACCCCGTAGACCTCGATAGATAGCAACCCGAGTTTCACCAATGGGAGACCGTTGAGCATCTCCTCCGCATCTTCCACGCTGTCCGCTTCGAGGACGAGGACCGCACCATTTCCATCGCTTCGGCTGTATAGCTCCCGGACTTTTTCATCAGCAAAGAGCTTCATGGCATATGCCGACTCCGCCTCGAGATGCGGCGCGAAATCCTCGGCCTGATGCTTGTCGCTCCGGTGGGCGATGGCAACGACTTTCATGACTTGATCCTCCTTTGAAGTTTCCTGGACTTTATCAAGTTTGATCCAGCCCGCAAGCTGGGGTGTGGGTTGACCGGACCGTGCTGTTTGCCCAAAACATCGCTCAGCGGCGGCAGAGCGAGACGGCTCCGCACCCGATCCCTGGAGCGGATAACAAAATGACTGAGATCACGCATCATTCGGATACCGTTAATGGGTTGCTTTGGCACTGGGTAGAAGCAGGCGACGGTGATCCCGTCGTTCTTCTGCATGGCATTCCGGAAAGCTGGCAATGCTGGAAGCATCAAATCCCAACTCTGGCCACGCAATTTAAGGTCTATGCTTTCGACCTCAAGGGATATGGACAATCGGATAAGTCCGAGGGCGACTACACCATGGGCAACGTGGCGGCCGAATTGATTGCCTGTCTGGACCATCTCGGAATCGAGAGGTTTCGCCTGGCGGGACATGACTGGGGTGTGGCTGTCGCTGACAACGTCATCAATCTCATTCCCGATCGCGTGGAACGCTATGTGCGTGCCAGCCTCGCCCTCCACAATTACGACCCGCGCAACTCGCTCCACCACCATTTCTTCTCAAAGAACCCGGAAGCGACCACGCGGCTCATGCGCAAGACTGATGCCTACATCCGCGTTTGGTTTGAGAGTTCCTGCAAGCCGGGTTTGGTCCCCAGCGAGTCCGAGATCAACGAAATCGTGGCTGAGTTCTCCCATCCGGGCACGGCCGAAGCTGTTCCCCGCTATTTCCGCGACATTCCCAAGGGAAAACCGGTTGATTACTCGAAATTCACGATGCCGGTCCTTTACGTGCACGGAGAACATTATCCGCGCCAGCCGATGGAGTACGCCCGCGGCATGGAAGAACATCTACCTGGGCTTGAAGCAATCCTGGTTCTTGATTGCGGTCACTTCGTCACCCGCGAGCGTCCCGTCGAAATGACCAACGCCATGATGTGGTTTTACAATTCTCTGCTAGGTGCCAGGGTGCCGCTGTTCGAACGCTCGAAGTTCCATGGATTGCCGACGCGACCGGTCAAGCCGTTGTCGCAGTCCTGGGGCGTTCATGCCTTCAAGACTGACTAGCCAAACGATCTGCCCAGAGCTCGGTTTTTTCGGTCTGGTGTTCTGACCTATGCCGCTCTGCGGCCTTTGTGAGCCCGAGCGCCTGGCTCGGGTTCGCGATGAAACACACCTCCCTTTATCACGGCGACAATTTTGGATTGGTCTTGGAGAATGCGGATATCTGCCACGGGGTCTCCAGATACAATCAGCAGATCCGCAAGGAACCCGGGTTGCAGCAGGCCCAATTCGTCACCTCGCCCCATCAACTCACTGCCGAACCCTGGTGGCACACTGCAGGGCATATGTGGGGGGGGATATCCGAACAACTCCACAAAGTGCTCGATATCGCGGGCCTGCCGCCCCTGCGGCGCCCATGGAAATCCGTAGTCACCGCCGATGACCGCCCGGATGCCACGTTTGCGGGCCTCGTCGTAGACGCGGTGCGCGGATTCGAGTCGTTCAAACAATCCCTTTTCTTCGACCGCTTCACGGGTCATGCCCCAAGCTTCTGCCTCGTGAGCGGCACCGTAGCTGAAGCCAATTGCCAGCCCGAGGAATACCCGTTCTCTTGCAGAATCAAGCAGGTCTAATGCTTCCTCATCTGCTTAGTCGGCATGATAGATGACATCCACGCCACCCCGTACGGCACGCTTGACGGATTCTGCTGTGCGGGCGTGTGCGTTGACCATCGCACCGTGTGATCGGGCAACCGCGACGGCTTCCGCAATCTCGTCCTCGAACATGATCGTCCGCTCGCTAGTTGCACCGAGCACGAAGTTGTCACCTGAGATATTGATCTTGAGCTGATCAACGCCTTCGCGGATGCAGCGTCGGCAGACACGACGTATCTCTTCCGGGCCATCGGCAAACAACACCAGCGACTCCCGATGCTGATGTTCCTGACGAATATCGCCGAGACCGGAGGTGTTCGTGATCTCCGGACTGGCGGCCCGCATCCCCGGCCCCGGTATCAGACCCACTTCGATTTCGTTGCGGATTACCACATCAAGCCGCATCTTTGCGGCGGCACCAGAGTACGAACTGGTGAATCCCGCGCCGAGGAGCGTGCGCACGTTGTGCATCGAGATCAGCGTTTGCTCTTCAACTGGAAGCGCTCCGGATGATTTTCTGGATCAGCCTACCAGTACCCTTCGACAATAAAATGGTCGCTTTCGCTGGCTTTTTGGCGAATCGGGATAATCGCTTGATATTCGGGTGAGTTATACCAGGCTTCAGCCTGCGCGAAGCTCGGGAATTCGATGACAACGTTGCGTGCGTTGTTCTCTTGACCCTCCAGCGTCTTTGTCCGCCCGTCGCGAACGCGATATTTGCCGCCATGGGCGATTACCGTCCCCGGTGCGATGCGGGCATATTCTGCATATGTTTCCCGGTCCGTGATATCGACACGGGCGATATAGAATGCGGTCATTGAGTTCTCCTGCAAGCATGAGATATCGCGAACGGCTCCACCGCGCGACCCAACACAGTTCTGAACTGTAACCGGTGCGTTACTTGGACGTCATCACCCAGACACCGTCCGATTCGCCTTCGGGAGGATGTTCTTTCAGGTGTTCGCAGCGCTCGATGTACGTATCTGACAGCTTGTCATCAGGATTGGCCTTGAGCGCTTCTTTGAAATCCTTGATGGCCTTATCCCACTCGGCCTCACGATAGTGATTGACCCCAGAACCGAAGTAGTTGACTACATCCATCAGATTCGGGAACGACGCCTCGTCGTGATAATCGAGGACCTCGTACACGCTGACCGGTTCTGTCTTCCCCTTGACCACAACTTGATCGACGTTCCGCGCGCGGTAGGTCCCGCGCAGCTGCTTGTAGGTGTACTCACTGATCAGAATGCGGGCGTTGTATTGTTTGCAAGCGCTCTCCAAGCGAGCTGCGAGATTCACACCATCACCGATCATGGTGTAGTCCATCCGCTTGGGCGAACCGATGTTACCCGAGACGACGATGTCCGTGTTCAATCCGATCCCCATATCGACCGGTAGTTTGCCTTCATCGGCACGCTTGACGTTCCAGTTTCTAAGATCACTGATCATCGAAATCGCCGCGCGGACGCCACGATCGGGATCGTCTTCATGGGGAATGGGCATTCCGAAGGCAGCCATAATGGCGTCACCGATGAACTTATCCAGCATCCCCTCTTCGTTCTGGATGCACTCGACCATGATCGTGAAGTACTCGTTCAACAACGCCACAGTACCCTGCGCGCCCAATTCCTCGGTAAGTGGCGTGAAGCCGCGAATGTCCGAAAACAGCACCGTTGCTTCCACACTCTGACCGCCCAGAATATCCTCGCCTGCCCCCAGCAACTGATCTGCGATACCCGGATCCATGTATCGCGACATCGTGGACTTCATGCGCTTCTCGCTGCTGATGTCCTCGATCATCATCATGGTACCGAGTTTCTTGTCTTCACCGCTCACCAATGGAAGACAAGAGAAGTTGATGGACACCGGCTCGTCGTCGACGACCATCTCAGCATCCATCGTCACATCAATTTCCTGGGTTTCGGAAACGCGCTCGACTTTCTCGATGATCCAGGCATTCCCGTCCACGAAGAACTCTTCGGCCGGCGTGTCGAGGACGTCCGTCGGGCGGCATTTCAGAATACGATAGCCCGCTGCATTGCAAGTTACGATCTTGCCGTCTTCGTCGAGGGTCACGACGCCGTTCGACATGCTCTCAAGCATGCTATCGTTGTAGTTCTTCATGCTTTGAACGTGGTCGAACAGCTTGGCGTTTTCGAGGGCGATGGAAACTTGTGCGGTAAACGCTTTAAGGCGTGCCTCGTCTTCTTCAGAGAACGGCCCGCCCTTCTTGTTGAGAACCTGAGTCACACCGATGCGCTTGCCATCCTGGTTTACGACGGGAACGCACAGGATCGAGCGCGTGAAGTATCCGGTCTGCTTGTCGAACGAAGGGTTGAACCTCAGATCGGCGTAAGCATGAGGAATGTTGACGGTCTCACCGGAAGTGAAGACGTGGCCTGCGATTCCGACGTGGTTCGGCAATCGGATCTCGCCGATGGCGTCGCCCATCGCCACACGTGAGAACAATTCATCCGTCTTTTCGTCGTTCAGGAACAGGGTCGAGCGATCCGCCATCAACATGCGGGTCGCCTCCTGCATCACCCGCTGGAGCAGTGAATCGAGATCCAGGTTGGACGTGACGTCCGACACCAGATCGAGAAACTCCATTTCCTGCGCGCGCGTGCGCTGCATGCGCTCGACGTACTGAGTGCTCTGCAACGCTACAGCTGCCTGTTGTGTCATCGTCTCGAGCAGTTCCAGGTCGTCCTGCGTGAACCGGCCCTTCTTCTTGTTGAGGGCCTGGGAGACACCGATAACATCGCCATTCACAGTTCTGACAGGCACGCACAGGATGCTGCGCGTTCTGAAACCGGTCTGCTCATCGATGCTGCGATTGAACCGACCGTCCTTGTAGGCATCGTGAATGATCAGGCCTTCGCCGGACTGGAACACATGCCCTGCTACACCGCTCGTGTTCAGAATGCGAATCTCGCGCTGGAAGTTGCCCTGCGCGACTCGGGAGTAAAGCTCGCCGGTCTGCTTGTCATTGAGGAAGAGGGAGCCTCGCTCGGCGTCGACTTCCCAGGTCGTCAATTCCACCAGGGTCTGCAGAATTTCATCAAGACTCTCGATCGCCGCAACCTTACGAGAGACATGAAGGAGCAGCTCAGCCTTGCGCAGCCGTTTGCGCTCCTCACCCGACAAAGCGGCCTTCGAACCTGCGGATGCCTTGCGCGTTCGCGCTGCCTTGGTTTGCGCCTTTGCCTTTTTTGCCGTTTCGCTGCCCGTTGCCTTCAAGGCCGCAGTGCCAGTGGTCCCATTGACCTTGCTTCGGGCGCGACCATTCGCGCCTTTCGCCTTGCCGTTGCCGCGGTCGGCCCGCGTCGACTTTTCGGCTCCGCGAGACTTGGGTTGCGCACGCGCGCCGCTGCCGTTTTGACTGGTGCGCGGACTAGTTGCCACCCTTTGCCTCCAATTGATCACGCAATGTCGAGATCATTTCCTGAAGATGCGCCGCCTCGTTTCGGGCATCGCGCTCCATGTTCTGCAGTTTGTCATCGCTGTCGAATTTAACACGATCAAGTTCGTCTCGAAGTGACGATGCCGTCTGCTTGAGCAATGTGATTTCAGCACTCGCATCGGCGATGGCGGCTTGTACACTGCTTTCCTTGTCAATTCTCAGTCGTTCCAGTTCGTCGCGAAGTGATTGCGCGGTGCGTCTCAATTGACTGATTTCGTCGTTCGCGGTCGCAACGGCTTCCTGCACACGACGATCTGCATCAAATCGTTGCTCGTCCAATTGATCTCGAAGCGCCTGAACCGTGTTGTGCAATTGCGTCACTTCGTCCTTGGATGCTGCGACGGCCTCTTGAACCCGCCTGTCGGTATCGAATCGCAAACTCTCCATCTGTTCTCGAAGCGTCTGTATGGTGTTTCGGAGTTGACCAATCTCGTCATTCGAATCCGAAACCGCAGCCTGCACACGCTCATCCTGAGCATATCGGATAGTTTCAAGCTCCTCACGAAGAGCGAATACCGTATCCCGCAATTGCCGGTTTTCACCTTCCAGGTGAAAGACTTTGCTCGACTCGCTTTCGATTTGCCGTGTGCTCATTCACCGATGCCCAGAGGGTCCGCTGGCTACAATCCACCCCTCATCATAACCGCAAATCCATGCGACATTGTAACCTATGCGGTTGGGAGGCGCTGATCTGCCGCGTCACCCCGCAATTCCACCAGCCATGGACGCGTGAGCGCATACCGCCAGCGCATGGTTCTTCGGCCCCAATTCAGGAATGATCGGGTAGATCTCTCAGGAAATCAAGCACTTAGCTGATCGAGAGGTTCCGAAGCGGATGGTGTCAACACCGACACCATCCGCTAAATGTCACAAAATGCGCGTTTTCGAACTAGAACAGCCCCTCAACCATTCCTTCTGCATTGAGGCCGATGCTGTTCGCCGCTGGAACCCGTGGCAATCCAGGCATGGTCATGATGTCGCCGCAAATTGCGACGATGAAACCCGCGCCGTTCGACAAACGCACCTCCCTGACCGGAATTGTGAAACCGCTGGGTGCGCCCTTGAGATTAGCGTCTGCGGAAAAACTGTACTGCGTCTTGGCGATGCATACAGGGTATGAGCCCATGCCGTTCTTCTCGAAGTCGGCGAGCTGGTCTCGCACGCGCTTGTCACCGGTGATGTCATCGGCACGATATATCTTCTGTGCGATCGTCCGAATCTTGTCCCAGAGCGGCATATCATCTGGATACAGGGGACTGAAATCGGCCTCTCCACTCTCCGCTGCAGCCACAGTGGCGTGTGCGAGTTCTTCGGTACCGGCACCGCCGTCCGCCCAATGGGTACACATCACCGCTTTGACCCCGCGCTCGGCGCAGGCCTTTTCGACGAGCTCGACTTCGGCGTCCGTATCGGCTGAAAAACGATTGATCGCAACGACCAGCGGAACGCCATAACATCGAACGTTCTCCACGTGCTGCGCCAGGTTCTCCAGACCCTTCTCCAAAGCCTCGAGGTTCTCGGTGCCCAGATCGTCGCGTGCAACGCCACCGTGCATCTTGAGGGCGCGGATGGTCGCGACCAACGTCACGGCGTCCGGCCGCAGACCTGCCTTCCGACACTTGATGTCGAAGAACTTTTCCGCTCCGAGATCCGCGCCGAAGCCGGCCTCCGTCACAACGAAATCGGCCATCTTGAGTCCCGTTTTCGTCGCGATAACGGTGTTGCAACCATGCGCGATATTGGCGAACGGCCCACCATGTACAAATGCCGGATTGTTCTCGAGCGTTTGCACGAGGTTCGGCATCAAGGCTTCCTTCAAGAGCACCGTCATGGGGCCTTCGCCCTTTACGTCATTGGCGAAAACGTAACTCCGGTCGCGGCGTTGCGCGACGACGATCCGTGACAACCGATCTGTCAGATCCTGCAGATCCGACGCCAGGCAGAAAATCGCCATCACTTCGGAGGCGACAGTGATATCGAAACCGTCCTCGCGAGAGAAACCGTTTCCGACGCCGCCTAGCGACGAGACAATGCTGCGCAAGGCCCGCTCGTTCATGTCCATGACTCGGCGCCAGGACACCCGCCGGCTGTCGATTTCCAGGTCGTTGCCCCAATAGACATGGTTGTCGACGAGCGCGGCCAACAAGTTATTGGCCGTCCCGATGGCATGCATGTCGCCCGTGAAGTGGAGATTGATATCCTCCATCGGAACAATCTGGGCAAAACCGCCACCCGCTGCGCCGCCCTTCATGCCGAAGCAGGGACCGAGAGAGGGTTCGCGGAGACAGATCATAGTCCGCTTGCCAATTCGGTTAAGCGCATCCCCCAAACCAACGGTCGTGGTGGTCTTACCCTCACCCGCTGGTGTCGGCGTAATCGCCGTAACGAGAATGAGCTTGCCGTCCGGCTTGTCAGCGAGGGAATCGACGCAATCGAACGACACTTTCGATTTATAAGGCCCAAATCGGTAGAGGGCCTCTTCCGGAATGTCGAGTCTGGCGCCGATTTCTTCAATCGGCTTCAGCGTTGCCTCGCGGGCAATTTCAATGTCACTTTTCATGGGTCTTGTCCTTCGCCTCCCTTGGCGCCAATCCGATTGTAAGCACATTCAACGTTTGACGCCGCTGCAGGGCCTACATACCACGCACGGATAACAGATCGATGGGTCTTCGGGTGGATCGCCACGGCAAGATTCACAGACCAGCCAGATGCCTGATGGCGCCGTGACCTATGAGCCGGCCATCGAATTCCTCCATGGCATCGAGCAGGCAGGCCCATAGATAGCTGGCCGAAGCTACGTCGCCAAGAACGTGATAAGCCGGCGTTTCACCGAGATCGCACCGGACGATCACAACGTTCATTCGGGCGACGGACGTTTGCGCTATTTCAAGCTCTCCGAAACTGCTTGATCGCAAATCCACGCCGCAGATCTTCGCGAACATCGCCGGGGCGGATTCACCCAGGACCAGAAACCAGAAGTATCCGTCCCCTCGAGGTACCGGAAACGCTTCGACCTCCTCTTCGATCGACGCACTATCTGCCAATCGCGCGCAAAGATCCGAGCGTCCCGCAATATCAGCTATCAAAAGCACCTCACGCGGGGCGAGTTTGGCCGCCAACACGCCGTCCTCCTGCCGGTAAGCGACATTGTCCTGATCACCCACGTCGACACCCTGCGAGCGCAACCAGTCGACCGTTTCCCGGCCCTTAAAGCCAAAATGAGGGAGCAGCGAAAGGTCTGCGAGGGCCAGCCCAGCAGCGGACTTTGCCTCGGCTTCAGCACTTTCCATGAAGTCCTCGGCGATGGCGCCTCCGAATGACTCGACGAATCGTGCCCCTGCGTCCCTGAGCTCGCGATACACCGGGCTACGTCGCGTAAAGTCGGCCGGATTGAGAGTGACGCTGGTCACAGGCTACATCTCCTGACGCATGTTGTCGGGGTCATAGAACGGTACCGGAACCACCGTCGCCTCCAGAAAACGGTTGGTTCCGATCTTGATCGGGAATGTCGCTCCGGTCTCTGCCTGTGACGGCGCGACATAGGCCAAACCGATGATTCGTCCCAGCGCTTCAGAACGAGCCGCCGAGGTCACGCGTCCGACGATGTCATTGCCCTGCAGGGTGAGATGGCACTCTTCCGGGACAGGCGCTTTCGGGTCGTCGATCGCGAATCCCACAAGCTTGCGCAGCAGCGGTCGCGATTCGTGTACCTGGTTGGCGCGTCCTCCGACAAAGAATGGCTTCTTGCGGGATATGGCCCACGTCATGTTGGCTTCCGCGGGGAAGGTCAGCCCGTCGGTGTCCTGGCCAATAATGACGTGGCCTTTTTCGAGACGCAGGACACGCTGTGCTTCGAGGCCGAACGGGCGAATGTCGCACTGTTCACCGGCCGACATCAACGCATCCCAGAGGGCTTCTCCCTGGCTCGATGGTACGTGGATCTCGAAGCCCAATTCACCCACGAACCCGATCCGCAGCAAACGGGCTGGAATTCCGGCAACGTGTCCCGTACGGACATCCATGTACGGAAACGCCTCCAGGGACAGATCGATGTCCTCGGTCAGTTGGTCTAGAACCTTGCGCGTCTGTGGGCCCGCCAGACTGACCGCCGCATAGGCATTCGTCACGTCGGAAATATCTGTGGCCAGGCGCCACTGGGCATTCCACCACAGCATCTCGCGATAAACGTTGGAGGCACCGCTTGATGTCGTCGTGACGTAAAAGTGACGTTCGTGGAAGCGGCAGGTCACCCCGTCATCGACGATCGCTCCCGTCTCGTCGCACATCATCAGGTAGCGGCTGCGGCCCACCGGCTGTCGTGCATAGGCAAACGTGTACATGCGGTTCAGGAACTCAGCCGCATCAGGCCCGCGAATTTCGATGCCGCCCAAGGTGGAAACGTCCAATACACCGACCCCGATCCGGACTGCCGCAACTTCGTCTCGGATCGCCTGATCCCGTACATCCGGCGCCCCGTAGTAGGCGGGACGCATCCAGGGACCGGCGACCATCATCTGAGCCCCCGCTTCGAGGTGTCGATGGTGCATGGGCGTGTATCGAACCGGCTCAAACACCCGACCGGCCAGAACGCCAAAAGTCTCTGCGGTATAGGGTGGGCGGACCGTCGTCGGCTTCGCCTCATCGAGCGATCGACCCGTGGCGTCTGTCACCAGCCGTACCGTGTTGAGGGCGGAGTGCCGGCCTTGGCTTGGCCCCATGCCAACAGTCGAGTAGCGCTTGACGAGTTCAATATCGTCATAGCCGTCGGCGCACGCGTTCAGGATATCCTGGACCTGCAGGTCTTCGTCGAAATCGACGAAATCCTTTCCGTTGACGTGCGGAAAGATCGGCCAGTTATGATTGCACCCTTCCGCGCCACGTGCGTCTGGAACTTCCGGTTCGTCACCCACGTCGAAGCCCGACGCCCTTGCGGCACGCCAACCTGCGCGGGCGCCCTCTGCAACAACCGCGTCCAGGGAATGCGTGCCGGATACCGACCCGGCCGCATGGCCGTGATCCGGCAGGTTCTCGAGGACAAAAGTCGACGACACCGGATCCAATCTCAGCTGTCCACCATCGTGGCAGGGCAGTTGTCCCACGGGCGCATAACCGACCGACATGCAAATCAGGTCGCATGTCAGCGTTTCGCCACCGCCCGCAATGCCCTTCCCGTCGATCCGTGACAACACAGCTCCCTGGACAGAACGACTCCCCTCACCGGCGAGGGCTTCGCTGACCGTGCACCCTGTTTCTATCCGCCAGCCCTTCTCCTGAACCGCTGCGGATAGCGGCCCCGCGTCCGGGCGTTCGCGGAGGTCGGCTATCACAACGATGTCGATTCCCGCATCGGCGAGGTCCAAGGCGACGCCGTAGGCGTCGTCATTGGCCGCCAACACGATTGCCCGAGTGCCGGGACAGACCCCGTACAAGTGGATGAACCGTTGTGCCGCGGAACCCATCATGACCCGCGGCAGATCGTTATTGCGGAAGACGGCAGGCTGCTCCATGGCACCAGTCGCCAGAACAACTTCCTTTGCCCGAAGCTTGAACATTCGGTTGCCACGGATGAGTGAGAGGAAATTGTCAGCAAACCAGCCGTTGGCAACAGTAGATGACATCACATCGATGTTGTTGTGTGACAGAACGGCGTTTACCAGTCGCTCACACTCCTGCCCCGCCACCGCCCCCGCCGCGTCAAAGCGCGCATAGTTCAGTGCCCCGCCCAACTGGGGGTTCTCGTCAATGAGGATTACATCTGCACCGGCATCTGCCGCGGTAAGCGCCGCGCTTAACCCGGCGGGGCCACCGCCCACGACGGCCACATCCGCGAATCGGTATTCTTTGTCATAATACCCGTGGGGTGCATCTTCGCTCACGCGTCCCAGACCCGCCTTGGCACGGATGAATGGCGCCCAGAACTTCCATGCGCCGCGCGGCTTATAGAACGCCTTGTAGTAAAACCCGACCGGCAGAAAGCGGTGCAGCCAGCCGATCCAGACACCACGATCGCGGGTCAGGCTTCCTTCGTAGTTCTGACCGCTGACATCCAATCCGTCGCTTATAGGCTCAAGATCAGCGGGAACATTCGGTCGCCCGGGCAGCTGCACCAGAGTATTGGCATCCTGGCCAGCCATGGTAAGGGCGCCACGAGGCCTCCGATATTTGAACGAACGAGACAGAACCCAGACATCGTTTGCAGCAAGCGCGCTGGCGATTGTGTCTCCCGCATAGCCGTCGATCAGCTGGCCCTCGAACTTGAAGGTCAGGGGCTGATCCCGGTCAATCAGCTTACCCGCCGGCGCGGACAGTCGGTTGCGACCGGTCATGATGTCCCCTGCTCTTCATCCGGTGCGGCGAATGTGACCCGTTCTTTGAATATGTCGGACGAAGGGTAGGTCCGAACGATTTCTTCGTTCGCCGTGTCGCGTTCCGCGATAAACCAGTAGGCCGTGGCGACATGCAACCACCACTCGCGAACGACGCCGCGAGTATTGTTCTCGAGGAATACGTGGTCCGCCCATTCCGCGTCGCTGGCGCTGGCCGGGTCGGGCATATCGACAACCTCACCGCCATAGACAAATTCCGAGATATTGCGTGGGCCGTTCAAGGGGCAGTGTATGATCTTCATGGCAAGGTCCTACCCGCTAATGCCCTACCGACGCGGCGCCGCGTTCGCCAACCTGCTCGAATGTATCGAACCGGTCGAGGCGGAATGGCTCCAAAATGTCGGGCACCTTCCCGGTTGCTACTGTCTCGGCCATGCGCTTGCCCGAAACAGGGGTGGCCTTGAATCCCCATGTGCCCCAACCGGAATCGACGTAGTAATTGTCAATCGGAGTCAGCCCCATCACCGGGCTGAAATCCGGTGTCATATCTGCGAGGCCGGCCCACTGCCGAAGCAGGCGAACTTCGCTGAGGAACGGGAATAGCTCCAGCATATGACCCATCAACCCTTCCTTGAAGTCGAGACTGGAACGGGTTGAGTAGAGTGTGTAAGGGTCCGTGGAGCCGCCCATGACCAATTCGCCGCGATCACTTTGCGAGACGTACACGTGAAGACTTCCAGAGACGATGATCGGGTCGAGGAAGGGCTTGAGCGGTTGAGACACGCAGGCCTGCAGCGGGATCGTCCGGATCGGCAACTTGAATCCCGCCATCCCTGCCATAACTGACGAATGCCCCGCCACCGCCTGCAGCACCTTGCCGCAAGACACCACGCCTCGGTTGGTTTCAACCCCCGTTACACGGTTGTCCTCTTTGAGGATGCCCGTGACCTCAGTTTGCTGATGGATTTCAACGCCTCGACGCGCGGCATTGGCGGCGTAGCCCCAGGCCACGGCGTCATGACGCGCAACCGCACCGGGATAATGGTAGAGCGCTCCCATGATCGGATAGCGGACGTCAGACGACATGTTGAGCTGCGGACAAACACGAGCGACCTCGTCCGGATAAATCAATTCGGACTTCACGCCCAGATGCTTGTTTACCTCCGCCCGCCAGCGGCTGGTCCGCATGGCGCCATCTGTGTGCGCAAGCGTCAGATGTCCACGCTCTGAATAGAGAATGTTGTAGTCGAGTTCGTTTGAAAGTTCCTGGTACATCCGCACTGACTCGTCGTAGAAGCGGACACCTTCCGGGGTCAGGTAATTAGAGCGGATGATGGCGGTATTGCGGGCGGTATTGCCCCCGGCAAGATAACCCTTCTCCAGTATCGCGACATTGGTAATGCCGTGATTCGCCGCGAGATAATAGGCCGCTGCCAAACCGTGACCACCGCCGCCAATGATAACGACGTCGTAGGATGGTTTGAGCTCTGTCGCGACGGGCACATCACGGCGGGCCGGATAACGCCGCCGCAGACCATATTTCAACAGGCCAAAGGGCATGTACCTAAGAGACTCCCAGACGGAAGGAAATTGTAACCAGAGGAAACAAAATGTAATAGCAGGAAACTTTCAACCGTGCTCCCATTGCGACAAGATTTTGGCTCAAATAGACAAATTTGGGTGTCGCGTGATGACAGAGTAAATCTTGACACCTCTCTACCCGGCATCACTTATTTCTCAGTGTCGACTCACATGATCACAACTTCACAGGTTCCGCCACAGGCGTCGCGCCGCCCCACGGCGATCACGCGCCATGGCCACGCTGACAAGGATTTCTATTCCTGGCTGCGGGACGAGAACTGGCAGGAGGTCATGCGGGATCCATCCTTGCTGGAGGCGGGA
>MDTE01202915.1_pt1 | contig 40039 bp, 42 predicted proteins | sample 811231 | NCBI WGS metagenome assembly MDTE01 (sample SAMN05326651, study PRJNA326480) | marine metagenome | isolation source: seawater | place: Indian Ocean: Red Sea | collected 2010
CCACGTTGATAGGCTGGATGTGGAAGCGCAGTAATGCGTGCAGCTGACCAGTACTAATAGCTCAATTGGCTTGATTTATGCACTGAAAAAAATTTTTAACATGTTGTTGTACATTATTCAAAAGAACCTAATTTAATAAATTAATAGGACTCTGTATTTATTGGCTTTATTTGTTACTTTAAAAAAAGTATTAAATTAGTTGTATGAAAAAGAACGAATATAAAATACCTTGGAGTCTCAGATCTCATAAGTATACTCAAGACGAAATTAATAAAGTTGTAAAATTTCTAAAAAGTAACGACCCACTTATAAATGGTAAAGAAATAAATAAATTTGAAATAAATTTTCAAAAATATTTATCAATTAAAGGTAAGGTGTTTGCTGTTAGTTGTGGAGCGTCAGCAATTGAATTAGCAGCTGCCACATTGTCTCTAAAAAAAAATGATGAAATTATAATTCCTGCACACACATATTGCGCTTCTGCATTACCATTTTGTAGATATGAAACTAAGATTGTTTGGGCTGATATTGACTTAGATACTATGACAATTGATCCAAATGATATTTTAAAAAAAATTAATAAAAAAACAAAAGCAATAGTAATTACCCACTTGTATGGAATGCCATGCGAAATTAATAAGATCAAAAAAATTTGCAAAGACAAAAAAATTCTTTTAATAGAAGATTGTGCGCAAGCTCTAGGTGCAAAGTACTTTGGTAAAAAAGTAGGAACATTTGGGGATATGTCAATTTTTTCATTTCACGCTCAAAAAAATATGTCAACAATTGGTGCTGGAGGTGCCTTAGTTATAAATAACAAAAAATATCAAAAACAGGCAGATGGTTTGAGAAAAAATGGACACAGGCCCTACAAAAATAAAAAGCACTATTGGTTACCAGCAATGACGGATGTTTATGAGGACGTAAAGGGAATAACTCCTTTTAATTTTCCATTTACAGAATTACAATCTATTGTTGGAAATGAGCTCTTGAAAAGAATTCAAAATTTGAATGATTTAAGAATTAAAAGAGCAAAAAAAATAATTACATCTTTACGGTCGTTCAAGTATTTAAAATTTCAAAAAAATAAGAGAAATTATAAAAATGTTCACCATTTACTCCCAGCACTTATAGATAGCAAAATAGTAAAATTTAATAGAGATGATTTTATTCAAATCATGAGTAAAAAGTATAAAATACAAGTTATAATCCAATATTTACCTTTATATAGGTATCATTTTTTTAAAAAAAAAAATTTTTATCCTAAAAAATTAAATGTAACAGATTTTTTTTATGATAACATGATCTCATTGCCATTTCACCACTGGATGAGTGAACGTGATCTAGAATATTTAATTGAATCTATTAAAAAAACTTTAATTTTCTTAGAAAATAAAACAGGTTATGAAGGATAAAATAGTAGCTATTATTCCAGCAAGAGGAGGTAGCAAAGGTTTAAAGAATAAAAATATTAAGATTTTTAGGGGAAAACCACTTATATACTGGTCTATTAAAACAGCAAAAGACTCAAAGTTAATTGATGATTTTTATGTGTCTACAGATAGTCAAAAAATTAAGAATGTCTGTATAAAAAATAATTGTAAAGTTATTGATAGACCTAAAAATATCTCACACTATTCATCAAAAACAATTGATGCTTTAAAACATGCGGTAAGAAAAACACACGCATCTAAGATCGTAGTATTGCAACCAACATCTCCACTTAGACCTAAAAATTTAGTGGACAAGTGCCTTCGCATATACTTAAAAAGTAAAAAAAACTCTTTAGCAACCGGGAGATATTTATCCATATATCCTTGGGGAAAATACAACAATATCGGAAGACAAAAACTTAAGAAATGGTTTTGGGATGATGGTTTATTATATATTTTATCCGCAAAAGACATTAATAGAAAAATATGGGCTTCAAAAAACAGAATTTGTTTTGAGGTAAGTAAAAAATATAATTTGATAGAGATTGATGATTTGCTAGATTTTCAATTAATAAAAAAGTTCTATTAAAATTCAAGATTTCTTAGCGATTGCAACTAATGTGTCTGTAGCATTGATACGGGCAAGAGAGTTATGATATGCGTCAATTAACATTTCAGAGTCCAGCATTGATAGAGGTGTTTTATGCCCCCCACCTTTACCGTTAGCAAGCCAATTTAAATGATTTGATAGTGGGTACCTCTGCACACTTTCAATTTGTATATCTTTAAATCCAACAAATTCTAAAGTTTTTTTCAAGGAATCGCGGGTATGTAATATCAGATGCTGACTCCACAATTTGTATTGTTTGTATTCTTCACATTCCAAAATAGATGATAAAAAATCATTTGCATGAGGAACTTCAATTATAATATGACCACCACTTACAATTTTATCCATAAATTTTGATAGAATTTCTAACGGGTTATGTAGATGTTCAATTACATGAAATGATAAGATTACATCCAAAGTATCATTTTTAATGGCATCTAAACTATTTACACAAAAAATACCCTCTTTGTTTAGCGCATCAACATAATTCTGTTGAAGTTCAATACCAGACACACTCTTACAATACTGTTTAACTAACTTTAAAAAATCTCCATTTCCACAACCGAAGTCAGCAATATTTTTTCCAGCAACAAACTTCAAATTTGATTTTAGCCGTCTTTTAGCGTCATTAGCAAATTCTAATTCTGTTGGTCCGCCTGTCAATTTAACATAACTATCATCTAAATAAGATCCATCTACATAAGTTTCATCACCAGTATAAAAATCTTCGATATAAATAATTCCACTAATGTTATCTTTCCATACTTTTAACTGATCCACATCTCTTGTTTTATCATTATACAAAACTCTACTTTCTTTAGATGTAAGTCCAAGTTTTTCGAGTGTTGGGTAGATAGATTTTTTCATAACAGTTGTCTTTTATCAAATAATTTACTTTATATATTAAATAATATTAAATAATATAAATAATTTTTTAAACTCAATTAATAAAAAAGTTTTATAGAGTAAGATATGCTATAGTTATTAAATGTTAAAATAACGGATAATAATTTAAAATTAAATGAATAAATTTCTTAATTTGACGACAGAGGAAGAGTGGTTTTGCTTAAGCCCCCATATTAATATCGATAAAAATTTCAAAACAGTGTCAGATCTACTTATTAAAAGAACTTATAAAGATTTGATTAAAAAATTTTTAGGAAAAAAAAATGAAAATAGAACTGAAGATATTGTCAAAAATATGTATAATGATAAATGGGTTGCTCGTGACTCAAAATTATCAATTAATGATGGAGGTTATGTACCAATCATTTGGAATAAAAATAAATTTGTCACGCAAGGCTTGGGGCTTAGAAAATTACAAACTTTAAGAATAATTAAATTAATTAAAAAAATTAAATCAAAAAAAGTTTTGGATATAGGTTGTGGAAATGGAGAAAGATTATTGCAACTGGCATGCATTTTTCCTGATATTGAGTTTACTGGAGTTGATCTTACAGAAGGTGGAATAGCCACTGCTAAAGAAATTCAAAAACTTGATAAAATATCAGATGCTTTAAAAGAAGCCTCCCCTTATCCATTGGTAGATCTAACGGCACATAAAAATATAAAATTTGTTTGCTCGAGTGCAAAAAAAATGCCGTTTGAAAAAAATAGTTTTGGTTTAGTGTATACATCTTTAGCCTTAGAACAGATGGAAAGAATTAGAGCAGAAGTTTTGCGAGAAATTTATCGTGTTTGTGGAGGATATGCATCTTTTTATGAGGCTTTTAAGGAATATAATAACAAATTCCCCAGCTTAGCTTACGTAATTTCTCAAGATTATTTTAGGGGATCTATATCAGATTTAAATAAATTTGGTTTTAAAAATATTCAGGTTTATAAAGAAATACCCCAAAAAGTATATATGAACACAGTTTTTGTTGTTTCTGAGAAAGGTTAGAAGTAAAATTACTAAACAAAATGTTAGATAATTTAAAATTTTTTTTAAGAGAATTTAAACATAAATACATTTATGAAAGACCATCAAAAAGTTTTAGAAATAGATTACTCAGCAAATTGACTACCGATGAAAAATCTAAGATAAAAAATCATTACAAAATTCTGAATGAAGAGGGAATATTAATCATCCCAGAATATTTTAAGAAATTATTACCACACTTAAACAGTGAATTTGAAAACTTGGTTTCTAATTATTCTATTTCAAGAGGAAAAACTAAATATGATGATGGAAAAGTTGATATTGGACATTATTCTATTTCCAATTCAGGATTGATGGAAGCTAATTTACTTGCTAGTGCAGCAATAGACGCTTATTTAACTAGGCTTGTATCTTATTACTGGGGCAAACCTATTTATCTCGCGCAAGCTGGTGGCACTCGTTTAGAGCCCAGAGATATAGATTATGATTACAGATCAATGCAATGGCATCATGATAGTAAGCATAGACAAATAAAGATATTTATATTGTTAACAGATGTAGCAGAAAATCAGCAATGCACACATTATATTTCAGGTTCCCATAAAAGTTGGAAATCTTCAAGAAAAGAGAGTCGAATGTCTGAACAATTCATTCATCAAAAGTATCAAAGAACCAGTTATGCTGTTGGTAAGGCTGGCAGCGTGATAATATTAGACACTAACGGATACCATCGTGGCAACAGAAACAATTCTGCTAGAAGAGACCTAATGGTTTTTAATTATACTGCTGGAAAAAATATATTTCCAATAAATTTTCCAAAACACTTGTTGCAAAATTTAAACTATTTTTGGCTAAATAAGGATAATTTAAGTGCTAAATAATCTATACGAATAATATAAAAATTATTTTATTTTATCTTATTTCTAATGCCTTTGTTAATATCAAAGTTATATGCTTATAGGTCAAATATTATTAAACTAGTTTTTTCTTTATAATCAGTTTCAATAAATTTTTAATTTTTAAATAACCAATTTATTATTTGGTAAATACCAACCGAATTTAAACAATCCATACTCTAACTTTCGTTCTACTAAAAAATCAAACCATTTATTTGCTGCATTTATTCTAGCTAAAATAAATTTATGATAATTATTAATCTGAATATTTTTTTTTAGTAAGGCATTGTGCCATAAACATATGTCATTAAAATTTAAATTACACTTAAATTTAAAGCTAGATTTCAATAATCTAGATAGAGATCCCTTCGCAAGTGAATAACTTAATATTTGAAATATTAAACTTGATGGAATATTTACGCTATTTATTGAATTTTTCTTAAACTCATTGTTAAAAGAATAGACCATTCTATCTGGAAAAATAAAATCACAATTTAAATTATTTTTTTCTTTTATGTTTCTGAATATAGGTAAATTCTTATTTCTTATTTCTTTTTCAGCTTGTTTACCTGCTTCAAAAGCTATTTTGATAACTTTTTGAGTATTTTTTTTTCTTAAGTTTTTTTCTTTAATGTATGATGATCTTGCATTATCTAGAGCTAAAGAAAATTTCCTGAATATGGATAATGTTTTTTTTTCGAGCTTAATTAATCTTTTTAGGCGAAGGAATGAATATCTTAAAGATTTACATACTCCCAGTATTTTTCTAAAGTCTTTTAAATTTTTTATATTTTTCTTATATTTATTTATTCGGTAAATTCTTTCAAAAACAAAATCTACAACCATAGAATTATTTCTATAATTCAGTTTAACCTTATCTGTTAAAGGGTCACTAATTTTTGAGTTATTACGTAAGCTAAAAACTGAAATATCATCCCATAAAAAAACATCTTTACAATTTGATAAAGGTAATATTATAGGGTTAGCGTGTGCCATCGCTTTTGAGATATTCTTATCATTAATAATTTTTTCTAAATTTTTTTTTATTGTTAATTTATTTGCTTTATCCTTTATCACGATCATCAAGTCCATGTCAGATAAACCAGGGTTTTTATATGATCCAAATTCCCAAATATCAGATATGAAATCATATTTCTGAATTGAAGCTTTTAAAATCTCTCGAGCTATTTGATAATCATCTTTCATTGATGTTTTCTGAAAATTTTAATTGATTCTTTAATCAGTTCATTACCATCGTGCATAAAATTTTTTCCTAATCTATTTATTATCCAATCCGGAATACTATTGTTATTTAATTTAAAATTTTTTTCCCAATCTTTACGGATTGATGACAAAAGATTTACAAATAGTGTACTTTTTTTGGAAAAAAGTTGATCAATTTTTTTAAAAGAGTCTGCTTTATAGCATGGCTTATTAATTGATGTAAATGTCAATGCTGGCACAAGCATCAAATAGCTTATCAGTGAGAATAGTTGATACATATTATCTGACTTATTTTTAAAATCGATATTCAAGTAAGTGCCATCTCTTCCATGGTGCTTATAAAGACGAGTTTTAATTGCTTCTTCTCCAACACTTAATCTTAGCATAAGAGAGTTTGCTGTTTCAATTGGATCCGAATTAGAAATTAAACTTATTTCAAGCTCATTCTTGCCTGATGGTTTAATTATACAACCTTTTTGAAGTGCCTGGATTGGCATTAAAGAATTTTCGTAATTTTTTGTAAACGATTTTGGTAAAAAAAGAATTCCGTGATGTTGGAATGGACATAAATCAATCATTAATTCCCATAAACCCTCACAAGATTTTCTGAAATTTATCAAGAGTTCTTGGTTATTTAAAATTTCATCAGAAAGAAAACAAACAACATCAACGTCGCTCCAACCCTTTACATAATTACCATCCCCTAAACTACCATGAATAATAAAAAAGCTATCAAACTCTTTTGATATTATTTTAAATTTATCACTAATTTTTTGAAGCTTTTTTTTATATGAAAGATTAGTTTCTTTATTAATGATATTATTGAATGAATTAAATTTTATTAAATTTTTCTTTAAAGAGGAGTCTGATTTAATATCTTTTAATAAAATACTTAAGGTATTTGTAGCTGAGTTAACTATATCGTATGAGTAATCATATCTTCCAAAGTTTTTTAATTCTCTAATATCACAAGACAAATTTATTAATTTAACAACTGCTCTATAATTTTCTAAGTTCATATTGTTTGTATAGACTACCCAGGTAAATGCAGTTTTTTAAGTTTAGTTGACTCACCACTTTGTAAAAATTTTTCTGTTGCTTTTAATTGTTCTAAATGATCAATATCAAAAACCCTCTCATCAACAATAAAAGGATAGATATTTGGTCCTGATACAGACTTATATTTTTTAATTGTATCAAGGGTTGTGATATCAACATATCCATTTTGCCAATAAACGCGAGGCAAATCTTGCCTAGGCTGATTATATGGTTCTTTAACACCGTCGAGTTTTACTAAGTTAACAAGTCTGTTATTTTTTATAGTCCACATTTTAAATGGATTGTCTTTTGGAAAACTAACACTTCTTAAGCTTGTAGCTCCATTATCAATCTCTATAATAAATTTTTCTATCGCAGCATCCACTATTTTTGTTTTTCGCACAGGAGAAGTTGGTGTCAAATGAACTATTACATCAATTTGATCTTTTAAAGTATCAATGCAGTGTTCAAATACTGGAAAATCTGTAGTTTTATCATTTGATATATTACCTGGTCTTAAAAATGGAACTTCAGCTCCAGAATCTATTGAAATTTTTTTTATTTCCTCGTCATCTGTTGAAACTATTACTCTATCAATTAGTTTACTTTCTAATGCTGTTTGAATCGAATATGATATTAATGGTTTACCATTCAACGGTAACACATTTTTCCTTGGTAATGTTTTTGAGCCACCTCTAGCCGGAATCAATGCTATTATTTTTTTTTTACTCATCGTTTAAAGTTAACTAATTTAAGATCAATATAATAATTATATAAAAAATATCTAGTAATTTTCTAGAGAGTAATTTCAAAATTTAGCAGTTTCACAATTTAGAAAAAATTCTTTAACTATAAAACTTGCACCATTTCTATCAAAACATTATCGGGAGATTTACAAAAGGCAAGTTTGACTTTTTTATCTTCGGACAATAGTGGTTTGTGCAGAAAGTTTATATTTTTACTTTTTAATTTAATATACAATTTATCAATATTTTTTACAGTCATTGCATAATGGGTTAATCCTAAGTAGTTTAATTTAACATTACCTATTTTTTTTTTTGTTTTTGGATTTTTAAAATAAAGTAACTCAACCATACTGCCTCCATCTTTAGGCTTCATTTTCACAGTTATTACCTCTGTATCATTAAGTGCAAAAATTTTAGACAAGGCTGAACCAGACTCATTCATCTTTTTTACAGTTTTAAATTTTAATATATCTTTATAAAATCTGAGCGACTTCTTTAAATTTTTTGTAACAATTCCAACATGTCGGATATTTTTAGCAGTCATTTTTATAATTTATTTATAGTTTTATCTAAACTTATATCAATAATATTTAATGCTTCAATTAACTGTTTTTTGTTTATAATTAATGGAGGACCTAATTTAACAGACTCTCTTCCAGTATTACAAACTAAAAGTTTATGTTTTAAACACTCATTACAAAATATATCTGCAATTTCACGTGCCTTTAAATTGTAAGCATCCTTAAAAATAATTGAACCAATTAATCCTTTGCCTAAAGTGATACTTACTATTGAAGGATATTTTTTATTTAATTTTTTTAAAAATTCGTGAAAGAAAAGTCCAAGAATTTCAGTCTTTTTTGCTAATTTATTTTTTCTCATAAATTGAATTGTTGCTAAACCGGCCTCACAAGATAAAGGATTTGCAGAATGTGTACTGCTTAAGCCAGAAACATATTTATTTTCTATAATTTTCTTACTGGTTATTACCCCCGAAATTGGGAAACCAGATCCCATTCCTTTGCCACAACAAATTAAATCAGGGCTTACGTTATAATGCTGAAACCCAAAATTTTTTCCTGTTCTGCAAAAGCCTGACTGCATTTCATCAAAACAGAGTAAAATTTTATTTTTTTTACAAAACTTTTCAATTTCTTTAACATAATCTTTTGGATAGAAAATAGCTCCCCAACCTTGAAATGTTTCAAGGAGTATAGCAGAAATATTTTTCCTAAAGTTGTATTTACTACCAAATTTTTTTTTAATACTTTTTTTAAAAAAATTTTTTGCTGTCTGTTTTGTACTTTTTAAAGACCATGGATAAGGAAAATCTATATGGTGGATACTTTTATCAAAATATCCTATCCACTCGCTTTGTTTATTTTTTCCTGACAACATTTGTGAACCAACAGTTCTTCCATGCCAGTTCCCACTAATACAAATAATACCTGTTTTTTTTTTATCTAATGTTTTTCCATAAGTTTTAATTAATTTTAATGCGGTTTCGGTTGCCTCTGTACCTGATGAGACGAGATGACATTTGTCTAGATTTTTTCTATTAATGAAATTTATTAACTCTTTAATATATTTTTGTCTGGGATTATTAAAATAATGGTAAGAATGCGTTATACCTTTTTTAAGAACTTTTAAAATTTTTTTTTGTAAAAATTTATTATTATGTCCAATATTAGTGGTGAAAATACCTGAAGTAAAATCAATATATTTTTTTTTAAATCTATCAGAAACATGTACACCCTCTCCTCTATCCCATAAAATTTTGATATTAGGGGACATGTTTGATGTCTCAAATTTTTGGAATTTTTCATTAATTTTTTTATATCTACTATCTGACGAGATATACATGTTAAAAAATATATTTTTTTAAGTTTTTATTAATAAATATTTACTTAATACTATAAAATTTAATTAACAAATAATTCAAATTGTGATTTATATTAATTTAATTTTAAAGTATAAAAAATCTGATGAATATTAACTCAAAAATAATTAATTACAATAAAAAAGGATTTGTAATTTTAAGAAGTTTGTTTTCAAAAAACGAGATTGTAAAACTAATGCAAGATCTTGAAGTAGTTAAATATAAAGTTCTTAAGAGCAAAAGCAAAAAATACTATCATAAAACAAAAGACGGTAAGTTTAATACCATACATGATATTCAAAATTTTATAAAAAGCGGCTCAATTATTAAAATGTCAAAGAAAAAAACACTCAAAAATTTAGTTGAAAAAATATTAAAAGATAATTCTGTTATAAGAAATATTGAGTTTTTTTTAAAACCGAAAAAAACTGGTATGGCCTCGCCATTTCATCAAGACAATTTTTATTGGAATATTGTATCTGCAAAGGCACTAAATGTTTGGGTTGCGTGCTCAACAGCAAATATGACTAATGGTGGATTGTGCTATTTAGAAGGGTCACATAAACTTGGAACAATAAAGCATGTAACTTCTTTTCAAAAAGGCTCTTCACAGAAAATACCAGAACATGTAGTTTCTAAACTTAATTTTAGAAAAGTATATCCAAATTTAAAAACCGGAGACTGTATAATACATCATCCAGAGGTGATACACGGTAGTAGAAAAAACAATTCCAATAAAGATAGAGTTGGATTCGTGGTCAGTTACAAAGGTAAAAATTCAAAAATAGACAATGTAAAATTGAAAATTTATAAACAGAACCTTAAAAATAACTTAGAAAAAATTTATAAAAAATAATAAGAGTTGATTATTTTTTTATTCCCAATATCTAAGTTTTTTTGCGATTTTCCTCTCTTCCTTAAGAATTTTTTTTTTGCCATTACCAAGCATTTTAGGAAGTTTATTTATTGTTCTACTTAATTTTCGCATGCCCTCTTCTGATAGTGAAGCAGACTGATCGGTACCCCACATTGATCTATCTAGAGTGATATGTCTTTCAATTATTGTAGCACCCAAAACATATGCCAATATTGACGGGGAAACAGAATTTTCATGACCTGAATAACCAATTTCGCATTTATATTTTTTTTTTAAAGAATTTATACAATTCAGGTTAAGGTCTTGCTCTGAAGCAGGGTAAGTCGATACACAATGTAACAGAGAAAATTCACATTTATGTTTCTTAAAGATATTTACAGCTTTCTCTACATCTTTTTCAGAAGACATACCAGTTGATATTAATGTTTTTATTTTTGTTTTAGCTATTGCATTTAACAATGGATAATTTGTTATCATTGCTGATGCAACTTTATGATAATCAAATTTATACTTTCTCATTTTATTGAGACTATTAATATCCCAACAGGATACAAACCATTTAATTTTTTTTTTTCTACAATAATTATCAATTTGATCGTAATGTTTTAATGAAAATTCAATTTTTTTTTTATAATTCAAATAAGATATTCTTCCCCAGGGTGTTTCTCTCATAATTTCTTTTTGGAATTCTGGCGTTGAAATTTCTGGAGTACGCTTTTGGAATTTAACATAATCAAAACCATTCTCTTTTGCTAGATCAATTAATCTTTTAGCAAGTTTAACAGAGCCGTTATGATTGATACCTATTTCAGCAATTAATAAGGGTTTTTTTAAATTCAAAATCATTTATAAAAATTTTTTAAGTATTGTTAAATTTGAATTATCAGTTTAAAGATATATTACAATGATCGTTTTAATCAAGATTAAAAACATTAAACTAATAAGAAATTTAAATTAAAATTTAATGTATAGTTTCCAAAAAGTTTTTAGGGATTCAATTAATCAAAAAAAAGAGATACTGATTTCTGGGAGCTTAAATATACTAGAAAAAATGACTGATGAAATGGTTTCTTCAGTTAAATCAGGCTCAAAAATTTTACTTTGTGAAAATGAGTTAGGAGTTAGAACTCTCAATGCGCCAACTCTTTATTAAATTAATGTAAATTATAATTGAATGAAAAAAGCCCTGCTTGTTTTGGATAATCCTCATAGAGAAATGAGAGGGATGCTAGCAGTATCCCAGAGACTAAAAAAATATAAAATTTTTTCTTACATAGTCTCTAAAAACACATTTCATCATTGGTACGAAATTTTTAATCCTGATTTTGTTATATTACCTAGAGCTACCTCACCTTTTACTACTTTCATAAAAAAAAATCATTTTAATACAAAAATTATAATTATCCCAATTGAACATGGTTCTGGCGTTGAAGAAAAAGTGTTAACTCATAATTTTGGGCAAAATTTTTGTTCTCACCAAAAAATTGATAGTGCTATTCAATTAGCTTCTCTAATACTCGTAAGTGGTGATAATCAAAAAAAATGGATATCTAGAGCATGCCCAAGTTTATCTGAAAAAATAAAAGTTATAGGTACTCTAAGTAGTGACCATTGGTTTAAAAAGAAAAAAAAAAATAAAAAAGCTAAAAAGGTTGGAATATGTACAACATTTAAATCAATTTTTTTTACTTCAAATTTTAATTCTTCTTTCGAAATTTTATATGATCATCTGTCAAAAGATTATGTTGCAAATCGTTGGAGATTAAATTTCCAAAATTATGAGATGTATTATTTAAGTTTTTTGCATGAGGCAATAGATGAACTTACTAATAGCGGATTTAAGGTAGAAATTAGACCCCATCCACATGAAAATTGGGATGATTGGTTAAGATGGAAGAACTCTGCTAAAAATAAAAAACTAATTTCTCTAAATAGAGACCTAGATATAACAAGTTGGATTGATAGTTTAAATGTATGTATAACCTCTTTTAGTTCTACTACTTTTGATTGCATATCTAGAAATGTCCCAACTATATCTTTAGATGAATTGATCAAGAGTAAGATTAATGATTTACCTAAAAATAAAACTCCTCTGACAGGTAAATTTTCATGGAGACCCCGTTCAATTAAGGAAATGAAAGATCTTATAAATAGCGCATGTAATGAAGAATTGATTGTATCTCCAGAACTAAAGTTAGCCGAAGCTTTTATGAAGGATAATTTTTTTTGGCCTCGAGTAAAATCTAGTGCAACTTTGTGTGTAGAACAAATTTTAGAATTAAATAATTTAGAAATTAGGACAAAAAAAAGAAGTTTTATGAGTTTTATTAAAATACCTTTAATTTTATTGAAAATTTTTTATAGGGATATAAAGGATTATTTCTTTCATCCAAGAAAGTCAAATTTATTGTTTATATTTTCATTTTACATGTGGTATTCAGCCTATAAATTTAACAAAGATATTGAATCATAAAAAAATAAGATTTATTAAATCATTAAACAAAGTTATAAGATTTTAATCAAATGTTTAATTAATGATAAAACTTTTTATCGATTCAAGGATTATTTTAAAAAATTTAGACACTAAATTATATAATACTTTTTTTCCTATTTTTTTACTTTTAATGATTGGAGCAATACTGGAGTTTGCTGGCATAGCTTTGTTGCTTCCTTTGTTTCATAGTTTTGTAAATTTTTCTGGAAGTTTAAATGACTATTTTATATTTGAAAAACTTACTAGTTACGGAATAGATTTTGAAAGCATAAATTTTAATTATATTTTATATATAGTTATCTTTTTTTTTATATTTAGATTTATTTTCATGATTATGAATAATCTAATCTTGAATTACTATTTTTACAGTATTCAAAAAAAAATCCAACTTCATCTTTTTGAAATTTATTCAAATTTACCATACAGGCAGTTAAGTTTACAATCTAGCTCGGAAATATTTAAAAATATATACGTGGAAACTTCTATTTTCACAAACGTATACAAATCATACATGTCATTGTTTCAAGAATTATTAGTAATATTATCTATTTTAGTTTTAATTTTAGTTACTAACTTTATTTTAAGTCTAAAAATAATAATCTTTGCTACAATAATTTCATTTATTTATTACTCGATATTTTCTCACAGAACAAAATGGCTTGGAAATTTGAGAGCAAGAATTGATAAAAATATGGTAAAAATTATCCAAGATCACATCAGAGGTTTTAAAGAAATTAAAATCTTAGGAATTTCAAGTTTATTCATAAAAGATCTCGAAAATAATTTAAAAAAATTTTTAATTTTGAATGTTAAATTCCGAATTTTTCAGGGTTTACCGAGACCATTAATTGAATTATTGATAGTAATTTTTTTTGCAATAATTTTTTTAGCCAATAAAAATAATGATCCTAATATTATCGTTTATGCTCTAGCTTTTATAAGAACAATGCCCTCTATTACTATAATCAATAAAACAATAAATGATATAAATTTTCGAGAAAAAAGCTTAGACATTGTTAAAGAAGTTTTAAAATTAAAAAAAAATAAAGAAAAAATTCAAATGAATAAGATTTTGAATTTTAAAGAAAGCATAAACTTTAAAAATTTAGAATTTTCTTATCCTGATAAAAATATTCTTAAGAATTCTCAAATAAAAATTTTTAAAAACAAAATACATGCGATAATAGGTGAAAGCGGTTGTGGAAAGTCAACATTAATAAATATTTTAAGTGGACTTGTATCACCCAAAAATGGATTTATTTTGATAGATAATAAAATTAATGAAAAGGATTTTACAAAAATGAGAAATTTAATTTCAATTGTCTCCCAAAATACTTTTGTTTTGGATAATACTCTAAAATTTAATATTTCTTTTAAAGACAATGTCGACATTGATCTTTTTAAAAAGGCTATTGAAATTAGCGGGATAGACAAAAATGTGAAAAACAATAATTTGACATTAACAAGCAGAATTGGATCTGATGCACAACTGATATCAGGTGGACAAAAACAAAGAATGGCTATCTCGAGAGCTCTGTATCACAATAAAGATATATTAATATTTGATGAAGCCACAAATGCTTTAGATCAGAATTCAGAGAAAGAAATATTTAAAAAATTAAAGAGCTTAAATAAGACTATAATTATTGTTTCACATAATTTATCTAATCTAAGATATTGTGATTTTGTTTATAGGATTAAAAATGAAAAAATTGAAAATATCTCTCAAGATTTTGAATGAAAAAAAGAATTTTAGTTCAAACTAAAAATGTAAGTTTTAACAAAGTTAAGAAGCTGTTATATGATCTTGAGAATAATTTTTTTTTGGAATTTTTTATAACAGACGATACTTATATAATTTCAAAAAAATACAAAAAAACCTTAAGAGATATAGTTGCTAGTAATGACTATGCGTGTTCAATTGATTTTGTAAATAATAAATCTTTAAGAGAAATATTATTTAACTTTATAATCAATTTAAAGATGATTAATTTAAAAGCATTTCTTAATCCTAAAGCAAGACATAATTTTAAAAATAAAAAAGATTTCAATTATATTCTTAAAAATTGTCTTAACTATAGATTGATCTGGAAATTTATTATAAAAAAAATGAACTCATTAGTAAAACATCATGGTATAATACTAGCGGGAACATATAAACAAAAATTAGTAAATAAAAAATATCCCATTAAAATTTTTTCTCATTCAATCGATTATGAAAATTTTTGTGATGAAAAAATTATTAATAGAGAAATTAAAAAAAAAGAAAAAAAAAAAATTTTATTCATAGACGAAATGATACAACATCATCCAGATTACTTTATTGAAAATATACATGTACCGATTAGTTATGAAAATTATATATCTGGCATGAATTCTTTGTTTAAGAAAATTGAAAGTAATACAAGTTATGCTCCTGGAATTGCTTTTCATCCAAAAAGCGATCAAAAATATATCAATGATTTTACCAATGTAAAAAAAAATTTTTTAACTACAATTCAAGCAATTAAAAAAGCAGACATAATCATAGCACACGCAAGTACTGCTATTGGTATAGCTGCTCTTCTTAAAAAACCTATTATTTTGTTAATTTTTGAGGAAATGAGGGATAGTTGGATGGAATCTTACGTCCTCGCCATGGCAAGCCAATTGAATTGTAAAGTTTTTTTTTTAAATGAATTTTTAAATCAGATAAATGATGAATTTTTTGCAAAATTAGAAAATCAAAATAATGAAAATTATGACTATGTTAATAAATTTATAATTCATCCCAAAAAAAAAGATAATTTTAATATCAGTCAAACTATTAAATTATTTTTAGATAAAATTAATGACGCTAAAGATTAAATTGATTAAAAATAATTTTACAAATCAATGAGTATAAAGTTGATTAGTTTAACGTGCATAGAATTAATAATTTTAAGAAGAATAAAAATATAGTGCTAAAATTATATAAGAATATTACCAAAAAAATTTGATGTTATGTTTGAATCTTTTGTTTCAGATGGCCATGTAGCATCTATTTTTGATTTAAAAGACTAAAATATTAATTTTTTTTTTATTTTGTAAATTACAGTATATTTAATAGAGTATCTAACGGAATGAAAATTATTAAAAGATCAAAAATATTTTTATATTGGCAAAAGGTAAAAAAAAAGGCTTTAAGACAAGTTTGTGTCGTTTCATTTAGAAGAGAAGGTTTGATGAAATTCTTAGAATTAAAAGAGACTATAAATGAGTTATTAGAGTCAGTAAATATGTATAGATTTTTGGATAATATTAATAAAATAAAGTTAACTTTTGTAAATAAATTCACTATTATTTAAATGAAGAATATCTATATTTGCGACGATGCAAATGATGTAAATTTTTTGAGAAATAGAAAAATTACAGAAAATGATAAAATTTTTTGTTTTGACAAAATAAATCTAAATTTAACCAAGTATAATTTTAATTTTTTTTTTCCTTTTGATGAATTAGATAAAAGTAAGAATGATGCTACAAAAAATTATTTTGATTTTTTGAAAAAAAATATAATTAATAGTAGGTTACTGAATTATTCAAGAATAAGCGAATGTAATTTTGCAGATAAATACGTAATTCAATACTATAAATTGTTTTTAATAAATAAATTTATATCGAATAAAAATATTAATATTATTTTAGTTTCCAACTCCATAAAAAAAAATTACTTGATGGATTTTGGCTTTACAAAAGTTATATCTATTAAAAATCAATTTTTTTTAAATTTTTATATTAATCAAAAAAAGAAAGTAATTTTAATTAAAAATATTTTTCAAAATTTTCTTGAAGAAGTAAGTTTTAATTTATTTAAAAAAAAGAAAAAAAAAAAAAATAAAAAAGACAATCATTTATTCACACATAAAGTACCACTGGTCTATAAGTAAAAAAAATGAATTAAATTATACATATATAAAAGACATAAAAGACCTTTTTTTTATAATTTCGGCTTTAAGAAATAATAGTCAAAAATTATTAAAAGTTAATAAAAACAAAGTTCTTAATTTAATGCAAAATAATCCACAATTTGAAATTTTAGAAAATTATTCATCACTTAAATTTATACTTAAAGCATATTTTTTAAGCTTTTATTTTCTATATAAAATTAAAGTAAAAAAAGATTTGCCATATTCAAATTTTTTTAAGGATTATTTAAAAGAAAATTTTATTTTAGATTGTAGTAAACAGCTTAGCTTTAAATATATTTTAAGAATTTTTTTTTCAGAAAATAAAATTAGCAAAATATGCATACCTACTTTTGAATTTTCTGAGGGAAGAATGGTTTTAACTGCGGCAAAAAATAATTTATCATCACAAATACTTGCAATACAGCATGGATTTATGGGTGATTTTCATTTAAATCGTTTTACCTCTACTTATAATCTAAATTTTAACAATAAGAATTTTTTTCCAGATAAGATAATTTTATTTGGAGAAATCTACAAGAAATATTTAAAATGGTCTAATATTGAAAATATAGTTGTAGGAAATGCTAGAATTATAAAGCTACCTGAGAGATACAAGTTTAAAGAGACAAAGAGGATAAAATATTTATTGTTATTAGATCTACATAATTGGAAAAGAATTATTGATGAAATGTCTTATATTAGTGATATCGGGAATATATATATTAAATCACATCCTTTCACTCAAAAAAGTGTTCAAGATTATATTTATTCAAAAAAAATTAATGTAAATTTTTTTGATAGTAATTCTAAAGAAGAAGATTTTCATTGCGTTTTATGTTCTGATAGTGGTGTAGCTATAGAATATGCTTTATCAGGCTGGCCTGTTTTCTTAATTAAAAATAATTATTTTGTTAATTATTCACCATTACTTCTAGAAAATAAAAATTTTTTGAGTTTTAATTTTAATATCCAGGAAATTAAAAAAATATCATTATTACTGAACAGCAAAATTAATTTACAAAATTACGTAAATAATCTAGAGAAAAAAGCTAAATTACATTGCTCTTATTTTGGTGCTGATGCCGAAAACAAACTGAAGTCATTATTAAATTAATGAAATTTGAAAAATTTAAGATATTATTCGTAACACCCAATCTAAATTCTGGTGGGTCTCAGAAGTTAATAGTTAACCTATTAAATAATATTGAAAATAGAAATAAATACTTATTGATTTATAAAAAGAAAGAATGTTTCTTAAAAAAAAACATTGCATCTAAGGTAGATATAATCTTTTCAAAGAGTAGAAGAATTTTGTTATCATTTTTTGAAATAAATAAGATTATAAAAGAAAAAAATATTAATTGTATTTTTTCATCCATGAGAAATATGAATATAATTTTGGGTCTTTACAGTTATTTCTTTACCTTAAAAACAAAACTTGTTCTTCATGAACCAAATACAATGGATGAATTTAAAGATATGAACTTTAGAAAGTTTATCAAAATTAATTTAATGAAATTATCTTATGCTAATTCAAATTTTATAATTGCTAATTCTAGAGATACAAAAAATGATTTGCTAAAATATAAAATTATTAATAAAAAAAAAATTAGAGTTGTCAGTAATCCCATTTCTGTATCAGAAAAAAAAATGGATAATCTTGAAAAAATAAAAAGATTTAAGAAAAAAAAATTTACTGTTGTAGGTTGTGGTGCATTAACGGATCAAAAAAATTTTGAACTTTTAGTCAATGCCTTTAGTATTTTTAAAAAAAAAATTAAAAAGACATGTTTAATAATTATAGGTGATGGATTTCTAAGAGAAAAAATTAAAAGACGTGTAGAAAGACTTGGCTTAAAAAAAGATGTTTTAATCACTGGCTTTGTAAAAAACCCATATAAAATATTTAAAATTTCTAACATGTTTGTTTTATCTTCGCGTTATGAGGGTTTTGGTAATGTTTTAGTAGAAGCAGTTTTTGCAAAAATGAAAATAATTTCAACAAACTGTAAAGGTGGACCAAAAGATATTTTAAAAAATGGAAAATATGGGTATTTAGCAAAAAATGGTAATCAAAATGATTTAGCTGATAAAATGTTAAAATGTTATAAAAAACCAAAAAAAATAAATTATAATCATTTTTTTGAAAAATATTCATCAAAGAATATTTCAAGAAAATATTTGAAGATTTTTATGAGTAAGTAGATGCTTAAAAAATTCAAAAATTATATTTTTGAAAGAAAAAAATGAAAATTTTAGTTACAGGTTGTGCAGGTTTTATCGGTTTTCATACAGTTGAAAAATTTTTAGAAAAAAAACTTAAAGTTGTAGGGATTGATAATTTAAATAATTATTATGACGTAAAACTTAAAAAAGATAGATTAAAATTGTTAAAAAAAAATAAGAAAGATTTTTTATTTATTAAAAATGATATTAAGAATATAAATTTTTTAAAAAAAATAGTTAAAAAAAATAAAATCTCAACAATTGTACATTTAGCTGCGCAGGCAGGAGTAAGAGACTCTATAACTAACCCAAAAAAATATTTTGATAATAATGTCATAGTTTTCTTTAATGTTTTAGAAGTTTGCAGAAAATTTAAAATAAAATTAATCTACGCTAGTTCAAGCAGTGTATATGGAGAAGAAAAACCAATGAAAGAAGAAACTGAGACAAAGCCAATACAATTTTATGCAGCAACCAAAAAAACTAATGAAACTATGGCTGAAGTTTTCTCGAAATTGTATCATTTTAATTCAATAGGTTTAAGATTTTTTACAGTCTATGGTCCTTATGGTAGACCTGATATGTCTTATTATCAATTTTCTAAAATGCTTCTGAATAATAAAAAAATTAATATACATAATAAATTTAATCATTCCCGCGATTTTACATACATTAGTGACGTTACAAATTTCATTTATAAATGTTACTTAGATATTAAAAAAAATAAAAAAATTAGAAACAGTATATATAATGTGGGTAATGGAAAAAAAATTTCACTTAAAAGCTTGGTTTTTTTGCTTGAGAAAAATTTTAAAAAAAAATTCAAAGTTAACTTGGTAGATAAACAAACTGGTGATATCAAGGATACTTTGGCAGATATAACAAAAGCAAAAAAAGATTTAGAATTTAAACCAAAAATATCTTTTATACAGGGTATTAAAAAATTCACGACTTGGTTCAATTTATATCACAAGAAATAATGAGAGTAGGTTTGTTAAATTTAAAAGTTGGAAATATCAATTCTGTTCACAACGTATTAAAAAAAATTGGTATAAGTGTGGAGATAATAGATACTGAAACTCAATATAAAAATCAGGATTTAATTATCTTAAGCGGAGTCTCATCGTTTGATAATCAAATAAAACAACTAAAAGATAAAAATTTTTTTGAGCTACTTAAAAATGAAAATAAAAAAAAAGTGATAGGTATTTGTAGTGGCATGCAAATTATGTTCAATTCGAGTTCCGAGGGAAATGAGTTGGGTTTAAATATATTTAATGAAAATTTAGTTAAATTTTCAAATAAACCAAATACTCATATTGGTTGGAATAAAGTTTTTTCAGATGAGTCTTACATTAATGGTAAAGAATATTATTTTTGTCATTCATATTTTGCACCAATAAATAATTATATGGTTGCTAAAAGTTTCTATGGGGAATACTTTTCATGTATTGTAAAAAAAGATAATTTTTATGGTATTCAGTTTCATCCTGAGAAAAGTGGAAAAGATGGATTATATTTACTTGAACACATAATTAATCATTAAAAATGAGATCGAGAATTATACCTGGTTTTCAAATTTCTAGAGGTGAATTAGTTCATACACTTAAATTTGATAAAAATACGAAAAGATACATCGGAGATCCTCTAAATACCTTAAGAATTTTTAACGAATTTAATTGTGATGAGTTGTCTATAGTTGATATTGATGCTTGGAAATATGGAATTAATTTAAAATTGCTAGAAGAAATTTCCGAGGAAATATTTATCCCACTATCATATGGAGGAGGAATTAAAAATTATGATCAAGCCTCTAAGATAATTAGTTTGGGTTTTGAAAAAATAATTTTTAACGATGCATTTTATTCAAACTTAGATTTGATAAAAAAGTTTTCAGATGATTATGGTAGTCAAGCGGTTGTCCTTAGGGCAAATATATTAAGTTTAGGAAAAAATTATAAAATATTAGACCATAAAAATTTAAAAATTATTGATGATAATATTGATTCATTTTTTGAGAAATTAAATAAAATAAATGCCAGTGAAATATCTCTTATAATTACAAATTTAGATGGAAGTTTTAATGGACCTGATTTGAATTTGATAAACCAGGTTAAAAAATTAACTGATAGACATATAGTCTATTCAGGTGGAATTTCTAAAATTTCAGATTTTAAAGATTGTTTTAATGCAGGTGCAAATGCTGTAATTACCAATAATTTTTTTATAATGAAAAAATTAAACAGTGGAGTAGTTTTTTCTAATCCAAAAGAGATAAGTATCTAAAGTTATGAAAGAATGTCAACTTTGTCTTATTAATAATAGCATACCAGGCATAAACTTTAGAAATAATATTTGTAATATTTGTCATAATTATCAAAATAAAATTGATCGTTATAATTTTTCTAAAGTAAAAGAAAAAAAAAATTTAATGTCTTTAAAAAAAAAGATTTTAATTAATAACAATAATTCAAAATATGATTGTTTAATTGGAGTTAGTGGGGGTTTAGACAGTACTTATTCAGCCTTTTTGTCCTATAAAATAGGATTAAAAGCATTGTTGGTTACAGTTGACAATGGTTGGAGCAATACAATCTCTCATGCTAATTTATCAAAATTAATTGATTACACAAAATATGATTTTCACAGTATTCATTTAAATTGGGAAATCTTTAAGAGAATGCAAAAAAATTTATTATTGAAGTCTTACCCGGATATTGAGATTTTAAGTGACCACTTTATATTTTCAAATTTATATACTACAGCAAAAAAAAAAAAAATTAATTGTATAATTAATGGTCTAAATTTCAGAAGTGAACATTCTAATACAAAAGATTTAGGATGGAACAAAAGAGATGGATCACATATACAACATGTTTTGAACAATATTAAAGGTGAAAAAGAGTTAGAATTTTACCCGTATTATAAATTTTTATATTTATCAAAAATAACTAAATTACAAGAAATTCCAATTTTAAATTATGTTAATTATAATCCTTTAGAGGCAAAAAAAGAGCTTAAAAAAAAAATAGGATTTGTTAGTTATGAAAATAAACACTATGAGTCTTCCTTCACTAAATTTTTCCAAGGATATTATTTAATTAAAAAATTTAATTTTGACAAAAGAATTTTACATTTTTCAAGTGATATAAGGAATAAATATTGTACAAAAGCTGAAGCGAAAATAAAATTAAATAAGCCAGCCATTTCTAAAATAGAGGAAAAACAATTGAACGAATTTATAAAAAAAAAAATTAAATATGGATGATAAAGAATTTGATTATATTCTTCAAAAAAAAAAAATTGGGGTACAAAATTTTAAAAAAACCTTTTTGATTAAAATAATTGATTCAATGGTAAATTTATTTAAATTTTTTTCAAATGTTCTAGAATCTTTTGATTTTAAAAATGAAAAAAAAAATGATCATTTTTCATCCGTAAGCTTCATTGAAAAACCAAAGTTTTTCGGTGGTCCTGGAACTTTTCAAAAAAACTTAACAACTAAATTGGAAGAGAAAAATTTTGTTATAAGATATAAATCAGACAATATTAAAACTGACTATTTTATTATTATAGGCTCATCATTAAGAAGTTTTGTTTGGCTATTTAAAATGAAAATTAGAGGGTCAAAAATGATACATAGGATCGATGGCTCTAAATGGCAATACAAATATAAAGGAAATATTTTTTTTAAGTTAAAATCAATATTACAAAATTTTCTTATTTTTATAACTCAGTTTTTAGCTGATAAAATAGTATACCAAAGCGAATATGTAAAAAATTTGTGGTTTAATAAATCCTTTAAGAGTAAATCAGTCACAATTTATAATGGCGCAGAAGAAAATTATACTGAGAGAAAATTTAAAAAAAATGATAAACCTACTTTGATTTCTGTAGAGGGTAATATTTGTTCAGCCTTTAATTCTATAAATTTGATTAAATGTCTCGGGGATTATGATTACGAGATTTATGGTGAAGTAGACAATATAAATTATGCCAGAGAATTACAAAATTTTAAAAATGTTAAAATTAAAGGGATTGTATCAAGAGATGAAATTAAGGATATTTTCAAAAAAAATAAAAAGTATATTTTTGTGTCTCTAGAAATAAATACTGCCTGCCCTAATTCAGTAATTGAAGCATTAAATTTTGGAATTCCAGTCTTAGGTTACAAAAGCGGAAGTATGGAGGAGATCGTTAATCAAAAATTTGGGAGATTAATTAACATTAATAAAAAGTTTGAGATAGATCCTAAAGAAGTAGTCAGCAAAATAGATTTTATTAGTAAAAATTATAATTACTTTAACAATAATTTAGAAAAACTTGATAAAAAATTTAGCCTAGATTTTATGTCAGATAAATACATAGATGAAATTACAAAAACTTAATTTAGATTATATACTTTTAAGTCTCATATATTTTTTTTTGATCAAGTTAAATATAGATCATTTTGTTTTTAAATTTTACTCTACAAATTACTCTTTTATAGATTTTATTAAAAAATTTAACTTTTTTAGCTTTTTAGAGCTTATTATTATTTCTATTCCATTTTTTTTTATAAAAAATAAAAGTTTTAATTTTGGTTATTTATTCTCAGCATTTTTTTATTTGTTTCTTTTTGTTCCATTTGTCTGTCTTTTTTTTGATCCAAGTTCAAATTTGATAAAAATCTTTTTTCCACATATTGATTTTAAGTCAAATTTCATTTCTATTGAGAATAAAGTATTTTATTTTTTCTTTTTTATTTTCATAATTAATATAAGTATTTTGTTTTCTTTTTTAACAACAACAACTTTTCCAGTTAAAAAAACTTTTAATTTTAATGAAAATTCCATGGAAAAAATTTTGTTAATAAATTTTTTCATTTTTTTTTGCATATTATTATTTTTTATTTCAAAAGAATTTAATCAACTTCATTTGATTAATTACAGATCTAGTTTGAAGGGTTTATTGGGATACTATTTTTACTGGAATGTGATTTGTTTTATACCAATCTTTTTTTTAATTCAAAAAAATAAATTATATCATTATATGATTATATTATCATATGTCTTTTCATTTATTCTTTTAAAGATAAAAATTTTGTTATGTTTTATTATATTTTTAATCTTTAAAGATTTTATTTATAATAGAATTGTAAATTCTAAAGATCTATTAAAAACATTTTTAATCATACTTATTTGTGTTTTAATTATTATATTTTTTATTAATTTTTCTCTATGGTGCTTTTTTAAAATTGATGACCCAGTATACTTCCGAAGAATTTTCATTTCGCAACCTCAAAATTTATTAGTTTATTTAGACTTTTTTTCAAATAATAGTAACACCATGATGACTCACATTGGTATTATTGGAAAATTAACACAAAATGAAAATAATATTTTTGATCTTATTCGAAATGTTTATGGGGGAGGAAGTCCAACAAGCAATGTTTACGCGGTTGAGGGTATTGCGGCTTTTGGAGTATGGGGTATTTTTTTTTCAACGTTTTTGATAATTTTATTATCAAAGATAATATCTTTATTCGTATGCGAAAATAACAAAAAATATCTTTATCTAACTTTAATCTTCCAAGCTATTTATATGGTAAATACTCCTTTTTTCACAAATTTATTAACCTATGGAATTGGTATAACATTAATATTTTCTCTAATTAGATTAAAAAAAATTAACTAAATGCTTAACATATTTAAAAAGAACAAAGTTATAATTCGAGGCATACAAAGAAGTGGAACAAATTTTTTAGAAAAGATATTGTCAGAGCTTGATACGAAAATTATTAATAAAGGTAATATTGGAAGAGACAGACCAGAGCATAAACATTTTAGAATTCAAGATAATAAGTCCTCTATATTTATGGATAAACAATATTTTAATTCAATTTATGTAGAGAATATCCAAGATTTAAATTTGAAGTCATATAATAAAAAAGATATTAAAAATATCCTTATTATTAAAGATCCTGTAAATTGGGTCTTAAGCATCAATAGATGGGCAAAAAAATGTAATTGGATACCAATTAATAATGATTTAAGGAATGATTTTGAATTGATGACAAAATATTTAAAAGAGTGGGATTATTTTCATCTTAAATGGCTTGAATTATCTAAAGATAAAGAATTAATATTAATTTTACAATGGGAAGATTTCTTAACTAATTTTGATAATTGTCTAAAAAAAATTATAGATTTCGTAAATATAAAAAATTCAAATTTAAATTTAAAAATTAACGATTTTAAAAATATCAAATTATCAGAGGACTCAGAAATCTTAGAAAAAGAAAAAATAGATATGGAATTATCTAATAAAATATATAGTTTAGTTAAATTTAAAAATTTTAGAAAAATATACAAGTGAGTTTTAAATTTTACCGGTATTTTAATCAAAAGTTTTTTTCATTAATATTTAACCTCTTTTCAAAAGCTGCTCATGATCAAAAAAACTTTAAATCTTATGGAAAAAAGCATGGTAAATATTTTTTACCAGACTTAAAAGATGAAAAAAAAAAACAATGGATTATATCTGCTGGTGTTGGAGATGATATTTCTTTTGATATAGACATGTTAAACTTAGGCTATAATTTGATTTTTATTGACCCAACACCTTTAGCTGTAAAATATTTCAAAAAAAATTTTGACTATAATCTGTATGATAAAAAATTTATATTCTATGAAAAGGGCTTGTGGAATGAAAAAACAAACCTTAATTTTTATTCTTCAGACTCGAAAGCTGATATAAATTCAGATGAATATATAATTAGCAATACTATATCTAATTACAATAAATCAAAAAATTCAATAAAGATAGAAACTACTACAATTAGTGAAATAATGCGTGAAAACAAAATTGAATTTTTTTTTTTAATAAAATTAGATATTGAGGGTTCAGAATTAGAGGTAATAAATCATATTTATAAAAAAAATATAAAGCCTAATTATTTGTTGATTGAATTTGATTTTTTAAAACAACAAAGTCTATTAAAAGCAATCAAAAATTTATTTTTTGTTTTAAAAAAATTAAAAAAATTAGAATTTCAAATAATTTACATAGATAACTTAAACTTTACTTTTAAGAGGAAAATTTGAAAATTTTAATAATTGCTCCAATAGGGACAAAATTTACTACAGGCTTAGGTAATGCTATTAAAATTACCAAAGAAATTCTCGAAACAAATAATTATGTATATTTAATTGATATAGCGTCTGGATTGAATGAAGATGAAATTGGAAAATTCACTTTTAGTAGATTTTTAGTTTTTTTAAAGATTTTTTTTTTAATTTTGATCAAAATTCCAAAGTTTAACATTATCTATATTACGCTCTCAATGTCTTTAGGTGGATTTTTTAGAGATATGATTTTTATCATTATTTCAAAGTTTTTCTTTAAAAAAATTTTTATACATTTGCATGGCGGAGGTTATAAAAAAAATTTTTTTTCAAAACGAGGTTTTTTTTTAAAAAAAATTATAACTTATACTCTTAATTTATGTGATAAATTATTTGTTTTGAGTGAAAAATTTAAGGATGATTTTTATTTTATAGATAACTATAAAAAAATTAAAGTTCTTGAGAATACAATAAAAATAGAAAATATAAAGTTTTATAGAGATTTTGATAAACTTAGAATAATTTATGTTTCTAATTTTATAAAATCAAAGGGTTACTATTTAATTTTGAAGACCTGTAAATTGTTGTCAGATCAAAAAATTGATTTTAAATGTGAAATGTACGGTAAATTTCTAAACATTGGGAGCAACAAAGATGATATTAGCGCAAATCAATTAAGAAAAGAGTTTTTAGATTTTATCAAATATAATAAATTAGAAAACAATATAAGTTTTTCTGAAAATTTAGATCCTAAAGAAAAATATAAAAAATTAAGAAATGCAAATGTATTTGTTTTCCCCTCAAATTATCCTGGCGAGGGTTTGCCACTTTCATTATTAGAGGCTTCAGCAAATAAATTGCCCATAATTTCGACAAATCATGGAGCTATTACTGATATAGTAAAAGTTGGAAATAATGGGTTCATTTTAGAGTCATTAAATGAACTTGAAATAATGAATTATTTAATACAACTAACTAAAAATAAGGAATTATTTAAAACGATGTCTGAAAGCTCATTTAAAGTTTTTAATGAAAGTTTTAATTATAAAAAAATTAAAGAAAAAACGTTAAATGAATTTAAATAAAAAAATTAAATGCGGAATAATAGGATGTGGAAGAATTTTTCCTAAGCATTATGAAATTTTTTCAAAAAAAATTATACCAAATCTTCAGCTTATAGCTGTTTGTGATTTAAAAAAAAAAAATTTAGATTCAATTAAGAATAAAGAGTTATTTAAATCGCAAAATTATAAAAAAATTATTAAAAATAATAAAATTGATACAATAATTATTCTTACAGAAAGTGGAAACCATTATAAAATTGCCAAAGAGTCATTATTAAATAAAAAAAATATAATTGTAGAAAAACCCTTATGCTTAAAAATAAAACAGATTAACGACCTTTTAAAAATTTCAAAAAAAGTTAAAAAAAAGATATTTGTTATAATGCAGAACAGATTTAACAATCCCATTAGTCTAGCAAAAAATTATATTGATAATAATAAATTTGGAAAAATTATCTGCATAACTGCCCGTGTCAGATGGTCAAGAGATCAAAGTTATTACAATCAAGCATATTGGAGGGGAACATGGAAGTACGATGGTGGAGCATTGACTAACCAAGGGATCCACCACATTGATTTATTATATTATCTTGGTGGTGAAATAATTGAAACATTCGCATTTAGCTCAAAAAGACTTGCAAGAATTCAATCAGAGGATACAGCTGTTGCTGTTCTTAAATTTAAGAGTGGTGCATTAGGTACTTTGGAGGTTACTACAGCGACTAGACCAAGAGATCTAGAGGGTTCAATTTCAATTTTGGGTGAAAAGGGTACCCTTATTATAGGAGGATTTGCGGCAAATAAGGTTGAATTTTGTGACTTTAAAAACAAAAAAGATAATATTATAAAAAAAAATTATTATGAAAATCCAAAAAATGTATATGGCTTTGGTCATAAAAAAATTTATAAAGAGATTGTTAAAAGTCTTCAAAATAAAAAAAATAAAGCCATTCAAGCCGAGCAAAGCATTGAAAGTTTAAAGATTTTGCATTCTTTGTACTCCTCAATAGATAGTAAAAAAATTTTTTTACCAAAAAAAACAAATTTTAAAAATAAACTAAATAATGCTTAGGTTTAAGAAAAAAAAAATAAGTATAAGGAAGGTGAAACTAGGAAAAAATGTAACAATTTTTAATCCATCAAATATTTACGAATGTGAAATAGGAGAGAATTCATTTATTGGACCTTTTGTTGAGATTCAAAAAGGTGTCAAAATTGGCAAAAACTCAAAAGTGCAATCACACAGTTTTATTTGTGAATTAGTCAAAATTAAAGATAATGTTTTTGTGGGCCACGGCGTAATGTTTATTAATGATAAGTTCAAAAATCATGGTCCAGCTAAGGGTAACAAAAAACTATGGAATAAGACAGAAATTGGCAATGGAGTGAGCATAGGTTCAAATTCTACAATATTACCTGTCAAGATTTGTGATAACGTAATTATTGGTGCAGGATCCGTAGTTACAAAGAATATTAGTTCAAAAGGAATATACGCAGGCAATCCAATTAAAAAAATTAAATGAGAGTAAAATTTAATAATCTTTTTTTACAAAATAAAATTATTTTCAAAGATACAAAAAAAATTTTCATTGATAGTTTAAAAAATTCCAAATTTATAGGTGGTAAGGAAATAATTAATTTTGAAAAAAAATTCAGTAAGATATTGGGATCAAATTATTGTGTTTCAGTAGCTAACGGTACTGATGCATTAATCATAGCACTAAAATGTCTAGATATAAATTATGGTGATGAGGTAATTACATCTGCTCATACTTGGGTATCTACGGCAGGGGCAATAATTGCAGTGGGGGCGAAACCTGTTTTTGTAGATACAGATAGATTTTTTTCTATAGACGCAGATAAGATTGAGAGAAAAATTTCAAAAAAAACAAAAGCTATAATACCAGTCCACTTGTATGGTCAATCTTGTGATATGCATAAAATAATTAGAATAGCCAAAAAACATAATTTACGAGTAATAGAAGATTGTGCACAGGCACACCTGTCAAAGTACCATGATAAATTTTTAGGTAATTATGGTGATATTGGAACTTTTAGTTTTTTTCCAGCTAAAAATCTAGGCTCAATTGGTGATGCAGGCGCTATAATATGTAACAAAAAAAAAATATACGAACTCGTTAAACGATACAAAAACCACGGTTCTATTAAAAAAAATATACATGAAACGTTTGGTATTAATTCAAGGATGGATAATATCCATGCTGCATTTTTAAATAAAAAAATTAAATATTTAAAAAAATTTAATTTTAAAAGAAATAAAATCGCTAAAATTTATTACTCTAAACTTAAAGATAATGAAAATATAGAATTACCTCATTTAAGAATTAAATCAAAACATACTTTTCATCAATTCGTAATAAAAGTAAAAAAAAATAGAGATAAATTGATTGAACACTTAAAAAAGAAAAATATAGAAATTGGAATTCATTATCCGAAAATGGTAATTAATTTAAAACCATATAAAAAAAATATAAATAGGAAAGATTTTAAAAATTGTTTAAAATACGAAAATTTGATTTTATCTTTACCAATTCATCCTTTTTTGACTAACAAAGAAATATTTTTTATATGTAAAAGTATTAACAATTTTTTTAAAAAATAATTTAGTGAAAATTTTACACTTAATCAATTATTTCAATGATGATTTAGATTATCAAGAAAATAGATTAATTAATTTACAAAAGAATAATGGTCACAAAGTAAATTTGATAACCTCTGATAGGTTTTTTCCATTCAAAGATTATGATTTACTTTATAAGAAAACTTTAGGAAACAGAGTTGTAGGGTCCAAAGAGTATTTATATAAAGGTGTAAATATCAAAAGAAAAAAAGTATTTTTTGAAATCAAAAACCATGCGCAATGTTTTTTTTTCAATATTTTAGATGTAATAAAACTAAACCCAGATATAATACATATTCATAATTGTGGTACTTACACATTCATTTCAACGTTGATTTACTCCTTATTATTAAAAAAGAAAGTATTTATAGACTGCCACCAAGACAAAAATAATACAAAAAATAGTTTTTTAAATAAAATTCATAATTACATTTGGAAAATCATTTACGCAATATTTGAATCAACTATATTTTGTTTTTTACCAATTAATCAAAACTCTAAAAAGTTTGTAAAAGATAATTTTGGTATACTAGAAAAGAACATTATAATATCTCCCTTAGGTTTTGACAAATGCAATAAATATGACTTTGCATATAAAAAAAAACTACAATTTTTTAAATATTTTAAAAATGGTAGCAAAAAAGATTTGGTTATTATCAACTCTGGTAAACAAAATCACACTAAAAAAATTCATAAATTGATTGAATTTGTAAAAATACTAAACAAGAAAAAAATTAATTGTAAATTAGTTCTGATAGGAAATAGTACACAGAAATACAAAATTTTTTTAAAAAACAAAATTACAAAAGCTCATAGAGTAATAGGCCAAAATAAGATCTTACAATTGCCTTTTCAGGATAAAAAAAGTCTTAGATATTTTCTAACTTTGTCCGATGTAGCCATTTGGCCAGGAATACCCTCAATAACAATCCAAGAGTCATTATTTTTTGATAATATTTTGATGTTACCTCAGAGAAGTGCCTCATCCCATCTCTTAACATCAAAATTTTTAATATTTCATAATGATTTAAATAAAACAGCAAATAACTTGATTAAAGTAATTAAAAGTAAAAAAATTTTAAATTCTATTAGAATCAAAAACAAAAATATTTTGGAAAAATTAAGCTGGGAAAGAATAAACAGTGACTTAGAGAAGATTTATGAAAAATAAAAAGACTAATATTCTATTAACAGGAGGTGCAGGTTATATTGGAAGTGTTTTAGCTCATCATTTATTAGAAAAAGATTACAACGTATTTATAATTGATAATTTGATTGCAGGCCATGTGTCTTTAGTGCCGAAGAAGTGTATTTTTTTTCGAGGGGATTTTTCCTCTAAAAAGATATTAAAACAAGTTTTTAAAAATCGGATAGATATCATTATCCATATGGCTGCTCATATTGAGGTTGAGGAGTCGATAAAAAAAAAAAAGAAATATATGAATAATAATTTTAAAAAATTTAAGATCTTTTTAAAATATACAAATAAATATTGTAAAAATATAGTATTCGCCTCAACTGCATCAGTTTATAAATCTAAAGATAATCTAATTAAAGAAAATTCAATAACGTATCCAATTAATCCATACGCAGAGAGCAAATTGGCAGCTGAAAATTTTTTGATAAATTACTCAAAAAAAAAGATAAATTATATCATTTTGAGATTTTTTAATGTTGCCGGTGCTCACAAAAAATTGAAATCTGGATTAGTGACCGACAAACCTACACATTTGATTAAAAGACTATGTGTATTTGCTGTAAATAAAAAAAAAATTTTTCTATATTTGGGAATAATTATAACACTCCAGATGGCACTGCGATCAGAGACTATATTCATGTTTCTGATTTGTGCAATATTATACTATTAATTATTCCTAAAATTTTGAAAAAAAGGATCTCAAAAATTTTCAATTGTGGTTATGGAAAAGGTTTTTCTGTAAAAGAAGTTTTCGAAAAGTTTAATAAACTGTCTAATTTTAAACTTAGACCAAAAATCAATAAAGCAAGAAAAGGAGATGTCAAAATTTTGGTCTCTGACTCAAGTAGGATCAAAAAATTTTTAAATTGGAAACCGCAATTTGATAATTTATCCCTAATTTTAAAAAGTAGTATAAAATGGGAAAAAAAAATTAAACAAGAAAATTTTAAGTAATTTTAAAATGTTCGAAAAAATCTATCAAAAAGATATTATTATATATTTGTCATTTATATTTATCTCTTTTCCAATTTTATTAATATCAGGTCCATTCTTGTCAGATTTATTGGTTGTTTTCTTCTCGATATTTTTTTTAATAAGATATAAAGATTTTCAATTCAGTAGACAATCCAGAGTCTTTCTTGCTCTTATATCTATATTTTATCTTTTAATAAACATTTCCTCAATTTTAAGTGATTACGTTTTTTTAAGTTTGAAAAGTACGTTACCTTATTTTCGTTTCATTTTTTTTTCATTTGTTATTTCTATACTTATAAGTCGAATTGAAAAAAATGAATTAAGTAATAAATATTTTAATTTAATATTTCAACTCATATTTATATTTTTGTTTATTGATAGCTTCTATCAATTTTTTAATTTAGAAAATCTATTTGGTTTCGAGATTCCACCACATATGAGTGATGAAAGGGTGAGTAGTTTGTTTGGAGAAGAATTGATTTTAGGTAGTTATGTTTCAAAAATAATGTTTCTTTACCTGGGATTTCTTCACGGAAAACAAAATAATCCTAGAAATTTTTTAAATGTTGATTTCAAAATTTTATTTATCTTATTGATCACTCTTTCAACAATTTTCATAAGCGGTGATAGAGCTGCATTTGTTTTAGCGGTAATAGGAACTTTTATGTATTTATTTATTAATTTAAATTTTAAAGCAATAGGAATAATTGCGGTATTTATGGCGATTGTTTTTTTTATAATACAAGGTAACCCAAGTTATAAAAGCAGATATAACGTTTTATTTCAGACTATATTTATTGATAGAGTTGTAGGACAATCAACGCATCATCAGCATTTTAAAACAGCCTATAAAATGTTCGATGAAAAAAAACTTTTTGGACATGGTGTTAAATCTTTTAGAAATAAATGTAATCTTAAAAAGTTTAATAGTGGCCCTAAATCTTGTTCGACGCATCCTCATAATTATTATCTTCAATTACTTTCTGCGACTGGAATTTTTACTTTTATCATTTTGACAATTTTTTTTGTTTTTATTTTAAAAGAACTTATAGAAAATTTTATTATTAAGATAAAAAAAAATAAGATAAATAACAAAAAAATTTGCTATTTAATATCTGTATTTATTGCAATTTTTCCTTTTGCAACGAGTGGAAGTTTTTTTAATAATTGGATTTCATTCACTATATTTTTATCCTTAGGATTTTTATTAAGTGAGTATAAAATATTAAGCTATTCTGTAAAAAGAAATTAAAATAAGTTATTAGATATTATTATTTTAAAGAAAAAAATCTATAATTTAGAAATTTTTTTACCTCTAAATTTTTTAAATTTTGTTCATAATTTGTACATGGAGATTTTTTATAACCACAAAGCCCATTATTTTTGGTAAAATATATTACAAAATTATCTTCATTTTTCTCATAGTATGTAGTTTGTTTATAAATGATTGGATAAATATCTTTATCGAAATTATTATAAATTTTAATTAAATTTTTAGAAATCAAAACAAATATACTTAAAATAATTATATATTTTAATTTAGAAAAATATTTATTTCTAATAAATAAATAAGACATTAAATAAAACTGGATAAAAATGTATGCCAGTCCATAACGCATTATTGGAAATTTAATAAACCATAAAAGTAAAGCAATTAAATTTGTGATAAGTAAAATCTTAAATAATTTATTGTTTCCTTTTTTATTTGATTTATAAACTCTTTTTCTTTCTAAGATTAGTAAAATCAAGATGAGAATTAAAAAAGGTGCGATCTTTTTTAAAATTACTAATCCATGTACATTTGACCACTCTTTAAACCAAAAGAATCTTTTTACATATTTTTTTTGAGATTCAATTTTATCAATATTTTTTCCCAGACTTATTTGTTTTTTATTATACGTATTCCAATTTTTTGCCCAGGCTTCTGATTCCAAAGAAATTTGATTAGCGTCAATAAAATTTCTATTTTCAGTGTTGTACCAGGGTAGTTTATTTATACAGGTGAAGCTTGCTGGATAAACCGCACAACCACTTATAAGAATATTTTTGAGGAACCACAAAAATAAAAAAAATACACAAGTTAGACTCGATAAATTTATTATCTTTAAATTTCTTTTGGATATCCATAAATACAAAGATAGTATCAAAGGCACAAAATAAAAAACTTTCAGAGTAAAAATAAAAGAAGCTAATAGAGAAATTTTATTCTTAAAATAAAAAGTATTTGTCTCAAAATTTCTGATGAAAAAACTTATGAAATAAAGAAAGAAAATTGTTGCTACATTATCGTTTCCATAATCACTGTATCGATTCATTCTTAAACAAACAAATATTAAAGAGGAGACAATAAAAAAATTATGTAGATTATAATAATTGTCATTTCTAAGTATTTTGGAAATTTGATTAATTAAATATAAAAGAAAAAATGAAAAGGCCAAAGATATTGGGATTATAATACCGTGAGATCCAAAGATGTAATTATTAAAAAATGCATTAATGTATTGTAGGATCGAAATGTGTCCAAATCTAAAATGAATTAAAGAAGAACCAGGTAAAATTTTGTAATCATTTACAATATTTGAATAGGGTAAATGATATAAAAAAGCATCAGGATCGAAATTACTCGAAAAAGCAATAAATATTATTGCTATAAAACTGATCTTTAAGGATGTAATCAATACTTTTATTATTTCTTCTAATTTATTTTTATTTTGGAAAATAAAAAAAAATATAAATAATAAAAAAATAGATGTATTTAGATTTTTACTTAAAGGTAGAAAAAAATTTAAGAATAATGAGATAAAACCTAAAAATATAAAACCAAATAATCCAGATTCAGTAGTATGAATTTTTTTTTTTATACGTAAAAATTGTAATAAATAATTGCCAGAAGCAATTAAAAATATTGATGATACAAATAAATTGATTAATAGATAAATCATAGAATAAGAGATATTTATATCAGTTTATAAATTAGAAAAAATGAGTAAAATTTAGATGTTATTATCAGTAATTATACCTAATTATAATGAAGAAAGAACAATTAAAAAAATTATTTACAAAGTTTATGAACAAAAAAAATTTATTAATCTAGAAATTGTAGTAGTTGATGATTTTTCATCAGACAAATCAAAAGAAATTCTTAATAAATTAAAATCAGAAGGCAAAATTGATCATCTAATTTTACAAGAAAAGAATTATGGAAAAGGTTTTGCTATACAAACAGCTTTAAGGATGTGTTCAGGTAAAATTATTATAATTCAAGATGCTGATTTGGAATATGATCCGGTAGACTTTAAATTTATGTTGAACACAATGAAACAAAGAAAATTAAGATGTTTATATGGGTCAAGAGTTTTGGGAAAAAATAGATATAACCAAAAAAATTTTACCTCACTTTTTAGAATTTTTGCAAACCACATCTTGACTATTTTTACTAACATGATCTATAAACAAAAATTAACTGACGCTCATACTTGCTATAAAATGGTTGAAACAAATTTGATTAAAAGTCTTAATTTAAAAGAAAAAAAATTTGCTTTCTGTCCAGAACTAACAGCAAAAGTATCCAAAAGAGGCGTTAAAATTTTTGAATGTGCGATAAGTTACAAAGGAAGAACTTATGAAGAAGGAAAGAAAATTAATTTTTTTGACGGCCTAGAAGCTATTTGGGTATTGATTAAATACAGATTTTATGACTAAACCTTATTTTTCAATAGTTACCACAACTAAAAATTGTCAAAGCACAATTATTCAAACATTAAATAGTGTAAAAATTCAAACTTTTAAAGATTATGAGCATATTGTTATTGATAGTTTTTCCGAAGATAGGACCTATGAATTTATTGAAAATTTTAATTCAAAAAAAATTATTAAAAAACAAATAAGAGACAACAGTTGTTTTGAGGGATTAAATAATGCTTTTAACTTCGTAAGTGGAAAATTTATTGTTTTATTACACTCAGGAGACTTACTTTATTCTTCTCAAACTCTTGAAAAAGTCAAAAAAAATATTGATGAAAAAACTGACTTATTAATTTGTAATTGTATTTATTACAATAAGTTAAATAAAATAAAAAGAATATGGGAAATTAATACTAGGTATTTAAATCTAAAAAATTGTTACAATATTCCTCATACAGCAGCAGTTATGAGCACAAAACTTGTAAAGGAAATTGGTGATTATAAACTAGACTTTAAAATTGCTTCAGATACTGAATATATTTTGAGAATATTTAAAAATAAAGACGTTAATTATGTTTTTTTAGCTGATTTTTTGTGTTTTATGAAACTTGGAGGGATGAGCACAAGTTCTAAATTTATATTTAAAAAAGTAAAAGAGGACTTAAATATATATTTAGATTATTTTGGTAAAGTTAAATTTATATTTATTTATTTGAAAAAAATATTTATTAAATTCAGACAATACATAAAACTTAAAGATAAAGAAATTCATAATAAAAACTTATTACTCATTCTAAAAAAATAAATTATAATCCACCTTCTTATATATTTGTATTTAAGTTATTTTATTTTATTTTCCTTGATTAATTAAATTATAAGTAATAATAGATTATTTTAGATGAAAAAAAAAGTTGCACTAATTTTTGGAGTTACTGGCCAGGATGGTGCATATCTCTCAAAATTCTTATTAAAAAAGAAATATACAGTACACGGAGTTAAAAGAAGAAACTCTACTCTAAATACATATAGAATTGATGATATTTATAGAGCACCATTTTCAAAGAAAAACAAATTTATCCTACACTATGGAGACATATCAGATTCTTTGTCAGTATTTAAGATCATAAAAAAAGTTCAACCAGACGAAATATACAATCTAGCTGCTCAATCACATGTAGCTGTTTCTTTTAACCTGCCAGAATATACGACTAATGTTGACGCTCTTGGAACTTTAAGAATCTTGGATGCCATTGTTCAATCAAAAAAAAAAATAAAATATTATCAAGCTGGATCTTCAGAGATGTTTGGTAAAGTTATTGAGAGTCCTCAGACCGAAAAAACTCCATTTTATCCAAGAAGTCCTTACGGTGTTGCAAAAGTTTATTCTCACTGGATAACGGTAAACTATAGAGAGTCATATAATTTATTTGCTTGTAATGGAATATTATTTAATCATGAAAGTCCTTTAAGAGGTGAGACATTCATTACAAAAAAGGTGGTGAGAGCGCTATGTAGAATTAAACAAAAAAAACAAAAAAAATTATTTGTAGGCAACATTTATTCTAAAAGAGATTGGGGTCATGCAGTAGATTATGTAGAGGCGATGTGGAAAATCCTACAATATAAAAAACCAGAAGACTTTGTTATTTGTACTGGCAAACAGTATACAATTAAACAATTTATCAACATGGTTGCCAAAAAGCTAAAAATTAAACTTAGATGGAAAGGAAAAGGGCTTAAAGAAAAGGCAATTGATGAAAATAATAATGTTATTATTGAATGTAAAAAAAAATATTTAAGACCTGCTGAAGTTGACACTTTAAAAGGCAATTATTCAAAAGCTAAAAAACTTCTTAACTGGAAACCAAAACATAATATTCAATCTCTAATCAATGAAATGATTAAGTATGAGTATGATTTAAAGGTTTAATGATAAATAAAAAATCTAAAATTTATGTTGCAGGACATAATGGTTTAGTTGGTTCTGCGATACTTAGAAAACTTAGATCAAAAAAATATTTTAATTTACTTTTTAAAACAAGAAAACAGCTTGATTTAACAAATCAATTAAAAGTATTTAGCTTTTTAAAAAAAAACAAACCAGATGCGGTGATTATAGCCGCGGCAAAAGTTGGTGGTATTCAAGCAAACAATACAAATAAAGCAGAATTTATTTATGACAATCTAGCAATCCAAAGCAATTTAATTCATGGAAGTTATAAAGCAGGAGTTAAAAATTTAATATTTTTAGGGTCAAGTTGTGTTTATCCAAGAGATTGCAAACAACCAATTAAAGAGGAATACTTATTATCTGGATATTTAGAAAAAACTAATGAACCCTACGCAATCGCCAAAATTGCAGGTGTTCATTTGTGCTCTAGTTATAGCAATCAATATAACCTTAACTATAAATGTTTGATGCCTTGCAACTCGTATGGAATTAATGATAACTATGATCAAAATACTTCTCATTTTTTACCTGCTTTAATAAGAAAAACAATTCATGCATTAAAAAATAATAAAGATCATATAAAGATTTGGGGAAGTGGAAAACCACTTAGAGAGGTTATTTTAAGTGATGATATTGCAGAAGCATGTATTTTCTTTTTAAGAAAAAAAACTAAAGAGTCTTTAATTAATATTGGTTCTGGTGTGGAGAAAAGTATAAATGATTACGCAAGATTTATAATGAAATACTTACAATTGGAATTGAAAATTGTAAATCAAAATAATAAACTTGATGGAACTCCAAGAAAACTTCTTGATAGTAGCTTGGCTAAAAAATATGGGTGGAAGGCAAATATTTCTTTAGAGGATGGTATTGGATTTGCAATCAACGACTTTATAAAAAATTTTATTCAAAATGAGATTAAATAATTGAACTACAGTTTATTTAAATTTAAGAAATAAATTTTAAAAAATAAAAATATAAAAAAAATCAACACAAATCCGATCAAAGAAAATAAAGAGCCAAAAAAATAATAAATAGTAAAACCCATAAGTGTTATGAAGAAGTTAATTGAGTTCATAATTAAATTGATTTCAAGTGTCTTAAAATTATATTTTTTTGAAATTTGATAATGAAAGTGGTCATCTCCAGATTGAAATAAGTTTTTCTTCTTTAAGATTCTAACTAAATTTGTACCAAGAAAATCATATATGATTAAAGCTACAGGCCAAATCAAAATTGATGGCTCAATCAAGAGGATTGAATATAAAAAAATCATTATAAAACCGGTTATAAAACCTAATAATGTACTTCCAGAATCACCTAAAAAAATTTTTGGTAGTTTTAAAAAAGAAACATTAAAAAGAAAAAACACAAGAACAGGTATTATTATATAAATGAAACTATAAATAATAAATGTTTCTTCGTGAATAAAACAAACTAAAGCAAAAGAAAAAAAAATATTTATAAATAAGCTTGATAAAAGACCATCTATTCCATCTGAATAATTGAATGAATTGATGATTAAAAGGCAACATAAAAAAGTAAAAATTTGACTGAAGTATCCCAAGTTAATTATGCCAATAACTTCATACTCACCAATATCACTTAAATATAAGCCTTCAGATATTAATAAATAAACTGGAATTGATTGTAACAACAATTTAAAAATAGGACTAATATCAAACTTGTCGTCAACAAAACCAACAAGTGATACTATTAATGAATAAAGAAGTATTAAATTAATTAACGAGTATTCAATTTTAGCAATGTATATGACTAAACAGTAGCACAACCCTAGAGCTAAGCCGCCAATATAAGGAGTAGGCTTTGAATGAATTTTCCTTTTACTTGGATAATCAAGTAAATTAACTTTATAAGCAAATTTACTAAGTACAAATAAAATAAAAAATTGTAAAATAAATAAAAAAATTAAATTTATTAACATTTTAATAATTAATATTTAAAATATTTAAGTTTAAGTTTAAATAAATATTTGAGCTAATATTCTAAATTAACTAACGAAAGATGTTGAATACGAGTTAATATAATTGTTTGACATTTGAAAGTTCTAAATGTATATCATTGCCGCCTGGTGATTATTGCGAAAGTGTAATACCCGATCCCATTCCGAACTCGGAAGTCAAGCCTTTCTGCGCCAATGGTACTTTGTCTTAAGACATGGAAGA
>MDTE01147306.1_pt1 | contig 40021 bp, 15 predicted proteins | sample 811231 | NCBI WGS metagenome assembly MDTE01 (sample SAMN05326651, study PRJNA326480) | marine metagenome | isolation source: seawater | place: Indian Ocean: Red Sea | collected 2010
CAGCCTTTGGTTCAACAGCCTTTGGTTCAACAGGTTTTGGTTCAACAGGTTTTGGTTCAACAGGTTTTGGTTCAACAGGTTTTGATTCAGCCGTCCTGATGCTGTCCTCCGATTCCTGTGAGGTCACAGAATCGGTGGACGCCCCCCCTTTGCGAGGATCACTCACCTCCGGAGACTCCTCATCAGGAGCAGAAGCCGGCAACCCTTCCGAGACCTCATCAACCTTCTGCATTGCCGGGTGCTCGACGACTTGACCGGGCACGGTCGTCTCATCCGAAAACACCAGGATCAGCAGCAGGCCGCCGAACCCCAGTGACACGGCCCAGGCAACCACCAGCGGTGAGATGGATTCGAGGCGGGACATACGGCAACAACCTAGTCAACCACCGGAAACGGTTTGAGCCCCATCTTCTCGGCAACCGGTTGTGTCATCAGGGTGATCTGTTTCTTGCCCTCGTCGACGACGATCACCATTCCTTTGTACTTCTTCATGATCTCATGAAGGATCGCTTTGGCAGAGCCCGCCCTGGCCATCGTTTGTGGCATGTTCTTGGTGTATCCAGAGAGTTTCAGGGCATCACCGTCAATTTCGAATGGCACCTGGATTTCCTCAGCAACAAAATTCACCGCCTCCTGGAGTGGAGTTCGCCGGAAATCAACCTCGATCTTCATCGCCAGTCGTCCGGCCACAGTCGCAGGCAACGTCTTGGCCGAGGCCACCCGTTGGGGCACGGCCGCACTGAAGTCGGTGCGAGTCGACTCGTCCCAGGTAAGCAGGGCCGCCACGGCGATATTCGGAGCAGCTCGCTCGGGCAAGCGGGTCCGCAATTGAACATGGCGGTCTCCGACATTTGTGTCGGTCTGAAACACGTATGCCGACATCAATGCGGGAAACCGACTGATCAACCGGTAGGCCCCAACCGTTTTGGGTCGCATCTTCTCGACCGCATGCATCATCTCGACTGGCAAGCTGCCGAGCCGTTTCTGGACACTGCGTTCCAGACGACCGGGAGTCACGATGCTGTTGTGCGAGTGATGATTGCGAAGCAGAATCTCGGACTCGAATTCGTCGCTTTTCCGATCGATGTCAAGACTCCAGGCCACCGTCTCGATTTCCTCGTCATCGAACCAGTCGAGCATCAGATTGAACACTGGAGCAATCGTCTCGGAAACGAGCACTTCCTGGAAATTCCTCGCGTCCCGCGGCTCGAACACAACCGTCAGCAGATTGTCCCGGCTGGTCAACGGGAGGATCTGCTCTATGCCCGTTGTGGTCACCGCAGGCTGACGAACCGCAGCAGCCATTTCTTCAGCTCGATCCAACGGACCAATGGCCACCGTCTTGGCGTCACTGCCGCGGAGATAGCAGTGCGTTTCCCCCAGGTACACCGGATACGCGAAGTCGTCACTCCGGGGGCCAGGGAACCTCTCGAGCAAAACCGAGGGTTTTTGAGCTTCCTTGAGCCGCAGAACGACTGCCACCTCGGGAGGATCCCCACGTTGCCCCAACATCAGGCAGATCATCGCTTCATCGATGTCCTCGGGAGGAAACCGACAGAGCGTCTTGATCTGCTCTTCGGCCCATATACCTAGTGGCCCGAGACACAATCGCAGTTCCTCGCCAGCAGACTCCTGAGCCCACAACGCATTCGGCCGCACGTTGATCAGAATACTCACACCAGCCGGCACCATATCGAGACGGACAGGGCGAGTTGTTTGCCCACGATGGGCAACCGGCAGCGTCTGAGTCTCCGGATCTGCGGCGGCTGGACCGGAAGTTGTTTCGGCACTGTCGACAGTTACGCCATCAACGGCGGTTTTGGGCACGGCCTGCGGGGCATCCGCCCCAGACCGGAACCATGTGACACCTACTCCGATGACAGCCAGCACGACGATTGAGCTGCCGACGATCACCGCCAGTGACGGGCCATTCCGGGACCGCTTTTTCTGCTGTCGCGACGCCCTTGAGGGCCGGCGACGACGCTTCGATTTCCGGGACGGCGTCGTGGCGGCCGGGTCCTCAAATACCGGGAACCCTCCGCCCCCCATCTCGAGGGAATCGGCTCCCGATGGAATCGTTCGGGCTTCTCCAGCGACCCGGGACGGTTGGTCGACTTCCTGCCTGCCACCGGGAGCACCAGAGTCCGATTCATCGGCGACCCAACGTGCTGACGTGCCCTGCCGCGGTGTCTCCTCCGCTGGTGACTCAGCCAGTTCCAGCTCGACTTCCTCGGGTTCCGCGAGAACAAATGTGTGTCGACAACTTGGACAACGGCCCTTTTTGCCCAGCAACGAACGATCCGGCAACTTCAGGATGCTGCCACATTCGGGACAGGGAATCTGCATCGAAGCCATGAATCACCCGGATCGTTGAGCACAAGCGGTCGGGACACTCCCGGGAGTTCCCAGGTTCATCCTACGAGCCGTCGGCCTCAACTGCCAAGTCCGGATCGGCCAGACTCTGCCGCCGGGCATCATTCACTGAGCTGATCAAAGTCGATCCCGTTCTCGCGAACCGATTTTGGGTCCACTTCCGAGAAAGGATGCAGTCGATCGAGCAAGTCATCCTGTGGAACAGCCCGTATCAACAATCGGGCCATCTCGAGATCGTCCTGGGTGGTGATCTTGATGTTCATCGGGGACCCTTGCACCAGCCGAACAGGATGCCCGAGATTTTCCACAAGTTGAGCTTCGTCGGTCGCCACCAGGCTGCCACGAGCGGCGAAAGCTTCGATCAGCAAGTCACGACGGACGACCTGTGGTGTCTGGGCCGCCCAGAGACGATCGCGGGAGACGGTGGTCTCGATCGTCCCGTCGCTCCCCTCGCGTTTCAACGTGCTGCTGATCGGGACGGCGGGAATCGCCGCACCGTGCTCGACCGCCGCCGAAAACACGTCATCAATCCACTTGTCGGCGATCAGCGGGCGAGCGGCATCGTGTACGGCCACATAATCAATCTCTTCTCGAATCTCCTTCAGCGCATTGCTCACCGAATCCATCCGAGTCTCTCCCCCGACCACCACATCGACATCCAGGAACGGCAGATTCGCCTTGAAACGGTCACGAAAGTCTTCGAGATCCGCTTCGGCCACGACCACAAGCGCCTGGGCCACATCGTCCCGAGTCACAAAGGCCTCCAGGGAACGGATCCAGACGGCCCGGCCTTTCAGGTCCACGAAGGGTTTCTTTCGCCGAGTGCCAAATCGACTGCTTTGGCCGGCCGCCGGCAGGATCACCGCAAAACTGGTCACGCCGCACCTCCCCACCCACACCGACGGATTCCCAAACCCCATCAGAGGGCTAGTTTGCCAGAACCGGGCCAGAACGGCGAGTGCCCAGAAGACGAGAACGTCGGTCTCGCAGCGGCGCGACCAGTCCACGCTCAATCACCTCTTGACGCTGTGCCCAGTGGTGTCCGAGAGTCGGTTCGAGCGTGATCAGTTCAGCCATCCGCTCAAGCATCTCGCCGACCAGTTCGATCGTCTCGGATTCGTCGCCACCTGTCCGTGAGTTTCCCACCGGACGCCGGGACCACCGTTGTTTGAGCACCTCCAGCAGCGAGTTGAGGTGATCCCAATGGGTCGTGGCCTCGATCTCTTGCGACGGAACATTCAGCAGATTCCGGATCGCTTCGTGGACATCGTCAATCCGATGATTGGAGATCACTCCGAAATAGATCGCATGCAACCGATGCTGCAGTTCCTCTCGCCGATTCGCCATCGGAGATTTCGCCAACAACACGGCCACCTCACGGTGAACGAATTCGCTCAGGAGAGGATCGAACGGAACGGCAAACGCACCAACCGAACCGATTTGTTGCGACGACGGTTCGGACAGTCTCTCAACGGATGAGAGTGTTTTCAGGAACTGCAAACGCCGCCGATCCACAGGATGCCGCAACCGTCGCATCCCACCCTGTCGCGGATCCGATTCAAAGACGAATCGAGGCCGCTCGGTGATCTGCTTGTCGACCGCTCGACGATAAGTCCGGAATCCCTCTGCCCCCTGGCCCATCAATTGCCGACCCCGGCGAACATCGGCCAGGCGTTCCCGCACCTCAGCCACCATTTCCTCTTCGACCTCGATTCGATTCAGCAACGGCTGTGGAACCTCGGGATGTTCTCCAGCACTCTTGTCCAGGTAGGTGCCACCAGCCAGTGCTGCCCAGGGCAACCGGGCCGCCAGCCAACCGTTGCCGAGGTGATTGGAGAGACCGGATTGGCCATTCCGCGGCGTATCGCTCGTCGGCAACTGAAGCAGGTTGGCCCAGTCCCAGCCGATCTCAGCCAGGGCAGCACGAACGTGGGGCCCCTGTAGACGAGCCACCACCCCCGGACGATTCAACAACCGCGGCGCGTTGGTCGCCACGACCAGGAAACGTCCCGGTCCGACCTGGATCCGTAGGGTCGTCGCAAAAACATCGCGCATAGCCGCGTGCGGCACCTCCACTGCGGCAATCCCGACATCACCGACAGAAAAAGCCTGGCAGAACACACCGTCACCAGACAATTGCCTTGCTGCGTTGCGATAGAACTCCAGCGTCCGAGTTGACTCCGCACGCCAGGCCACTGGCCGACCAGATGTTGCGATCACGACATCGTACTGGGCCGAATCGGCCGCCACGGCCAATGCCGGTGCCACGTAATGCCAACCCAGCCGCGGATCGTCAAACTCGATGTGGTCAGCGATCAGTTGCTGCCGCCCCGCGTCGGGCTCAACGCAGTCGATCCGTGTCACCGGAAATCCCAATCCGGTCCGCAATCCGTCCCCCCCTCCGATTCCCAGCAACAGCACACGTTCCGGTCGTTCGTGCACGACCAGTGGTATCAGCGATTCGAGCACACCGGCAACGCTGCGAGGGCTGATCATCGCGTCCCGACTCCAAGCCGTCGCGGGAATGCCATCCACTCGCAACAGCCGCAGCGCTCCTCGCTGTGACCAGGTCGTCAAAGTCGCATCGCACGTTTCTCGACGTGCGATCATCCGGGCTTCGTCGAGTGCCCCATGCAACCGTCGAGGCCATTTCTGTTCAGCCGCCGCCACGACCCTCGCCGAGTAGAGCAACCGTGCCGATTGACCGGGATCGTACCGCCCCACCTGAGTGGTCAACACAATCAGTCCTGCCAGCCCCCATGTCAGTGGTCTCCGCGAAACGACCATTCGCACAGAAATTCGCCCCGACACGATCGCCAAACACCACGTTCCGGCAACCAGAACCACGACAGGCCCCAGGCCGGGAATCACCAGCCAGCGAACGAGGAACAGGCCCGCCAGGACCGGCAGTGGGGCAACCGCTGCGATAGGGGCCCAACCTGAACCGACCGACGACTCACCGCGGTCCGACAACGACACGGCCATCAGCACGCCCAACGGCGGCACCGCCAACAGCACCAATGCTGACCAACCGGCCAACAGCACCAGGGGACTGCCTCCGGCGACCTTCAGGTACAGCAACCACTCGACCAACACGGGAAACGTCACGGGAACAAGCAGCAAGCACACAGCCGAGCCGACAGACCAGTTGCTCGATCGGCGGCACCCGATCGCCCCACCGACGCACAACGCTGCCGCAAACAGCAACAGGTACCATTCGGCCGCGGGGACCAGTTGGGCCAACATGCGGTCCAGCGATGCCATCACGACACCAACTGCCGCCAGGCTGATCAGGCCAGATCGATCAAGACGACCGGACCCGGCAGAAGACCTGTCGTTGTCAAAGTCCGCTCGTCTTCCCCTCGCCAACTCAACCAGGAACAACAGTCCGGCCAAGATGGCCGCCACCAGAATCGTCGCGTCGACACCGATCCCTCCAAACATCAGGTGGGCCACCGTCACCGCACCGATCGCGGCTCCGACCAGAAAACCTCCCAACTCTCCACCGTCCCGCCTGGCGGCCAGGCAGCCCAGCCGTACCGACAGGGCCACCGGCAACGACAGCGTCAACGTGGCAACCAGCATGGAAACCGGCAGGCCATCGACTGTCACAAGTTGTTCGAAAGAGATCCGGGACAGCCCATGAGTGACCCCGGACAGCATCCCTCCCAGCACCGCCGACCATATTGCCAGCCCCAGCAGCAACACGCCTCGTCGTCCGCGCCAGGCCAGGCCCAGGCACGCGCCGATGGCCAAGCCCCATCCGACGGCAAAGTCAGTGGCCAACGACCCGCCGAGAAACGCGGCCACCTGATGCCACATTGACGCCAGGAACAACGCGACCACCAGTCCGTCGGAAATACCGGATACGGGGAGTTTCGACAGGCCGGCCGGAAAAGCCAACCACGACCGACCTGACGGCCGGGAAACGGGAGAAAGCGGTCGCATGGACATCCGTGCCACTGGTGTCGATCGCGCGATTCGTCGTAACCGGGAGAACTCTTGTATCCCATGGTCGGAATCAGCCGCAAGACCAGTTGCACGGCCCTCTGCCGCACCACAGAGTTACTCCAGACCCCTGATCCCCGGCCACCACGAGCCCTTTGCCGATGTTGTGCCTGTTCCCGATTTCCCGAACCTGTCGTATCAGGATTCCGGCAGTGGCGACGATTCTCTTCGCCGCGATCACCACGACATCCGCGTCGGACAATCCCGCGACACCGCTCGAACAAGCTCTTGCAACAATTCGTCGCACCGACCTCAAACAACACATCAACACTCTGGCCAGCGACACGTTGAGAGGTCGCGCAGCCGGTTCACAGGGAGGACAAGCCGCCGGAGCCTATCTCGTCCAGCAACTGAGACGCATCGGACTGAAACCCGCCGGCGGAGGTGGAGATTTCTACCAGGAATTCTCTGAGAAAGGATTCCGCAACGTGTTGTCGGTGCTTCCGGGGACAGACCCGGAGTTGAAGGACCGGTTCATCGTTATCGGAGCGCACTACGACCACGTCGGCCTCGGGACCAAGCGGACGAGCCTGGGCGGCATCGGACAGATTCACAATGGGGCCGACGACAATGCCAGCGGCTCCGCTGCGGTGCTCGAAGTCGCCGAAGCCCTGGCCGGTTCGAGCCAGTTGGATCACCGGCGTTCGATCCTGTTCGTTTTCTGGGATGCCGAAGAACTGGGACTGGTGGGCTCCAAGTACTGGACCGCACATCCGACGATCCCCGTGGAAGCGATCGACATGGCCCTGAACGTTGACATGGTCGGCCGGTTGAGAGAAGACCGGCTCGTGGTGTTTGGCTCGCGCACGGGCGTCGGACTTCGGCATTTCGCCGTCAAGCACAACACGCAACTGAAACGACCGATGGCCCTGGACTTCAACTGGGACCTGCTGGCCAACAGCGATCACTATCCCTTCTTCGCCAAAGACATCCCGGTCCTGTTTCTTCATACCGGACTGCACGGTCAATACCACCGTCCCGGAGACGATGCCGACCTGATCGCCTGGAGCGGCCTCGAGAGAATCACGCGTTTGCTGGTGAGCCTTGCTCACGACGCGGCCTGCCGGAGTGAAATGCCCGGTTTCCGCCACATGGCCGCCCAGGAATCCGAGGCCTACCGCCGCAAGCTGGAATCTTCGGCGACCAGCGCGCAGCAAAGACTGGGAGCTGCGTGGGATCCCGAACTTGCCCAGCAGGGCATCATCCAACTGACCGACGTCGCTGACGACACTGCAGCCGACCAGGCCAAGCTCAAAAAGGGCGACCGACTGCTGAAACTCGGAGGTGTCGACATCAAGGACGCCGAGCATTTCGCCTGGCACATCCTGTCATCCCCCTCACAGGTCCAGGTCCTGACACGCCGTCGAAACAAGAAGAGGCTGCGAATCCGCACGCTGCTGCTGCCGGGAGAAGCTCAGAGGCTGGGTTTCGAATGGCGGCTTGACGACGCTGAGCCCCATGCGGTGGTTGTCAGCGGTGTTTCCACAGCCTCTCCGGCCGGTCGTGCCGGGCTCAAGAATGCCGATCGAATCACCAGGGTCAACGGACAGCCGATCACAGGGAGAAAAACCCTCGCTCGAATGCTCAGTCAACCTCTCGGCACAATCACGCTGAGAGTCGAGCGACAAGGGCGACACAAGTCGATCCGGTTGCCGCTGCAGCCAGAGTCCCCTAGGGAAACCCTCCGCCGTGGCGATACACCCGGTCACCGTGGCCGCTGATCGCCGAGTGAACCCCCGGTGGCATCGCCTGCCACGGGGATATCACGTCGAGCACCTCGTCAAGTTCCTGCCGTCCATTGGGGGCGGCCAGCGCCACCGTCACCGCCGGCTGGCACAGTACCCAGCGGTAACAGTCGGCCGCCGACGGAACAGAGAATCCGGGGGGATCATCCGGAGTCGACCGGATCAGCTCGCCCCACCGAAGACAGGTGAATGCCACGACCGGGCAGTTCCGGGATTCGGTCACCGGAAACACATCCCGTTCGGCTCCCCGATGAGCTGCGTTGTAGCGGATCATCAGGCTGTCGAGACGGCCACCGGCGACCCATTCGGCGGCAAGATCACGCTGGTGACTTGTCAGACCGACCGAACGGACCACCCCATCAGCCCGAGCAGCATCGACCACCTCGGCCGCACCATCTGCCGAAATGATCTGCTTCCACTCGGCCTCACTCTCGACATAGTAGTACGTCAACACGTCGAGATAGTCCGTTCCGAGCTGTTCCAGGCACTCGGCCAACTCGTCCCGGGCACCCGCCGCGGTCCTCGCGAAGAACTGAACAGCCACCCGAACATCCTCTCGACGTCGCCCCGATTGTCGGATCCACTCCTGCAACCCGTCGGCGTGACGACACCAGTTCAGGTAATTGACTCCACAGTCGACCGCGTGCTCGACGTCGTCGGGCTCCAGGGACGTGTTTCCTCTCGTGGCCAACCCCAATCGGCAAACACGCCCCAATCCCGGCCAGTCATCAAATTGTCCGGACGCGGGTTCGAACGGGTCCCGATCTGTCATCATCCCCGGACCTCGCGCCAGACATCACCCAGGGGATCGCGCGTCCGCGTGTCTTCCAGGAAGTGGTCGGTGCTCTGAGGGTCGACGGCCTGGCAGGAGCAGGTCAGTCGTTCGGCCAACTCCGTCAATTCGTCACTCCACGCATGAGGATCGGCATCGTGGGGTGGAGTGTTCGCGAATTCCTGTAACAACAGAACGAATCGCAGCAGGTGGCGGAACAACACGCCTTCCTGCCGACCAAGATCCGCCATTCCGACGACCTTGTCGAAGTCGCCGCCGAATTCGTCGATCGCACCGGCAGCCCAGATGGCCGCAATCCTCAACCGACCCGCGCCGGGATACTGGACATCGAACAGCAACTTCAACTTTTCGGCGAGCCTCAGAGGCCAGATCCTTTCGCCGAATTCGTCTTCCTCGGGTTCGCTTCCCAGTTCCGCAGCGGTGGCCAGCCCCCGCTGCAGCAACTCCGGGTGAAGTCTCTCGACGGCCAACGGCCCCTGGGGAACTCGCTCCGGACCCGGAACGCGAACCGACCGAAGAGCCGAACCGGGAAATTCCAGGGTGCTTTCCAACGCCTGGATCCACTCGACACGGCTCGCCGTTCCCAGGTGATCTCTCAAGAACGCTCCGTAAATCGGGTGAATGCTCCGAAAGCCCAGCAGCATCTCCAGCCGCTCAGTCGGTCGAGCCAGTTCGGCACGATAACCCTTCGACTCGCCCGGTTCCGTAACATCCGGATTCCCGGCCGCTCCCTTCGGCTGCTCCGACACGGCGACCGCTTCGGCCATCAGAGCTCCCAGCATCCCCGCGGCAGCCGGTGGATCGGAAGCGTCGTCAACCACCTCGGTTCCCCGCTTCGGCGGGTTGGGCTCCAATTCGACAAATCCTCCCGCCCACAACGTCATCAACATCTCATCCAGGCGACCGTGTGCCGATTCGCATGCCTTGGGCCCCAGCAACCGGCCGTCGATGAACTCGTGAAGTCGATCCACTCGAGGCGAAATCGACAGCAGGTAGGCCAGCAATCGCCACGGGATGTCACCGCGACTGACCAGGTCTCCTGGTGGCGAACCCACCAGGCGGTGGAACTGTTTCTCGTTCCAGTACTGCCGGTTGGGACTCCGCTTGGGCATCTTCTTCAACAACTTCTTGCGAGCCCGGATCAACTTCGGGTCACCGGTCTTCTCGGGAATCGTCGCCAGCTTCTCTTTGAACCTCGCAATCTTCACGTCGTCCTCATGAGCGAGCACAAAGACATCACCGCGGTCATCGAATTGCGGGCGGCCGGCTCGGCCAAACATCTGGTGGGCCCGGCTGGGGTCGATCACGGTCTTTTTGCCCGGTGGCCCCTTCAGCAACTCGGTCAGCACCACGGAACGAGCAGGAAGGTTGACCCCGGCAGCCAGCGTTTCGGTGCAGACCACCACCGACAGCAACCTCTGGCAAAACAGGTCCTCGACCACCCGTTTGTACTTGGGCAGGATGCCGGCATGATGCACTCCGACACCACGCAACAGCAAGGGTTTGAGCTTCCGGCCACCGCCTGGTCCCCAGTCGTAGGCGTTGACCACCTCGGCCAGGGCTTTCTGTTGTTCCGCGTCGACCAGCCGTTTTCCTTTCAGCAGTTCTGCCGAACTCCAGCAGCCCTCGCGGTGGAAACTGAACACCAGGGCGGGAGTTCTCTCGGAGGCCACCATGTCCTCAATCTGCTCCCCCAGCAGTTCCTCCCCGATCCAATGGTGTGTCAACGGCACGCGCCTTTGGTCGGATTGCACCAGGGTCAATCGTCTTTGGTGACTGGACCGCAGCCAGCCCAGGAAACTCGATGCATTTCCCACTGTGGCCGAGAGCAGCAGCAGTCGGACCGATGCAGGCAACAATCCCAGGGACAATTCCCAGACAACACCCCGCTCGGGGTCATTGAAACTGTGAAATTCGTCCATCACCACCGCATCGATCTCTTCCGGATCGTCCCCAGACTGATCGGTCCCTCTTTGCAACAGGCGATTCAGCAGCACCTCGGCGACCACCACCAACACGGGAGCGTCAGGGTTGACCCGTCGGTTGCCGGTGATCAGCCCAACCGATTCGCGGGGATACCCCCACCGCTGAGCCGAATCCTGCAGTTCGCGGAGCTTCTGTTCGCACAAGGCGATCAACGGTGTCGTGTAGTAGACGCGTCGGCCGGTTGCCAGCCCCTCGTACACGGCAGCCTCGGCAATCAGGGTCTTGCCCGTGCCGGTCGGAGTGCAGACCAGCACTCCCTCTTCGGACCCGAACCACGCCAGCAACGCTTCCTCCTGGACCGGGTACGGCTCGAACGGAAGCTGATCGAGGTACCCGGACACCAGTTCGTCACGGGTGGGGACGGGGGAATTCATGGCGGTCAAGCTTCGTTGCCGAGTGAAACAGCGGCCGTCATGATAGGCCGTCGCCACCGGTGACGCGACGCAGCGGAGACGGCCATGAACGGACACAACCCCGAGACAAACGGCCCGTCGGACTGGGCCGAACGCATGCGGCAGGGCATGCCCTCTTCGGACCGCTGGGCCTACCTCGATCACGCTGCGGTGGCCCCGTTGCCCACCGTGGCAGCTGACGCGATGCGAGACTGGATCGATGACCTGGCCCGCAACGGGGCAACCGGCTGGAGCCATTGGCGGGATCGAGTCGAGAAGCTGAGACGGACCGCCGAATCGCTCATGGGAACCGACGAGCAACAGATCGCCGTGATCCGTAACACGACCGAGGGTGTGAACCTGGTGGCCGAAGGCCTGGACTGGCATCCCGGCGACAACCTGGTTGTCCCCGCCTCCGAATTCCCCTCCAATCTCTACGCCTGGCAAAAACTCGCCGATCGGGATGTCGAGGTCCGGGTGCTGCCGGTCGACTTCGACCATGTCAGCTATGACGCCATCGAGGCTGCCTGCGACGAACACACCCGCCTTGTCGCCATCAGTTGGATCGGGTTTCGGACCGGTTTTCGGATCGATCCCGGGCGGGTGGCGGAGATCGCTCATCGCCACGGTGCCTGGCTGTTCGTCGACGCCATCCAGGGCCTGGGCGCGTTTCCGCTCGACGTCGAGGCAATGGGAATCGACGCCCTGGCTGCCGACGGTCACAAATGGTTGTTGGGACCCGAAGGCGCCGGTGTGTTCTACATTCGCCCGCCACTGATGAACTGCCTGCGTCCCCTGGGATTGGGCTGGAACAGTGTGCGTCACGCCGGTGACTTCAGCAACACGGACCTCGACCTCAAGCCCCACGCCGGAAGATACGAAGGAGGGACCTACAACATGGCGGGAATCGCCGGACTGGAGGCCAGCCTCGGTTGGCTTGATGGAATGGGCTTCGAACGGATCGGTCCCAAGATCCTCGAAATCACGGACCACTTGTGTGAGAAGCTTTCCGTCATCGGAGCACGCGTCTCCAGCAATCGAACTCCGGAACACTCCTCGGGGATCGTCTCATTCGAAATGCCCGGACAGTCACCGCGTGAACTGGTGCGGGCCTGTCGCGAACGGGATGTCATCATCAACTGTCGTGACGGACGACTGCGAGCCAGCCCGCACGCCTACTCGACCTCCGACGACATCGACAGACTGCTCGATGTGCTCGCCTGACCACCGCCGGGCCAAGACTATCGGTTCCCGCCCAGCGGTCGCCCGACGGCCCGGAGCAATCCGACCTGGCTTCGGTTGAAGCCAATGATGGACTCCAACCGGTCCTGCCTGGCCTGCGAAATCGACTCCACAGCCTGCAGAGCCTCCAACGGAAGACCGATCAGCCCTCGAATCCTCAGGCGGTGCAGTCGCAGCGATTCGCCCGCCTGCTTGAGCCGTTCCCCGGACATCGCGAGTCGTTTCCGGTTACCCGCCGCGTCGTGCCAGGCCTGGGTCACCTCGGTCACCACATCGTCTCGCGTCCTGGACAACGTCACCGCAGCCTGCCGCTCACGGCTGGTCGCCGCGTCGCGCGCCGCCCGAGTGCCCTTCCCCATGTTCTGGATCTCCCAAACGGCCAGCAGGTCGAAATCTGTACGACCGCCGAGTCGCCCGATCGAATCACTCGGCGCCCCAGCGAATCCACCGGCAGAAAATCCCAGTTGGAGGTGTGGCAACCACGGTTTCCAGTCGGCGGCGGACCGGTCCGAGCCGGCCACATCAACCGATGCCCGGGCAGCGGCCAATTCGGGCCGCGCCGACAGGGCTCCATCGATCAGGCCTTCCAGCGTTGTGGACTCTTCCAACAGGTCGACCGGCACGGCCTGCTCTTCCAGTGCGAACAACGTGGTCGACGGATCGAGCCGCAATTGGCGAGCCAGGCGGGCCGAGGCGACCGACACGTCCGATTCGGCAACTGCCACACGCTGTTGTCTCCGTTGGACATCCGTGGCCATCCGCGTGACATCAGCCTGCGACCCCTTGCCGGCTGTCACGAACGCTTCGGTTTGCCTCAACAGGGCCCGAGCATCCTGCAGGTCCATTCGCAGATTGGCCAATCGCCCCTGGGAGTAGACCAGTCCGAAATAGGCCAACGCGGCAGCCTGCAGGGTGTCATTGAAGGTCGCCGTCTGACGAGATCGCTCGACATCCAGACGTTGTCGCGCGGCCAGAGGCTTGAAGATCACGTCGGCCAGGGACAGATTGACGCCCATCCGCAATGGCCCACCGGAACCGCCGGTCAACGGGGCCATTCCAAGATTGGGGCCCCCACCCAGGAACAACGAACTGCGTCGGGCATCAACCACGTTCCCGGGCGTCGCCTGGATATTTCCCGTGTGATGGTTGTACCCCATGCCGGCCTGCAGGGAAGGCATCCACATCGCTTCGGCAGCATCCACGGCTGCCTGGGCTTCTCGAACTCGTTCGGCAGCCAGTTCGATGTTCCAGTTTTGGGCTCCCGCCAGCCTCAAGGCCGTTGGCAGATCGACCGGGAACGGTGCCCCCTCATCCTCGGATTTCTTTTCGACACCGGGGTCGTCTTTCGCCGCCTGTATCAGAGAGGCTTTCTGCACCACTCCGGTGATCAATTTTTTGGGTGGAGACCGTTCCGCCGTCGGCCGGTCCGGCAACATTTTTTCCGGTAGTTTCCTCTCCGGAAAACTCTCCTTTTTTTTCGGTTTGATCACCGCTTTTTCGTTCGATACCAATTTGACTGCCGCCACCCGTATCGGTTGCTGCCACTTGCCCGAGTCCGAATTGCGCACCAGCGGCATTTTGAAGTCCGGCTGGCTGGAGACCGACCTGGCCCACTTCGGCTCGCTCAACATCGGCCTGTCAAACTTCGGTTTGCTCAACTCCGGTCTGTCCAACTTCGGCTCGCTCAACACCACCTGGTCCAACTTCAGCTGACTCAACGCCAACTGTTTCAGACTGGGCTGCGCCTTGTTCGCCTCGGTTTTCTCCATGAACTTCACGGCGGCAATGGAAGTCATCCGTGACCGTTGAACTTCTCTCTTGAGCCGTTCGGAAAGACGTTCAGACATCGGATCGACCTGCGATTGGTCATCCACGACGGCCTGTGATGTTCGGCACCCAACAACCACCGCAAGGGTGACCGCGGACAGCAACAGAATGCCGTTTCCACAGTGATTGCGAGTGACTCGACTCATCACAACACAGGGCTTTCTGGATCGTCGGATGGGCGCACACCCTCCCGGCGAGTTCGTAGAACTTCGACGTCCCTCCTTCATCCTATCGGCTGGTCCGACTGGATGGGTTTCGCCGACTTTGACGGTTCTGCGGATTCTTCCTGCAGATCGCCAGGCACAAATCGGCGTCCGGGGATCAGTATTTGGCGAGATTGCCGGTTCGGACCGTGTCGCCGGAGTTGACGTCTCCGACGAATCCCACGTGGTCCGCATCGTCAAACACGACCTCGACCGGTACGCGGAGCTCCTTTTCGCCACGCACCACCACGACGAATCTCGCTCCGTTCTGATCAGTGCCAACGGCCTTCGTGGAGACAACCTTCAGCCTGTTGTCAGCATCCCAACGTCGTCGCTCGACAGTCAGAGTCCCAAACAGCCCCAGGGACAGTCGTCGACCATTCTCGGTCGGTGGATTGTCCAGGTGCATTTCCACACGCATCTTTCTCGAAGACTGGTCGAGCACCTGCGCCGAGCGGGTCAGAGTCCCGTTGACCACGTGTCCCGGCAGGCCGCCAATCTTGGCGAATCGGGCCGCCTTGCCCGTGCGAACTGAACCGATCTGTGAGGGCGGCACATGAGCGACAATTCGCACACGGTCGATTCTCGCCACCTCGAACAGGGGACTACCTTCTCCACTGCCGCCAGCGGGCCGTACAAACGCACCACGATCGACATGTCGAGCAACCACCACACCATCGAAGGGCGCCATGATGAAGCGATAAGCATTGAGTGTCTGAAGCCGTTTGACGACCGCCGCCGCCACCCCCGCATCAGCCTTGGCCCGCAAAACGTCTGCCTGGGCCTTGCGAATGGTGGCCTGGGCCGTCACCGCCTCGGCTTCGGTTCCCTGTACCGCCGCAACGGCGGCCTTGTGTCGGAACCGGGCCTCATCCTGCGTGTCGAGCCCGGCAGCGCCCATTTTGACCAGCCGAGCGATTCTCTGCAGTTCCACCTCGCGCAATGCCCTCAGCGCCTGTTTCTCGACCAAGGTTTGCCTGACCTGTGTGGCCATCGCCTTGGCGATTTCCACGGCGGCCTCAGCCTGGGACACATCGGCGACCGCCCGACGGCTCTCAGCCTGCTTTTCGGCCAATTCTGCCTCCAGTTCCGGAATGTGCAGTTCAGCCAGCACGCTCCCAGCGGTCACGTCGACCCCGATGTCGACTTCCTGGTCTCCCTGTCGGCCAATCGTCTTGACGAAACCGGCCTGCTTGGCGACCAGCACAGTCGATTCGAACCCCACCACGCTGGCCCCCGGCAGTTCCACCTCGTCGATGTATTCCCTGGTCCGGACCACTTCGGTCACCTCACCGGTTTCCACGGATGGCGGCTTCGCCGGTTTGTTTTCCGTCGACACACGAGCCGGTCTCGACTTCGGCGATTTCCGTGCCAGCCGCGCGTCGCGGCAGCCGGCCAGACTGATCAGGCCGATACAGGCGAGCACGACCAGCAGCCGGCACGGGTGATCGATGCGGGTCAACACGGTGGTCCTTGCAGGTCGCACATTCGTCGTGTCGCTCATCACTCGTCTCTCCGGTGTCACCCGAGGCCCGCATCGGCAGTACGGCGGCCAGTCCGTCACGCCCACGCGGCATCCAGGTCCTCGGTCGTGTCCTTGTGTCGTTTCACTAGCACGTACAGGCTGGGCACCACGAAACTCGGCAGCAGTGTCGCGGCCATTACGCCACCAACGATGGTCCTGGCCAACGGCACGTCGGCCTCGCCTCCGGCAAACCCAATCGCCATCGGCAGCAGTGCCAGGATCGTCGTCATCGACGTCATCAGGATCGGGCGAAACCGCACCAGCGCCGCATCGACAATCGCCTGCTCGACACTGGCCCCTTGTTCGAGCCGGCCGTTGGCGAAGTCCAGCAACACGATCGTGTACTCGACGACGATCCCGATCATCATGATGATGCCCATGAACGACTGGATGTTCAGCCGGGTGCCGGTGGCTTTCAGAATCAATGCCACTCCGATGAAGCCCATCGGCACCGTCACCATCACGATCAGCGGATCCACGAACGAACGGAACTGTCCGACAATCACCAGGTAGACCAGCACTGCGGCCAGCACCAGTCCCAGGGCAAAGTCGACAAACGAGTCCCTCATCGATCGAACTTCGCCGTGCAATTCGATCGTCATCCCGGCGTACCTGCCCGCGCCACCGGTGATTTCGAACCGGGTCGGCCGGTTCAGACCGATCCCCGACAAGATGCCCTGGAACCACTCGGGATACTGTGACACCGCTGCCCGGGAATCGCGGGTCGGCTCCAGTGCCAGGTCCTCGTGAGCGGCCAGTTCGTCCTCGATGGCCGCCACCACGCTGCCCAGGTCGTAGCTGGGATCGACATTGGCGAACACGTCGGTCACACGAGTGATGTTGCGATGATTGATCACGGCCGGGCCGGTTTTGGTCGTGTCGAAGCGGGCAATGTCATTCAGGTAGACCGGCGTCCCGTCCTGATCCTCGCGGACGACAATCATCCGCAGCGTGTCCAGCGAGTTGATTCTCTCCTCGGGATACTGGGACCCCAGGAAGTAGTGATTCCCGTTGGCCGGATCGATCCAGAACGCGGGGTCGAAATTGATCGAACTGTTCGTCGCGCTGACCAATGCCTCCATCGCCTCCTGGGGAGTCACCCCCCGATCGGCTGCCGCGATCCGGTCGATCTCGACCTTGATCATCGGGTAGTCGGTCCGCTGCGCCACTCGGACATCGGTCGCCCCCTCCACCTGGCTCATCGTCTCGGTCAGCTTGTCAGCAATCTCGTGCGCCTTTTCCAGGTCGTAGCCGACTATCTGAAGGTGGATCGGCGAGGGTTCACCCATGTTCAACGCAGCCGTCAGGATGCCGCCGGTATCGAAGGCGTATTCGACTCCGGGAAACTTTTTGTTGAGTTTTCGGGGAAGTTCTTCCCTGAGTTGCCTGACCAGTTCGAAAACGTCCGTCGCACCCGCATCGGAGAGTTGCACGAGGATGAACGAATCCATCGCGCCGGTGTTGGGGGTGTAAGCCGCCGGCCAGTCCATCAGCACCCCGATGTTGGCGATCAACATCTCACAACGGGACTCCCTCTCGGCCTTCTGAACTTCCACGGAGCTCAGTTTCCGCTTTGCCCCGGCGGTGTACTTCCGGAGAGTCGCCGGATAAACGACCTCGGCAGGGTTTCCCGGAGCCGGGTCACCGATCACGTCGACGATCACGTTCTCGACCGCCTTCACCAGTTCCTCGGACTTCTCGATCCGGGTCCCTGAAGGAGCCCGAACATAGATCGTGAACTGGCCGGAATCGACTGGAGGAAACAGCTCGGTTCCGGTCTGGCTCATCACCACGACCGCGACGGTGAACAGGGCCACCGACAGTCCGAGCACCGCCCACTTGAAACGCAGCGACGCCAGCAACAACCGGCGGTATCCACCAACCAGCCAGCCTCCGTCGGTCCGCATGGGCGAGCCACCAGGACCGTCTGTCGGCGACTCCGATGCCGCGGCCTCAGCTTGCGGCACATCCCGCCGGCCCATCAACCGGGCGGCCGCCACCGGAACGAAGAAGATCGCGATCAGGTAACTGGCAGCAATCGCAAACAGCACGGACATGGCCAGCGGAGTGAACAGGAACTTGGCCAATCCGGAGAGAAATATGACAGGAAAGAAAACGACCATGAAGGTGATCGTCGAAACCAACAGCGGTGTCGAGACCTCCCGGGCCCCGTCCCACGCGGCCCGCAATCGGCCTTTCCCAGGCATGATCATGTGACGTTCGACATTGTCGAGTACCACGATGGCCTGGTCGATCAGGATCCCCACCGCCAGCGCCAGCCCGCCCAGCGTCATGGCGTTGATCGTGTTGCCGGTGAAATAGAGCCCGATCAGGGACGAGAGGATCGAAACGGGGATCGCGATGATGATCACCAGCGTCGCACGGAGATTGCGGAGGAAGACCAGCACGACCAGTCCGGCGAACACGGCTCCCAGCACACCGGCAATCCACAGCGCGTCGATACTCTCCCGGACCTTCACCGACTGGTCCATGACCACGTTCAGTTCGAGCGTGGCCATCTTGGGTCCCATCACCGGATCGTTCCGCTTTTCGTCCTGTAGCCGGGCCTTGATTTCGTCCAGCTTGTCGTGGATGCGGTCGACGATCTCGATCGTGTTGGCACCCGGTTGCCGGTAGACGGGTACGTAGACCAGCGTGCGACCATTGACACGCACGATGTTCGTCTGGATCTGGCGAGTGTCCTGCACCTGCCCGACGTCACTGAAGAGAATCGGCTCTCCCTGCGTGCCGACGGTGATCGGGGCCGTGTTGAGCTGCGCAACGCGATCGGGGATCGCGTTGGTGTAGATGTAGAATTCCTTGTCCTGGATCTTGGCACTGCCGGCCGGGATCAGGACATTCTGCCGTCTCAGCGCCGCGTGAACATCGCGAATGGTCAGACCATGAGCCCGCAGTTTCTCCGGTTCGACGTAGCAGAGAATCCGTCGCAGCGTCCCGCCGTTGACCGCCGGGGCAATGACACCCGAAATCGACTGGAGGTTGTTCCGGAGGTTCTTGTAGGCGACGTCGTAGAGTTCCGAATCGGTCATGTCGGGATTCGACACCGAGACCAGGCACAACGGCACACTGGCGGTCGGATCGAACGGCATCACCATCGGCGGGATCGTCCCCGGGGGCAGGTAGAACATGTCGCTCATCGCGTACATGCTCACCTGGCTCAAAGCTTCAGACTGGCTGATGTTCGGGTGGAAGAAGTCCTTGACGACACAGACTCCCTGCATCGCCTTGGCCTCCTGGTGCTCGATCCCCGAACTCTGACCGGTCCACCGCTGCAACCGGCTCATGATGTCCTGCTCCATAACCTCCGGAGGCATACCGGGGTAGAAGCAGACGATCTGGGCTGCCGAGGTGGTGAACGTCGGCAGCAGATCTGCGGGAATCCTGGCCAGGCTGACCGTGCCGATCACAGCCACAATCAGCACATGAACAATCACCAGGTAGGGATTTTTCAGCGCGGTTCGGATCATCCGGTGAATCCCGAAACGGAACACTCGTCGGGCCACGATTTCGGCCACAACGGGGGTCGATTGTTGTGGAGTTCCCAGATTCTTGCAATCCGCATTTTCGCCTGCCAACGGATCACCGGAGACCGAAATCCGTCATCCCAGTCAAACTCTGACGAGGTTGACGGTTGTCCGGATTGCGCATCCTGTGACGATTGTCTGGCTGGTCTGGATCCAGCGTGACCACCTCGCCCAAGTCGAAACTCCGGGTCAGCTGGTGATACAGAGTTGGGGACAACTCGTCCGAATAATCTCCAAGGACGTTACGGATCCCACGGTGCCCGTGCGCCAATATCTCCCCATTGTCACCGACGTCATCGGACCGGCCCCAAAATGAGTTCGTCCCGTCACGCGATCCTGCTTGCCGTCGCCTGCGGTCTCATCAGTGGCCCGTCACTGCCCGCGCAGGAGGCAGAGACTCCCAGCGTCACAGCTCCGGCCACCGATCCGCTTGTCGCCCAGGTGAACCGGGCGATTGATGTGTCGAGCCGACGGTTTCTGACGATTGAACATCACTCCCCGTGGCAGATTTTCCATGGGGTCCTGGCACTGAGACGGGAGTTCCGAATCAACCGACCCGGTGGCAAACCCGGAGACCGCGTCCAGGCGCTCGACTGGATGACACGAGGAGCCAGTTACCGCAACACGCCGCTGTTCCGACAGACCGCACACGGCGGACAGGCACAGCCGTACACGCAGCCATACGAGTTCGAAGGGCATCCGAACCAGTTCCTGGCGATTCTGACAATGTCTCGTCTGCCCGGTGAACATCGTTTCGCCATTGCCGGCAGTGCCGACAAGTCGAGCGTTTCGATCAACGATCTCGTCAAGCACGCCCAGGCGACGGTCAACGACCGCGAAGAGATCACCTGGACCCTCTGGGCACTCTCTCATTACCTGCCACCGGAAACCCAATGGCTCAACGCGTCCAACGAGCCATGGAGCATCGAACGACTCTTGAAGATCCAGACGTCGGAAGACACCGACAGCGCGTCCTGTGGAGGAACCCACGGCCTCTACGCCATGACCTACGCCCGCAACATCTATCGTCAAACTCACAAGGGCCGGGTGCGAGGAGCGTGGCTGGAAGCCGACCAGAAGATCCGCCGACATGTCGAGGAAGCCAAGATCTATCAGAATGCTGACGGCACATTCTCGGCCAGCTACTTCCTGGGTCCTCACCAGAGTCACGAGTTCCAAGAACGGATCGAGACCTCCGGGCACACGCTCGAATGGCTGATCCAGGCGGCCACCGACGATCAGCTCAAATCTCCGTGGCTCCGTCGCGGCATCGCGGCGGTGGCCGGAGACCTGGTCCAGCACTCGGACAAGACCGTCCAATGCGGCCCGCTATACCACGCATTGCACGGACTGGTGCTCTTCCGGGAACGCACGCGATCGGGCACCCGCGCGACGGCGGTTTCGCTCAACCCGCCCCGTCCGGATGACACGCCTCAGTCCGACGGCAAGTGACGCGATCGGCGTCACTTCTCCGGTAGGGATGCGTCGTCGAGGAAGACATGCCGGGGCGCGAACTGCGCGGTGTCGGCCACGTATTCTCCCACCGCCGCGAGTTGACTCTCCGAATCCACCAGGACCACCCGGGCACCGTCCTCGGGGGTCGCCTCCGACCAGGCCACCCGTCGTCCGTGGAAGATTTCTGCGAGTTGGTCAGGAGTGGCAATCTGTCGCGGCAGTTCCGCCACCGCCACCAGCGAGGACACCATCCGTCCGGACACGGTTTCCGGATCGAGCGATTCCACCGGAGTCGCTCCGTCGAGCAGGAACGGACCGACACGCGTCCGCACCAGCCCGCTCATCACCGCGCCACAGCCAAGGCGATTGCCCAGGTCGCGGCCGATCGACCGGATGTAGGTGCCACTGCCGCAGACGATCTCGACATCGAGTTTCGGAGTCGACCAGCCGAGAATTCGAATCGAATCGATACGCACCGTCCGAGCCGTCAATTCCACGTCCTGTCCCGAGCGGGCCAGTTGGTAGGCACGGCGTCCGGACACCTTCACGGCCGAATAGGCCGGCGGAACCTGCTGGATCTCCCCGACAAACCCTTCCAGGGCAGTGGCGATTTCCGGTTCGGCCAGGTCCGGAGCCGCCTCAATCACTTCCGCCGGGATCTCCGTATCATCAGTCTCGCTGCGCCGACCCAGCAAGAACGTCGCCCGGTAGGTTTTCGGGCCGGCCTGCACGCAGGCCATCAGGCGTGTCGCACGCCCGACAGCAACCACCAGAACACCCGTGGCCAGCGGATCCAGCGTCCCGGCGTGACCGGTCTTGTCCGGCCGGACCAGCCGCTTCACGTGATCCACAGCCCGCCTGGAAGTCATCCCGGCCGGTTTGTCCAGTACCAGGAACCCGCACGCCATGGTGGTCTGTCCCGATTCGCCCAAGGCGGACTACAGCCGCATCGCCATGCGTTTCTGGTGACGTGTCCGCGCCGCCTCGACAAAACCGGTGAACAGCGGGTGCGGGACCAGGGGCTTTGACTTGAATTCGGGATGGAACTGAACAGCAACGAACCACGGGTGTTCGGGAACTTCAACAATCTCGACCAGGTTCCCGTCCGGACTGGTGCCAGTGGCTGACATGCCCGCTGCGGAAAATGGATTGCGGTACTCGGGATTGAACTCGTAACGATGCCGATGACGCTCATCGACCTCGGTCTCCTTGTAACAATCGGCCACCACCGAATCCGACTGCAGCGTGCACGGCTGGGCCCCCAACCGCATCGTGCCCCCCTTGAAAGTGATCTTCTTCTGCTCCTCGAGCATGCAGATCACGGGGTGCTCGGTGTCGGCCACGAACTCGGTGCTGTGAGCCCCTTCGAGTCCAAGCACGTTGCGGGCAAACTCGATCACGGCACACTGCATGCCCAGGCAAATGCCGAAATACGGCAAGTCATTCTCGCGAGCGAACCGGATCGCCTGCACCTTGCCCTCAACCCCCCGCTGGCCGAAACCTCCGGGAACCAGGATGCCATCCAACCCGCTCAGCAGCACTTCGGGATCCTGGTTTTCCAGTTCCTCGGCCTCGATCCGCTTGATCAACACCTTCGCCTGGTTGGCGGTGCCTGCATGCCCCAAGGCCTCGTAGATGGACTTGTAGGCGTCCATGTGCTCGATGTACTTCCCGACCACGCCGATCGTGACTTCGTGCTCGGGAGTTCGCATTCTCTGCAACATCGCCCGCCAGTCGCTCATGTCCAACGTGCCGGCTGAGAGTTCGAGCTTGTCGACGATCAACTGGTCCAACCGGTGGTCGACGAGCCCCAACGGCACCTCGTAGATCGAAAACTCCTTGTCGATCTCCTCGATGACTTCCGACTTCTCGACGTTGCAGAACAGGGCGATCTTGTTGATGTTCTCCTGGCCAAGTGGCCGTTCGGTCCGCACGATCAGGATGTCGGGGTGAATACCGATCTGCCTCAACTGGCCGACGCTCTGCTGGGTCGGCTTTGTCTTGAGTTCCCCCGCGGCCTTCAGGTACGGAGCCAGCGTCAGATGGATGAACAGGCAGTTCTCCTTGCCGACATCCTGGGGAAACTGGCGAATCGCCTCGAGGAAGGGCATGCCCTCGATATCGCCGACGGTCCCTCCCAACTCGGTGATCACCACGTCGACATCCGGCGTGGCCAGGCTGAAGACAGCATCCTTGATCTCGTCGGTGATGTGGGGCACCACCTGGACGGTCTTGCCGAGAAACTCGCCCCGCCGCTCCTTGGCGATCACGCTCTGATAGATCTGGCCGGTGGTGTAGTTGGAGTCCCGGGAGAGAGGGCTGTTGGTGAACCGCTCGTAGTGCCCCAGGTCCAAGTCGGTCTCGGCCCCGTCGTCGAGAACGTACACCTCGCCGTGCTGGTAGGGACTCATCGTCCCCGGGTCAACGTTGATGTAGGGATCGAGCTTCTGCATCCGCACGCTCAAGCCACGTTGCTCAAGCAACAGCCCGATCGATGCGGAGGTCAGTCCCTTGCCGAGCGAACTGACCACGCCCCCGGTCACGAAAATGTGCTTTGCCATGCCCCCGTGTTCATCCTGTCCTGGAGCCATCTGAATCTTGGCAGCCATCCGACATCCGTGCCCGATGCCTCCTGCCACACATCACGCCGCCCGTCCCTCCGGACAATCCCCGGCTCGAACGACGAACCGAGCATAATCATCCGGAGTGTCGATTCCAACTGCCGAATGCTCAGCCACACTCACACCAATCGCCGCCCCGTGCTGTAACGGCCGCAGTTGTTCGAGACGTTCGAGTTGTTCCAGTGGCGAGGGGGCCAGCCGCGTCAACTCGAGCAGGTAGTCACGGCGGTAGGCATACAGTCCCACGTGCAACAGCCAGGGCGAATCCCCGGCCAACAACGGTTCGGGATCCGCATCTCGCACGCACGGAATTGGATGCCGACTGAAATACAGCGCCCGCCCATCGGTGCCGGTGACGACCTTGACACACGAGGGATCTTCGAGCGTCCGGCGGTCCCGGATCGGACAGGCCAGGGTGGACATTTGCAGCCCGGGCTCGTTTCGCAGGGATGCGACCAGGAGATCGATCTGGTCGGGCTCCAGTTCCGGCTCGTCCCCCTGGACGTTGACCACGATCTCGGCGTCCGCACAACACCGCCCCACCACTTCCGCAACCCGGTCCGTTCCGCTGGAATGCTCTCCGGTCAACTCCGCCCGACCACCGAACAGTCGCACCGCAGCGGCAATCTCTTCGCTGTCGGTCGCGACGATCACCTCATCCAGAGATTTTGCCCGACAGGCCGCCCGCCAGGCGTACTCCAGCAGCACCCGACCGGTGTCGGCCAACAACAATTTGCGGGGCAGTCGCGTCGACTGCAACCTCGCGGGGATCACTCCCACCGCCCGCCCTGGCGTTTCCACGGCCCCCTCCCTTGCTCCTTTCGTCGTCGACGCGCAGCATACCATCGATCCCGTCGAGACCTCAATGCGAGGATTTCCCACCATGATCGCCCGACTTCCGCTTGGTCGTACCGGCCTGGATGTCTCGGTACTGTCTCTCGGGGCCGGCCCGATTCCGGAACTGATGACCGCCTCCGATCCCCACCGGCAGCAGCAGGTGCTCAAGCGGGCTCTCGATCACGGCATCAACTGGATCGACACCGCCGCAACCTATGGTCACGGCCAATCCGAAAAGAGCCTCGGGGATGCGCTCCAGGCACTGGATGCCGTCGACGCGTTTCACCTGGCCACCAAGGTCCGGTTGATGCCCGAACAACTCGCCGAACAGTCGGTTCGCGACATCGTTCGTGAATCGGTTCACGGAAGCCTGCTACGACTGGGTGTCGACCGCGTCTCACTGCTGCAACTGCACAACTCGGTGACCAACTCCCGAGGCGACCTGCCGACGTCGTTGACTCCCGAGGACGTTCTCGGACCGGCAGGAATCCTCGAGGCCATGCGGGAACTCCGTGAAGACGGTCTCGTCGACCACCTGGGCCTGACCGGTCTGGGTACCCCCTCGGCCCTGAGAACATTGATCGCCTCGGACCACTTCTCCACCCTCCAGGTTCCCTACCACCTGCTGAACCCGACAGCCGGTTCGTCTCCGGACGACAACTGGACCGAAACCGATCACGGTCAGATCATCGACGACTGTGCAGCTGCCGACGTCGGTGTTTTCGCCATCCGTGTCTACGCCGGCGGCGCGCTGCTGGGCCTGCCACCGGCAGCCCACACGCACACGACCCGATTCTTTCCGATGGACCTCTACCAAAGGGATTCCCGGCGTGCCGCCGAACTGGCGACCACACTGCCCCCCGGCCAGGACCTCCAGCAGGCGGCCGTCCGCTTTGCCCTCGACCACCCGTCAGTGACCTCGGCCATCATCGGTTTCAGCCAGCCGGATCATGTCGACCAGGCAGTGTCGGCCCTGGCAGATTCCGACTAGCCCATCAGGTCCGCCCAGTCGTCCAACACGGCGAACTCCTCGTCGATCTCGGACGACTCACCGACAATCCTGTCCTGGCCTTCGCCACCGGCCAGCGAATCGACACCCCCCTGTCCCTTGATGACGTCGTAGCCGGCGCCCCCGACGGCCAGGTCGTTGCCAGCTCCACCAAGCAGATAGTCACTGCCGGTACCGCCGTAAAGCACATCGTCGCCGGATCGGCCCACCAGCGTGGCCTTACCACTGAATGACCGGGCGTCGATCAGGTTGTCCCCCGATCCGCCGATCAGTGTGGCCCCATCCATGCCGATCAGGGAATCGGAACCGACACCCAACAACGTCGTGTCGGTCAGCAGGAAATCGGTGTCAGCCGTCTCGGACAACCGGTCGAATCCGTCGCCGCCGTTGAGCACGTCGTCACCGAGGTTGCCGCTGAGCAGGTCATCACCCAACTGGCCCCGCAGACGGTCGTTCCCGTCTCCGCCCTCGAGCACGTCGTCGCCGGCTTCACCCATCAAACGGTCGTCATCGGCTCCGCCAAACAGCCAGTCATTGCCGATTCCGCCCTTGATGCGGTCCCGGCCGTCGCCACCGTCCAGAGTGTCCGCACCGCCTTGCCCGCTCAGGAAGTCGTTCCCCGCATGACCAGCCACGGTGTCCCGACCCGCACCGGCCAGCAGCCGGTCATCACCAAGTTCACCCATCAACTGGTCGTGACCACCCGATCCGTTCAGTCGGTCGTCGCCGTCCCCGCCGCGGAGAATGTCATCGCCCGAGTTGCCCTGGGCGAAGTCGTCGTCAGCACCGCCGTCGAACTCGTCGTTGCCGCCTCCACCGAGGAACCGGTCCCGCCCGGCACCACCGGACACCAGGTCGTTGCCTCCCTGGCCATTGATCCAGTCATCACCGGCTCCGGCGTCAACCACGTCGTCACCGGCCCCGGCCCAGATCCGGTCACCCAGCATCGTGCCGGTGATCACGTCGTCTCCGGCACCGGCCTGGACCAGCACGTCATCGAGCCGGTCGTAGGTTGCCGAAGTCACACCAGCCAGGTCGATCGAATCCGAGCTGTCGCTACCGGTGACGACCATCGAAGTGACATTCGAGGTCAACACCGTACCCAGCCCACTGTCGAGTTGGCCATCGACAAGCACCTGCACAAGCGAACCGCTCGACTGGATCACCACCGAGCTTCCCGCCGAGGCGGTAACCGTCAGGGTGCCGCTGCCCGGATCAAACTCGCTGCTGGCCGAAGCGGCCACGGGCGGCGCCACCGGCGGATCGAAGTTGCCGAACACCGGCACCGAAAGATTGTTGCCGTACTGGCCGAAACGGTCATTGCCCAGCGGGAACGGCGAAAACGCGTGGTCCAGCGAATCGACATTGCCGACCGCGCCGGAACCGTCACTCTGCAGCAGGTAGAACTCCAGGCTCTCGACAGGCTGGTTGCCGCTCTGGTTGGGAGTCGTCAACCCGATGTCGTCGATTCCGTCCAGGTTGTAGTCCCCGGAGATCGGACGCTCGTTCACGCCCGGAAAACCGAAGCTGATCGTTGCATCGGTGACACCGTCGCGATCCAGGTCGAAGCTGAACAGGTCCAGTGACGCACTGAACACGGCCAGGTCGTCGTTCCCGTCACCGTCGAAGTCTCCAACGATCGGCAAGCCCGAAAAATCGCTGGCCAAAGTCGTTTCCAGGATCAGGTCACCGGTTGTGTCCAGGTACCAGGTCGTCCCATCGAACAACCCGATCTCGTCCCCTGCAACACCGTCGAAGTCACCGGCCACCGGCAGGCCGTTTACCTGCACGCTGCTAACCTGGTTCACGTCTCCGGCACCGATTGCCCCGTCGTTGTCCAGGTCCAGCTGCCAGCGGTAGGAGCCGCCCGCCTTGCCGTAGGCCCCCAGCCGATCGAATCCGTCAGCAGCCCCGCCATTGGTGAACTGGCCGGCGAACACCGCATCGGTCTGCAGCCCCACCGCGAAGTTCAGGTCGCGGTGAACCGCATCGCCGCTGTTGGGATCGTGTTCCAGGTTGTCGTTGGCATCGATGGCCACGCCAGCCTGGCCCACCACGCCCAGTTCGGGGCGGCTGTCCACGGTGAACCGGGCCGCAAAATCACCACCGGGCTGCCCGTCGCCGGTCGTGAAGGACGGGGTGGCCTGTGGCCCGGTCGCGTTGCTCTCTCCATCCAGAGCATTGCCGGCAGGATCGGTCAACACGTCCGAAAGTGTCAGCGTGTAACGGTCGTCAGCCAGGAAAGTGTCCAGTCCCAGCGTGATCGTCGACGCGGCCACCGAACCGTTGGCAGAACTCTGCGAGACGGTGACTGTCGCGATCGGAATCTCGCCCACGTTGTCACCCACCAGCGTGTACTGGCCGGGGTCATCTGCCACGCCCTGCTCCAGGGCCGAGTGCGTGACCCCGCCGGCCCGAACCGCCAGGTCCTCAACGCTGACCACGATCGAGCTCACCGACGGGGTCGGACCGTCAACAGCCGGTTGGGGATTGAACACGTTGTAGGTGCTGGCGGTGCTGTTGAACTGCACACCGGTCACCTGTGGCCCCTGTGTGTCGACGAAGATCGTCGTGCTGTCCAGGGCCCCCACGTTGCCCGCGATGTCCTCGGCCGTCGCCAGGATCTCACGCAGACCGTCATAGGCAAATCCGCTGGCCGACGTCGCGTCATTGAGACCACGGACGTAGGAGGTCGTCCACTGCGAGTCCGCGAAGGCCTCGTCGCCATCCAGGGGACCGGACGCGGTCACGGCGAATTCGCCGGTGGTGTCGATCGTCGTGTTGGCAGTACCGTCGGCGAACAGACGGACAATCGCATCCGCCTCGGATGTCGTCCCGGTGAAACGCGCCGAGACGTCAGAGGTGATGTCATCCGAGAGCGTCGGTTGGTAACTGTTGACCCCGGAATCGCTCCCGTCATCGTCCAGACCGGTGATCGCCACGCTCGGAGCGATCGTGTCCAGCGTGAGTTGCAGCGGCGTGGAAAACGCCCCACGACCCTCGACCTGCGGGCTGGCCGCATCCCGAATTCTTACTGCAGCAGTCAGGAAGTTGTTGTGCCCTTCCTGGAGATCGCCACCAGCCAGTTGGAACTCCCAGCGACTGTTGCCGGCGACGCCCACCCCACCAATGAAAGCCGCCTCGCCCAGCAAGACGCCATTGTTGTAGACATCGATGTCGAAATCGGCATCCGGTACCAGGTCCAGGTTCAGGTACTCTTCCAACCGGTCGTCATCGAGATAGATGTCCAGCACAGGGGTGGTCGAGAACGTGATGTCATCGGTGTCGCTGCGACCGGTATCCGATCCCGCCTGCAGGTCTACCACGAACGGCACCGGTGCCGGATCGTTGATCGCAGTCAGGCTGTAGACGTTGATCGCATCGGCGCCCGTCGCCGAGGCCACCTGCAGGTAGTACACCTCGTCCTCGACAACCGGCACGGTGATCCGTTCGTTGTCACCAGTGGACGTGCTGGTGGCAACCGGGTCCCCGTTGGAATCGAAAACGGCGATATCCAGGTTGCCGTCACCCGGCAGTCCGTCGTTGCCGTTGCCCAGGGTGCCCACTTCCTCGAAGGACACCTGGATATCCAGTGTGCCCGTCTCGGACGGAGTGAACTGGTACCAGTCCTCGTCGCCCGGAATCCCGAACGCCGAGAAACCGGCGGGATCGATCGTCGGATCAACATTCAGGTTGGCACCCGATCCAAGGAACGTGGCGTTGGGCAGAGAATCGTTGCTTTCGAACCCGTCGTTCTTGAAGACCACCAACCGACCCAGGTTGTCCGTGCCGGTCGTTCCGGTGATGTCGTCAAGCGGGGTGATGCTCAACTGCTCCACACCGTCGTAATCGACCGACGAGAAGCTGCCGACATTGACCGATCCCGACGACCCATCCACATCGATGCGATGGATCACCGTGTTGCCGTTGCCGTCATCGACGACAGCCAGCCGGTCGGAGGCATCCGGAGCACCACCATCGACCTCGACCCGAACGCTCTGGCTCGGCGTCAGCCCATCGGCCTGCGTGACGCGGATGACATCTTTGCCCGCCCCGGCTTCGATCCGAACCGCCTCGACATTGGAGATCGTATCGGTCTCGCTCGTCGCACCGACGCCGAAGACACCATCGGTTGAGTGCGTCAGCGTGTCATCAGCGGTCTGGGCCACGTCGATCACGTCGTCCGAGGACGTGCCGTTGATCACGACAACGTCTGAACCGGCTCCTCCGTCGATCGTGACATCGCCGCTGCCAACGACGATCGTGTCCTCGCCATCGCCACCCGAGACATTGGCCGAGACGTAAGCTTCCTGCAGAAGATCGTCACCGGCCCCACCTTCCAGGTCATCGCCACCGGTCAGCACGTCGGCACCACCGGCACCACGCAGCTCGACGGTGATCGCACCCGACAGATCGCTCGAAGCCGTCAGGCTGTCGGCACGGTCTCCGCCGGTCAGTTCCAGCGTGTCGCCGGCTTCGGCACTGTCGAGTTGGACGTCCGAGGCCAGCCCGTCGACATGGACTTCCCCGGTGACCGCATCCAGGGACGCCGAGAGGCTGTAGTTCTGCCCATCGGCACCGGTCAGGTGAGCCGCATCGGCCGCACCATCGGCAGCTCCCAGGTCGACCTGGATCAGGCTCATCTCGGTACTCGAGAGTTCGTTGATCGTGATGTCGTCGGCACCACCGGCCAGGTCGACATCCAGGTCCTCGACCCCGGCCACATCCAACTGGTCGGTGCCGTCTCCGACCTGGACTCTCAGGAAATCGGTTCCCGAAGCCGGAACCGAATTGATCGTGATCGTATCGGCACCGGCGGTGTAATCGACATCGAGCACGTCGGCACCGTCACCCCCCTGGACCACGTCGTTTCCGTCGCCACTGATCCAGTTGATCTCGTCGGAGCCGTCACCGCCAAAGAGGCTGTCCACCCCGGCGTTTCCGCTGAGGTCATCGTTGCCGGACTGCCCGGACAACTGATCGGCCCCATCATCGCCACTGAGCACGTCGTTGCCCGACCCGCCGAACAGGATGTCGTCTCCGTCACCGCCACCGATCGTGTCGTCACCACCCTGCCCATTGATCAGGTCGGCCACGGGGCTGCCGACCAGGTTGTCGTCACCGTCGCCGCCGTTGATCGTGGCATCAATGGCCCCCGAGGCATCCACGATGTCGTTGCCGGTACCGGCGTTGACCACCTTTTGGAGAGACGCGTCCTGCAGATCGAGGTCGACGTTGTCATCGCCGCCGCCGGTGTTCAACTCCAGTCGATCCAGATCAGCCAGCGTGACGGACCCGCCCTTGATGGTGACCGAATCTGCGGTGGACGTCACCGTGTCGGCAGCGTCGTTGCCGTTGACCACGATCACGTCAAAACCGCCGTTTCCGTCGAACGTGGACGCGTTGTCGAATCCACTGTAGTCGACATCCGGACCTGCATCCGCCTCGGAGTACGATCCGGCTCCGGCCGCAGTCGGCGAGACGCTGAATGTCTCGTCACCCGAGGTGCCCACGACGGTCAGCGAAGATCCGGCTGCCGCCGAAAGACTGACCACACCCAGTTCGCTGGACAGTCCCGATTCGGCGACCGTCACGTCATCCGTGCCACCGGCGCCGGACAGTGAAAGCGACTCGGCAGCCGCCAACGTCACCTGGCCACCCAGGCCGTTGATCGTCTGGCTGTTCAAGGCCACGGTGATACTGTCAGCCCCGACGGTCCCGTTGACAGCGACGTCATCATTTCCGTCACCGGCATCGGCCACGATCGCCAGTCCGGCGGTGGGCGTGATGGAAAGCGAGTCGTTCCCATGGCCGCTGCCCAAGGCCAGGGTGTCCACGGCAGTCGCGTCATGATCGAACGTCACGGCCGCACCGTTGACCACGATCGTGTTGCTGCCGGCGGCCCCGGCAATGGCAATCGAATCGCTGAAGTCGGTCGCCGAGACGGCCAGGCTGTCTGTGCCGGCGCCACTGTCGATCGTGCGAGCTTCGATCGAATCGATTGCCACCGAAGTGTTGCTGTTGACCTGCACCTGGGCATCATCGTTGAGCCCGGGTACGTAGGTGATCGTGTCGTCACCGGCCGTCGCGTTGACCGTGATCGCGTCACTGCCGCCCTGTCCGGAAAGCGTGATACTCTCGACGCTGCCGAACGTCGTCGTGACACCGTCAATCACCACGTCACCGTCCGCATCGGCTGCGCCCGGCGTGTAAACCAGGGCATCGGCACCCGAATCACCTTCGACCGTCAGGGCATCGCTGCCACTGGAGGCCAGGACGGTCACCGTGGCCAGGTCACTGGCGGCATTGGGCGCCACCGAAACGGTGTCGTCGCCGTCGCCGGGATCCAGTGTCACGGAACTGGCTGACGCGAAGTTCGACAGGCTGGCCGCTAGGGCCCCGTCGATCGAAATCGTTGCCGATCCGGTCGCAGCTGCGTCACCAACATAGCTCAGTTGGTTTCCGGCTCCATCGGCCGTCACGCTCACCGACCCCGACTGGCTGTTGGAATCCAGCACCAGCCGTTCGACGCCGGTGAAGTCGGCCGTCGTCGAATTCATCACCACCGACGTCCCGGGCTGCACGACGTACGTGTTGGCCGAAGCACTGCTACCCTGCATCGTCAGCGAGTCATTCTGCGACCCGCCGCCATCAACCGTCACCGGTGTCGTGGTGCCGTCGGTCACCGTCACCGAATCCGCACCGCCCTTGGTCGACACGGCCAGGGTCGCGATGTTGGCCGCCGTGTAACCGACGTCCTTCAATGCGGCCGAGTCGACCGAATCGTCGTCGATCGAGACGACCTGGTCCCCGTCGTCGTAGGTCACCGCCAGGCTGTCTCCGTCGGCCGCAGTCCCGTCGTTGATCGTCAACGCACCGCTGTTGTTGCTGTTGAGGACCGGATGAATTCCGGCCACGGTCGTCGTCGCGGTGTCCGCACCGGTCGGACGCACGGTGAAGTCGTCGGCACCACCGGACCCGTCGACCGTCAGGTCGCCGGCTCCGTTGTTGACCGTCGCGGTTTCGATTCCCGACAGGCTCACCGTACCCAGTCCGCCGCCGCTGACCGACGCACTGTTGGAGAGCGTGACGGTGATCGCCGTGGCGTCTCCGGTCAAGGTCGCCGTATCCGAAGCCGACGGGTTGCCGCCCTGCACGTCGATTGTCGCCCAGGCATGTGCAGCGGCGATCGACACCGCGTCGTCGCCATCACCGGCCACCAGCACCAGGTCGTCGCCGGCACTGCTGGTGGCCACATTGGCCCGGCCTGCCACCGACACCGTGCCGCCGGATGCCACGCTGATCACATCGTCGCTGTCACTGCCGTTGAGCGTCAGGTCGGCATCGACATTCAATGTCGTGCCCGAACCGAACCCGTCGAAGGACACCGTGACGCTGTCGGTCAGGATCGTCCCCTCGTCGGCTGCGGCTCCCGGAGAAACCGTGTAGGCCCCCGAACCGCTGACTGTCAGATCCGTGCCGGCACCAGCCAGCACCGAAACGGCTTCGAGGTTCGAGTAGTTCACTGTCGACGGCGTTGCCCCGGTGATGGTGGCGGCAGCCGTATCGACTGCCACGCTGTTTCCGGTGACCGTCAGCGCGTCGCTGCCCGTGCCGCTGTCGACACCAATCTGGGTCGCACCGGTGATGTCCAGGGGCACGCTCAGACCGGTCACGGCCGTTCCCACTCCGTCGTCGACAATCGCGATCACGTCGTCGTTGTTGGAGCCGACGATATTGATGATGTTGCCGGTCACATCGATGCGGTCGATGCCCGCGGCATCCACGCTTCCGACCGTCGCGCGAATGTCGGAGAGATCGACGGAGATGGTCGCCGCGGCATCCGAGTAATCGAGCACGTCGCTGCCATCATCGCCTTCGACCGTGTCGGCACCGTCACCGGTCGCCCAGTGAATCGTGTCCGATCCGTCCCCACCGTGAATCACGTCGGCGTCGGTGCCGCCGGTGATGTCATCGTTGCCCTCACCGGCATAAACCACGTCGGCTCCGGCCCCGGCGTTGATGCTGTCGTTGCCGGCACCGGCCAGGATGATGTCGACACCGGCGCTGCCGGTGATCGTGTCGTCGCCCAGGCCCCCGATGATCGTCGGGTCGGCAGCGCCGGCACCCGAGAGATCAATCGTGTCGTCACCGTCGCCGGCATCGATGGCCTTGGGAAGGTTGATCGCGTCGCTGATCGTGATGCTGTCGTTTCCGCCACCGGTCTGGACATCGAGCCGATCGATGCCACCGCCGATCGTGACGGTTCCGTTGAGCGTGACTTCGGTCGCCGACGCCGAGGTGACCGTGTCATCTCCCTCAGACCCCTGGACAACCAACACGTCGACACCGGCGGTGCCGCCGTCGACCGTCAGGCTGCCACCGAGGTTGGTGTAGCTGACCCCCGTGTTCCCACCCACCAGCGTGACACTGCCGTTGGCGGCCGAGGAGGCCTGGAACTGCAGCGTGTCGTGGCCGGCGGTGCCGTTGACCGAAAGATCACCGGTCGCATCGACGGCCAGGGCCTCGATGCTGTCCAGGGTGATGTCTCCGGCCGTCACGCCCGAAACCGTGTTGGACGAAAGAGCGACACTGACATTGTTCCCGGCGGCCGAGATGTTCACGCTGTCGCCATCGTTGTCGGAGTCGCCCCCGAGCACGCTGAGTCCGCTGGCAAACGAACCGCTGGCGGTGATGCTCACGTCGTCGTTGCCCCCCAGGGCATTGATGACCAGGGCCTGGTAACCGGAAACATCAAACGTGCTGTCACCGTTGCCAAACAGGTCGGTGACGGTCAGTTGTCCGGTGGCCGAGAGACTGATGGCATCATCGCCGGAGGTCCCCTGGACCACACCGGTGGTCCCGGTGACCACGGCCGATTCAACATTCGAGAAGCCCAGGGACAGGAGTCCCGCCCCCGCGGCGTCCACCGGGTCAACCACTCCGGATCCTCCACCGGTGGAGGTGATCGCCGCATCGGCATTGGTGACATTGAGCACGTCCGAGGTCGTCTCGCCGGACGTGTCGATGCTCAGCGATTCGCTGCCGCCGATATTGAAACTGATCGTCTCGGTCCCGTCGCTGACGTCCAGGCTGGCCGAGGTCGCACTGTTGGCCGTGTAGTCGATCGTGTCGTCGGCATTGGTCGTCGACAGGCTCAGGCTGTCATCGCCGCCGGCGGCCGCGATCGTCACCGTGGCACCATCGCCGAGTTCGTCCAGGGTGATCGTCGGCCCATTGCCGACAGTCGCCGACAGGTCGTCGGGCGTGATCGACGAGACTGAGATCGCGTCGTTGCCACCGGTACCGTTCAAAGTGACCAGGTCGGTTCCACCGTCACCACTGCTGGCGTGCAGGCCCAACTGGTCGACCGAGATGTTCTCGATGCCGTCGAAGTTCACCTGTGTGGCTGCGGCACCGTCCAGGCTGACAACCACCGATCCCTCTCGAGCGTGGTCGCCACGGCTGATCGTGTAGGAATCGTTGCCGGTGGTGATGTCCAGCGCGAGCGTGTCGCTGGCGTCAGGGTCACCGGCATCGATCGTCAGCGTCGTCGCACCGTCGGAACGGCCGACAACCTGGATGGTGTCGTCACCAGCACCGGTGAGAATGGTCAGATCTTCCAGGGCCGCCTGGGTCGGCGAGAGATCGCCTGCCGACGGCCTCGTGTCGGCCGTGCTGGCACTGAAGGTCTCGACCTGCAGCGTCCCTGTGATGTCCACCAGTGGACCGCCGTCGTCACCGTTGTTGGTCAGGTTGACCACGACGGTGTCAGCACCGGGGGTGCCCAGAATAGTCAGGGCATCGTCGTCTCCGGCCGAACCGTCGTTGAGGAAGACCGTGATGTCTTCGGTGTTGCTGAAATCGATCGTGGACACGTTGGTGCCGTCGGAGGCGTTGATCGAGCGGATCTGTCCGGCACCCGTAGCACTGGGAGCTATCGTGATGTCCTCGCTGACGCCCGAGACCGCACCGTCGGGAGCGTCGTCGACAAACTGCATGCTCGGCTGGTTGACCGCATCTCGTTCACCACTGCCGTAGATCACGTCATCGTCACCGGCTCCACCGTCGACGACCGGGTCGATGTTCCAGTTGCCGGTCAGGTCGTTGGCATAGGGTTCGATCGTGATGTCATCGTCACCCTCGCGAGCCGAGATGTTCAGGAACTGGGTGTTGTAGACCTGGATCGGGTTCGATCCGTTCAACAGCAAGTTGAACTCGTTGGCCCCATCCACGTCGCTCTGGGTGACGCCCAGCAGCGAATCGATGTCGCCACCGACCACCAGGATCTCGTCATCCTGGTCGGCACCGGAAAAATCATTGTTGTCGCCGATGATGTTGACCTGCTGTGACAGATCGCCGGGATCAAGGATCGTGGTCTCCACGCTGTGATAGGTCACCGGCTCGGTGGTGCCGATGCTGTCGGTCGAGGAAATCGAGACGTTGGGCGTCTCCTCGAGATCGCTGTAGATGTTGATGTTGCCGTCGGCGTTCAGGACGTCGACATTCAGCCGGTCACCGATGAGATCCTCGGCCGTGGCGTTGGCCGGAGTGTCCACGGGCAACGGCGGCTCACCCGCGTTGACCTGGATGTGGAACGTGCGGGAAAGCGTCACGCTGACGTCATCGGCCACACCCACGAACCCGGGATCCGGGTTGGCACGCACACCGGCGTCTTCACCGGCGTTGACCGTCAATTCGGCATCCGCCGGATCGGTCAGCCCGTAGGTCGTCGAATCGAAATTGACCTGCACCAGGGTGTCGGTGGCCGATCCGTCACCCTTGAGCGTGATGCCCACCGCCGCGTCGGTCACGGTGATGTCATCAAAAGCCTGCCCGTCGGCTCGGACCGTCGAACTGCTGCCGTAGACGTTTCCACCAAAACCGGCCGTGGCCGCGGTATCGCCGACCGTGGCATTGCTCTCGGTTGGTGCATTGACCACCAATCGGTCCTGGTCGGAGTTGCCATTGACCACCAGTCCACCGGCCTGGGCGATGCTGTCGATGCTGATGTCCGGCCCCACTCCCCCTCCTGCCACACCGGGGTTGTTGGTCAGCGCCGACTCGGTGGGAGGATTGTGTTTCAGGAACGGTGTGCCGTCGATGAACACGTTGGCTTCGTCAGCGGTGATCGGTGTCACCGACAGCACATCATCACCACCGGCTGTTCCCAGCACGGTGACCGCATCGTCGTTGTTGCCCGTATCGCCCCGGTAGTTGACCTGTTCGACCGAGTTGAGATCGATGAACTGTTCGGCCGCAGCGGCCGCCGTCAGCCCGGCCACATCCAGGTCCCCACTGGCCTTGGTCGCGTCGGCATAGGTCATCGTGACACCACGGGCCGAACCGGTGTCGGCGGTCACGTCCAGGATCACGCGATCACGGTCGGTGTCCTGGGCCTGGCCGTTGATCTCCAGCGAGTCGGCCGAGACCTCTCCCCCATCGGACAGGAAGACCGTGAAATCGTCATCCCCCGCACCGCCGTTGAAGACATGGTCGGAGGCGGCCGACAGTTCGTTGCCCTGGATGTTCCAGGTGCTGTCGCCCTGGCCGTCGTCGATCGTGACGGTACCAGCCGCCTCGGTCGTGCCAACACCGCTGCCGCCCAGGTCCACACCGTTGATGTTGTAGGTGTTGTCGATCCCGGCGCCGTCGGGACCATCGACATCAAGGTGCTCGAGGTCGTTGTCGTAGAAGAGAATGCCGTTGGTGCCAAAGGGGCCATCATTGGGAGCCACCGACGTGTCGCTGCGACCAACAGCTGCACCGAAGGCACCACCACCGATCGTCTGCTCATCCATGTGGAAGATGTCGGCAGTCGTGTCACCGGTGTCGACAATATTCAGCGTGTCGTCGGCACCCGCTTGGGCATTCAGGTCGATGGGACTGATCACGCCGTCGGCAGTGCTGGAAGCGTCAGAAATGTTGACCGTGTCGACACCGTCGCCGGCATTCAGCTCGGTTTCGATCAGGTTCGCCGCGGTCGAATCGATGTTGTAGGTGTTGCCGTTGCTGCTGCCGTTGATCTCCAGTCGACCGGTGTCCAGCGTGGTGTCGTCGAGTGATCCGTAGGTGATCACTCCGCCGGAGCCACTCGTCCCGGTGATGCCGCTGATCGTGGTGCCGGTGATGGCAACGGTTTCGGCCGTGCCGTCGGCGGTTCCGGTGTCGGTGACGACCAGTTCGTCATCGCCACGACTTCCTCCGGCCCCGGCGACCAGGTCGTCACCGTTGGCCAGCACGGTGCCGAGAATCTCGTCGACCGAGTTGCCACTGTCGAAAATGTTCAACTGGTCATCGCCGCCGCGTCCGACCATCACGCTGGCCGCCCCCGTCCCGGCGGCTCCCGGCAGGGCGTTGCTGTGCAGGTTGAGCTCGTCGGCCGCATCGTCATCGGCGAATCCGGCGTCGGCCGAATGGCCGTCGATCGTCAGGGACGTCAGCGTTGATTCGCCGTTGGCGAACGGGTCGTCGCCGACAGTGATCGTGTCGTCACCGTCAAGCCCCTCGACGACCAGGGCCGAGAAGGTGTTGGCGGCAAAGTCGTGGGTCTCGAACCCACTGACCGTCACTCGAGTGTCACCTGCAGAACCTCCAACGAGGTCACCACGGTCGACATTGATCGTGTTGGACGAGTTGTCAGCACGAACCGTCAGGGTGCCGCCCGGAGCCCCGGTGACCACAATCGGTTCCAGGTCATTGAAGTAGACCGAAAGACTCTCACCGGCGTCATTGGTTGTCAGGATCTCGCCTTCGGCACCCCCGACATCCGCGGTGGCTCCACCACCGTCGCCTTCTCCAGCCCCGTAGATCTGGTCGGTCGTCACACCCGCACCGCTCTGATCCAGCACGAACCGAATCGCGTCTCCGGCTGTGGTCTCTCCGCCAGCATTGAAGATCACGCCGGCCTGCCCGGCGACGAACTGGTTGTCGGTGTCACCGGCCGTCACGCCTCCCAGCACCACGTCCTGAACCGTCGGCAGACCGCCGCCGGCGGTGTCGTCGATGATCAGCGTGTCGTCATCCGCTGACCCGTTGAAGGTGTAGGAGAGGACGCTGGTTTCGGTGTAGAAGCTGATCGCGCTCGAGAGCGTGTTGTTCTCCTCGACCAGTTCCTGGCCGGCAGCGTTGATCGACAGCCGGAATTCGTCAGCAGACCCGTCGCCGTCGATGCCCAGTGACGACGAGTCGATGACCACATGCATCGGGCCACCGGTCTTGAACTCCACGTCGGTGTAATTGATGTCCTGGAAACCCAGCGTGAACCCGATCGTGCCCACGCCGACCCCCGTCGGAGTGTCCACGGCCACGGCGCTACCGGTGTTCGAAAGGTCCAGGTCGATCGTGTCCCCTGGCGGGAACGTGGCGATGACCGGGTTGTTGCCGTCGATGTTGAACGTCGTACCCGTGTTGGGCTGGATGTCGACCGTGTCGGCGTCGGTATCGCCCAGGAAGAAGTTCACGATGGCAATGTCAGTGAAATTCACTGAACCACCGGTCGTGAAGAACGTGTCCGACGTTCCCGACCCGATGGTGCCGTCACCGGCGCCTGTGTCGGTCACGGTGGCCAGTGCCCCGCCGGTGTCACCCGAATCGTCGAACGTCAGCGTGTCATTGGAACCACCACCACCGTTGACATTGGCCACCGAGAGCAGGTTGTCGACCAGCCCCCCGTCATTCGTACCGGCTCCGTTGTTGTCAATGATAAACGTGTCTTCGTTGGTGTCACCGTTGACGTTGATCACGTCGGTGTCACTCTGCACCGTGCCGTTGATGTTCGCCGTTTCGCCACCCGAATCGGCGTTGCCCGAGTCAATGTTCAACGTCAACGTGGTGGACGCCTGAACGGTTGTCCCCGGGTCGATGTTGAGGTCGTCGCCGGCATTCAGTGTCAGCGCTGCCGTGGTGTCCTGGACCGTGACACCGTTGGTGACCGTGAGATTGTCGACGTTTTCGAGAGCCGAATCGGACGCGGTGTAGGTCATCCCCCCACTGGTGATCGCATCACTGTTGATCGTCAGCGGGCTGTTGTTGCGGATTTCCCCGTTGCCCCCAACCCCATCAACGGCACTCGAGTCGGAATCGAGATCGGTGAGGGTCAACAGGCCACCGACATCGTTGGTGATCACGATCGCGCCACTGTTCTGGTTCGACACGTCAAGGTTTGAAACCGAGGTCTCCAGGTCGGTTGCACCGTCGGCCGCACCCGACCCCACGCCACCGTCGGACCGCAGGATCGCGTCGGTGCCGATGACGCTGGCCACGCCGTCGTTGGTATCACTGATCGATCCGGTGGCATCCAGCTCGATGTCTCCACCACCAGCACCGGCCGTGATCACGCCAACAGGGGTGTCTCCGATCCCGTCGATGAAGATGTCCGCGTTGTCAGCCGTACTGTCAGCATTCAGTTGCGAGGCAGCGGTCACGTCCACCGGGCTGCTCGTGCCAATCCCGCCACTG